>Ga0209500_10000450_pt1 | contig 35185 bp, 46 predicted proteins | sample S_140212_EF_Meta_FD_187323 | JGI IMG/M metagenome (GOLD analysis project Ga0209500, IMG submission 187323) | Freshwater microbial communities from Lake Simoncouche, Canada to study carbon cycling - S_140212_EF_MetaG (SPAdes) (version 2) | ecosystem: Environmental > Aquatic > Freshwater > Lake ...
GAGACGTGGAGTTGTCGGGCGATTTCCTGCTTCGAATCTCCAACGTGCGAACGGTAGAATATTTGGTAGACTGAGGCGTTATCAAGCATTGGTGCGCGAAAGCCAAGTAGGATTGATCGGAAAAGGGTAAGTTTATGTCCGCAGGAATTGTTGAAAAAGCATTGGCCACAGAGCCGGAACGACTGCTTGAGGATTGGGGTGACATGGTTGACCCTCGCGAGCCGTTTAATGACTCGCCGGAATTCGTCCTCGGTCCAAATGTAACATATTACTCCCAACTTCGAGACAGAGCTGACGGACGTTTTCTACCTGTCTACGATCACGAAATGGACCTGCGGCACATTCGGGCGATGGCTTGGTTGTTGTCTGAGCGGGTTCCGATGGCGCAAGCTTGGGTCAACAGGCTATTGGACTACACGATTGGAACCGGTTTCGACTGGACGATAACGCACGACAATCCACAGCTGCAAAAGGAATGCAATCGAGCAATCGTTGATGCGACCGACAACAGCGGATGGACGAGCGATCTTGAACGTGAATCGTACACAAGGGAGATCGTTGACGGAGAGTGGTTGTCTGAACTTGAAGTTGATGCTGGGCAGATCCGAATTGTCACCAGGGAGGCCGACGAGTTGACCGAGCCAGCAAACAAAGAGACTATCACTCGTTGGATTGCGGACGACGAAACGGACTTTGAAAAAAAGTCGTGGTCGTTCGGAGTTCTAACGAATTCCAAGTCTACCGAGATTCCAATCGGGTATCACTTTGTTCGATCGGTGGACGGGACCGACTGGGACTACTGCGAGGCCTCGACCGTGATTCATTGGAAGCGAAACGTTCGAGCCAAGGCCAAGCGAGGCGTCAGCGATTTCTACAAGCCGCACCTGTATTTGATGCGGGCGGATAGGGTTCTAACCAACACGGCAGAGGGCGCGGCGACACAAGCAGCGATTGCATACATCGTTGAGCACCCCGAAAAGGCCACCCAGGCGAACGTCAAAGCGATCGCGGCCAAGTACGCTCCGGAGACGGGCCGATATGATCCAAGGACCGGCGAGGCCCAACGCAAGCGACGAATGGCCCCCAACACGCGGATCGATACGCCAGCGGGAGCAAAGTACCATGCTTCTCTTATGGGCGGCAATTCAAGCAACATTTACATCGCTGTCATGGAGTCAGCCCTGAGGCTTGCCGGTACAGTTCACGCGTTCCCCGAGGGCATGTTGACGGGCTCATATCAGAACGCCAACTACGCCAGTTCGTTGACGGCGGAATCACCGTTCGTTCAGGGCAGAGTCGCCGAGCAGATGCACAGGGCCGCACGCGTTAAGGAAATGTTTCTAAAGATTCTAAAGCTTGCTTGCGAGCGCGGTCGGTTTCGCCACTGCGGAATCGAGGCATGGAAGGACATGGCTCCAGGATTGCACGTTGAGATTCAACCGGCGAAAGTTTTCCCCAAGAACATCAAGGAAACCACGGACGCACTGGTCATTCAAAAGGCTCAAGGTTGGGTGGATGACAAGTCGGCAATGACAGAATTGGGGCGAGATTATGACGCGGTACGTTTACAGCAAAGTCTTGAAAAGAGCCAAGGCCAACAGCAACCCGGCGTGGCAGCCGATCCAAACGCACCACAACAGCCGGAAACTGCATCGGAGCAGCCAAGCGGGATTTACTCGCAGATCAGCCGTCAGCAGTGGATACGCAACGGCAAGGCCATCCAAGATGTCGTTGGAAACTTGGTCAACGGAACAACCACACCTGTTCTGGCTTCTGTAATGTTGAGCACTTTGGGGCTTGGCGATGAGCTGGCTCAGAAGATCGTTGACGACGTTCAATCGCGTGGCCAAGAGTCGTTCCGAGAATGCTTGCTTGAGGGCGGAGTTGGGTCAGGTATCACCGGTCACACAACCCCACGCGTTAGGAAATGGGCCGCTAAACGATTCAAAAATCCCGAACATGCCAAGGCATTCGAAGATTGGTTTGGCGATTCAAAGGTTGTTGATGAGCAAGGCGATCCGCTGGTGGTCTATCACGGAACGAACAGCAAGATTAAAGAATTTATGCCTCAGGGAAAAGGAGATTGGTACTCGTTCACTCCAGAAAGAACTCATTCGGACGAATTTGGTATTGGATACAACTACAAAGTCGTCTTAAGTATCAGCAATCCAATCGATTTGAGAGACTTTGGGTCAGGTCAGGATGAGTGGGATGAAGAGGGCGATGACCCAAGAACTGATCCAAAGCTGTTAGAACGACATTTGAAAGAACTAGGAATTAACGTAAACCTTGGAGCACAAAAAGGCTTTACAACAGAAATTATAAATAGGCAGTCAAAAGAAATAGCTAGACAAGCAAAAAGTCTAGGATATGACGGTTTGATCCAAAAAGACTTCATAGCTGACAGTGAGTCGGACGAATACGTTGCCTTCTCTCCTTCACAGATCAAGTCGGCAACGGGAAACCTGGGAACGTTTTCAAAGGCGTCTAACAAAATCAATGAGTCAGAAAAGAATCGACGGTCGATTCTTTTTGAATCGCGCGAGCAACGAAAACACAGGAAACTTGTCGAGGGTGGCAAGGGAAGTGGCATAACCGGACACAGGACTGACAGACAAAAAACAGCTAGCCAAACTACTGCGAAGCGATCGCAACCCCCGCAGTCCGATAGGGTCAAGCGAGCCCAAGCGTCGAAGAAAATAATTGGATCAGACATCCAACGCGAGGCTGACTCGAAAGAGCGGTCGATGGCTCAGAAGATCAAAGGCGTTTCGTTCAAGAACAGCGAGCCGGTAGACATCGTTGTCGGCAATTCGGATGGAGTTATAGTTCACGGAATCGAGCACAAATACATGGTCGACAACGGCAACTCCAAGATCACCATGAACAAGTATGCTCAGGTTCGAAAGGTCAACTGGGAGCGTTCGAACAAGGCTGCATTTCATACGGTTGTCGAATCTCGTGAAGGGGATATGTACTACCGTCGCGGCGTTGGTTCGTTTCGCATCGGTGGCATGCACAAGATCACCGGAGGACATGCTGAGCTAACCAAGCTACTGAGCACACCGGACAACGCACTGCCAGCAGCGGCGAGGCGTACCGATGTGAATATTAGGGTGGGTGTTTGGAAGCCAACGAAGGACGGTCCAGGGTTCGTAAACAGCAAAACGGGAGAAGTAGTGAGGCCAAAGAAATGAGCATCTATGCAGAAGTAAACGACAACGAGCCAGCATTCTTTGCAAGTAGTGCAGGCTGGACAGATTGCATCGGGCTGTCGGAAACTTTGCCGGTCAAGCAATATCCGTACTTCGTCCAGTTGTGCGAGTACGGGGCTTCCGATGACTTGGAACCGCTTTCCAAAGAGATTGAATCGATTCGCAAGATTCCACAGATTGATCCGAAAGTGAATGCAACCCTTGGAGAGTTGGCCGGATTGATTGCGAACGAGACCGGAACGATTCTTGTGACGGGTGGCATGGACAGAGAAGGTACACTTTCAAAGATGCAAGAATCGATTATAAACGGATGGAAGGACTATCCCTAGTGTCCAGAGAGCAAGCTGAAACGACCCTCCGCCAAGACATCGAGTACGCTTGGGAACCGTGGCTGGACAAAGACACGATCCCGCAATCGAAGTTCTCGCGGGTCATCCGAAACGCATTGGCGCCGAGCCTAATAGGCCAGTACAAAGAGGCGGCGTTGGTCCAACTTCGTAGGTTCATCAAGGAATCGGACATTGACGAAGACGAACTGGACGAGCTTGCCGATTCTGCGATGACCAAGCACTCGGCGTGGATTGCGGGTTTAATCACCGATACTACAACGAAGTGGATCGAGGATGATGAGAACCCGGGCAGGGCATTCAGCCGAGAGCGAGCCGAGCTTATTGCCATAACCGAGATCACCAGAGCGCGGACGATGGGTGAGATGGCAGCGGCGGAACTGCTTGCCGAGGTCGATGTGATTCTCGTTGGTACGTGGATCACCGCAGAGGACGAAATGGTTTGTGTTGATATCTGCAAGCCGCTTCACAACACGCCGGAATCGTATTGGGCCGAGTTCTATCCCAATGGCTCCCCGGCGCATCCTCGGTGCCGTTGTACGATCGACTGGAAAGAGAAAGCCAAGCGACCGTCCAGACGTACCAAGCAAGTCGGCCGGATGGGCAAGCGAGCAAGGCCCAAAAAAGTATTCTCGCGGATGCGTCGAAGGTCTGCCGAAGATGTCGAGGGCTTCGAAGTCGTCAAAGGGACGCGATTTGTTGAACAGAAACCAGATTCGCTAGACAAGCCAGACGGGAATATTTAGAATCACGGCTCGGCAACAACAAGATATGTAAACGAAAAAGGGCGACCCCATCGAAATGGAAGTCGCCCAATTACGAATGATGTTTGCGGACCGGATTGGCACCCACCGCAGACAGCAACAACATGATCGCTGGATTATACGCTATGTCAATCAGATCGAGCAAGAGCATGGAATGGAATACTCAGCCGAGTTTCCGTGAATTCTGCATGTTCGTGCTGCGTGGAGCGACATCTTGCATATCGGCTTTCTTGTGCGACTCGACCCTAAATGGCGAGGCGGCTAGAGCAAGGTACTTCGATACCAAGCTCGACCTAGGCGGGACGGCGTGCCACGGTACGTCAACGGAACCCCGAACGATTCGACGAATTCTAGCACAATCTCTGGGCAACGTCGCAAAGCTGACGACCCAGGCCTCAGAAGGCACATAGAAATTCGGGCATGGAATCGGGCCTAGATGCTCAACATGGCATCTACGATTAAGTTGCAACCAGAAAATTAGCCACCCAGTTGACCAGGACTAGCCCAAGGCCCCTAACAGCCGCTATTCCTAGCCTTCTGAGGACAAAGCTCCGGTGCGCCCTGAACCAGAAAAAATATAGCCGAATGGAAGAGACCCCTAGTGCGAAACAACCAAGGAGCCAACCCATGAGAATATTTTTACTGCTAGTCCTGCTTGCCGGATGTTCTGCTAGCCCAGTTGGCCAAGGCCCGTCAGAGGCCGAAAAGAACGCTGAGAGACGCCACAACGAGATGATGGCTGAAATGGAGGCGGCCCACTTGGACCGACTCGAAGAGAAGCTCAAGGCGTTGCGGAAAGAGCAGGCGGATATGGAAGTTCGTCGGTTCGAATCGATGTTCGAAAAATAGAAAACCCAATGTTTTCGTTGTTCGACAAGTAAAAAAAGAATAGACCGTCTATTCTTTTGGGTTTCCAGTTCTCCCTCAGAACGCCTAAAAAGGCTGCTCGTCTTCTGGATTATCTTCCATTGGCTCTGAGCCATCCGACACTCCGACCGACATCAGGACAACCCACTTTTGAGCCTGCAACGCACAGAAGTATTGCACAGGTGCAGAAGGATCTTTCTGCCACTTCCGACCGTTGATGTGGAACGTGATTTCAACCTCATCGCCAACGTTGAGATCCTCCACAGCGTCGCAGTCGTCGCTAGTGAACTCGATCGGGACGTAGTTGATGTAACGACCGTTGTCCTGCTCCAACGCCACCAGACGCTTGCGGAAGCCCTTCTGGCCGATGGATTGGGTTTCCCCGATGTGATGAATGACGCCTTTGACTGTATTTGCCACGATGTGGACTCCAAAAAAATGTTTTGTAAAACCTCCCGCCCGAGTGTTGCAAAACGTGGGCGGGAGGCTGGCAGAACTGACGCCTACACAGCGTCACTACCTAAGCCCGAACGGCCAAAAAATATTCTAGCATTTTTTCGCATCGATATTTTGGTGCGCAGTTGGCCCGTAAATTTAGGGACATGACTACAACCAAGTGGCGGGAATCTGTTATCGGGAGCGGCTACGAGTCGATCGACAAGGCGGCGGGGGTTATCCGTGGCGTCAAGGTTATCGGCAACAAGAGCCGCAACGGTCGCACGTACCCAACCAAGATGCTCCAAGAAGCTGTCCCGGTCTACGAGGGTTCACGAATCTATTTGGATCACGTTGTTCCCGCAAAGAACGGCACTACGGGCCCTCGCAGTATCCGAGATAAGTGGGGAGTGCTCAAGAATGTCCGCGTCTCCGAAGACGGGGGTCTGAGGGCTGATATCCATTACTTGGTCAATCACTCGCAGACTCCCGTTCTTATCGAAGCAGCGGAGCGAATGCCTGAAACGTTTGGCATGAGCCATGACGCAAGCGGCGATGAAGTGTCAATCCCAGGTGGGCTCAAAGAGGTCACCAAAATCCATAAAGTCAACTCGGTCGATATCGTCAACGACCCTGCAACCAATTCCGGTCTTTTTGAATCCAAGGACTTTCCCATGAAGAAAACGATCAAAGAGATCGCGGCCAATAAGAGCAAGTTTGCCAAGATCCTTGAGGACATGATTTCCGGCGATCCGATGATGGCCGAGATGCCCGTTGAATCGTCAATGGATCAAATGGACGATGCAGGCGAGCCGATCGAAAGCACGCCAGAAGAACAAGTTGAACACGCGTTTAAGGCTGCGTTGGTTTCCGTCCTTGACGATCCGGAACTCGACATTCCAGGCAAGCTAGCCAAGCTTAAAACGATTATGCAAGCCTCTGAGACCGCTATGGCAGCGATCACAGGCGAGGGCAAGGCAAAGACGCCGCCACCTGACAAAGCATCGTCAGAGGGCAGCATGGAAGGTTCAGGGGGTGAGACTGGGAACTTGCGAGAAGAACTCGAAGCCACAAGAGCCGAGTTGCAATCGATCAAAACCGAAGCAGCATGTCGCAAGTTGCTTGAGTCTTCGAACCGCGCCGTCGATCCATTCCGCTTAAAGGTTCTGGCAACATTGCCCGAGGCTGACCGTCCCGCACTGGTTGAGAGCTGGGCACAGGTTCGCAAGGCGTCCGACAAGCCAGCGGTTTCCAAATCAATTTTGTCCGAAGGCGTCGATGAGTTGTACGGCGAGACGGGCGAATACAAGCCCAAGACTCGCGAAGAATTCATGCGAGCAATCGGCTAAAAAGAATCGACGGTCTATTCTTTTCGAATCAGGCCGTCAACGAAAATACACGTTTTTTAACTTTTAATCGGTGGTTACTCGCCAAAACTTTAGAGGATAACAGATCATGTCCAAGGGCCTAAACCTTCCACAATCCGTTCACGATTTCAGCCTATACGCCGGATTCGTCGATCACTTTTTAAGTAAGAACACGACGATGTTCACGACGACATCGGCAGACGCCGGAACGGCAACAATGTCGGATGCAGCTGGCGGCGTGATTGTGCTGACATCTGGCGACGGTACGGCGGTTGACAATGACGAATGCTACTTGCTTACGACCAACGAGTTGTTCTTGTTCGCGCCTGGCAAGCCATTGCACCTTCGAGCACGAGTACAACTTGCCCAGGCTGCAACCAATGCGGCTAACGCGTGGGTTGGAGTAATGAACGCAGTTGCAGCCAACGCGATTGTAGATGATGGAGCAGGTCCTAAAACGAACTTTTCCGGCGCTGGTTTCTACATGCGAGACGGTTCGTTAAATTGGCACGTCGCCTATTCGGACGGAACGACTCAAACGCTTGCAGAGTTGACCGCAACAAACTCGCTAACCAAGTCTGCTCAAGTTGGGGCAACCGCAGCAGGTGTTTTCACATTGCTGGAAGTAGACTGCATTCCTAAGACGGCGACGTTGATGGACGTCATTTTCAAGATCAACGGTTCTACCGTCTACAAGATGATGGACCGCACATACGCGTCGCCGACCGAAATGAACTTCGCTGTTGGTGTCAAAGCTGGAACGGCTGTCAATCAGTTGCTAAACGTTGACGCGGTCGCCTGCTATCAAAAACTCTAGTTGGCCCTAACTCAACAACCTTTTTCAACAACCTTTTTCAACAACCTTGGAGCTGAGATGCTACGAACCACAAGTACGAAAACCATTCGCCATCAAAAGCTCCGCAGGGAATTCGAGTTGGCGAATAAAGGCGGTAAAGCTGCACAGTCGGACTTCCGAGAAAACTTTATCGGTAGCCTACGCGAAGAAGGCGAAGGCATCCAAGAACGATGGTCGGTCAAAGAACTGTTTGAGCAGTTCGTTGAAGATGGACGCGAGGCGGTTCGGTTTCTCGACCCTAGAGAATCGGGTGGGTTCCATGTTCAAGAATCGGCCAACGCGGTTGATACTTCGAACTTCGCAAACATTATCGGTCAGATTGCGTACACCGGAACGTTGCTTGCATACGAGTCGCCTGAGTTTGTTGGCGATCAACTCGTTGAGACTGTACAAACATCTTTCAACGGCGAGAAGCTTCCAGGCATGGGCCGTATTGGTGATGATGTCGAAATCGTCAACGAGGCCGCTCCGTACCCCAACGCGACGTTCTCCGAAGAATGGGTTGACACTCCTGAAACGATCAAGCGCGGTTTGATCTTGGACGTGACGAAGGAAATTATTTACTTCGACCGCACTGGATTGTTAATGCAACGTGCCGGGCAAACAGGCGATGCAATTCGAATCTCCAAAGAGAAGAGAATTCTCGACTGTGTGACGGGCGTGACGACTATCTACCGACGCAACGGTGGAGCAGCAGAAGCGACCTACCAGTCCGACAACAGTGTGACCAACACACTTACGGATTGGACTTCGATTGACACTGCACAGCAGAAGTTTAACGTCATGACTGATCCAAACACTGGTGAGCCAATCGCGCTGACCCTGAAAGTGGTATTGGTTCCGAAGGCTCTTGAAATCACTGCTGGCCGGATTCAAACCGCCTCGATGGTTCGAACGGCAACACAGACGGCTGTACAGCAAACGTACAACAACGGAAACCTAGTTAAGACGCCTTACAGCGTTGTTTCCGGCCAGTACGTTCGCCAACGAACAAGCTCGGATACGACATGGTTCGCAGGCGATCCAAAGTCCGCGTTTGCTTATATGCAAAACTGGCCTTTGCAAACTGTTCAGGCTCCCGACAACAACGAAGTAGGGTTCACCCGCGATGTTGTTGTTCGGTTCAAGAGCAGCGAACGAGGAGCGCCAGCGGTCAAGGATCGACGACGAATGCTCAAGTGCACCTAGCCATCGGCTAGTGCAAACGGATTGAAAATCTTACACTAGGGACGTGAGTTATCAACACGTTCCTTTTTTTGTAGGTGTCAAATGGCCTCTGATCCAAAGAATTCCGAAGTTGCAAAAGCTGATTCAGTTTCCGACCTCCAAGCAAAATTGGAGGCCGCAAACAAGATAATCGAGCAGCGAGAAAAAGAACTTGCCGAGGCTCAAAAGGTTGCTCAGGCTAATCAAGACTCGTTAGCAAATCGAACGGTTCGCGGTGCAACGGATATCACGAAGGGCGAGGGCTACAAGTTCGAAGTAGGTCTCAAAAAGCCGCACCCAGGGCTTCCAAACGAGATTGTAGAGGCGTGCGACGAGTCCGAGGCGATCCGGTGGTTCATACTCACAAGATCGCATCCAGAGCGTCCAGGGCTACAGATTGACCCAAGCTTGCACCCAGTTTCAGCAAAGTGCGTTGACCCAAGACGAGACGCACGAATCAAACAATCGCAGTTTGTTTCGAAGCTTCGAAAGAAGTCGGAGAACGGCGGCACACTTACGGACGACGAGCAAACGTTGCTCGACGTGGCAGACGAAAAGGTTCTCAACCCGCAGTAGATTGATTGGAGGCAGTCATGGCATTGATAGATGATCTAAAAGCAAGACGGGCAACTATTCTTGCCGATCTAAATGCCATGACGAAAACGAGCGTGGGTGGCAAGCCCAACGCGATGACCTCAGACGGAGGAACGGCGATCGATCACGTGCAATGGCGCAAGTCTTTGTACGAAGAGCTTGGCCAGATTAACAAGCTAATTCTCGATGAAAGTGCTGTCCAAGCGGCGATTGATAACGAAGACGGTGCGTGGGAAGTAGTGACAGAGGGTGATAACGGTTACTCGCGATAAACAGAAACTTAAAGGATATTTTGCAATGACTTTTCAATTTTCTACCGCAGCTCGCAATGCGTCTCTTGACGCGATCGAAACGACGGTTAGCACTGCGCCGACTCTCGAAATCCGGAGCGGTTCGGTGCCAGCCAACTGCGCGGCGGCTGCGAGCGGGACTGTGTTGGCAACTTTGGTTTTGCCGTCGGATTGGATGGCAGCGGCCTCCAGCGGTGCTAAAGCGCTGAGCGGTACATGGCAAGACCCCTCTGCCGATGCGACCGGAACGGCTGCACATTTTAGGATCAACCAAGGCGCGACGTGTCATATTCAAGGCACAGTTACGGCAACGGGCGGCGGTGGAGACATGACCTTAGACAACGTTTCGATCGCATCGGGCCAGCAAGTAACAGTTACAGCTTTCACGATCAACGCTGGCGGTGGGTGATTTTGTTTTTGTTTGGGATCGATATACACGCAAGGCAAAACTATGACGCTACAAGAACGATTACAACTTGCTGATGTTGCAGCACTACCAGATTGGGCGGCTGCGAGCATTCTCAACGCTCCCGATCCTACGTTACCAGTAATTACAACTTGGGCCGAAACGAATATCGATCCAGGAACAGTCATGAACATTTTAGGCACTGTCGCAGGGGCCGAAATTCTGAACACCCTTGAGCAACTTTCTTCTACCAATTCTGTAGTGAAGTGGGGAATGCGAGTCCTTGAGGGGAGGAGAGGGCTGAACATGGCTCTGGAGACAAGTCGGCAACAAATGCAAAGTTTCGTCGATAGCGGCTTGATTACGACAGCGCAACGCGACTTGTTGTACAGCCTTTCAAAGCGCGAGCGTTATCCATCATGGGCCGAATATAACGGCATCAACGTATCAGCCCGATCAGTCGGATTAGCTAGGGGATCAAAGTAAATGGCTGTTGCAAAATGGGCGTCACCAAGCGCTAGAAGTTCGAATCTTGCCAGCACGACTTTCAATTCGTTGGCAAACGGCTCTGCTGGGACGGCAATAACGTACGACAACAGCACGAACCGCGATCTGTATTCTATAGTCACGGTCAAGCTTGGTTCGCTAACGCCAACGGCAGGAGGGTCGATAACGTTGCGGGTCTACGCTGGGGATGGGACCGACACGCCAGATCTTAATGCGGGTTCGTTTGACGTATATACAGCGGCACTTACAACGACGGCGGGCGCAAAGGTTGTTACGTTCCCGATGGTCCGTCTATACCCTTTCGCGTGCGTGCTTCAAATCGTTAACAATTCTGGCGTCAGCACGGCGGCCAGCGGAAACGAACTCTACGTCCGTCCGTTCAACGAGGATGTTAGCTAATGCCTCGCGGCGTATCTCGAACAGACGAAGCACGCTTGCAAAAGCGGTTGTGGAATCCTTCGCTGCTTGCTTCAAATTCGGCGATTGCGATGTGGCTGGACGTAGACGATTTGTCCACGATCACAATTGCTACCGGTGTTAGTCAGTGGCGGGACAAGTCCGGTAACGGTCGAAATGCGATTCAAAACCTTACTGGATATCAGCCAACCATAACCACGGTGAACGGGAAAAGATCCTTGTTTTTCGGTGGAAGTGCTTTCATGACGATAACGGTAAACGACCATCAAGGTTTGTTTTTAGTTTACCGAGACTCTTCTACAGTAGGATATGTTGAGCCGATTGGCGCAGTACTTACAAGTGCTAAGGCACCCTATCATGGACATTTAAACAACACACAAATATTTAACAGCACCTTCACAAGCTCCGCTACGCTAAACGGTATCAATCGAAGAAACGGAACGTCTATAGGGGATGGCCTAACTACAGCACGACCAAGCTCCCTTTGTGTTCAATCTCATGTCCCAACTTCTGCTTATACTTCCACTCAAGCATTGACTCACGTCGGATGTAACAATTTTAGCCCCCCAAGTCGCGCGATTACTGGTGAAATAAACGAAGTAATTGTTTTGTTAAGCGGAGCGGTAATAAACACAATCGAATTGATCGAGGGATATCTTGCGTGGAAATGGTGGGGCAGTGACAACACGCTCGTAGCAAGTCATCCATTCCGCAACCAACCACCACTGATCGGAGACTAACATGCTGCGCGTTCGAATGCCAGCTACCGGCAGTGGTAGTGTGATTGTCAGTGGAATTAACGGCGTTGCATCTGGTAGCTTGCCTATGAGCGGCAGCGCGACGTCCACGGTTCTTGTTCAGGGTACGGCGTCCGGAGATTTACCGCTTACGGGTTCTGCAACTGGCACGGTGCTGGTTCGTGGCTCGGCTTCCGGTGATTTACCACTAGCTGGCAGTTCAAGCGGGACTGTACTGATTACCGCAACGGCTGCGGGTAGCTTGCCTCTCACCGGCAGCGCGACCGGATCGACTATCAGCGGGAGCATTGCAATTGCTTCCGGTGATCTACCACTGACTGGCAGCGCGACGGGTACGGTCCTAATTCGCGGATCGGCTGCGGGAAATCTTTCGCTCACTGGTACTGCCACGGGTACTTCGGGTGTGCAGGCTGTAGTTGGAACTGGCGTAATTACAAATCTACTGAGTGTAGATTATGAAGACGACTGGTTATACTTAGACGGTATTGAAGATCTTGGATACGAATTCGATTCAGCCGGGGTTACAAATCTTGCTGCTCCCGCTTCCGGAGTAAAAGCGAAACGAGCATCGCCTACCCACAACGAGGTTGTAGTCGCAGCTTCTACAATTGGTTACGAGCCAACTGACCTAGTTTTCGTTGTGTTTGCACCAACACTAATGAGCGGATCAAATCCAATCAGGCCGAGTATTGGAGATAGGCTAGTAGCATTCGACTGCACTTGGATAATCAAAAGTTCGAAGACGCTAATGGATCATTCCCAATATAGATGCTTTTGCAAGAGAACCACTAAGGAGCAGTAAACATGAAAATTATGATAGGCCCGTTGACGGGTAAAGTTATTACGACAAGCGGAACATCGTCGTCTACAAATTTAACGGCTGGAACAAAAGCGGTAATGCTGATTGCGAGAACTTCCGATGCCTACGTAGAAGTGGGAGACGGCTCGCAAACAGCGGACGCGACGGGGATGTATCTTCCGGTCGGAGTTCCGATTCACGTATCGACGTTGAACATGGCTGCGCCTGCGATTGGAGCTATCAATGGCCCGTCCGCAGCGGCCTCTAATATTCATGTGACTGAGTACCAAGGCCAGTTGCGATGATCCCGAAAGAGTTCCCAGCCGAGGAGGCAGAATATTGGATCGACGAGCTTTCTCAGGAAATGGAACGAGGATCGTTTGCGGCGGCGTTTACTAGGATCGTGCCAAACCTTCAAAATGCCTTCGGAGACAACTTCGAACGTGCAGAGGGTCCATCGGGTGACTGGGCTCCTCACGCGCCGTACACGATAGCAAAATACGGGCCTCACCCGTTGTTGATTCTGAGCGGCGATTTGCTCAGGTCAGTAACGGAGACTGGCGAAAAAGGATCAGTCCAACAAATTGGTGATCGCGAGATGGCGTTGGGTACGAGTTTGTTTTACTCTGGATGGCAGCAAGGCGGAACTTCGCGGATTCCAGCAAGGCCGTTTTTGTGGCTCAATGATTCTTGGATGTCCGAGGTCGTCGACGAGTTCGCGACGGGTGTGGTTCTTGTTCTATTTGGGGGTCCGTGATGGCATCAGGTAGTAGATTTCATGCAATCCTAACAGCGGTAGCCGCGACACTGAACGCGGACGCAGACCTAACATCAAGAGTCTTCAAGGTTCGCAAAAAGCCGTACAATCGGGGCTCTACGTGGCTACCTGGGGCTTTCGTCACTCCGGCTCCAAGAGGCGTTACCTCGCCGTTTAACACGGTTCAGGAGGATGAGCTTGTTTTCCCATGCAATGTGGTGATCGTAAACCCAAGCGACTCAGACCTAACGAGCGGCATGGAGTCTCACATGGCGCACATCGAGCGAGTGGAAGAAATATTCCGCAACAAGTCGGCGGCGTTTCTTCCCGCTACAATGCGAGCGTTAAACGCGACGTTTGACACGGCCACGACAGCCGGAAAATATGCCAAGACCGTTTTGCAGATGACCCAGGTAATGCCGGATAAAACGTTCGTTGATCCAGCCTTCGAAGCTGGGTTTGACGCCTCCGGTTGTTTGGTGTTTGTGAGGGTAACAGCACTTAGATTTAACTCTTCCAGTTTATAAGGCAAATTATGAGTTCCGAAAATGACGCACCAATGAAAACACAGGACTTGGAAGAAGAAAAGAATAGACCGTCTATTCTTTTTGGGTCAGAATCTACCCAACAAACCGAGCCAGAAACCAAGGCGACAGTCGATGGTTGGTGGGTGGCAAAACACCTAGACGTTACAAGCTTGGTTTGTGCCGAAACTGAGGACGAAGCGGTTTGGATGTTCCGAACACTTAACCGAATTCCTGACTTGGAAGAGATCGATATCGTGCCGGCAACTTGCTTGCCAATGTCGGGAGACGATGCGATTCATTGTGTCGAGCGACATCCAATTGCAAACGCCGAGGGTGTGATGATGGATCAATTGCCTTTGGTCTACAAGAGCAGCGTGACGGCAATTCCGGCTTGGATCGAAATGATGAAATCGATTCGCGGTTAGTTGGTGCGCAGCGCGGCGATAGAATAACGACGAAATACGTTTTGCAACAAAGGGCTTTTTAAAATGGCACAATCCGTCGCAACCAGAATGATGCTGTCCGCCGATGCGGCACTCTCTAGCCCGCAGTGGTTCGAGTTTCGAGAATGCTCACTTGTCGGCACTCGTGAGTTTGGTGCCAGTGAGGGGCATAGGGGAACACGGCAACCTGCATCTTGCCGGGCAAGAGTCTTAAAGGACTTGTGTCAGGGAACGTTCTCGGGTCGTTTGAATGCAGCCGAGATAGATTGGATCATGCCGCGCGTGTTCTTTGCCGCCTCTGGAGCAACGCTGATTCCAGGAGAAAATGCCTCGTCGTCGGATGCAAAGTTCTTTGCCTTCGTTGATAAGGTTGTTGAGTTTTATCTGTACAACAAGCTACGAGTGAATCAATTTACGCTTTCTGGTTCGGAGTCGAACTACTTGGATTGGTCTTTTGCTTGCGTTGGTGAATTGGAATCTTCTGGTGGGTCGTGGCCAGTTAGCCCAGTGGCTCCGTCGTGCGGAGTAGCCCTTACATTCCAAGACGTTGTTTTTACCTACTCGGGAACACCGTACACCCCTCAGAGCTTTACGCTTACCATCAACAACAACTTGATCCCGACCATCGAAAACTCGTTGACTCCGACTCTGTACGAGGCCGGAAACATGGAAGTGTCGCTGGACATGACCTTCGACTTCCGAGACGCAACCAACAGTCTTTCGAACAACAAAACGCTGTATCGTGCGGCTCTTGCGGGCGCGGCGGCATCACTTGCTGTCAACGATGGAACCAACACGTATACATTTTCGTTCGCCAATTTAAAAATTCCAGACGGAGCACCCACGATTCCCGTTGAGGGCAGATTGTCGATGCCACTCAAGATGATGGCATACCGATCAACCAATGCACTTGCGGGTGCAACCGATCACGTTGTTCGATTGATAAAGACCTAATCTATTGCGTGATGGTCTTGAAAAGCTAACAATGGCCACGAATAAGTTTCGTGGCTATGTTTTTTAACGGAGAGAAGAATGAGCGATTTGAGTTGGAAAGATGGAATTTACCGGGCCGGAGGCGTGCAAGCCGGATACGTTGAAGAAGTGGTTGGGCTGCATCCAGAGCTTTACTTCCAGTACCGAGTCAAGTCGCCCCCTGAATGCGAACGGTTGATTACGTCTGCAATCATCAAGGACGCCTCCAAGGCTGGTGACACGTTGGACAATATGCAAAAAGAAGTCAAAGGCTCGCTCACGCACTGGTCATTGTTAGCTCCGCTAGGCTCAGATTTGTCCCATGCGTTACTCAAAAGAGTTTTTTGGATCATCGTACAGTCCGATCCTTCGAAGCCCATTCCAGAACGTTTTGAGAACCCAGGAACATTGGAGGAGCAAGCAAAAAAATAGTTACGGCATTCGCCCTATCGCTTTCGGACAGTCCGGTTCGAGGGCGATCCTGCGACCTATGCCGTGCGTATATGTTCGAGCCCAACGGCGACCCGACCAAGAAACGATTCCCAAACGAAGGTTACGAGCCACGAGTTGGGAAGGTTCCTTGCGAGTTGTCGGTCGGATGCCCGAAAGGACATTGGAAAGACAAGCCAGATTTGACACCGCAACAACTGGAAGCGATCAAGTTATACAGGGCGTCGCGGGCGACATCGGGGAGGTGCCTAACGATCGCAGAGAGCCAGGACTACTTTTTAACTTGGTTGTTTGCGGAGTTGTACGAGGCTGAGGAACGGATAACCAGAGCAAAGACGAGCGGAGCCATTGAAGGATTGATTGCGGCGATTTTAACGAAGTGAGATTGTTATGTCAGACCTAGCAGAACGCGGAGTTATGTTCGTCTTAAAGGCGAGCCTTGACCCAGCTGCGCGGACGCTACTCTCTTCGTTCGGTAAAGAGATGGACGCAATCCAATCTAGGACCGCAAAGGCAACCGTTGAAAACTCCCGCAAAGCAATTTCGATCGCGGCAGAAGAGGCCCGCGCAGTTGTCCAGATTCACACCGACGCCGATACTCGGTGGAGGTCGGCTGTAGACGCCAAAAACGCCTATTACAAGTCGAAGCTATCTGACGAGGAGCAAAGATACAAAGAGTCGTTGGAACGCCGAAACAAAGCGGCTGAGGAGTTTGTCAAGCAGCAAAACATGGCTGTCTCGGCTCATTCAAACAACCAACCAATTAGTTCTGAATATTCCGCTTCGGCACAAGAGGCAGCGGATGCGATCGCGGAGTTCGACAAGCTTGACCAACAGCGAACAAAGCGACATGAGGCCGAACTGAAAAAGAGGCTCGACCAAGAGGTCAAAGCAGCCGAGAAGCAAAAGCAACTTGAGGAACGGCAAATAGCCAGGGACCGGTCCTTGGCCGAGTCTGCGGCAAAGAAGTTTGCAGAGCAGAAAAGGCGAGACGAAGAAGCGTTGGCGGCTGCGATCAAGCAAGCCGATAAGATTGTCGAAGCGGACAAGCGGAAACAGGTTGCACTCGAAGATGCTTCCAGACGGTTTCAACAGCAAGCACGAACTGCGGGCCGTGAGGTTGCCAACAACTTCATCGAGATGGGTGAAGCCGGGATGAGGTTTGCTCGCGGCTTGACGATGATAGGGCTGATTGGCGAAAAGGATTTGAACAAGGTCAAAGACGCTTTGCTGGGCGTCCAAGGGGCGGTTGATATCCTGAGCGGTCTTGGCAGGATTCTCACCAAAACTGATCAAATCATGCAGGGACTGACCAAGGCGACATTGGCCCAAGCAGCAGCGCAGAAAGCGTTGAGCCTTGCGAATGGGGCGTCCGGAGCAGCAGCAGCGGGCGGTGCGGCGGCGGGCGGTCTTGGCGCATTGGGCTCGATGGGCGGCGTAGCGGGTGGAGTTGCCGCAATACTGACGGGTCCGTTTGGCCTTGTCGCTGCGGGAGCTGTTGCCGTTGGAGCAGCGTTGCTAGGGTTGCGAGACACGTTAAAGGACCCTCCTAAACGTGCGGCAGGCGACAATAGCGCTAGGGGGGTAAAAGACCTTCGGTTCAGCCAGTGGTTAGTGCTGAGTGCAACGTCTGGAAGTAGTACGGCTCAAGGAAATGAAACCGGTTCGGCAGCGAAGAAAGATTTGATCGAAAGTGAGAAGCTAACGAATCGTTTGGATCAGCGTGCAAAGCTGATGATGGAAGCTAACGCAAAGGACAGGGCGTCTTTCTCCGAGTCCGAATCGCGTAAGTCCGGATTTATGAAAGAGCAACTGACGATCCAAGAGGCCATGCTTCGCAATCGGTATGAGCAAGGAACGTCGGCAGAGAAAACCAAGATCATCGAGCAAGAGATTGCAAAGTACTCCAAAGAAGCAATCCAAGGAACTGCGGGCGCTCGAGATCAGGTAATCAAGTGGATGGAGAAGCGTCTAAGCCACGAGAGAGAAATCTCCCGAGAGCAAAAAACGGCTGCGAACGAATCGCTATCAAAATCAAAAGACCTGTTGCGTTCGATCGAGGACCAAATCAGGGCAAAACGCGAATCTAATATGTCGGCGCGTGAGTCGTTTGGAATGAAGTCGGACGAAGAGCAACAGGATATTCTTTCCATCAAGAGGCGAGTTGACCAAGGCGACAAATCGGTAAGTCCGGAAGAGATCAGCAAGCTTAGAGGGCTTTCGGGACGCACTGACAAACAGATTTCCGCGTTCGCTCAAAGTAGAGCAAAGGCGGGCGGATTTGATGCGGCGTTTGGTCGAGAGCAACGTCAGGAAGTTCAACAGCTTGATGCCATTCGGAAGAAGCTTCAGGTAGAGGTCAAGCAGAAAACGGATATCGTCGTCAAAATTGATAGGGACATTGAAGCCGAGGCGCAATCGATCGCAAAGCAAATCAACGTCCAGCAAGCAATTCAAAACAGCGATCTTGCAAAGCGTGTTCAAGAGATCACAACTGAGCAAGCAGAGAACAATCGCCGGTTCAAGAATCGAACGGGGACCACAATATGAGGCTAAGAATAGGTGGAGCAGTTCGACCGTTGAACGAGGCAGTGGCTCAGATCAGTTACAAGCCTGTCTACGATGTGACTCGCAAGGTATCCAAGATGATCGAGCGTTGGGATATCACTGGACGGCTGATCCTTGAGAACAAGTCATCTGAGCGCTTGATGACCGCAGCACTCAACACACTTGAAGCAAATTTTAGCCAAGAGGGTGTCGATATCGCGTTCATGGAGGACTTTGCCAACGTAGATACAAAACTTGCCTTGTATGCCAGTCGTTGCCTTGTTGGACCGTACATTGTTGATTCAGGGTTCCCGAACGCAGAAGGTGACATCTACGGCAATGGTATGTCCTATCGTGTAACCTATGAGGCCGAGCGGCTTGCGGGCGCGGGTAGTGACCTTTTGAAGTTCGACGAAGAGTTGACCGAGATCGAAGGCGGTCGAGAAGAGGGCTATGTTGGCGGCGCGGTAAATCTTCCAGAGCGTCAAATCTTTTTCCAGAACAAGGCATACCGATACCGACAATCGGGAAGTGCAACAGGATTGCTCGCTAGGCCATTCATTCCTCCACCGATTTGGCCCTATGCAGTGCTCAAGCGTCCAGAGATTACAATCAGCACTCCAAGGGTTCTTGGTAACATTGATACCGAGTACGAGATATCTTGGTCCTACGAATTCGCATGGCATCAACCACTTTACGGAGTACCCCACAGACGGGTCTAACACATGGCAACAAAGCAATGGCTAGGAGCGGCTGCAAGCGTCGCCCAGGTAACGAAGATCGTTTACAGCTCGATTGTCGTTGGACAAACGTACTCGGCGATTATCAACGGCAAAACGATATCCTACACGACCACGACAACCGTACTCGGCGACCTCATTGACGCACTGGTTAGCGCTTGGAATTCGAGTGCTGAGCCCGAGATTCAAGAGATGGTCGCAGCGAGGCGAGAAGATCCTACATTAAGCGGACTTCAATTGACGGCTCAAGCGGGAGTCGGCGGAATTGTTGTGACGGCATCGGCGACAACGGGAACCGCAACCGTGACAACTCCAACGGCGGCAAGCGGTCCTAACTTTTGGAACGTTGCTGCAAATTGGGTTGGTGGTACGGTTCCATCGGCTGCGGACGATATTGAGATCGACGGCGCGGTGAGTTCGGTGTCGATTCTTTACGGGCTGACCGACACGAACAACTACGCATCGTTCAAGCGGATGGCGAGCTATCAAGGCCAGATTGGATTACCGGCCACGAATCCAAACGGCTATCAGGAATACCGAACGCGGAGGTTGACGCTGGGCACTGGTTCAGCGATTGCGGTTGAGCTTGGCTACGGAACTGGGAATCATCCAACCTTGGAGTATTACGACTTTCAAGGTTCGAACGTCACGCTGACGGTACACGGAACGACTGCGAACACTTCGAACGGATACCCTGCTCAGATTGTTGGTACGGGATCCGGAACAACTGCGAACGTCTACGCCGGGTCGGTTAAGTTTGATTCGTTGAGCACTTCGACTGTATCGACTATCAACGTGATTCAACGCGAGGGCGGACAATCCACTCCAGATGTTCATGCAACAAGTAAAGTGACCTGCACGACCGTTTTGTGCGTTGGCGGTCAAATGCTGATCGAGGGAGCAATGACAACCCTGACGGCGCGAGATAGCGCTAGGGTGGTTGTCGCCAAGGCATCGGCAGCGGCTAACGTGAAGGCGTCTAATCGTGCTCAGATCGACTGGGACAGCTCGGGAGGAATAACCACAAAGGCGACCATCGAACCTTCGGGAATCATCAATTTTGGCAACGTAGGAACGACCAAGACGGTAGCGGCTTGTGACCTGTACCGGGACGGCGAGATTCGAGACCCAAATGGACGAGTGACGTTCACGACTGGAATCGTTCTGATCGGGTGCAGAATCGCCGATGTTAAGGTAGACAAAGGAGTGGGCATAACTCTCTAATGGCAGTTCCACAGGGGCGACTAATCTTTGCAGGCTTCGACGCAGACGCTGGCTTTCAAGTCTCACGGACTGCTTCTACGGTTGCGGACCCGATCCAAGCAAAGTTCATCCTTGGGGTGGACCTTCCAAGATACGGGAACATTCAGGTCTCATACGGCAACAGCTTCATCACGCTTGCAAATTGCCGAGTGGTCCGCCAGACGATAACGCAAGGTTCGAACGGTCGATACAAAGACGTGCAATTCGAGGATCGCAGGTGGGCGTGGCGGTTTAGGAATATCTACGGCCAGTACAACACGTACATTCGAGGGGTCAAAAAGAATGTAAAAAACGTGCGACAGCTTGCAACGCTATGCCTTCAAGCTATGGGTGAAGTCGGCGTTGATGTTTCTGTTCTGCCTGATGACGTTTTCCCTCTTGCCGAGTTTGGAGGACAGCTTGCATCCGAACAGCTTGAAACTCTGATTCAACCCTTTGGGGTGATAGTCTCGCTGGGGATGGACGACAAGGTTTATCTTCGCAGAATTGGCGGCGGTAGAAACCCTCCAAACGATCAAAGAGTCATGGACTTCACAACGGCCTACGAGCCTCCGGTGATTCCAGAAACGCTTCGCGTCGAGGGAGCGCCAATCATGTTCCAACGTGACTTGCCACTCGAAGCTGTTGGGTATGAGATCGACACGTTCGAGGTCAAACCGTTAGCGGAGTTGTCATACTGCCCAACTGTTGGAGGTCAAAAGACGTTTGCGTATTGCAGCTATGATTTCCGCCAGCTAGCTGATGCAAAGAAAATCGAGCTTGCTCAGTCGTGCATCTGGAAACTGTACCGAGTCCAAGGTAAGCGAGGAACCTACCTAAAGATCCCAACGCCTACGGGCTCAAGGCTCTCGGCCAACACTTGGAGCGCTCAGTTGCTCGACAATTTGGATGTAGAACGAATAATCCCGTTGAGCAGCAATCAATTGACATTGTGGAGCGAGTTCGAAGGCATAGTTCCGGCCGAGGTCATTGGGTACTTCCATGACCTGCGACCATCGCAACTCAACAACGTCAATCCGATTCCGGCAAACGGTGCTAACCCTTTATTCAATGCCGATCACTATGCCTCAGCGCAAGGCGATTATCTTAGAACCACGTTCCCAGCACACGTTTATCATGGTGCGTTTGAGATCGACGAGGAAAAGGGCTTGGTCAAGTTCGGCGTTCAATGCTACTCGATCAAACGAACTGGAAACGTAGTTGCGGCGGATAAGTTTCAACCGGCAAAGATCCTTTTGCGCACTTCGTTCATTGTGCGAGATCCTATAACCGCTGAACCAATCCGCCAGTTCTACGACTACAAGCCCAACAGCAGATACGTTTCGCGCGGGGTCACGCATACGATCAGGGTAGACGATTTGGAGTATGAGTGCGGCGTTGCAGACTCCAGGGGCTTGAATCAAACGGAGGTTTCCAAGTTTGAATATCAAGCCAGAAAATATGCCTTGAAAGAGATCGCAAAGTACAACCTCGGCGAATCGGTTTCTGTACCTGCAAAGGGGTTCATGTTCGACTACTCGCCAGATGGATCAATCAGTTCTATTCGTCTTGAGCGTTCTGACGCCGGGGAGTGTACAACTACGATTGACTGGCAAAGCGAGAACCCAATCGAGCGATTTACCTACGATGAAAAGGTCCGTAGATTGCAGGAGCTTGCCAACAACAAGTTTATCGCCAATCAGAAGGCTGTATTGGCCCGCGCCCAAGCTCGCAGAGAGGCCAAGAAAGTACGATGACCAAGACAGACGACATTCGCCAATACGCGTTCAGGAACGACAGCGGTTACACGGTTCCCCCATACGGGACGATGGTTGTCACGGACACCATCGAAGAGCAGAACGAAATTATCTATTTGATTCGAAGGCCAACGTATGTTGACGAGCAACGTCAAGACTCGGCAAGAGTAGTTTTCAATCTCGGCGAGTATGTTGAAGCCGATGCAAAGGGTCGATGCACTTCGGCAATGCCTGCTCAAGCACTTTGCCTAGCCTCAACAGTGATTGGGGATACAGTAGGTCCTGTTGAAGACTCGTTCATCCTCGGTAACACCGGCATCGCTTTTATTGTGAAGACTAGGGACAACACTTATCCGCACGTTGAGGGCAGCTCAGAAACCTGGATGGTCGAAATCAACGTATCGGAGGTCGAAGTAGTTCAGGTCACGAGCAATACCAGAGATGCGGATGGGTACTATCCTGGTAACGTACAGAGGTTTGTTACGTTGACCAAGACTTGGGTGACTGTTCGTGCATGTAGAGTCAGGGATGTGAACGGATGACCCTAATGAAACAGAAGTACACAGGTCGATTTGTTGGAATTGAGGATGGAACGCAAATCTACTCGGCTGGATGCCCGGGAAACACTCCAGGCTCTGGCTCAGGTTCAATCGCTGGCAAGCGATACCAAGGCAAGCTGATCGGCATTGAGGATTCCACTCCGATCTACGGGTTTAGCGAATGCGACTTTCCAAAGATCGGTCGGTTCTTGATGCGGTTCCTTGGAGTGGAAGACGCAACGCCCATTTATGGAATCGCTTGTTGTGCTCACGGTTCGTCGGGTTCATCCGGTTCAAGTGGCTCATCCGGTTCAAGTGGCTCGTCTGGTTCTGGCTCGGGGTCAAGCGGTAGCTCAGGATCGTCTGGTTCTGGAAGTGGTTCAGGTAGCGGTTCTGGTTCTGGTTCTGGCTCGGGAAGTGGATCAGGCTCAGGTAGCGGTTCTGGATCGTCTGGTTCGGGTTCTGGATCGTCAGGATATGTCCCACCGTTCGGAGATTGTGCTTGCGGTTCGGCACCTGGGACACCGGGAGATTTTAATGGACAAACATTTATGAACGATTGCCGACGTGATTCCGACTTTTCAACCTGCACTGGCGGATTTTGCCTAAGTACCTGGGTAGAGCCAGACCCAATTGGTAGCCCAGGAGTCGGCAATTGGGTACTAACGACGGACTTGTGCAGTCATGGATAAATGCCCTTACTTAACTTCTAGTAATAGTTGCAACGTAGCATCATCTCTTATAGGCATGCCCGTTACTGTAACTCCTAGAACTTGCACAGCGTGCAAGACGAAAACCGATAGGCCACAGGCACTCAACGTTGTGACGTGTTCGATTGCATATCAGGTAGCGCCATCGACCGAACTATTGAACACACTGCGTCAACTGCATAGGGCAACCACATTCAACAAGCCGGGAACGTGTCTTCGCAACGTCCTTAAAGAAATAGGGATTATCAAGAGCGACGTTTGCGAGTGCGACGCCTACGCAACTGAAATGGACCTATGGGGAACGATTGGCTGCTACGAACGACGCGATGCAATAATCAGACACTTAAACACACAGTACGTTTCGTGGTTGGATATGGTGCGTGTCGCTTTAGCCGGGTATCTTACGACTGGACAACTGGTAGACGAGTGCCTTAAACGATCAAAGGTGTTGAGCTAATGGAATGCAGCGATTTCAGAGAAGAAATGACCGCCGAAGAAGTAGTTGAGCTGGTCGATAACTGTCCGCCTGGGCCGTGGATTGGCGACTGGCATCAACGTGAGAACGTCAAGCAAGCTCACCGAATGATGGTCGATCGATTTATACCGACAATCGATTCAAGACCAATTCAATACCCTCAGAAGCGTGGCATTGTCATTGCCGGCGGAGGGCTCAAGTATTTGCCCTCAGTGTGGGTGGGAGTCAACTTGATTCGCGAGCAAGGTTGCAAGCTACCGATCCAACTTTGGTATCTCGGCGACAACGAAGTTGACCCGTTCATCAAAAGGCTACTAGAACCGCTTGGCGTCGAGTGTGTGGACGCGCGGAAGGTTGAGCAGGAAAAACCATTCAGGATACTTTGCGGCTGGGAATTGAAGCTATACAGCGTTTGGAACAGTCCGTTCGAAGAGGTTTTGTTTCTTGATGCGGACTCTGCGCCGGTTCGTGATGTGACCGATCTATTCGACCGTCCAAGCTATTCGAAGCATGGGTCAGCGTTCTGGCCGGATTATGCAAATTGGACTCTCAAGCCCGACGTATGGAGTTTGTTCGGTATCGACAAATATGCCAACGAAGAGGCGGCTAGAAATGAATGGGCTCTTGAGTCTGGACAATTCATGGTGCACAAGAACAAAAGTTCATTGCCTTTCCAGTTGGCTATGTGGTACGCGGCTCATTCTGACTTCACGTTTGGTCACGTGTACGGCGACAAGGAAACGTTCCACCTTGCTTGGAGGAAACTTGGTCTTGAGTATGCCAGCCCAAAGCGACCGCCGGGATGGAACAATCACACGATTGTTCAGTGGGACATTGAGGATACTGAAAAGGTTTTGTTTCAACATCGGGTGCAAGACAAATGGAGACTTGATGGAACGAATCGTTTCACTGACTCTTTGGCAAACGAGCAGCGATGCCAAGACCTATGCGGACTTCTGAAAATGGTATGGTCCGGAACGTTATGGGAAAATTCCAGAATGACTAGGACCGAGCAAGACGCTCACGATGTCCTCGTTGGCAATACGTTTATTTACGAGCGCGTTGGATTCGACTCAAGACCTATCAAGTTAGATGCAGGGCACACAATCACCATTGGAAAAGCAGAGTGCGAGTCTCGATGGTGGTTGAACGATGTTGACGGAATTATGACTCTAACGATTTCACGGATTGATCGGCCTACGTGTCACCTAACCATGCAGTCAGACGGCTCATGGTGTGGTCATTGGCTTGAGCACGAACGTATGCCGATCCGACTCACAACAATTAAGAGATAACTATGCACGTTCCACCAATTGTGTTTAGAAAAGATTCATGGGACGAAGATATCTGGAACAGTGTTAGGCACGGAAACGAGTACGGCATCAAAGGAATGTTCGGTGGTTGCGTTGTTGATGTGGGTGCTCATATCGGTGCTTTCTGTTCGCTGGCTGAATCCTTTGGAGCAAGACGGATCATCGCGGTTGAGCCAGACGAAAACAATTTTGATCTACTACGATTCAACTGCAAGCACTTGTTGAATGACGGTAGGCTTGCCGTGCATAACAAAGCGATATCTACTCACGAAGGAGTAAGGTTTTCTAAGGCACATGACACTTGGCCGAACACAGGTGGTGCCCTATACGTTCCCAACCTAACTGGAGCGGTCGAAGGTATAACGCTTGATAAACTCATTGCCGAAGTCGATATGCCGATACTGTTGAAGTTGGATTGCGAGGGAGCAGAGTTTGGAGCGCTCAGAGCTTCACAGCTTAAAAACGTGGTTTCCATTGTCGGAGAGTTCCACGGCGTCGTTGACGGAATTCGAGCCGATTTAATTGCCAAGGGTTTTGCGTTCTCAAGCCATCAAACGGGAGAACGGATTGGTTTGTTCGGAGCAAATCGAACGCTTTGACGATTGCAAAAAGAATCGACGGTCGAATCTTTTTCAACGCGTCCGTCAATGAAAACATTGGGTTTCTGAAAATCTGGTGCGCAAACTTTGGCTGAAACCTTGTGCGGAAAGATTCAATCGAACATAGTTAGGAATCGATTTGTTTCGTAGTAAAGTTTTTGTACCCCTCGGAGATTGAAAAATGGTTCGGTTCGTAAAATGGTTTTTGCTGTTGGCTTTCTGCCTGTTGTCGGTCCCTGCGATGGCTCAACAGCCATCGAAGCGTGACCAGAATATCGCCAAGCCTACCTCATCAGTTCTGATGCAGGACTCCCTGTCCGATCCAGATGTCGCCCCAGTCGATGACACGACTACACTCAACAAGATGCTCGATGAAGAAGTGTCGAAGCTTCCGTGGTTAAAGCGTAAAATCGTTCAGCGTTCACTCAAAGATCCTGATAACAGGGAAGAGCTCGTTGAGCGGATTACGCTTAAGCTTGCTGAGAACAAGCGACTCCAGAAAATGCAGGCAACGTTCGGCGCAGAAGAGTTCACCGGCGATACACCGATTGCGATCAGCCCAGAGTTGAAGCAGATCATCATGGACATTTTGAAGCAGGTGTTACCCTTGCTGCTTGCGATGATCTTCAAAATATAGATTCTGCTGGCTGATTCAAGAACGGAGAACAGGTGATGCGATTTATTTTGATTTTACTGGCTCTGTGCAGTCTCGCCACTGCTCAAGAGCCGATGACCGTCTCGGTTCGAATCGAGAGCTATGCCGAATTTAGTTCGCCCCCAAGGCTTGTTGGCAACCGAGCCTTCTACGGCAAAGGATCTAAAGTGTCTGAAGGTGACATGGGTTTCGTTGTCGTCAAGGGCGATGTCGATGCTGCGAAAGTTCGCGCGGTTCGTGCAAAGCTTGTTGGCAATGAAATCGTGATGGAAAGCGCAAACGTCACGCAAATTGGTCGCAAGGAATTCGCGATCACTGGTCTGGGTAAATACAGTGTCGAGGTAACTGGATTTATTGCGACGAAAGATTCCAACGGAGATACATTTCTTGCCGTTCAGGAGCTTGAAGCGTTTCCGATAACGCTCGGCGATATTCCTCCTCCAGAGCCTAAACCTAATCCGAAGCCTAAGCCGGACCCAGAGGTACCGCCAGACGGATTCGACAATATTGGCCAACGAATCGCCCAGTGGTCCGCAGGCTTGCCGAAGCGAACCGAGGTCGGGGCGATCTACTTGAAGTACGCCGACAAGCTTTCTAAGCAGCCTTCGTTTCAGATCCTGGAAGCCTTCACCGGGGCCTCTGCCGATCGCGTAGCAGTGCTTGGGACGGACGTAGCGAAGTACGCGGATATCGTCGCCAAGATCAATGCAGACATCGCTACACGCGGTCCGATGGGCAAAGGCGTTGTCATCGACTACTTTCGCGCGATGGCGAGAGGTTATGGAGCAAAGGTAGAATGAAAAGCTTTTTTGATATGCTGTCGATTCAGTTTCAATCCAAGCGGACTTGGGCGACGATGATTTCGTTGCTCACTGTCTTGGGAGGAATGTACTTTCCAGATCACTTGAACGAGGCTCTTGCTATCGCGGCTATCCTGCAATCGTGGGCGGTTAGCGATGCGGTACGTCCAGCGGCCTCAAAGTTCTCAGACGGCACAAAGACACAAGAGCCGTTCGAAGTACCTGACGAAGTTCTATCGGTACTCAGAGAAACGATGGTCGAGAACGCCATTGGTTCAATTGCCACAAATCGTACTCTTGTCGAAAATCGGGAAAACAATGTCAACTGATGAAATGCCGATCGTCGTTGGGCCAATGGGATTCGAGATCCCAACCATCAACGCGAGCCCAAAGGAAAAGATTTTTGTTTCCAAGATGGAGCAAGACAAGTTTGCTCTTGAAGCTCCGCAAGTATTCGAGCAGCGCGATGCGGTTGCGGTTCCTCACGAGCTTGCTAAAGCGTGGGACGAGTTCCAAGTCTCTAAAGGTCGAGCGTCTGGTTCGAACGACCTAACGCTGATCGTAGAGTTTGTTCTTGGTACTCAGTTCATGTGGTATCCTCAAGACATTGGTTCTTGCGTTTGGAGTAATACGTTCCGTCCATGGGTTGAGCGAATGTGCTGGGAGATTTGTCTCAGGGGCGACCCAGAGGCTTACACAGGTACGACAGAGCTTGGTTTGTCTTCCATCGCTCCTCACTGCGTCCAGTACGGTTTCGCACGCGAGATAGCCAAGATGCGATCAGGCGACGGATTGTACAAGGCTCCGATGATAAAGTCGTTGACGCAGGGTGTCGTGCTTTGCAACACTCCCAAGGTCAAGCAGCTCAACGAGGCAAACGGAGCCGGTTCACAAGAAAACTATCCTGAGCCTCGCAGTGCTTCGTTGTATCGTCAAATCGGAAACTGGGCATGGAACAAGGATTTGCAGCCATACCGGACTTGTGCGCTCAAAGAGTCAGTTGACGTCACGACTGTCGAACAGCACAGGCTCCAAGAGGACCAATGCAAGCCGATGATTATCTGTTCGTCGCTTGCCTTCAAGAAGATCGGCAGGCACAAGGACGGATTTGATATCCATGGAATTGACGACAGAAACCGATGGGACCACAACCAAGACTTTCCTGGATACCGGATCGCCAGCGATGGCGACAGGTTTTCCAGGATGACTACACGTTCTTGGAATCAAAGAAACCAAGCGTACGAGTCGCATTGCTGGAACATTTCTGACACCGAGCTTGCCAAGATTTACAAGAGGGATGTTGACGTAGCATCTATCGGCGAGATCGAAGGCTTACCGATCGTGTTTCCGAGCGTTTAGTTTTTGTGGTGTTTAAGATTTGCTTAACTTTTTATGATTAGGATTTCAGTTATGAAAATGATACTTGCTTTGGTTTTAGCAATGTGCTTTGCAAGCGTTTCGAACGCTCAATGCGAAAATGGAGTTTGCTTGCTTCCAAAGGTCGCCGAGGTCGTTCAGCGTGCCGCTTCTGCGCCAGTTCGATTGGTTTCGGCAGTGGCGGCTCCAATGTCGATGGCTGGCCAGGATTGCATTCCTGTAACAGTTGCGGCGGTCGAGGAGTACCGAGCGGTGGCAAGACGAACTCCGGTTCGAACAATCTTGCGAAGTCCGTTTGGCACTCGACCCTTGCAGCGTTTGTTTTCGCGCTGTCGGTAGTGTGGTGCGCAGTCAGTAGGTTAAATGGATAGGATAGAGGTTGGTTGCATCCACCCCCCTATCCATCAGTGAGAACCAAGTGCATGAAATCAACTATGAAACAGTCAAGTTCTACGCCATATGCTGGGCGGTCGCATTCGCGAGTTCTTTGGTTCGCTCAATGCGCGAAGACCCTAGTGCCGATCGCTGGAACCTCCTTAGTCGCAGTTGTCTGTCGGGGTTTCTTGCTTTCGGAATTGTTGGTCTTCTGGCTGACGGTCAGCGCGATTTTGGGGATACCGCTACTCATGGTCGTTGGTTTTTCATTTGTGGTTCGGCCGTAATTGGCGTTGCCATTAAAGACCCTGACAAAATCTTTCCAACGTTGCTAACTCGATTCGTAACCTTTTTGAAACCGGAAGACGTTAAGAGCGAAAAAGAAGAGGACACCGATGAAACAAAGAGTTAGTTCGTGTCTGTGCTTCATTCTCGTTTTACAGTTGCTTCTGATCGCGGGCCAAGCTCAGTCGTTCGTGTTGCTGAACACGGTAATCAAGACAACGAAGTCGAACGCGATCACGCTTGCCGATCATTCAACGCGTCTTGCTTTGCATGACAAGCAGTTAGACGCTATGCTTGAAGAAACGTTTCCCCACGAATTCGCAAAGCAAGTGAGAAAGTATTTTCCATGAGTGACCAGCCTACACCGTTCAAGCCGTCGCAATCTCAAGCAATCGATATGATGTTCGCGTTAGCTCCTGTTGTGATGGGAGCGAAATTTGCCGAGACGTCACAAGCGTTCCAAGATCAAGTACTTTTGAGTTCTGCGCTTGTTGATGCTAGCCCTGCAATTGATGTTGAGGCGTCTTTTGATTCAGTCAACTGCGAACGGCTCGGAATTCTGGCCGAGGGATTTGCAAAAGCATATTCCGAACTTTGCCCGATTCTTGCCCCGCCTGCGTTATTTAGAACGCCATCGCACTTGAATTGATTTCTGGACTTGGTAAGATTACCTAGTCGAAATGGACGGACCTGGAAAACGCCGGAGGAACTTAAAAGCCTTCGGCGTTTTTTATTTGGCCGACAGATGGTCTTTTAGGCATCCGGGACAGGTAACGCAAATCGTTTCCATCGTTGCATCTTCCATTAAAACGCCTGGATGCAAAACAGCCGTCAAATTTCCTTTGGAGCCGCAGTACTCGCATTGCTTTTGAGTCTGCAAAGAATGGTCACAAAGAGTTCGATATCGATTGCCAATTCGTTTTTGTGGCGTGAAGTTTAAGTCTATTGCCATATCCATTGAGTCTCGCTATCCGCGTGTGCGTACCTTTGGTGCGTTTCTGGTGTGGGCCTTTGCGTTGTTGGTTGTCGGCCAATATCGCAGGATGATTTCTTCCTTGTCGTTGCGGTACTGCCATTCCGAAACCTCTCCTAGTCGTAGGCCGTAGACGGTCATCGTCATTCCGTAAAATGCGATGGTGTCTTGAACCTCATCGAGATTATCCCAAGCGTTCGAACTTATCGTTGTACGTTTGGCGTTTTGTCGTTGAGCCATGGAAAGCGCTCGCTGTTGTTCGCGATCCTCAAAATCTAGTCTCGACCTTTCGCGTTCTCCAGCTTGTTTGCGTCTTGCACGTCCCCAGTCATCTTTTGGCATTTGTCCGTCTCACTTCCTCAAAAGGGTCTTTCGTTATTTACGAGCGCAAAAAACCCTGGTACCTCCGCTTAAAAAACCAGACTCGGAACGAATGTTTCTTAGTCCTTTCCGTAGTCAACCTGCCAGCATCCCCGCCTTTCAACGGTCCCTCGGCACCAAAATCTCTTTGATCGAATTACTTCAATCGCCGTCTAGGGGTATCCACCCCGTCCGCGTTGCGCCAATCGTTCAGTTCTCGAATGAGAAAAGCACTACCCCCGGCGTGCGGTAGATTTCGGACTTTGTTCGCCATGCCTTCGTTGTCCTAATTCGGTTGGTAGCATGACCGTTTAACCATTTTGCCAGATAGGGGCTGAGTACTTGACTCGCCCCGCAAACGAAGAAAGCCCAGGTTTCCGGAGGTAGAAATCTTGACAACACGGTTCCACGTCGCATTACCAAGAACTCCAGAAACCTGGGCTCTAATATGATTGTTTTGTGGAACTATTGTCGTCAACGGTTTCTACTCCATCGACGCCAATTATTTTAGAGAACTCATTTGATGAAGTCTAGAGCGGAGGATAAGATTTCTTTGAGCGTCTCGCGTTGGATGGGCATCCAAGGATAAAGGGGCGGTATGGACTGAACGGAGAATTAAATGGATAGACTAGCTGCGGAAAACTTGAGGATGGCTCGGGAGTTTGCAGACCCCTCTAAACCACCTCCAGAGTGCGTTTGCCACGCTTGCATCAAGGAACACGATATCCGATCCCCAATGTTCCCAAACGCGGCCCTGAGCCTGTCTACGATGATCGTTTGCCCGACTTGCGGGAACAAGCGATGTCCTAAGGCGAGCGACCATCGGCACGCATGCACGAACAGCAACGAACCGGATCAAGCTGGTTCAATTTACGGTCGTTTTGAAACGGAAGCCAAACAATGCGTATAGAAACCTTTGACTGCCCTGTCCTATCGTTCGAAGTCGTTGACGGCGACACGCAGAAGCTAATTCTTGACCGTGGGTGGAGAACGACCCAAGGAATCACAACCCGATTAGAAGGCGTTGACGCGCCAGAGAAAAATACAAGCGCAGGAAAGTTAGTCGCCAAAGTCGTTGAACTTTGGCTGACTCCAATTTGCCAAACCAAGTACCGTTTGCGATGGCTGTCAAAGGACCTCGACATGTACGGTCGAAGCGTTGGGACGTTCATCGACCGCGAACATCCAGATCAATCACTATCCGAGTATCTGATTCGGATGGGACTTGCAAAGCGATACGACGGAAAATCAGCTCGACAATATTGGACCGATGCGGAACTTTCGGCAGTTGTAGAAAACGCAAATTTGATAATTCCAAAAACCTAGTGTTTTCGTTGGTGGTCGGGTCCTAAAAGAATCGACCGTCGATTCTTTTTTGGATGTCCCGACGTGTAGTATATATACGTACACGTTAGCCAATTTTCTGGATTTTTTGGAATCGCGTATAACAAAAAACAGCCGTTCGGGCTTAGGTTTGAGACAGATCAAACTCAAACGAACAGCGACAAAAGAATGTTGTCGGTCTACGCAAAGCTGGTCAAAGCATATCGGGTTGGGGTTCCGTTGGTGTCGTTCGAGACGAGCGATCCAGGGGCGACAAATCAAGCTATTGTTGCGGAGTTTGCCACGGCAAAATTCCAAGAGCAAGTGAACATCGTTGCTTGGGACTGCGTTCGAGGATGGTACGTTTTCACCCCCAAGACTTCCACCGGTAATCTAAAGGGGCAAGACGAGTACGTTGGCAACCCCTTGGAACTGTTGGTCGATTTGGCAAAAGTCGATCAGTCGCTCCCGATGGTAATTCTGATCCACAACGCACACCAATTCTTGGATCAATTCACGGTCGTTCAAGCGATCTGGAACCTCCGCGACATTTTCAAGAGCGGCCAAAAAATGTTGGTCTTGATGGGCTCGGGCGGTCGGTTGCCAGTCGAATTGCAGCAAGACGTAATCGCCATCATCGAGCCACTGCCAGACTCCAAGCAACTATCGCAAGTCATCGGAAGCGTTTGCGATGCGGCTGAGATCGAAGCAAGCCAAGACGTGCGAGACGCGGCAGGATGTGCGGCTCTTGGCGTCACAGCGTTCGCAGCGGAGAACCTTGCAAGCCTTGCAATCGACAAGCACGGTCTTTCAATGGGTGGCCTTTGGGAGTCGAAGGAAAAAAAGATCAACGAGACTCCGGCTCTCCAAGTTGTTTCGGGGTCCAACAGCATGGACAAGATCGGCGGGATTCCTCAGTTCAAGAAGTTCATCGCACAGGTTATCGCAGGCAAGAGCAACATTAACGCGATTGTGTTTATCGACGAGATCGAGAAGGCCCTTGGTGCTGCGGGTACCGACATGAGCGGAACAAGCCAGGACCAAGTAGGAACTCTGCTTTCATGGATGCAGGACAATCGGGCGACGGGCTGTATTCTGGTCGGACCTCCCGGCGCTTCGAAGTCGGCAGCAGCCAAAGCGTGCGGAAGCGATCAAAGCATTCCGACAATTCAGCTTGACCTCGGAGCAGCCAAGGGTTCGCTAGTTGGTCAAAGTGAGCAACAGATACGAGAAGCCCTGAAGGTCATCAACGCGGTAAGCGGTGGCAAGACACTTTGGATTGCGACCTGCAATTCTTTGTCCGTCTTGCCTCCCGAACTCAAGCGTCGATTCAAGCTCGGAACATGGTTCTTTGACTTGCCCGACTTGGAGGAACGAAACGAGATTTGGAAAATCTATCGAGAAAAGTTTAGATTGACGATCGAGCAAACCAAGGCCCTCCACGCGAACGAGTGGACAGGGGCAGAGATCGAAACGTGTTGCGAGTTTGCCCACAATCTTGAGATCGAGCCAAGCGAAGCCGCCGAGTACATCGTCCCAGTATCGAAGCATGCTGCGGACTCAATCGAAAAGTTGCGAGCAGGAGCCGAGGGACGTTTCCTATCGGCAAGCTACCCAGGAACTTACCAACGCACCAAGCCAGAGGCCAGCAAGGCGGCAACGGGCCGAAGGTTTCAAAAGGCGTAAGAACGTCTGGCAAGTTTTCGGGCTTAGGTATCAGGAGACCAATTTATGAACTACGCAAAATTTATCGAAGAAAAGTCACAACTTACGCGTGACAGTGGCTTCAAGCCAAAAAAGCTAACGGACAAGTTGTTTCCTTTTCAAAATCACATTGTGGAAACTGCTTGCCGTCACGGTCGGTCAGCACTGTTTGCAGATTGTGGGCTAGGCAAATCAATTTGTGAACTCTCATGGGGTGAACAAGTAGTTCGCAAAACAAACAAGCCAGTACTGTTGTTGACTCCAATCGCGGTTGGAACGCAGATGATACGCGAGGCGGAGAAGTTTGGCATAGATGCTCAGCGATCAAGGCATGGCGAGTGGGACAAGTCTAAGTGCATTTGGGTGACAAACTATGAGCAACTGCAAAAGTTCAATCCACTAGATTTCAGCGGGATCATTTGCGACGAGTCAAGCATCCTGAAATCGCTTGGAGGCACAACACAAAAGCAGATCACTCGGTTTGCGTCGAAGCTCCAATATCGGCTGATGGCAACTGCGACTCCAAGCCCGAATGATTATGTCGAGCTGGGAACAACCTCGGAAGCAATCGGAGAACTGAACAACAGTGAGATGCTCAAGAGGTTCTTCAGGCAGCTGGACGACAAAGGACAAAAGCAAGCAACCAAGCAGCAAGAGGAAGCGGAGAAGCTGATTGCACAACGCAAAACGTTTTTGCGTGAGCAGATCCTATTTCAGTCGTCGGCTTACCAGTTAGCAGAGGTTTGATTGTGACAGACCATGAACTATTTGCTCGCGAACATGAATTCGCAAAAGAACTCAGCGAAATCGAATCGCAGATTACAAAACTTAACAAGCGTGAAATCGAGTTGAATCAGCTTTTGGACAAATGCCAATCGAAACGTTGGATTCGTGCAAATAACGTAACTCTTGACGACATTACGATTTCGGGAAGCCTTGCAGATTCAATTGCTCGCAAGGTTCCAAATGACATGCCCTATTTCACAGTGGTAAATCAGTTTAAGGACTGGATGCAGAAAAACGACATCAGAACTCGTTACTTCGAATGGAACAAGCGCATCTACAATCGATTGGAATTTTACGAATCCAATCGATTACCAAGCCGTCGAGTAGCTCGAATTGAAGACGTGCCCGGATACGTGGAAATATGACGCAAACACGAAAGCAGCGGCCTGTTTTTAGCTCAACAGATCCTATTCCAAGCGATCCATTGCGAGTGCTTATCAGCAAATACGAAACACCCTCAGAAATTCACAAACGGACAGGCTTAGACCTGAATCGATTGTGCGATTCATTGATTCGGTGGCATCAAACCAATTCCATCATGCATGCAGAAATCCGGACACATGGCTGGGTTGTGCCAGTTTTTAGATTCAAAACTTTATTTGACTTTAAGGCTTAACCATGAATCAACTGTTTACCCGTATTCTTGAG
>Ga0209500_10000452_pt1 | contig 35156 bp, 37 predicted proteins | sample S_140212_EF_Meta_FD_187323 | JGI IMG/M metagenome (GOLD analysis project Ga0209500, IMG submission 187323) | Freshwater microbial communities from Lake Simoncouche, Canada to study carbon cycling - S_140212_EF_MetaG (SPAdes) (version 2) | ecosystem: Environmental > Aquatic > Freshwater > Lake ...
GACAAACAAATCGGCCTGCACTCGGCGGGCTTTTTGTACTCGCACATGCAGGGGCACAAAGTAGTCGGCGTCGCGCGTTAAAAAGGCGCGCATGGGCGCGCCTTTGATGCTGCTGGCGTTGATGCGATCGCGCAGCAGGTGGGCAAGTTTGAGCACCACGTCTTTTTCCATCGTGCCGCCTGGGCCAATGGCGCCGGGATCTTCTCCGCCGTGGCCGGGGTCCAGCGCAATGATGATGAGCCGGTCTGTGCCCAGATAAGCGGGGCCTTGCGTTAAGTTGGCGCCGGGGCTGGATGGGGCCGGTGGTGGCGATGGTGTAGGCGATGAAGGGTCGGGCGCAGGCCCAGAGGTTTTACCCAGGCGCTGGGCCATCAACTCGCCCAGCGGGTCACTGGCCGCGGGCGCGGGGGCTCCGATCGCCGGTGCGGATGCTTTGGGCTGGGCGTATTGCGCCACCAGCGCGTCCAGCGGGTCAACGCTGCGCACCGGGTACAAGTCCAGCACGAGGCGGTGCTGGTAGGCCGCCACGGGTGCGAGCGTGAACATTTGCGGGCGCACGCCTTGCTTGAGGTCAATCACCAGGCGCACCACGTCGGCCGAATACTGGCCCACGCGAATGCCCTCGATATTGGGGTCGTCCGCCTTGACCTTGGCCACCAGTTCCTTGAGCGCTGGGTTCAATGTCACCCCGGCGATGTCAACGGCCAGGCGCGGCGGGTTGGCAATCACCGTTTGGCTCGCGCTCAGAGGTGCGTCAGACTCAATGGTGACGCGCGAATATTCAGGTGCGGGCCAGACTCGCACCGTCAGGATTGTGGGGCTTTGCGCACCCACTGCGTGGCGCTGTAGCAGAACCAGGCTCAAGACCAGCGCCCCTTGTTGCACCACACTGCGTCGCCTCATGCCCCGAGTTCCTTGCCGCTGAGGCCTTGCAGCAAGCCCGCACCCACGGGGGTGTTCGCCACCAAGCGCACTTGGCGCGCGCCGTCGACCAGGGTGGTCAGGGAGATGTTCAGGTCAATCACCGGCAAGACCTGCGCCGCTTTTTCGGGCCACTCAGCGAGTTTGAGGCCGGGGCTGGCAAAGATGTCGCGAAAACCGGCGTCTTCCCACTCGCGTGCGTCGCCAAAGCGGTAAAAGTCAAAATGCCAGATGTTGAGGTCTGGCAATTCATACGGCTCCACCACCGCGTAGGTCGGGCTTTTCACCCTGCCTTGCACACCCATGGCGCGCAGCAGATGCCGAACCAACGTGGTTTTGCCTGCGCCCAGGTCGCCATGCAGGGCAATAAAGGCGTGGGCCAGGCCCGGTTGGCGAGCCAGATGTGCGGCAAAAGCCTCAGTGGCGGCCTCATCAGCCCAGGTCAGGGCGGTGGTTTTTACAATCGCGGGGTGAACATCCATAACGCGCAGGCTAGCACTCCAAAAAATAAGCCAGAAACAAGCGCTGGCTTACTGGCGCAGCTGCAGTTGTGGGGGCAAGAGCTGGGATTCTCCCAAATTGGCGTGGCCGGTGTGGATTTGGCTTGTGCTGAGCCCGGTTTGCTGGCCTGGCTGGCCCAGGGTTTTCATGGCGACATGGGCTATATGCAGCGCCACGGCCTCAAGCGCGCGCGCCCTGCCGAGCTGGTGCCCGGCACCCTGAGCGTAATCACCGCCCGCATGGACTACCTGCCGCGCACCACGCCTGAGGGCTGGCAGGCACTCGAGTTTGACCGACTGAGCCAAGCGACCACCGGCACCGTGTCGCTCTACGCCCGGGGGCGGGACTATCACAAGGTCATGCGCCGGCGCCTGCAGCAGTTGGGCGAAAAAGTGGCCGTTCACCTGGGGCCGCTGGGCCACCGCGCCTTTACCGACTCGGCCCCGGTGCTGGAAGCCGAACTCGCCACCCGCAGCGGCCAGGGCTGGCGCGGCAAGCACACGCTGGTGCTGAGCCGCGAGGCGGGCTCCATGTTCTTTTTGGGCGAGATTTATGTGGACATGGCGCTGGACCCCACAGCGCCCGTGGAGGCGCATTGCGGTAGTTGCAACGCTTGTATCAGCGCCTGCCCTACGCAGGCCATTGTGGCGCCCTACCGACTGGACGCGCGGCGCTGTATTTCTTACCTTACCATTGAGCACGCCGGCCCGATTGCGCCCGAACTGCGCCCCTTGATGGGCAACCGCATCTACGGCTGTGACGACTGCCAGCTAGCCTGCCCCTGGAACAAGTTTGCCCAGGTCAGCCGCTTGGCGGACTTTGACGAGCGCGTTGGACTCAATGGCCAAACCCTTGTCACCTTGCTGGATTGGACCGAGCTTGAGTTTCTGGCCCGCACTGAAGGCAGCCCCATCCGCCGCATCGGCCATGAGCGCTGGCTGCGCAATGTGGCTGTGGCTGCAGGCAATGCGCTGGCAGCCGGGCAGGGGGGTGGGGGCTTGCGCGCCGCGCTACAGCGCCGTCTAGGCGGCGACAGCGCGCTGGTGCAGGAGCATGTGCAATGGGCCCTAGAGCAGGGGCTGCAGAACCTTAGCGTCTAGAACAAAAAGCCAGTGGACAGCACTTGTTCCGACATCCAAATGGTCTGGTCGGCCGAACCCTGGTACACCGGCACGCCGCGCAGCGCGCCATAGGCCAGCTTGGACGTGAGTTCGAGGTAAATTGATTTGTAGACCCGGTAGCGCAGACCCACTTCCACGCCCGCTGTCCAGCCGTTGATTTGCCACCAATCTTTCTTGGAGGTGCAGCAGACGTTTTCGTTTTTAGGCCCCACCTCGTTGGTATTGCCAAAGATCACGTTGTCTGCGTGCGGCAGCAAGATACCGGCACCCGCACGGCTGATCAGTTGCAAGTCGCCCGCCTGGTTCTCGGGACCATACAAATGATGCAGCCATACGGCGTTGATCATGATGTGGTTTAGTCCGTTGTGCAGCGCGTAGTAAAAATCCTGCTCGGTCAGCGTCAAGTTTTGGTTGTAGGGCTGTCCCGCTTTGGTGCCGCTGACCCTGACGCTTTGGTTCAGGTCGGTGTTGTACTTGCTGTGGTCCAAGGAGAACTCAATTGCAAATGTTTTCTCGGGGTTCATGAACTTGCCAATGCGCACGTTTTCTTGCGGGTTGGTGAACTCAAACTCGGTAAACGAATGTATGGTGTCTTGCACGCTGGCCGGAAAGTCGCTCGCGGCCGTTTGGTGCAAGGTGAAATCGTTGCCTAAGCTGGGTTGCGAGATATGTATGTCAGACGGCGCGTATTGCTGGCGGCTGTAGCCCCAGGAGAAATACCAGTTGTTTTCCTTGTTCAAGGACTTTGCAAAACTGGCCTCGGTTGACAATTTCGCTTGGGTGGGAGCAGACACCTCTGCGCTATCTTGGGCCCAGGCTGGCCCACCCGCAAACATGGACAGCAGAATCGTCAAGAGCAAGCGTTTGCCAGCAATGTGGGTCATGGGAATCTTTCGGAAAATGTGCGCAATCGTGTTTTTTGTCGCTACAGCTTTGTTTGGGTGGTCATACCCCGTACAGTGGCCGCAACAGCCCCAGCGCCAGGGGCAGGCTGAGCATGCCCAGCAGCGTGGACAGTGACACCAGACTGGCCACATACGCGCCGTCAAAACCCATTTTACTGGCCAGCACATAGCAACTCGCCGCCGTAGGCAGCGCTGCATAGGCCAGCAAGATGGTGGCCTGCGAGTGGCTCAGACCAAAGGTGTAGGCGCCAGCCAGCGCCACCAGCGGCAGCACCAGGTGGCGTATGGACAGCACCGCCACCGCCAGCAATTTGGCCCGGGCCAGAGCGCCGAGTTGAATGCCCGCGCCCGCAGCCATGAGTCCCAGCGCCAGGGCCGAGCCGCCCACGCGGCTGAAGGTGGGCACCAACCAGTCCGGCAAGCCCAGGCCTGCCAGATTGCCCAACAGACCCGAGACCGTGGCAATGATGAGCGGGTTGCGCGAGAGTTCGCGCCCCAGACCACGCCCGCCACCGTGTGCCATCGGCCAGACGGCGGCGATATTGACCAGGGGCACGCACACGCCAATGAGCACCGCGATTTCCAGTGATCCGGCAGGTCCGGCCAGGCGTTCGGCCAATGCCAGCCCGATAAAGGAGTTAAAGCGAAACGCCACCTGCGCCGCCGCCGCATGGTCGCGCGTCGGAATGTGGCCCCGCAGGCCGGGCAACCAGGGAATGGCATAGGCCAGCGCAATGCCCACCGCGATCACGGTCCAGCCTGCGCCGACAAGCCTGGACGCAGCGCCCAGGTCCAACGGGCTCTTGATGATGGAGTGAAACAGCAGGGTGGGAAACAGCAGGTAGTAGACGAGTGCGTCCACCTGGCTCCAGACGCTGCGGTTCAGGGGCGTGAATTTGCAGAGCAGAAAACCCAGCAATATCAGCGAAAACTCAGGAACAAGCAGGGAAACGTAATTCACGCACTCAGGATAACAGCCGCCATCCAGGCTGGGGACTTTTCGCGGCGGCGCGCAGATGTACTATTGGCCTAAAGGTTCATTGCACACCACCTAAGGAGTCCAGCATGCGCTACCGCCGTCTCGTTCTTGCCAGCCTTGTTGCGGTAAGCCTCGCTCCACTGCAGGGCGCCTTGGCCCAGGCCTATCCCAACAAGCTCATCAAGTTGCAAGTGCCGTTTGCCCCCGGTGGCACGACCGACATCATTGCCCGTGTGTTGTCCGAGCCGCTGGGCAAAGCGCTGGGCCAAAGCGTGGTGGTGGAAAACAAGGCCGGCGGCGGCGGTGTGGTGGGCGCCAACGAGACGGCCAAGGCAGTGCCTGACGGTTATTCCCTGGGTATGGCTACCGTGTCCACGGTGGCGGCCAACCCGGCCATCAACCCCAAGATGCCTTACAACGCGATGACGGACTTCACGCCCATCATCAACGTGGCGGCTACGCCCAATGTGATTGCGGTGCACCCCAGCTTTCCAGCCAAAGACTACAAGGGTTTTGTGGCGGAGCTGAAAAAACACCCGGGTCAGCACTCCTACTCGTCCTCTGGCACCGGCGGCATTGGGCACCTGCAAATGGAGTTGTACAAAAATTTGGCGGGTGTGTTTGTGACCCACATACCCTACCGAGGCGCGGGCCCGGCCTTGAACGACACGGTGGCGGGGCAAGTGCCCATGACCTTCGATAACCTGCCATCGGCGCTGCCTTTCATCCAAAGCGGCAAGCTCGTCGCCATTGCAGTAGCCGCGCCCCAGCGCCTGAGCCAGTTGCCCAATGTGCCCACCTTCAAGGAGCTGGGGCTGGAGCCGGTCAACCGCATGGCCTTTTATGGCATTTACGGCCCCAAAGGCTTGCCTAAAGAGGTGGTCGACAAGGTCAATGCCGCCGTACGCAAGGCCTTAGAAGACCCGGCGGTCAAAAAGCGCATTGAAGACACCGGCTCCATCGTGATTGCCAACTCGCCCGACCAGTTTGCCGAACAGATCCGTGCCGAATACGCGGTCTACAAGCAGGTGGTGGAGTCGGCCAAACTGCGGCTGGATTGATCCCGCCCAAGCCCGGCGCCCGCGTGCGGACAGCGCAAAGCGGCCATGCCGCGCCACGGACCAGCGATGAATCAGTAGATGCCTTCATCGACACCTTGTGGCTCGAAGAGGGTTTGTCGCGCAACACCCTGGAAGCCTACCGGCGCGACCTCAATCAGTTGTTCGCCCACCGCCAAGGCGCGGCGCTGCTTCTGTGCGCTGAGGCTGATTTACTGGGCTATTTTTTAGCCCAGCACGCTACCACCCGGGCCACCACCGCCAACCGGCGCCTCACGGTGTTCAAGCGTTTCTTTCGCTGGGCGCTGCGTGAGGGCCGCATCCACACCGACCCCACGCTTAAATTACAAGCCGCCAAGCAGGCGCTGCGCGTGCCCAAAAGCCTGAGCGAAGCGCAGGTCGAAGCGCTGCTGGGCGCGCCTGACGTGTCCACCTCCCTGGGCGTGCGCGACCGCACCATGCTCGAGTTGATGTACGCCAGCGGCCTACGCGTGAGCGAGCTGGTGGACCTGAAAACTCTGAACCTGGGCCTCAACGACAACGTGCTGCGCGTGCTGGGCAAAGGCGCCAAAGAGCGCCTGGTGCCCTTTGGCGAAGTGGCCAGCCAGTGGCTGCGCCAGTACCTGGGCAGCGCGCGCGCCGAGCTGTTGGGCGGCAAGCAGACCGACGACCTATTTGTCACCACCAAAGGCGCGCACGCGGGCAGCGCCATGTCGCGGGTGATGTTTTGGATGGTGGTCAAGAAATACGCGCTGGCCGCAGGCATCCGCTCAAGCCTGTCGCCCCACACCTTGCGCCACGCCTTTGCCACCCATTTGCTCAACCACGGCGCCGATTTGCGCGCCGTGCAGCTTCTTTTGGGCCACGCCGATATTTCTACCACCACGATTTACACCCACGTCGCGCGTGAGCGCTTGGCGCAGTTGCATGCGGCGCACCATCCGAGGGGATAAACCAGTGGTCTAGACGCTGCCAGTGTTACGCCAGTCTGTAGATGGCGAAAGCCTTTGCGCAATTTGGAGTTTTTTCCCACTCTCTCCCCCAACCCCTTGTATCGCCCAGCGGGCGAGAGAGGGGGGCCAACAGCCACATTTGATGTCGTCGCGTCGGCTAGCCTTCTACTGGCGAAACACCTGACGACCCGCGCGCGGGAAGTACGCCGCCCGCCGAGCTTCACAAAAGTGGCCGGTGGTGCCCTAGCCGAAGCGACGAAACCAAATGTGGCTGTTAACTCCCCCTTTCCACCCCGCTGGGGTGGAAAGGGGGCCGGGGGGCTAGGGGGGTAAAAAAACCTAACTCGAAAGTTCCCGACGCCCGGTAGGCAGTCGCCAAAGACCGGTAGAAAGCGTGGTGCCCAGCACAATTACCAGGCCGCAGCCCAGCATCCAGGGCGTGACCGCCTCGCCCAGCAGCACCACGCCGTAGACGATGGCAAACACCGGAATAGCAAAGGTCACCGACAGCGCCTTGGCTGGGCCTGCGCGTTCAATCAGCCGGAAAAACAGGATGTAGGCCAGACCGGTGCACACCACGCCCAACGCCAGTACCGCCAGCCAGGCCTGCGGCACCACCGCCTGCTGCGGCCAAAACCACCAGGTCAGCGGCAGCAGCGCCAGGGCTGCTCCGAGTTGGCTGCCGGTGGCTGACACCAGTGACGGCAGTCCAGCCATATAGCGCTTGGTAAAACTGGCCGATACGCCGTAGCACACACAGGCAAACAGGCAGGCCAGTACGCCCCAGCCGCTGGACAGACCCGAGGCGTCCGGCTGAAAGCTCGCCTTGTCCCAGGCCAGCATGCCAACGCCGATAAAGCCAATCGCTAGGCCGACGATGCGCGAACCCGTGGGCCGGTCTTTCAGCCAGACCCAGGCCACGGCCGCGCCAAACAAGGGCACGGTGGCGTTGATCAGCGAGGACAGGCCTATGGTGATGGACTGCAGTGCATAGGAGAAACACACAAAAGGGATGGCCGAATTGGTCAGGCCCACCAAAAACACCAGCTTCCAGTGCTGGCGCAAGCTAGCAAAGTGGCCGCGCGCCAGCAGGATGGGCAGCAAAAACACCGCCGCAATGCCCACCCGCAAACCGGCGGTGGCCACCGGCCCAAAGGCCACGGTGCCGATACGCATGAACAAAAACGAGGCACCCCAAATGCCAGCCAGTGCAATAAATTCAACGATCCAGGTGGCAGGGCGGGGCGAGGCAAGGTTCACAAATTACTTTCTAGGTGCTCAAGGCGAAGCAGGGCCGACTTGCGGTCCAACCCGCCAGCATAGCCGGTCAGGGCGCCGCCCGCGCCCACCACGCGGTGGCAGGGCACGATGATGGAAATCGGGTTGCGCCCCACGGCAGCGCCCAGAGCGCGCACAGCCATCGGTTTGCCGATGCGCTGGGCCATTTCGCCGTAGGCGGTGGTGGTGCCGGGCGCAATCTTCAGCAGGCCGCGCCACACCGTTTGCTGAAAGTCGGTGCCAGCGCTCAAATCCAGCGGCAGCTCAAACATGCGGCGCCGGCCGGCGAAGTACTCGGCCAGTTGGGCCTGGACTTGCAGCAATACGGGGTGCGCAGCGTCTTGCGGCCAGGCCTGCGGGCCGGGCTGGTGCTTTTGGCCATCGAACCAGACGCCGCACAGCCCTTGGCTGCTGGCGGCCAGGGTCATGGGGCCCAGGGGGCTCTCAAAATGGGTGCGGACGGGGGCGGGAGTGAAATTTTTCATGGCGTGGGTGCTCTGAGATACGCCAGCCTACACCAAGCGCGGATGACTGCATCATGGCGCCAGGGCGACGGCGCCATTTCGCGTCGGCAGCGCAGGCAGGGGCGAGAACCAGCGTGTTCGGCTTGCGCCCCTAGCATCGAGACCGTCCACAACCCAGCTTCGCTGATTAAAGCCATGCGTCGCCAAGCAGAGCGTCGCGCTGGCCAGAAGCCGGAATATTTCGATGAACTTGCTCAGGCAGACTTGTATCTCGTCAAATAGAACTTTCTGAATGATGTAGAAAAAAGCCGAAAGTGCCGGCACCGTCATTCAGGAGATCGATTTTCTTTTGACTCCCCCAAAAAATTCCCGGTATGTCATCCATCGGCCATGCAACCATGAAATTTCAGATTTGAGCTCGTCGTACATTGCGAGGAACTGCACAGGACTATTTGAAGGGCTTGTGTTGGAGGACATGGCTTTGGTAAGCCCCTAGCAATTAGCGTGTATTTGCCATGCCGCCATCCTCAAAAAATACGTAAACCCCGCCCGTGGCGGAAAAAACGTTGAGCGGAGCCGCCTAAATCGGAATTAATTATTTAAAATGAAATAGATTCAATTTACTGAAGCGAATAATCTCTAGCTTTTTACCAAGTCTGGCGTTTGGCGCGGCGCACAGATTGGGCCTGAGGTTCCCCCTAAAATCCGCCTGCTGTGCATTGGGTCTCGTATCTCCGGCAGCACCAATTTCCGCCTTTAGAAAGCTCTGTATGACCATTTCCCCCAGCATCTTCAAAGCCTACGACATCCGCGGCATCGTGCCGGCCACAGTCAACGAAGGCGTTGCCTTAAAGCTGGGCCGCGCTTATGGCACGGTGGCGCTGCGCCAGGGGCTAAGCACGGTGGCCGTGGGGCGCGACGGTCGTCTGAGCGGCCCGGGGCTGGCTGAGGCCTTGATGCGCGGCCTGCAAGACGTGGGCGTGCAGGTGATTGACGTGGGCATGGTCACCACACCCATGCTGTACTTTGCGGCCTGCACCCTGTGCAGCAGCGGCATTCAGGTCACCGGCAGCCACAACCCGCGCGACTACAACGGCTTCAAGATGGTGATGGGCGGCAAGGCGATTTACGGCGACGAGATTCAGGCCCTGCGCCAGATGATGGTGGACGAATCCTGGGCCCTGCAAAGCGGCGGCAACTGCACCAGTGCTGACGTATTGCCCGCTTACACCGCAAAAATCGTCGGCGACATTCTCCTGGCGCGCCCTCTGAAAATCGTGGTGGACTGCGGCAACGGCGTGGCCGGTGCCTCGGCACCTGCCATCCTTCGGGCCATTGGCTGCGAGGTGACCGAGCTCTTTAGCGAAGTCGACGGCAACTTTCCGAATCACCATCCCGACCCCAGCAAGCCCGAAAACTTGCGCGACCTGATTGCCGCGCTTCAGGCCAGCGACGCTGAACTCGGCCTGGCGTTTGATGGCGACGGCGATCGCTTGGGCATTGTCACCCGCGACGGCAGCAATATATTCCCCGACCGGCAAATGATGCTGTTTGCGCAAGACGTTCTTTCGCGCGTGCCCGGCGGCACCATCGTGTTTGACGTGAAATGCTCGCAGCGCCTGGCCCCGGCCATTGAGGCCGCCGGTGGCGTACCGCTGATGTTCAAGACCGGCCATTCGCTGATCAAGGCCAAGATGCGCGAACTCGATTCGCCCCTGGGCGGCGAGATGAGCGGTCATATCTTCTTTAAAGAGCGCTGGTTTGGCTTTGACGACGGCACTTACGCTGGCTGCCGCTTGTTGGAGATTGTGAGCAAGGTGGCCGACGCGAACGCGCTCTTGCACGCTCTGCCCACCAGCTTTTCCACGCCCGAACTCAACGTGCCATGCGCCGAGGGCGAGCCGCACAGCGTGGTGGCAGAACTGGTGGCGCGCGCGGATTTTGCGGCCCCGGCAGTGCTCAACACCATTGACGGCGTGCGTGTGGACTGGCCCGACGGCTTTGGCCTGGTGCGCGCGTCCAACACCACGCCGGTGCTGGTGCTGCGTTTTGAGGGCCACACGGCCGATGCCTTGGCGCGCATTGAGGCCGACATGCTGGCGCTCTTGCGCACCGTCAAACCCGACGCGCAGTTTGAGCAATCGGCCCACTAAAACCCGATGCGCATCCTGATCGTCAAGCTCTCGTCCCTGGGCGACGTGGTGCAGACGATGCCAGTGGTGCACGACATCCGGCAGGCTTTTCCGCAAGCGCAGATTGATTGGGTGGTGGAAGAAGCTTTTGCGCCTTTGGTGCAAGAGGTCAGCGGCGTGCGCCGCGTGCTGCCGATGGCCCAGCGGCGCTGGCGCAAGTCTTGGTTTGCCGCGCCCACCAAGTTGGAGCGCGCCGCTTTTACCAAGCTGCTGCAGGCGCAGGCCTACGACGCGGTGATTGATTTTCAGGGCCTCATCAAATCGGCCCTGGTGGCGCGCAGCGCACGCCTGGCGCCCGGCGGCTTTCGCGCCACCTATGCCAATGCCAGCGAGGCCTGCGCCTACGAGTGGCCGGTGCGTTGGCTGCTGGACCGCACGCTGCCCATGCCAAGTCGCATCCACGCGGTGGCGCGCTACCGCCTGCTGGCTGCGCTTGCCCTGGGTTATGCCGCTGAGGGCGCCAACATCTATCCGCTGGTTCCCTTGCCGATGGGTGTGCCTCTGAGTGAACGCTACGGCGTGGTGCTGGCCCATGGCACCACCCGCGCCGACAACGAATGGCCCGAGGCCCAATGGATTGCCCTGGGCCGCCAACTCATTGCCCAAGGCCACACGGTGGAGCTGCCCCAGGCCGGTGGCGCCGAGCTGGCTCGCGTGCAACGCATGGCGCTGGCGCTGGGCCCGCAGGCCCGCTTCTGGCCCGCACTGTCGTTGACGCAGGTGGCCCAGCGCATGGCGGCGTGCACCGGCGCCATTGGGGTGGATTCGGGACTGAGCCATTTGGCTGTGGCGCTGGATAGGCCCCATGTGCAGATTTTCAGCCAGCCCCGCGCCTGGCGCGCCGGGCCGGTGGGTTGCGCCTACCAGGTGGCGCTAGGCGGCCAGGCCGCTCCCAGCGTGACCGAGGTTTGGGCCGCCTGGCTGGCGGTGGGTGCGGCGTATGCCAGTGCGCACCCGGTCGCCCCCGCCGCCGCAAACACCGGGCCCTGCGCGTGACGCCAGACGCCCAGTTGCTCGATGTCGCCTCGGGCATGGCCCCCGCTACCCACTGGCGCGCACGCTTTGCGCTGGGCTTGTACAGCGCCATAGTTTTTTTGGCGCAGCCGCTCTTGCGCCGCAGATTACAACAGCGCGCGCGCCAAGAGCCCATGTATGCCGAAGACCTAGAGCAGCGCTTTGGCCATTACGACGAACTTCAAGGGGCCCCAGCGACTGGCACCTGGGTCTGGATTCATGCTGTGTCTTTGGGTGAAACCCATGCTGCGGCGGCGCTGCTGCCGCAATTGCGCCAGGCGCTGCCGGGTATGCGCCTGTTACTCACCCACGGCACGGCCACTGGTCGTGAGGCCGGGCTTAACCTGCTGCAGCCGGGTGATGTGCAGGTCTGGCAGCCTTGGGACACTGCGGGCGCCACGTGCCGTTTCGTGCAGCACTTTCGCCCCCACATAGGGCTGCTGGTGGAAACCGAGGTCTGGCCCAATCTGGTGCGCGCTTGCCAGCTCGCGGGCGTGCCGCTGTGCCTGGTCAACGCGCGCCTGAGCGTCAAGTCGCTGCGCCAGTCGCAGCGACTGTCCTGGTTGTCGTTGCCGGCTTTTCGCTCTTTGGCAGCCATTTGGCCGCAGTCTGAGGACGACGCCCGGCGACTGCGCCTGCTGGGCGCCACTGTGCAGCCGCCATTGGGTAATTTGAAGTTTGATACCACGCCCGACGCCCAACAGTGCGCCCAGGGCCTGGCATTACGCCACAGCCTAGGCAAGCCGGTGTTCGTGTTCGCCAGTTCGCGCGAGGGCGAGGAACAAATGCTGCTGGACGCCTTGCGCTCGCGCCAACCTGCGGCGTTCGGTAATGAAGGCGGCCGCCTCCAACCGGTCTCTGGCGAGTCCGCGCCCGACGCCCTGCGCAGCGTGCAGTGGCTGCTGGTGCCGCGCCACCCGCAGCGTTTTGACACGGTGGCGGCGCTGTGTGCGGCAGCGGGCCTGCGCGTCTCGCGCCGTAGCGTGGACGGCACGGGCTTTGCCCCGGCCGACATCTGGTTGGGCGACAGCCTGGGCGAGATGGCCTTGTATTTGGGTTTAGCCGACGTGGCGCTGCTGGGCGGCAGCTTTGCGCCTCTGGGCGGGCAAAACCTGATCGAGGCGGCGGCCTGTGGTTGCCCAGTGGTCATGGGGCCACACACCTTTAACTTTGCCTTGGCCGCCGAGATGGCGCAGTTGGAAGGCGCCGCCTATGAAGTGCCCGGGATGGCGCAGGCAGTGGAGCGCGCGCTCCAACTCGTGCGAGACCCGGTGGCGCTAGAGGCCAGCAGCAGCGCAGCGCTGGCTTTTGCCTTGCGCCATGCGGGAGCGGCGCGTCGAACCAGCGCGCAAATTGTGGAATTGCTGGCCCAACACGGCGATGAATGGCTACCCTAAGACGGCGCAAGTTGCACAGCCGACTACCAGTGTTTCTGCTTATCTGCCAGTGTCAGCAGATGCGGCACTGGTGGCTCGGCGTCTATGAAAAGCCTTTTAAAAGCCTTTTCGGTCTTAATTGGCCAGCAGGTCGTTGACTTCTTGCAGGTGGGTCTCAGCCAGTGTACCGGCTGCCTGTCGCAGCCTGAGTCCGCCCACCAGCACGTCGTATCGCGCCTTGGCCAGTTTGGCCTTGGTGTCAAAGAGCTGGCTTTGCGAGTTCAGCACGTCGATATTGATACGCACGCCCACCTGGTAACCCAGCTTGTTGGCGTCCAGCGCGCTTTGGCTTGACACCTCGGCCGCCTCAAACGCCTTGACCTGGCCCATGCCCGACTGCACACCGTAAAACGCGGTGCGGGTGGTTTGCAAGGCGTTGCGCCGCACCGTTTCCAGGTCGTTGCGGGCTTTTTCCTCCAAAGACACGGTTTCTTTGAGTTTGGCATCTAGCGTGCGGCCCGTGAACAGGGGGATGGTCAGCGTCACGCCCACCGAGGCGCTTTGGCCGTCGTTGGGGCGGGTGTTGCTGCCAGAAACAATGCTATTTGGTCCCGTCGTTGTCGAGGTGGTAGAAGAGGTGCTGGTGCCGCCCCAGGGGATGGACTTTCCAAGTGCCGCACTCCAGGCGACACTAGGCGACGTGCTGGCGCGGGATTTTTCAGATTCGAGTTGGGCCAGCTCCAGCTCAATGCGCTTGCTTTGCACCTGGGCCTGGTTTTGCTCGGTGCTGGCGGTCCACTGGGCCTCGTTGCCGACCACAGCGGGTAAGACCAGCGGCAGGCGCACGCCCACCGGTTGGGCATCCGTGGTGCCGACTTGCTGGTTGAGCAGGCTTTTCTTGATGGTCAGGTCGTTCTCAGTCGCGATTTCTTGGGCAATCACCAGGTCAAAGCGCGCCTGCGCTTCGCGGGTGTCGGTGATGGTTGCCGTGCCCACTTCAAAATTACGTTTGGCAGACGCCAGTTGTTCCGCCACTGCGGCCTTTTGGGCGCGCACAAAGGCCAGGCTGTCGGCAGCGGCCAGCACGTCAAAGTAGGCGGCACTCACACGCACCATCAGGTCTTGTCCGGTGGCGCGCAAGCCGGCTTCGGCAATGGCGATGCCGCGCTGGGCCTGCGTTATCACCACTTCGTTGAAGCGGTTGTACAGAGGCTGAGAGAGCTGCACGCCCAAAGTGCCGTCGGTTTGGGCTTTGTCGCTGGTCGAGTCGGTGCTCGATGTGCCAGTTGGACCAGTGCTGTCGGTCTTGGCGCCACCTTGTTCCCACCCGCGCTTGAGCCCGGCCTGAAAGTTGACGCTAGGCGCGTACAAGGCCTGTGCTTGGTCCACTTTGGCCGACGTGGCGGCGAGTTGCGCTTGCGCGGCCTGGTAGGCCGAGTCGTAGCCTTGGGCTGCGCGGTACAGGGCCATCAGGGTTTGCGCCTGGGCGGTGGAGGCTAGACCCATGGCTAGCACGAGGGGGAGCAGGGTCAGGGGTTTGGAAATAGTGAAACGGGGCATGGTGAAGTCTCGGACGGTAAACAGGCTTGCGGCGCGAAGGATTGGATTCGGGGCAGGGTTTGGGTTTGGGTTTGGGTTTTGTGGCTGCTTGCTGGGCGGTGCGCTCTAGTAGCGCGCCACAGTCGGGTCGAGCTGCACGGACCAGGCGTCAATGCCGCCGGCAATATTGGCCACTTCGGCAAAGCCATTGCCCACCAAAAAGCGCGCCACCTGCATGCTGCGCGCACCATGGTGGCACAGGCAGGCAATCGGTTGGTCGGGGTCAAGTTCGGCCAGGCGCACCGGGACCACGGCCATGGGAATCGTCACCAACTGGTAGCCGTGTGTGGCGGCGTCTTTGCCCACGCTGGCCCATTGCAGCTCGTGCGGCTCACGTACGTCGAGCAGCACCGCACGCTCCAGCGGACGCACCTTCGCCATGTCGGCTAGCCAGCGGGCAAAGTCAGAAGGGGCGATTTGGTCGATCATGCGCGCAGTGCTGGCAGGGAGGATTAAAAGTGGAAGTGCGAATGCTCGGCAAAACCGTGTAAGCGAGGGGCATTGGCGTCCCAGAGCTTGGTGCTGCTAAGTTCGGCCGGGCCCACGCGGGTGACCAACGTGGCGCACATGATCGGCTCGTCGCCTACCACGGCTATCAGGCGTCCGCCCACGGCCAGCAGGTCCAGCAGGTGCTGGGGTACATCGGCCACCGAGCCGCTGAGCATGATGGCATCAAACGGGCCTTCCGAACGCAGGGCTGTAGCGCCGTCGGCCAAGCGCACTTCTGCATTGTGTACACCAGCGCGCTGCAGGTTCGTGCGGGCCAGAGCCGCCAATTCAGCTTGAATTTCAAGGGACAGCACACTCACGCCCCGGCGCGCCAGCAGCGCAGCCATGTAGCCCGAGCCGGCGCCGACTTCAAGTACGCGCTCGTTGGGCTGCACTTGCAAGTCTTGCAGCAGGCGCGCTTCCATGCGCGGGGCCAGCATGCACTCGCCATGGCCCAGGGGGATTTCCAGGTCGGCAAAGGCCAGCGCGCTGTGCGCGGGGGGCACAAAGTCTTCGCGCGGCACTTCGGCCAACAGGGCCAGGATGTCGGTGTCGAGCACGTTCCAGGGCCGGATTTGTTGCTCGATCATGTTGAATCGGGCCCGGGCGATGTTGCTGAGGTTCATACGGTGACTTGCTTTAATAAATGAAGGGAATTTATCAATTTTACTGGGGCGCAGCGGCGTGGGCGGCAGCTGCGTCGCCCAGGCCCAAAACTCTGCGGCCCCATTGCGCCAGATCATCCATGTAGCAATACACCACCGGCACCACCACCAAGGTAAGCAGCGAAGAGGTAATCACCCCGCCAATGACCGCCTGGCCCATGGGCGCGCGCATCTCCGAGCCCTCGGTCAGTGCAAACGCCAGCGGCACCATGCCAAACACCATGGCCAGCGTGGTCATCAAAATAGGGCGCAGCCGCACCTTGGCCGCCAGCAGCAGGGCGGCGTGGCGGTCCAGGCCAGGCACCGTGCTGCCGTCATCTGCGGTGTGGGGCGCCCGGGCGCGGATGGCAAAGTCCACCAGCAAAATTGCGTTTTTGGTAACCAGGCCCATGAGCATGATTACGCCAATCACCGAGAACATCGACAGGGTGGAGTTGAACATCAAAAGCGCCAACACCACGCCAATGAGCGTGAGCGGCAGCGCCGTCATGAGCGCCAAGGGCTGCAAAAAGCTCTTGAACTGGCTGGCCAGAATCATGTAGATAAACACAATGGCCAGCGCCAGCGCCGAGATGGCGTAGCCAAAGGCCTCGGCCATGTCCTTGGTGGAGCCACTGAATTTGTAGCTATAGCCCTGCGGCATGGCGATCTGGTCCATCACTTTCTTGATGTCGGCCGACACTTCGCCGGCAGAGCGGCCCGAGACGTTGGCGCTGATGGCGACTTCGCGCATCAGGTCGCGTCGGTTGATCTGGTTTGAGCCCGTGGTTTCCACCACTCGCGCTACCTGGTTCAGGCGCACGATGCGGGTGCTGCCGTCGGCGGCGTTGCTCAGGGCAAAAGGCAGGCGTTGCAGGTCTTGCGGGGTATTGCGGGCCTCGGGGCTCAGGCGCACGTTGACGTCATAGGTCTGGTCGTCGGCGGCACGCCAATTGCCCACGGTTTGGCCAGCCACCAGGGTGCGCAGGCTGCTGCCGATCTGCGCCACGCTCAGGCCCAGGTCTGAGGCCACATCGCGGCGCACTTCCACGTTGAGCGTAGGCTTGCTGGGCTTGAAGCTTGAGTCCAGGTCCACCAAGCCGGGCACATTGCGCAGCTTGTCCAACGCGGTCTGCGTCAGGCGTTCCAGCGTGGGCGTGTCGGCGCCCTGCAGGGAAAACAGGATTTGCTTGGATCCGCCCACCGAATCAAACAGTCCGATGTGGGTCACGCTGATGCCCGGAATTTGCTGCAAGCGCGCGCGCAGCTTGATGGTCATTTGGTCAATGCTGAGCTTGCGGTCTTTGCGGTCCACCAGGCGGATGTAGATGCTGGCGTAGATTTTTCCCTGCGCGTTGCCCGTGTTGATGGTGGTCAGGGTGTAGCGCACTTCCGGGTAAGCGCGCACGATGGCTTCCACCTGGCGGGCTTTGGCCTCGGTCACTTCCAGCGAGGTGCCGGTGGGGGTGTTGAAGTTAAGGGTGGTTTCTGAGAAGTCTGACTTGGGCACAAACTCGGTGCCCAAAAGCGGCACCATGGCCACACTCAGCGCAAACACGGCCACAGCCAGCAACACCGTCTTGATCTTGTGCAGCAGCGCCCAGGCCAATATGCCCTGGTAGCCATGGGCCAGCGACTCGGTGGCGCGCTCAAACCAGCCGGTAATGCGGCCCAGGGTGCGGTCGTACAAGGTGATGGGTGGTCCGCGCAGGCTAATGTGCTCAACCGCCGGGTCGTGCCAGATGCTCGAGAGCATGGGGTCTAGCGTAAAGCTCACAAACATCGAAATCAACACCGCCACCACAATGGTCAGGCCAAATTCGTGGAAAAACTTGCCAATGATGCCGCCCATAAAGCCAATGGGTAAAAACACCGCGACGATGGACAGGGTGGTCGCTAGCACCGCCAGCCCAATCTCTTGCGTACCGTCGAGCGAGGCTTGGAACGGCGTTTTGCCCATTTGCACGTGGCGCACGATGTTCTCGCGCACCACAATGGCGTCGTCAATTAGCAGGCCCACGCACAGGCTCAGCGCCATCATGGTGATCATGTTGAGGGTAAAACCCAGCATGTTCATGAACAAAAAGGTGCCGATGATGGCAATGGGCAGCGTCAGGCCCGTAATCACCGTGGAGCGCCAAGAGTTCAGGAACAAGAAAACAATCAGCACCGTCAGTACCGAGCCCTCGACCAGTGTGCGCGTCACGTTGTTGACCGACACCCGGATGGAGCGTGAACCGTCGGTGATTTGTGCCAGCTTGATGCCGGGGGGGAGCTGCTTTTGCAGCTCGGTGAGGGTTTTTTGCAAGCCATCGACCACGGCAATGGTGTTTTCGTCCTGCGATTTTTGCACCGTGAGCATGAGCGTGCGCTCGCCGTTGTAAAGCGCCAGGCTGTCAATTTCTTGCGCGCCATCGCGCACTTGTGCCAGTTGGTTGACCCGCACCGGCGCGCCGTTTTTGCGCGCCACGATGATCTGGCCAAAGTCTTCCGGGCGCTTCATGCGGGCGGCGATCTGGATGGTGCGCTCTTGCTGCAGCGAGCGAATGCTGCCCACGGGCAGGTCCTGGTTTTCGTTGCGCACCGCATTCACCACCTGGTCTGGGGTGATGCCAAATGCTTCTAGCGCCTGCGGGTCAAGGTAGATGTTGATCTCGCGCTTGGTGCCGCCCACCACGGTGGCCGAGCCCACGCCGCGCACGTTTTCCAGCCGCTTTTTAAACACCTGGTCGGCCCAGTTGGTGAGTTCTACCGCGCTCAATCGGGGTGCGCCCGCGCTGGCGTCGGGCAACACCGCCACCGACCAGATGGCTTTGGCCGATGGGTCAAAGCGCAGCACGCGCGGCTCTTTCACTTCGGCGCGCAGCAGGGGTTTGACGGCGGCCACTTTTTCGCGCACGTCGTCAGCAGCCTTGCGGCCGTCAATGTGCAGCCCAAACTCGATCACCACCACCGACTGGCCTTCGTAGCTGCGCGAGGTCAGGGCGTTGATACCGGCAATCGAGTTGACGCTTTCTTCGATCTTTTTGGAGACCTCCGTCTCAACAATCTCGGGTGATGCTCCGGGGTAGTCGGCAATCACCACCACCACCGGAAAGTCAATGTTCGGAAACTGGTCCACCTGCAGGCGCTGCAGTGAAAACATGCCCAGCACCAGCAGTGCCAGCATCATCATGGTGGCAAACACCGGGTTGTTCAGGCTGACGCGGGTAAACCACATAACTTACTTTGCGCCCGCAGTCAGATTGACCACGGTGTCGGCCAGCATCGGCCCTACGCCGCCAATCAAGACCTGCGCACCAGCGACCAAGCCGCTCACCTCCACCATAGTTTGCTGATTAACTTCGCCGCGCGTGCCCATTACCACGGGCACATGGCGCACGCGGTCGCCTTCGAGCATTTGCACATAGGGCACTGGTTTGTCGGTGCGCACCGCGCTCAAAGGCAGGGCCAGCGCGCTGACGCTGCCGGTGGCCAGCAGGCCTTGGGCGTAAAGGCCCTGGCGCAGCGCCTCATTGCCGGTAATGGCCAGGTAAACCATCACGGCGCGGCTGCCCGGCGTGGCGCTGGGGTTGATGCGCACCACTCGCGCAGCCACGCTGTGGGCTGCGCCTTCAAAGCTGAGCTGCGCGCTTTGGCCCACGCGTACCTGCATGGCTTCGGCCACGGCCACGGTGGCTTCGAGCTCCAGGCGTCGTACGTCCACAATTTCCACAACGCGGCCGTCTACCGCCACACGTTCGCCGTTTTGTGCCAGGCGCTGTGCCACTTGGCCAGCAATGGGCGCGCGCAGTACCGTGTCTTCTACGGCTTTTTGCAGCACTTCGGCGCCGGATTGGGCGGCAGAAAAACTGGCCTGCGCGGCGGCCAGGTTGGAGGCCGATGCGTCCAGCCCCGTTTTGGAGATAAAGCCCTGGTCTACCAGCGCGCGGTTGTTGTCAAAGCTGCGCTGGGCAATTTCCACCTGGGCTTTGGCCGCCTGGGCTTGCTGCTGCGCCTGGCGCGCTCGGGCGGCGTATTCGGTGCTGTCAACCCGGGCGATGATCTGCCCGGCCTGCACAAAGTCGCCTTCGCGCACTTGGAGGTCTTGCAGTTCACCAGCCACGCGCGCTTTGACAAAGGCCGCGTTCACCGCCTTGGTCTGGCCCGAAATGGGCAAGCCTTGCGAAAGCAGCAGGGTTTGCACTGCCAACACGTCGGTGGCTGCGAGCTGCACCGACGAGCGGTCTTTTTGCGAGGCCTGCTGCGCGTCAATCAACTGCTTTTGTTGTTTGCGGGTTTGCCAGGTGTGAAACCCGCCTGCGCCCAGTGCGACCACGGCGGCGGCAATCACAATCCATTTGAGTCGGAGTTTCATCATTAGTGAGCAGTTAGGGTGCCTAAGCGGCGGTGGATGGGTGCACGCCAATGCCGTGCAGCAAAACGTCGATTTGAGAATCTAAAAAGGCTTGTCCATCCAGGGGCAGGGCGCCTGAGAGGCTGGGCGCGCTGTTCCACAGCATTAAAAACAAAATCGGTGCGAGCAGGGTATAGACGCCGTGCTGGGTATGCAGCGCCTGCAGTTCGCCGCGCTGCACGCCGCGCGCCAGAACGCGGCCGATGATCTGGCAGGCCGGCTCAATCACCTCGGTGCGATAAAACTCGGCGAGTTCAGGAAAGTGCCGTCCCTCGCTCATCATTAGCCTGCAAATGCCCGCGCTGTGGGTGGAGCCCACGCGGTGCCACCAGGAGGCCATAAAAGTACGCATCAGGGTTTCGGTCGTGCCGGTAAAGCTGTCTAGCGCCACGTTGAACTCGGAAAACTGGCCCACAATGCTTTCGCGCACCACGGCCTTGAACAGCTCTTCCTTGGTGGCAAAGTACAAAAACAAGGTGCCCTTAGACACCCCGGCGTGTTTGGCCACGTCTTCGACCTTGGTGGCGGCAAAGCCTTGTTCCACAAACAGCGCCAGTGCGGCGTCGAGCAGCTCGCGTGGTCGGGCGTCCTTGCGCCGCTCGCGCTTAGGCGCAGACGGGCATGTGAGGTTCAAAAGACGGGTGGGGAGGATCATTGTTACTGACTGGCTGGTTAGTAGTGTAGCCGGGCGCCGAGCGCAAGGTCAATCAGGCTTGCGCACTTTGCAAGGTAAAGTGCGCGTAGCAGAGCCCCGCTTCACGCGCGAGAAATCCAAGCGGCTTATGCTGCGCCGCTCCCACCAGCCCCTTTTGATAGGCCCCAGCCATGCAACTCTCCACCCAAACCCTTGCCCTTGGTGCCGGCTGCTTTTGGTGTAGCGAATCGGTTTACCTGCAGGTGCGCGGCGTGCTGGCCGTGGAGTCTGGCTACAGCAACGGCCATTTGCCCAACCCCACTTACGACGACGTCTGCACCGGAACCAGCGGCCACAACGAGGTGGTCAAACTCGAGTTCGATACCTCGGTGATCAGCGTGCGCGAGGTGTTGGAGATCTTTTTTGTGATCCACGACCCCACCACCCTGAACCGCCAGGGCCACGACGTAGGCACGCAGTACCGCAGCGGCATTTACTGCACCACGCCCGAGCAGCTGCAAATTGCCCAAGACCTGGTGACTGAGGTCAACGCCAGCGGCATCTACGCCAACCCGGTCGTCACCGAGGTGCAGATGCTCGCAAACTACGCCCGCGCAGAGGATTACCACCAGAACTTCTTTGCCAAGAACCCCACCCAGGGCTACTGCGTGGCGGTGGCCGCGCCCAAGGTGGCCAAGTTCCGCAAGACTTTTGCCCGTCTGGCGAAAGTCTGATCGCAGGCGGCTGCCTCCATGATTCAAAGCACCGGGCTGGAGTTCGCCTACAAAACCGGCGCTACTCTGGCGTTTTCTGACGTGGATGTGCCCCAAGGTGGCGTGCTGCTGCTGGGCGGCCCCTCGGGCAGTGGTAAATCGACCTGGCTGGCGCTGGCTGCGGGCCTGGTGGTACCTAGTGGCGGAAGCCTGCAGGTGGCGGGGCAATTGCTGGGTGCCTTGGGCGCCCTGAAAACCGACGCCTGGCGCGCCCAAACCATCGGTTTCTTGCCCCAAAAACTGCATTTGAGCGCCGCGCTCACGGTGCAACAAAATTTGGCGCTGGCGTTTTGGGCCGTCGGTGTGGCCCAAGACCATGCGCGCATTGATGCCGCGCTCGACGCATTGGGCGTGGCCGACTTGGCGCAGCGCATGCCGTCCCAGCTCTCGGGCGGCCAGGCGCAGCGGGTGGCGCTAGCGCGCGCCGTGCTGATGCGCCCGCGCGTGCTGCTGGCCGATGAGCCCACCGCCAGCCTGGACGACCAAAACGCCGTAGACGCCGTGCATTTGCTTTGGACCACGGCCCAAAACCTGGGCGCCACCCTGGTGATTGCCACCCACGACGCGCGCGTGGGCCAGGGCTTGCAGGGCCTGTCGTCGGGCGTGCAGCGCCTGGTCCTTGGCCGCATCGCGGCCAGTAAGGTGGCGCCATGAAGACGCTGTCATTGTCCTGGCGCTTCTTGTGGGCCCGCCCCCTGGCGGCTCTGCTCAATGTGCTGCTGCTGGGCTTGGGCCTGGCGTCTATCACTTTTTTGCTGCTGGTGGCGCACCAAGTAGAGCGCGCTTTTGACCGCGATCTGGCGGGCATTGACGTGGTGGTGGGCGCCAAGGGCAGCCCCATGCAGCTCATACTCTCGGGCGTGTTGCACCTGGATGTGCCGCCCGGAAACGTGCCCTTGGCAGCCGTCAATGCCCTGCGAAAAAATCCGCTGGTGGCCGAGGTGATTCCGATCAGCCTGGGCGACAACTTTCAGGCCTACCGCATTGTTGGAAGCTCGCACGCCTACCCGGCGCACTACGGCGCTATGTTGGCCCAGGGCCGTTTGTGGAGCGCGCCCATGCAGGCAGTGCTGGGCGCCACCGTGGCCCGCACGCTTGGCCTGCGTTTGGGTGACACCTTTGTCGGTTCGCACGGTTTGGGCGCTGGCGGCCACGCACATGGCGACAACGCCTACACGGTGGTGGGCGTGCTGGCCGCCAACGCCAGCGTGCTGGACGGCCTGATCCTCACCGACACCGCCTCGGTCTGGAAAGTGCACGAAGACTATTCCGCCGCTGACGACGAGGACCGCAAGGTAATGGAAGAAGAGCGCGAAGTAACCATGGCGCTGGTTCGCTACAAAAGCCCCTTGGCGGCCATGAGTTTCCCGCGCTGGGTCAACACCAGCACCGAGATGCAGGCCGCCGCCCCGGCCCTGGAGGTGACGCGTTTGCTACACATGCTGGGCTTGGGCACCGACGTGCTGCGCGCCTTTGCTGGCATGCTTTTGTTGACGGCGGGTTTGAGCGTTTTTATTGCCCTGTGGAATGCGGTGCGCGAGCGCCGGGGCGACCTGGCCTTGCTGCGCATGCTGGGTGCGCCACCGGCTCGCATTGCCGCGCTGCTGCTGACCGAGGCGCTGTGGCTGGGCCTGATGGCGGCGCTGCTGGGGCTGGCGCTGGGGCAGTGCTTTGTGCTGGCCTTGGGCTGGATGCTGGGGCTGGACCAGTCACTGCTGCTGTCCAGCGCCCTGTGGCCCGCCGATTTGCTGTGGGTGCCCGCGCTGGCGCTGGGGGTGTCGCTGGGCGCGGCCTTTTTGCCCGCGCTGGGGGCTTATCGTTCGAATGTTCTTCAATTACTTCAATCCAGGTGAAACCATGAAAAAATACGCAATGCTTCTTTGCACTTTGGCGCTCTCAGCCGGGTTTGCCTGGGCCGCTGACGAAGGCGATAAGGAGCGCAAAGAAGACATTGCCCGCCACCGCGCCATGGCTGCAGCCCACGAGGGCGCTGCCAAGTGCCTGGAGGCGGGCAAAAAAGACGAAGTCTGCGAACAAGAGCTGCGCAACGCCTGCAAGGGCCTGGCGATCGGCAAGTTTTGTGGAATCAAGCACCAACATTGACCAGAAAAGGATGACTATGCAATTGTGTTTTACCCCCCAGGCCGCAAGTGATCTGGCCGTGCGCGCCCTGGCAGCGGGCGTGCTGGCCCTGGTCTTGGCTGTGCCCACGCTGGCCGTGGCACAGCTGAGTTCGCCCTTAGGCGAAGGCTCGGCGGCCGCGCCTCAGGCAGGTAGCGGTCCGGGCTTTCACAGCCCCAACAGTCCGTTTGCACCGCTGGCTGAGCGTAGCGACGTGCTGCCCTGGTCGCTTTTGACAGCGGTCAAGACCAAGGCCGAAAAAAACCGCATCCTGCCGGTGTTTGGCGCCAATGTGCAGGCGCTTAACCAGAAAAGCCAGCGCGTGCAGGGTTTCATGATGCCGCTGGATCCCGGCGAAAAGCAAAAGCACTTTTTGATCAGCTCGGTGCCCTTGACCTGCTCGTTTTGCCTGCCCGGCGGGCCCGAGAGCCTGGTGGAGGTGCGCACCAAGACCGCAGTCAAGTACTCGCTTGAGCCCGTGGTGGTGGAGGGCAAGTTTGCAGTGCTGGCCGATGACCCTTACGGCATGTATTACCGAATGACCGAGGCGGTGGCCGTCAAATAGTGCGCCCAGTAGGGGCTTAGGGCGCCAGACGCTCGCGCACCCACTGGCCTTCGCCATCTAGCCGGTAACGCAGCCGGTCGTGCAAGCGGCTTTTGCGCCCCTGCCAAAACTGCCAGTTGTCGGGCTTGAGCCGGTAGCCACCCCAGTGCGGCGGGCGCGGCGGGTTCAGCATGAATTGCGCTGCGTATTTGGCCGCATTGGCCACCAGCACACCCCGCCCGCTGATCACCTCGCTTTGCGGCGAGGCCCAGGCGCCTATGCGCGAGTCCAGTGGGCGGCTGTGGAAGTAGGCGTCGGCCTCGGCGTCGCCCACTTTTTCGACAACACCTTCAATGCGCACCACGCGCTCCAACTCCACCCAGTGAAACTGCAGCGCCGCAAACGGGTTAGCGGCGAGTTCCTGGCCCTTGCGGCTGGAAAAATTGGTGTACCAGACGATGCCTTGGGCGTCATAACCCTTGATCAGCACCACCCGCGTCGAAGGCCGCAAGTCGCAACCCACGGTGGCGAGCGTCATGGCGTTGGGCTCGGGCACCTCGCTGGCAATGGCTTCGGTCAGCCACTGGTGAAACTGGTCCAGCGGGTCGCGCTGCGAGGCGTCTTCATTGAGCTCGGCGCGCTCGTAGCTTTTGCGGATATCGGCTATAGAGGTCATGCCCTCATTCTACAAACCGGCATCTTTTCAAGGACGTGCGGCCTTTAAGCCGGTAATTTGGTAACCAATATGTAACCTCGCTCAGGGCACGCAGTCAAAGCGCCGGTTACCATGGGCATTGTAATTTTGTTACCAAATCCTATGAAACTCCACGCAGTTGTTGACGCCGTTACCCGCCGAATCACCCAACGCAGCGCTGTTGCGCGCAGCGCCTATCTGGCCCAGGTTCAGGCCATGGCGCAGCGCCCGCCCGGCGCCCAGCGCATGGGCTGCGCCAATGTGGCCCATGCCTTCGCCGCCATGGAGCCGGCCGACAAACGCCGCGCTAGCGCCTTGGATAAATTCCAGCCAGTGACGCAGCGCGCACCCAACATCGGCATCGTCAACGCCTACAACGACTTGCTCTCGGCCCACGCCCCGCTGCAGCACTACCCCGACCTGATCAAAGACGAGGCCCGCAAACTGGGTGCGACTGCCCAAGTGGCCGGTGGCGTACCGGCCATGTGCGACGGCGTGACCCAGGGCACGCCCGGCATGGAACTGAGCCTGTTCTCCCGCGACGCCATCGCCATGGCCACGGCCGTGTCGCTGAGCCACGACGTGTTTGACTGCGCGCTGATGCTGGGCGTGTGCGACAAGATCGTACCCGGTTTGCTGATTGGCGCCCTGCATTTTGGCCACCTGCCCACGGTGTTTGTGCCCGCTGGCCCCATGACCTCGGGCCTGCCCAACAATGAAAAAGCCAAAGTGCGCGAGCAAGCGGCCCAAGGTCTGGTGGGGCGCGCCGAACTGCTAGAGGCCGAGTCCGCCGCCTACCACGGCGCGGGCACCTGCACGTTTTACGGCACCGCTAACAGCAACCAAATGCTGTTGGAGGCCATGGGCCTTCACGTGCCAGGCACTGCTTTCGTGAACCCCGGTTCCGACATCCGCGCTGAACTGACCCGCGAGGCCGCCCGCACCGTGCTGGGCCACAGCGCCAGCGGTGCCGCCGCCTGCACGCCCATTGGCGTATTGGTGGACGAACGCTGCATCGTCAACGCCATGGTCGCGCTGCTGGCCACTGGCGGCTCTACCAACCACCTGATCCACTGGGTGGCAGTGGCGCGCGCGGCCGGTATCACCATCGACTGGAACGACTTTTCTGACTTGTCCGACGTGGTGCCTTTGCTGACCCGCGTCTACCCCAACGGCAGCGCCGATGTGAACCAGTTCCAGGCCGCCGGTGGCCCGGGCTTTGTCATCTGCGAGCTGCTGGACGCCGGTTTCATGCACGCCGACGTGGCCACGGTGCGTCCTGGCGGCTTGCGCGAGTTCACTCGCATTCCCCACGCGGTGAACGGTGCCCTGGCCTGGGTCGACGCAGGCCCGAGCAAGGACGACACCGTGGTGCGCCCGGCGCAAGACCCGTTTAGCGCCAGCGGCGGCTTGCGCTTGCTGTCTGGCAACCTGGGGCGCAGCGTGATCAAGGTGTCCTCGGTGCCCGAAGACCGCCACGTGATTGAGGCCCCTTGCCGCGTGTTTGACTCGCAAGAAGCGCTACACACCGCCTTTAGCGCCAACGAACTCAACCGCGACGTGGTGTGTGTGGTGCGCTGGCAGGGCCCGCAGGCCAATGGCATGCCCGAGTTGCACAAGCTCACGCCGCCGCTGGCTGTGCTGCAAGGCAAAGGCTTCAAGGTGGCGCTGGTGACCGACGGGCGCATGAGCGGCGCCTCAGGCAAGGTGCCCGCCGCCATCCATGTGTCCCCCGAAGCCGCCGCCGGTGGCCCGCTGGCCAAGGTGCAAGACGGCGACCTGGTGCGCCTGGACGCCACCGCTGGCACGTTGCAAGTGCTGGTAAGCGCCAGCGAGTGGGAAGCGCGCCTGGTTGCCACCATGCCCAGCGCCCTGCGCGCTGCCAACGGCATTGGCATGGGCCGCGAATTGTTTGCCGGCATGCGCCGCAGCGCCCTGGCCGCCGAAGAGGGCGCTTGCAGCTGGCTCTAAACCGCCACAAAGCCACCCCCCTATTTATTGAACAGGATTAGCCCATGACCACCCTTTCCCACGCCGCCGCCACTTTTACCGCCCTGCAAGTCATGCAAGACGCCCCGGTGATTCCCGTCATTGTGTTGAACGATGTAGCCCACGCCGTGCCCATGGCGCGCGCGCTGGTGGCCGGTGGCGTGCGCATGCTTGAAGTGACTTTGCGCACGCCCCAGGCCCTGGCCTGCATTGAGGCGATTGCCCGCGCCGTGCCCGAGTCCGTGGTGGGCGCAGGCACGGTGCGCTCGCGCGCCGACGCCCAAGCCGCCGCCAACGCCGGTGCGCGCTTTGCGGTCAGCCCCGGCTACACCAGCGCCGTGGGCCAGGCCTGCCGCGACGTGGGCCTGGCGCTCTTGCCCGGCGTGGCCACGGGCAGCGAAATCATGATGGCGCAGGAAGACGGCTTTACCGAACTCAAATTCTTTCCCGCCATGCAAGCCGGCGGCCCTGCCATGCTCAAGGCCTGGAGCGGCCCCTTCTTTGACGTGCGCTTTTGCCCCACCGGCGGCGTCAGCCTGCAAAACGCCGCCGACTTTCTGGCCCTGCCCAACGTGGTGTGCGTGGGCGGTTCGTGGCTGGTGCCGGCTGACGCCCTTGTCCAGGGCGACTGGGCGCGCATTACGCAGTTGGCGGCGGATACGCGGGGGTTGCGGGCGGTGTGAGGGGCGGGTTTGCCAGCGCTTATCTCAGTGGCGCAGGATCCTTGAATGCGCGGCCCACGTGACCAAGTGCCGGTACACCAAAGGCGAACAACACAGCCTCCCGTGCATCCCTTTACTTTGCCATCCATGAAAATCATAAGTCTCCCGTTTGATTTTCATGGATGGCAGCGCCAACACCCCTGCCGTATAGCCGCTGTGGTCTGCTATCTCGTGCCGCAGGCCTGCCCGTTGGGGTCGCTCAACCTGGGCTAGCTTTGAGGGCTGGGTGATTGAGAACTTGGTTCAACGTTTACCCGCCGACGCGCGCGCCTGGTTTTACCGCTCGCACCAGGGCGCGGAGATTGACCTGCTTATCGAGCGCGGCGGGCGCCCGCAGATTGCTATTGAAGTCAAACGCTCCAGCGCGCCGTCGCCGGGCAAAGGCTTCGCGCAGGCCTGTGACGATCTTGGGGTCGCACAGCGCTGGTTGGTCTATCCGGGCACCGAGCGCTACCCGCTGCGCCATGGTGCGCAAGCTATCGGCGTGGTGGAGTTGGCCGGTTTGCTGCCGGCGCTTTAGCGGCTGTGACGAGCTACGCTGCTTGCGGCCAATTAATTTGTACCTTTCGGCTGTTGGCCAAACAGTCGCGCAGGTACAGGTTGATCAAGCTCTGGTAGGGGACGCCAGATTCCTCAGCCATGGCCTTGAAATAGTCCACAACATCTTCAGACAGCCGCATGGTCACAGGCTTCTTGAGCTTGGCCGCATAGGGGTTCTTGCGGGACTTCAGTTTGGAAAGGTCGTATTCAGCCTTCATGTGTGTCCACCTTGGTAAAACGCGCCTTCGCGCTTGGTCGCCTTGCGTGCGGAGATGATGCGAATAACGGCGCCGTGAGCGCGCTCGCAATGACAGACGATAAGCAGCTTGGCGCCGGAGCTCATGCCCAGCATCAGGAAGCGCTCCTCGTCGGATGAATGGCCCTCATCGAAAAACTGCACGCCAAATTCGTCGAAGAAAACAGACTGGGCTTCTTCAAAAGAAACTTGGTGTTTCTTAAGATTTGCAGAAGCTTTGGGCTCATCCCATTCAAACTTAATCATACGTACATTGTATTTACGAAGTGGGAAAAGTCAAACCGCTTCCGCACGGCCGTTCGACTGGGGGCGCGTCAGCGCTTGCATCCGGTTAAGCCGTTTACGGCCAACTGATTTGCATTGCACATGCAATACAATTTATCCATGAAAACAGCCACACTTCCTCCCATCCGCGTCGCCCCTGATTTCCGGCTTGAGCTCGAAGGTGTGCTGGAACAAGGCGAAACCTTGTCGCAATTCGTCGAAAACGCAGTGCGCACCACGGTCGCCAAGCGCAAGAACCAGGCCGAGTTCATGCGACGCGGCATTGCAGCCATCGAAGCGACCCAGCGGGACGGCAGCGGCATCTCCGCTGATCAGGTGATTACCAAGCTCGAAGCCAAGCTGGCTGCCGCCCGGCTCGTCTTGGCGCAGCGCGGCGGATGAAATACACGGTTCAATTTAGCGAGGCTGCTGCCGATGATTTGGAGCGGCTGTTTGACTTCGCGCCGCAACGCGAATTGGACAGTGCCACGGGCGACCTCGAAATCCCGGAACGAGCCCTGCAGGCAATCAAAGACGGCATCGCATTTTTGACTTCTTCTCCGTTTGCGTGTCGCAAGGCAGGGAACAGTTCTTTTGTTCGTGAACTGATCATTCCGTTTGGGCACGCGGGATATGTGGCGCTGTTCGAGATTGTGGACAGCGAAACCGTGATCATCGGGGCTGTTCGGCATCAACTTGAGGACGATTACTACTGAGGGACAGGTGCAGCCGTTGGCCTAACCTGGCTGGGGAGCTGCAATGGGCCAGATGCGGTCATTCGCCAGTGGCTGCTTGGGAAATGCACACCGTAAAAAAAGTTATATCTATGACGTTACATTCCAGAGCCGAATCAGGCCCATAGGCGGGCAAATGGTTTGCTGATTCCCCTACCGGTACCGTTCGTTCAGACGGTGATGCTGACGACACAGCCTGTTCTTGGCGTTGATAGACGAAGGGGATTCAAGAAAATTTCACCATCGCATATCATTTGAGCAATGAAAAATCGAACTTGGCTAATCGCATGGATCGGTGCAGCCGACCACGAATGCGCTGAAGGCAAGCGTGGTTCTGACCTTGGCCCCATTGCGACGGCCTTGTGCGGCGTAAAACGCTACGACCGCGTCTACTTGCTGACCAACTACGACTTTGATCGAAGTAAGGGTTACTGCACTTGGTTGGAGGCGGTGTCTAAATACGAATCTTCCGCGATCGACCTCTATAGCGTTGACCTCACCAGTCCCATCGATTACGGGGACATCTACACCCAAGTCAGTTCAAACCTCCAGCAGGCAGGCTTGCCGCGCGATGACGTAGAACTCACTTTTCACGTCAGTCCCGGTACACCAGCAATGGCCGCCATCTGGATCATTCTGTCGAAGACGCGTTTCCCAGCCAAGTTGATCCAAACCTCCAGAGAAAAAGGCGTCGAGTCTGTTGATTTTGTCTTCGATTTAGCCAGTGACTTCCTTCCAGAATATCTCCAACGAAGCGGTGAGCGGGTCCGGCGACTGTCTGACGCAGCCCAACTCTCAACCCCAGAGTTTGAGAAGATCATTCATCAAAGCCAGGCGGTTGCCAGCCAAATAGGCCTTGCACGCCGAATTGCTGCATATGAGGTACCCGTCCTGATTCTGGGGGAGACCGGTACTGGCAAGGAGTTGTTTGCAGAGGCAATACATGCTGCAAGTTCAAGGGCGGGGCAGCCGTTCGTCGCGGTGAACTGCGGTGCCATTGCGCCAGAATTGGCCAACTCGGAATTGTTCGGCCATAAAAAAGGGGCCTTCACTGGTGCAACTGCCGACAGAAAGGGACACTTTCTAGAAGCTTCTGGTGGAACGCTTTTTCTTGACGAGGTGGGCGACTTACCGCTGGATACACAGGTCCGATTATTACGCGCGCTGCAGTCGCATGAAATTACCCCAATGGGCCAGTCCAAGCCCATCAAAATAAACACGCGCATTCTGGCTGCAACACACCGTGATTTATCAGCCGATGTGGCTACAGGTCGCTTTAGGGAAGATCTTTTTCACCGCCTAGCTGTGGGCATTCTTCAGTTGCCGCCGCTCCGGGAGCGTACGGGTGATGTTGAATTGCTGACGCACCATTTTTTGGCAAGCATTAACGCAGATTCGGAAGGCCGGCCCGAAGCACAGAATAAGACCATTACTCCGGCGGCACTGAAACTTTTGCAATCCCATGCATGGCCCGGCAACGTCCGCGAGCTCTATCACACGCTGTTGCGCGCTGTCATTTGGTCTGCGGGGCCGGACGTTAGTGATCACGACATTCAGGCGGCGATGCTTCCTGTGTCGCGAACTGACTTACTGAATCAATTCCAAGTGCTAAGTGACGGCTTTGAGTTGCAAGAGCGGTTGGATGATGTTGCGCGCAGCCTAATCATCCAGGCTCTCCAGCAGTCGGGACAACGTAAATCCGCCGCTGCAAAACTGCTTGGCTTTGCAAATCATCAGACGCTTGCCAATTGGATGAAGCGATTGGGCATGAGCTCTGAAATCTCGCAAAATTAAATGTTCGAGTGTAAATTAATTTATTTAAAAGTAATTTAATTTACATTTAACTCTTGTTTGAATCATCTAAGTGGTTGATTCATATGGGAGTTTTAAGTCTAGAGCGGCTGGCATGGATCTCGCAAATATTAAGGTAACAAACCTTAGGAGATCTAAATGGAAAAAATGAATTTTGAGCAGATCGTGAGTAGCGCCGTTGCATTACAAGGGCGGCCTTTCGAGATGCGCGCATGTCCTGATCAGTACCTCGGTGCATTGACGCAAATTATTGGAAATACCCAATTCCCGATGCGCGAAAGCGTAATTAAAAGGCCAAACAGCCCGTGTTTGATCATGGTTCTGGAGTCGCCGCATGTAGATGAGTTCAAAGATGAACCCGGCCCAGCGAAGGGTTTTACCGGCGAGATGATTCGAAAATACCTACCTGATGCGTTGGGTCGTCCATCGTTGGAGGGGATGGGACTCGTGCTACTGAACGCTGTTCAATACCAATGCTCACTAGGTAGCAACACGGTTGTTTATCGAGATCGAATTTTTAGGGCAGCTTGGAGTCAAGGGGGCCAAGAGAATTTTTTAGCCCGCTTCCAATCTGTAGTCATGCCAGAAGACTGGGTCATGAACTGTTGCACCAAGGGTAATGACTTTGAAATAAACACGCCCTTACGATCCTTGGTGGAACTTGCTGTAAGGCAGACGGTACCGCAGGTTCAGACAATACGAAGAATGCATCCGGCGTCATGGAGAGATCAAGCTTGGAGAGGTAAAGAGTGGCGATACCATGAAGCGGAATCGCTTTAGACTAAGAATTATTAAATATTCTTAATTGAAAAAATATTGAATTCATAAGGATAAAAAATGAGCGTTATTACTGTGTCGGTACTAAGAAGTAGTCATGCAAATTGTGATTCGCTGCCGTTGCGATTTGGCATGCATTTTCGTAGTGATCAAAAGTTGGAAATTGAGGTCATTAAAGACCTAGGACGTGACCCTGGGTATCCGGATCGCTTTCATGTTGAAGCGAAATTTCGAGATCCCACAGTGTTAGATGCAATAGAGCACAAAGGACACTTTGTTTTGGGTGAGCGTTCTCAGGAGAAGTATCCAACGCTCGTGACCGTTTGGAGTGGTGACCGTGACACAGAGTGGGGCCTGTCGAACACAATGACAGCATTGCGAAAAGATGGATTCGTAACCGTCGAACATCTGCTAGAGATGCACCCACTTTATTTGGCAGGCAAGGTTACGGACTCAGCAGGACTGATGAAATACCTTAGTTCTAGCATTGCAAAAAAAGACGTAGAGCGATTTGAAAGGGTTGCGGCACAAGCAAGAGCTGAAACAGCACTTGCCATCAAAAATCTGGAAGCGGCGCGTGAGGATGCTGAGATTGCTCGAAACAAGGCAGAGCGTATGGAAAAAGTTGCACGTGAAGCCATTAGCGCTGTTGAAGGGCTCGAAGTTGAAAGATCACATCAGCAGATAAAAATTAGTGAGTTGGAAGCTCGGATCAAGGAAGGCGAAGCTCGATATCAACTGGAAGCCGTAGCAGCGGGGAGGGATAGTAGCGTGGCTACCCTCTCGACCCCGGACACACTTGTCGCTGTAAACGAGAACGTCATTGTGCGTGGCTCAGCCTGTACCGTTCTCGTCATGGCTGACGGCACCCAGCGGCATATGAAAACTTCCACATTTGATCGAGATGGCTCGATCACAAGAAAAGCAAAAGAACTTATTGGCGCGCGTGTTCGAACTACATGCTGGGATCCAATTGGAAGCCCTGGAAAGTGGTCACGGCAGGGCTATTTTCGCAACATCTATGAAACAAAATAAGGAGAGATCAACTCCTCTCCAATTTTGTGATATATTTTATGCATTAAATCGAGAATGAAATGTTAAAAATTCAAAGACTGAGTGGCGTAAATATTGAAGAGATTATGATGAGCAATCGATCAAACAGAGCTCGTGCAATTAATGACATTAGACATAAAGCAACCAATTACGATGAAATCGTTCACTCATTAGTTATTAATGATAATAATGATTTGTACGAAGGAATTGCTGAACAGGCGCGAGAGCTGGTATATGAAATAATTTGGTCGTCAAATTGCACAAAATACGAAAAATATTTATTTCATTTATACAACAAGCGATGGGATTTTTACAAAAAAAGTGACATTACGCTTAGAGGTGAAAAATGATTTTAAAAAATATTTTGGATCAAGCGAAAGCAAAAAAAGTTGCACATGATAGATCATTAGAGATAGAGTCATTGGAACTCACGCCTGAAGAATATATGCTGCTTAGAGAGGATAAAAATCCGCTTGGGCTTGAGTTAATGCATTCGATTTTAGAGAAAATTCCGGATTGTGGGTGGGCGATTGATGAATCGACTTTTAGATTTGTTAAGATATCTAAGCCAGAGATGGGGCATGGTTTTCAGCGGACTAGTTTTTCAATTGCACTTACGTCGAATACAAAAAGATTTTTTATCAAGGCATATCGCGATTACCCAGAGCTTTCAGAATTTGACTTGATAAAGTTTCAAAAACTAACATTAGCAATTTATGCGATTAATGATGAGATTGGACAAATAATAAATAGGAAAAGAATCGTAGAAGAGCGACGGAGACAAGAAGCTGTTTTGATCGAACAGCAGCGGCAGGCCGAAATTGTAAGACTTGAAAAAGAAGAGGAGGAAGCGGTACAGCGAGAGATATTAGAAATTAAAGAACGACTTTTGTTGATAAAAGACGTAGAAAAAAAATCAGCCAAAGAGAGTGATCTTCAATCAAATCGAATTACCAAAATATTGGATGATTTGTGCTCTAATCTTTCGCCAGAGCAGCATGTTATTTATCTGAAAATGAGTGAACTGCCAGATAAAGAATATCAAATTATTGATGATATACCTTGCAGAACTACATTTGATGAGAATAAGTCTCCTGTTATGTCGATTTCGGCGTCGCATATCAAGAGTTGTATTGATGTCCGTGGAATACTCCAAGATAGTTTCTGTACTTGCGTTTATGATAAAAATGTCAATGTGCTTGGGATTTCTTGTTCCCTTGTAAATAATTCAATATTGGCAGATGTTTTGGCGGGATTGGACGGTTTGAGCACGTCAACCAAACTTGTATCGATTAGATTTTCGAAGTCAGTAAATTTATCCACTCAACTCCATAGAATTAATGTGATGATTCGTGAATCTATTGATAAGTTCTTGATCGTTAGGACTGGTATTTCAGTGCTTGATAAGCCTTATATTGATGTCCCTGATTCGGATATTGCTCTTGTTATCAAAGAACGAATTGGTTGTTATGTTGAAAATGTTAATACAATTATTTGGAGCGTAAATAACCCATAGTCTATAGAAAATATAACTTCCAAAAGGCTCTAATTGCACTCACCCAATTCATCACTGCTGATTTCTGTCATAGATGAATTTTTTGACCTTGCTTTTAGTGCTTTTGGTTTATTTTTAATTAAATACTTTATTTTTGGTGGTTGTGTTTTCTGAAGGCGCTTTTGGAAAAATAATACGTAGATCTAAATTGATCGTATGGTGACATTCCTTTTTGGGGGGCGGTAAAATTAGTGATTGATTTGCATGAAAATATTGATCAGCTGATCTCCCCAACGCACAGGTGGGTTCACCACAAGGTCGAACAGTGTCAGATGATATGGCTGCGCATCCTCCAAAATTGTTTCAACGATGCCAAGCGAGCGTGTGAATTTTCCTAAAGTGGAGATGACATAGTCGGTCTCGACCATTACTGTCGTTGAAGGTACGAGCGCTGCTTCTGATGTGAACGCCCGCTTATAGGCGCTGAATTTGAATGGTGCTACACCCGCTTTGGGTCGCCTGCCGCCATAGGCCAAGCCCCGCCCACCGCCCAATCCCCGTCGCGCCAGTAGAAAATACCCCCCTATGGCAAAAAAAGACCAGCGCAACGACCGTGTCAGCGAAACCCCAGCCACCCAGTTCCTCAAGGCCAACAAGGTGGAGTTCAGCGAACACCCCTACGAATACCTGGAGCACGGCGGCGCGCAGCACAGCGCGCAGGTGCTGGGCTGCACAAGTTCGACACTTCCTGCACGTAAGTGGTTGATTTCATTGGAAACGAGGTCCAAAGCGCAGACTACAAAGCGGGCTTATCGAGGTCTGATGGTGTGGGCAGTGTCAATTCCAATGCAGCAAACA
>Ga0209500_10000453_pt1 | contig 35118 bp, 51 predicted proteins | sample S_140212_EF_Meta_FD_187323 | JGI IMG/M metagenome (GOLD analysis project Ga0209500, IMG submission 187323) | Freshwater microbial communities from Lake Simoncouche, Canada to study carbon cycling - S_140212_EF_MetaG (SPAdes) (version 2) | ecosystem: Environmental > Aquatic > Freshwater > Lake ...
AAAGTTTCCTATAGGCACAAACCATACAACTGAAGCTCATTATCAAAGAGTTTGGTGGGGTATTAAGTAAACGAAGGAGACAATATGAAAGTTAAGTTGGCAGAGGCTTTGTTGCGCCGTAAGGAGCTTCAAGGAAAAGTGGATATGCTTAAGCACATTCAGGACAAGAACCTGTTTGAGGTTAAGGCGCAGCGTAGGCAGGTTACTGAGTCATTGGATGATATCATTGCTCAGGTTCCTAAGCTTACAGCGTCGCAGGTTACGGCTGAGTATGACTGGCATGCACGGCAGTTAAGGTTAGTTGATGCTGCGATTCAGCAGGCTAACTGGACGTGTGAGATTGAGGTCGATCAGACTGTTATGTCTGATTATAAGTCCTAATGATTATGTGGTGGACTAAGTTAGAGGGTTTATAGCGTCGGGGAAAAGCATGCTCGTGTGCTTAATCACGTAGGTCTTGCGCGAGTCCGTAGCAGTTCGTCATTAGAAAATGGCAAAAGCAGAAGTAGCTCAGTTGGCAGAGCAACAAATTGATAATTTGTATGTCATTGGTTCGAGTCCAATCATTTGCACCATATTTGGGATATGGCAATCAAAGGTAGTCCGACTATCTGAACTGTGAACAGCGAACGTCTTAAGACCCGATTATGCTAACAAAAGAACTGATACTGAGTTTAATCCGATTAACCAAACCCTGAGATAGACCCTCTAGTTTAGTCCACCGTATGATATAGATGGTATGGCCGTTGGTCCGTTAGTGGTGAGCGTTTTTGCTGTTTCCTGCTCCGGTACATGGGGTCTCGTCGCTGCAGCGATAGGACTCTTGTCGTTATAAACGACAGGTTTGTGGCTAAGTCGAAGATTAACAGCGTCAGACGGCCGACATTGGTTTTTTTTGATTGGAGACAAGATATGACTAAGACACCTGAAGAGATTGATTGGAGCGTACAACATTGTGGGGTTCATCAAGCCACTGCCAGTACGTTGCTTGAGTTAATGCCAGATTTAACAAGTATTCTTGCAACATTTCCAGATGATGCGGAATTGTTTACCTGGGATGTAAAGATACACATGCTTATGCCGCGACAATATCCATGTGTTCCAAATTGGCACGTTGATAATGTGCCAAGGGTAAATGGAATTCAAAGATTTGATTTAATTAGGTCTGAGTTGCCTATGTATTTGTGGCTTAGTAACGGACCGTTGACGCAGTTTCAACATGGATATGTGCAACCTCGTGTTTGGCATAGGTTTACTCAAATAGACCAGCATAGAGGAACTGCTGCAGGGGATTTTGGATGGCGCTGTTTTATTAGAGCTACGCACAAAGATATTCAACCGCCAAAATTAAAAAACAATCTTAGACGGCATTGCCAAGTTTATCTCGATGCAAAGGAATACCAATGGTGAGCAAAACACCTGAAGAGTTGGCAGAGGAGTACACGAAGGACTGGTGGGGAAATCTCCCAGAAGCTGAGGGTATGAGGAAATCAGCACGAGAGAATTTTCTCGCTGGCTACCAGGCGGCAAAGGATCATGCTGTTGACGTCAACAAGATGATGCCGCAATGGATCAGCGTAAAGGATCGGCTGCCAGATAGTACTCCAATCGTATTAGCTATGTGCATTGATGGTTACGAACTGGCTTATTATGGCAATTACGGCAAAGGACAATGGACTAATACGCTAGGCACCGAACATCTTAATATCACTCACTGGATGCCGCTACCTGCGGCACCGAAGGAGGAAGCATGAGCAAGTGGATCAGCGTTAAGGATCGGCTACCGAAGGTTTGCAAATTAGTTTTATGTTGTGCCGTCGGTAAACTTGATACTACTTACGGCTATATTGAAGAAGATAAAACGTGGACTTGTAATGATGAGCCAAAAGATAGCCTTACAAAGATAGATCATATTTCATTTATTACTCACTGGATGCCGCTACCTAAAGCGCCGAAGGTGTATCAATTTACCGCAAAGAAAACCCCGATATTTGGTCCTACAGAGGAATAATGAACGAGCAAGATAAGCAATTTTTAGCGTGTTTATGTGTTTGGCTGGACTGGAGCATTTATCAGTCGGTTCAAAGTGTGGACAGTAAGATTCCTGATGATAGATCGTTTGAAAAAATACGGTTTCAAGCTAAAGAATTAGTAAAGGAGTTTAGCAAGCCAGTAGAGGACAAATGAAAAACACTAAGAAACGTCGAAGAGCTAAGGTTAAACAATACATTCCTGACTACATAACCAAATCGGGACAAGTAGACGGAGAGAAGTTGGGGATAGCCATGCTCAAGTTTGCTCAGGGAGTACTTGATAAAGTAAAAGCTAAAAATGGCCGAAATTAACGAGAGAGTAGTCTGGTCGCCTCAACCTGGACCTCAGGAGATGCTCGTTAACTGTCCTGTTACCCTTATAGGCTACGGTGGCGCTCGTGGAGGCGGTAAAACTGACGGCACCTTGGGTAAGATAGCCGTAGACCAAGACCGTCAAGGACGCGATTTTAACGCCATATTCTTTCGTAAAGAACTTCCTCAAGCCGACGACCTTATCGAGCGAGCTAAACAGCTATACCTACCCTTAAAAGCTCACTGGCAAGACCAAAAAAAGCAGTTCACATTCCCTCAAGGCGGTCGTCTTCGGTTCCGTCCTCTCGCTAATGACGATGATGCCGAGAAATATCAGGGACAGAACTTAACCCTCTGCTGTATCGAGGAGGCGGGTAACTTCTCCGACCCAAGTTGCATTTGGAAGCTTTTTGGAGCGCTCCGAGGAGAGGGTGGTGGTCAGGTCATTCTTACTTTTAACCCAGGCGGCGTAGGTCATACGTGGCTTAAAAGGATGTTTGTAGAACCTAGTCCTATGGGAAAGAAGATCCTATGGAAGGAACTGCCAAACGGCGACAAATTTGACTACATTTACATTCCAAGCAAGGTTTACGATAACCAAATCCTCCTTGCTAAAGACCCTAAGTATATAAGTCGATTGCACATGGTAGGTTCTCCCCAACTTGTCCGTGCATGGCTAGAAGGAGATTGGGAAATCCATGAAGGAGCATTCTTTCCTGAGTTCAGTAGTAAACACATCGTTGCGCCTTTTAACATTCCTAAGCATTGGCCTCGCTATCTTGGCTACGATTGGGGGTATCATAGTCCTTTCGCTGCTGTTTGGGGTGCTGTCAGCTCTGGACGCGATGATCACGGCAATGAGGTTCCGTACCCCAAGGGAGCCATCATTATCTATCGAGAAATGCACGGAAAAGGCATTGATAACGTCGAACAAGCCAATCGTATCGCCTCCGTCTCGGTTGGTGAGAATGTACAAGCTGCTGCCGACCCCTCCATCTTCAACAATCAGGGAGGACCAACTATTGCAGATCAGTTTCATTCAGTGTTTGCACGGTACAAACACCCAAACTTTAGGCAAGCGGATAATGAAAGAGCGGGAGGATGGTCACAGATAAGACAGAGGTTGGTGGCAACGCCTCCTCTGTTATATATTACGGCTAACTGTCCTTACCTGTTAGAGACACTACCAGCGTTGGCAATTAACAAGAAGAAAATGGAAGACGCCGATAGTACTGGCGACGACCACGCTTGTGATGCTTTACGATATCTGTGTAAAGAGCGTCTTATTGATAGTAAGTGGCAGCAACCACCTGAAGTGTTTAACAAAGGTGTAATCAAGTTACAGGCATATGTCGCTCAAATGAGAGCAAACGCAGGTAGACCAAGGATATAAGTATGAAGCCATTCGTTGATAAGTATTCAGGTCGCTATTGGAAAATAGAAATAACTAAAGCCAAAGAGCGATCTAAGTCATTCATTGACATGGCCGAAGAATCAATTCGAGTCTATAACGCACATAAGCAAATCAATGTACTTACCGATACCGAGCGAAGACTTAATAGTTGGTGGTATTGCGTTAATACTCTCATGCCTGCTTATTACTCATCTACACCAAAAGCCGAAGTAGGACTCCGCAAGCGAACCGGAGGAATTATAGAAGAACTTTCCGCTACTATTCTCGAGCGAAATGTTCAGTATCAAATGGACGTAAATTTTCCATTCGATACCATTGGATCTAACGCAACATTGCAGTTTCTCCTTACAGGCCGTGCGGTTTTGTGGCCTCGCTACGAAGTAGAGCTTGACGATGAGATGGTAGAAATTGCCATCTTTAAGGCACCAGACGGCACATACGTTGACGATAAGGGTGCGCCATTTGATATTACCGACAAAGAGTTACGCCAAGGTCCAGGCAACATTACTCTTGTAAAAATTACTATTGAAGCAAAGAAAGAAGAGTACGCTTGCCTTGATGTAGTGCAATACAGCGATTATTTCTGCTCGGATGCTCGTAACGAAATTGAAGTTGAATGGAGAGCAAAACGCGCTTACTTAACTCGCGAAACAGCAGAAAAACTTTTTGGAAACCGCGCAGACAAACTTAAATACGATTCGTTTCCTGATAAAAATAGTCGCGACCGTCAACGAGATAATACAAACATTGAAGGTAAGGCTGAAATTTACGAAATCTGGTGCGAAGACGCAGAGCGAGTATTTTGGTATAGCGATAGTTTTGAAGAAGGAATTATTTTGGAGTCCGAGCCTCCATTTGAGTTCGAAGATTTCTATCCTTGCACTATTATAGCGCAAAGCACCGATCCAGATTCTGTGCTTCCAGTATCTGACTATGCTCACGTTAAAGACCAGATTCTTGAGGTAGAGCGTCTCACCACCCGCATTCATGCCGTAACTCAAGCTATTCGCACCAACGCTCTTTATGACTCAAGCCTTGGGAACCAAGTAGAGCAAATGCTTATTGGTGACCTTAAAATGGTGCCAGTTATTAACTGGCCGTCATATAAAGGCAGAGGCGGTCTTGCAAATGGCGTAGAGTTTATGGATGTGACTCCATATATTAACGCACTTCAAGTGCTGCAGGCAGCTCGCCAAACGGCCTTACAACAGCTTTACGAAACACTAAAAGTTTCAGACCTTCTTCGCGGAACAAGCGAACAATATAAGTCAGCCACTGCAAATCGCCTTGAAAACGCATGGTCCTCAATGGGACTTATTGTGCGTCAAAATATGTTCACCAAGTTTATGTCGGACGGCATTGAAAAACTTGGTACAATTATTGCGTCACAATTTGAGCCAGAGGACATATTTGAGATCGGAGATGCGGATAGACTTATATCGGCAGTTCTTCCTCCACCACCTCCACCTCCAGTAGGTCCAGACGGACAGCCTATTTCTGTCCCTCTTCCAGACCCACAGATACAGATAGACCAAGTTAAACAACAAATTATTGGTTTGTATCGTAATGACGATAGGCTTTCATACCGCATTCGAATTGCTTCAGATTCAATGGTTGCCGTTGATCAAGCACAAGAACAGCAAGAAAGCGCGCAACTCATGTCAACCACAGGAGAGTTTTTCAACCAAATGCGGTCGCTTATTGAGCAGTACCCACCGCTACTTGGGTTTTCTATAGAGCTATTTCAAAATGTTATTAAACGCTTTAAAGGTGGCAAGGAATTGGATGGAATCTTTACTAAGGCGCTTGCACAGATCGGTGAAATCGCTGCGGCAAAGGAGGAAGCTGCGAAACAACCGCCGCCGCCAGATCCTGTCATGCAAGAAGTTCAGGGACGCTTGCAAATAGCACAACTTGAATCGCAAGCACGTATCGAAGCAACTCGATTGCAAATGGCCGATGCTCACGAAAAGAACATGCTAGCATTCCAAGAACAGCAAATTAAAGCTCAACGAGAACAGTTAATGTCTCAGCTTGAGATTCAAAAGCAACAGTTTAACGAGTACATAAAACAACAAGAAGTAGCGATCTCGCAACAAGAGGCGCAAGTTAAGGCTAATAGCGTACAAGTAGACATGCTTAAAGTTCAGGCAATGACTGAATCTGAGGCTTCTAAACAAGCTATTACACAAGAAAGCAATCGCATGTCGCAAATTCTTGAGATTCAAAAACTCGAGCTTGAACAAATGCGTATGCGTTTAGTTGAATCAGAAAAGCTCATGGAAGAGCGACGTCTTGAATCTGAGCAACAACTTGAAAAGATCCGTATCGCTATGGATTCTATCAAGGTAGGTTCGCAAGAGGCTACAAAGTCTCAACCAATTGTTATCAATAATGTCATTCCAAAACGTGCAAAACGTGTTGGTAAGGTAACAATGGATGAATTAGGCAATCCAAGCATTGAACTTAACGACATGGATGAAGAGGCATAGTTGTGGCTGACAATGTTGATGTATCCAACAGTCCAACAAGTATCAATCCTGATATTCCTGTTCGTACAACACAAACGGCAGCTAATGAGCATATTCAGCACATGCGAATTGATGTCGGGAGTGGAGCCACAGAGTCAGTTGTTTCCTCAATAAACCCTCTTCCTGTTGCTGGTACTTTTACAGTTGACCCTGCGGGACTTGCAACGGAGGCAAGACAAACAACAGGGAACGCAAGTCTTAGTTCTATTGATGGCAAAATCACTACTTGTAACACGGGAGCAGTTACAGTTTCGGCGGCTCTTCCGGCAGGAACTAATAACATTGGGGATGTTGATGTTTTAACGATGCCAAACGTAACGTTAGCTTCTCAGGCTAATCCGTTTACCTCGGCAATCCCTATCTCTGACAATGCAGGGTCAATTACCGTTGATGGCACTGTTGCTGCCACTCAAAGCGGTACATGGAACATTACAAACGTCTCAGGCACTATTAGCTTACCTACTGGTGCTGCCACTGAATCAACACTTTCCACCCTTAATGGTAAAGTTACGGCATGTAACACAGGTGCAGTTACTATCTCTACTGCGTTACCGGCTGGAACAAATAACATAGGTGATGTGGATGTTCTTACGTTGCCGGATGTTGCGCTGAAGAATTATTCAACAAGTGCTGTAACAAGTGTTGTTTCAGCGGCAACAAGTACAAGTATTCTTGCGAGTAACGTAAATCGCCGCATGGCAATCATGGTGAATGACACCGACAGAAACACTTATGTAAAACTCGGTGCTACTGCTAGTACAACCAGTTTTTCGTACAAACTGTCGCCTGGTCAAATATTGGAACTTCCTATTCCAATTTATACAGGCGCTATTGATGCTATCTGGGATGCAAGTCCAACAGGTAGTATGCGGGTTACGGAGATCACATAATGCCAGTATATGGATCAGATGTACCTGTAGGTGCTGGCATGATTTGGTATACCAACACCGCTCCCGCTGGCTGGTTAATTGCTGATGGTAGTAGCTTAAACCGAGCTGATTACCCAAAACTGTTTGCCGTAATAAACACTACTTACGGTTCAGCAAGCGGCACAACCTTTAACATTCCTGACCTTAGACAGCGTTTCCCGATGGGTAAAGCGGCTTCTGGCACAGGCAACACTCTTGCTGGAACAGGCGGTAGTATAGACCATACCCATAGCGTTCCTGCGCATTATCACGGGATGGGAACTGGTGCTGATTTGGCAGTTAGCAATTCTCCTAGTGGTTACAGTGCTTGGGGTGGTCAAATTACGACTACAGCTCCAAAAGGAGATACTTCTGCTGGATCTTATACAGCGCCAAGTATTTCAGGTCGCATTGGTCTTGTAACAGGTGGAGTTGATGGTAACGCTGCTATGACCTCTGGTAGTCAAAACTCCCCTTATTTGGTTGTTAATTACATCATAAAAGCCACATGAGCCTGTTACTGCTTCTTAACCCAAAGCAGTACGGTGGTGAGGTTGTAACGCCAGACACTAGCGATATTTTGGATGTTTACCGAAAGCGCCGTAAAAAGCGTGAGGATGAACTACTAGAAGAAGAAATTGCCGCACAACTTCTTAAAAAACGACAAAAAGATATAGTAATACCTGAAAAAATAAATAAGATTAAATTAGCTAGCGTATTACAAGGCAAATTGTTTGATACGCCAAAAGCCGATGAGGTTGCTGGAAAAGAGCGAACAAATAGAGTTCGTTTATTAATGATGGTTTTAATCTTGGACGAGTATGAGTAAATACAAACTATTTCAGTGGTGTCCGATACAAGAAAAGGTTGTTTCAGTTGATGAAGTAATGGTGCGAGTTCATGCCAATGCAGCGCATAACTTTATCCACGACGAAATGCCTCCCACGCGAAACCCACTAAATCCTAAAGAAATTTACACAAGCAAAAGCAAACTGCGAGCGGCTTATAGAGCTGCTGGCGCGATAGAAGTAGGTGACTCATACGACCGTGGGTATTCCCCTGAAAAGGAAAGTTCCTCGCGAGAAAAGGCTGTAGTCGCTAATTTTATGAAACAAGTAAGGGACAGAGCAAATGGATAACGTAGAAAATCAAGTAGAAGAAGCGCAAGACGCTAAACCGTCACTAAGAGAGTCTATTGGTCGTTCTTTGGCCGCTCAAAATATAGATACTGAGCCACAAACACCCACAATAATTGAAGATTCAAAAGAAGCCGTTGCCTTAGACGAATCCTTGGAAACTTTAGAACCTCAAGAAGCTCCTGCATTGCAAGAGAGTGTATCACCAGTAGAGACACCTGCAGTGGAGCGAATTCCATTGGTTCCTCCCGCAGATATGAACAAGTTGGAAAAAGACGCTTTTCTTAATCCAACAATAGACAATGCACATATTTTGCAACAATACATGAACCGACGTGCGTATGAGACTCGCACGGATTATCAACGCAAGATGCAGGAAGTCGAGGATCTTAGAAAGAAAACCTCGTCCGTTTATGACACGATTAAAGAATATGAAGATGACTATGCTCGCAAAGGCATAAACATTGGAGATATTACTAAGCGATCCATTGCTTGGGATAAGGCAATGCAAAGCAGTCCTGTTGAAACTGCATTGGAATGGCTGGACTCTTATGGCCTAACTTTAGAAGATTTAAAAAATCGTTCTATACCGCAAAATGCAGCAGCTTCTCAAGTTCCAACAAATTATTTGACTAGAGAGCAGGCCGAAAAAATAGCGGAAGATAAAGCTCGCGCTTTGTTTGAACAACAGCAAGAAGAACAGAAACAATCTGCCGTTGCTTATTTTAATGAGCGAGTTGTACAATCTTTCATGACAGCCAAGCCACTTTTTCGCGACCCAGAAACAGCTTCGCAATTAGAAGCTGAAATGGCACCGATAGTAAGTGCGCTCTCTAGCACAGGCAAGTACAGCTCTCCCGAAGAGATCCTGGAAACTGCCTATAACTATGTAGTGGCTGGCAACCCGACCTTTTCCAGTCTTCAATCAGCGATGACTGCAAGGCCGATGGTAGAACAAAAACAAGCCGTCGCTCAAAAAGCAAAAGCGGCTTCAAAGACAATATCTGGCTCCGCTGGTTCGGGGACTCCCAGATCGGAAATACGACACTTGAGGGACAACTTGCGGCGTCGTCTTGGCGGCGAATAGCGCATAGCTATTTTAGTTGTCCTTCGTAATAAATTTAAAAGGACAACTAAAATGGCAAATTTAGAAGAAGCAGTGGTAGCTACCCTGTTTGATCAAAGCGATCAAATTGCGGACGAGGTTTTACATCATAACCCACTTATGAAATCTCTTGATGCTCAGGGACTTATTCGTAGGTTCTCTGGTGGATATGAGCTTCGTAAGCCAATCATGTACAATGATACGGCTCAGGGTAATTTCTATTCGGGTTATTCTTCGTTTAACCTTGATGCAATCGACGACCTTACGGCGTTCCGATTCGCTATTAAGCAGTGTTATGAGCCTGTAGCTATCTCTGGTCGTGAGCGACGAGCCAACAGAGATCAAGCACAGCTTCTTGACCTTGTTGAATCGAAGATGAATGCGTCTATCGCTCGACTTAAAAACACAGTGTCAACCTCGCTTCGTGGCGACGGAACTGGCTCTGGAGGACTTGAGTTTGACGGTATTAAGAAAGCGGTTTCGACTTCACCTTCTTCCGGTACCTATGGAACGATTGATCGTACTTCCAATGCTTTTGCACGTAACCTTGCAGTAAACGTAACATTGACTGCGGCAAACGTACAAGAGCAGATCACGGATGCAATCAGCCAGATCACTCGTGGTGATGAGCAACCTGACCTTGGACTTATGGATCGAACAGCATGGAAATTCCTACATAGCTCGCTTACGGCTATTCAGCGCATTCAGCTTCCTGCAAAGAAGGCTGTCGCTGGATTCCGCGTTCTTAGCTATGACGGATGTGACTTTGTGTTTGATGGTGGATATGGCTCTACGGTTCTTGAAACCAATAGCTGCCGCCTTTTGAACACAAAATACTGGACGATGGACTTAGTCCGAGGAGCAGATTTTAAGCCTTTGGCACCTGAAATGACACGTCCTGTTGACCAGGATGCGTTCTTCACCGTGATCATTGTAGAGGGTAACCTCTGCTGTGCTGCTCCTGCGCTTCAGGCTGTTATTTACGCTTAATTGTTGGAGGATTGAATTATGTCATTGAATGGATCGCAAGGTGTAAATTCTACTCGCAGTTGGGATAGTACAACAATTTCACTACCTGCAAAGGTGCTGGATGTTGGGTCTGATAAGCGTGGTAAATGGCTGTTTGTAAAGGCAGCAGGCACTATTACGCAGTATCAAGCTGGCATTATTGATAAGGATGGCGGTTTTACTGCTGTTACTACAACTAATGCTTCAACGCCCCCTAAGGGTCTTGGAATCGCTCAAGTTGCTGCAGCTACCAATGAGTACCTTTGGGTATTTATTGGCGAGGGTGGAGGAACTGGAGTCGGAGTAAAGGTAAAGGTAGCAGCTTCGTATGTAGCTGGAACTAAGCTTTATACTACGGCTACTGCTGGCGTGTTGGACGATAGCGTTACTGCTGGCGTGATCAGCGGTGTTGTCGGTCTAACCACGGATTCGGGATCTGGATCAAATGTTGAAGTACAGGCATTTGGTGCAATGTACTCCAATCTGTAATTGATAAGCGGCTGGCTTGTATAGCAGCCGCAATTTCGGGAGATTATATGTCACTTCTTACAGATTTGATTGGTTTGGGACTTCCTCCAGAGCAAGCAAATGTGTTGTCAACTTTTAGCATTACGTCGGCTCCTGCACTCTCATCGAGTGGAAGTTTGACTGCTACTGGCACAACAATTGCAGATGCTCTTGCTCTTACATCGTTTCTTAACCTTGTAGGAACCACTGCTGCCTCGACAGGAGTTAAACTTCCTGATGTTCAGATTGGTGGAATCGTGGTTGTGCAAAACAATGGCGCAAATGCTCTTAACGTATTCCCGCAATCATCACTAGGAACACTTAACGGTGGAACTGCTGGTGCTGCGGTAACGTGTGCTGCTGCGGCTGGTAACATTTGTATTAAACGCTCGTCAACAGATTGGCTTGTATACGTTGTTGCTAAGGAATCATAATACGAGGCCGGTGAAAGTCCGGCCATTTTATTAGGTGATTTATGCCAGATTTTACACCCTCTAATCCTAGTGCATTATTTTCCGCTCGAAGATTAGTTGCAGTTACTCCTTCGGATTCTACAGACCTTACAGGCGTTCGTGCCTTGTGGATTGGTGGAGCAGGTACGGTAAGTCTTAAATGTGTTGATGATACTGCTGCAGTATCATTAACTGTACCAGCCGGAACGCTTCTTCCAGTATTTGCATCACGAGTTATGGCAGCTACAACGGCAACTTTAATTGTTGCATTGTATTAAAATGATAATCGGAATAAGTAACATTTCTGTTTGTCAAGCTGGGAAAAAAGGACCATCTTTTGTTCCAACAGATATTTCTAATTTAGCATATTGGTATAGTGCTGATAGCGGAATAACAAAGGATGGCTCTAATCTTGTTAGTCAATGGGACGATAGAAGCGGAAACGCTAGAAACGTTACGCAAGCAACTGCTGGAAATAAGCCTGTTTACACGACTAATCAAGTAAATGGATTACCCGCCGTTATATTTGATGGATCAAACGATTTTCTATCGCTTAATGCATCCATTTTTACAAACACCAGTAACATAACTTTTTTTGCAGTTGCTAAAATAACAACAGCAAGTCAGTACGCTACTCTGTTTTCTCAATACCTAAGTGGAGCACTAAACGCAGCAGCCTTTCAAGTTTGTAATAATTCTGGAGCGTTGAAAATGCAAACCGACGTTTCGCTCCCAAAGGGAATGTACGGGTCTACAACAATTCCACTTTCTACATACAAGTGTTTTACTTATCGAGTTGCTCCCTGGTCAACCGTCGCGACCAATACGGAACTATGGTTAAATGGCATTGCAGAAACAGAAACAAGCTACGGTGGCGCTGGCACTCCAGTCTTAGCAGCAGGCAATGTTTATGTGGGAGCATTTGGAGGTGGAGGACCAACCGTAACTCTTAATGGCGGAATTGCGGAAATTGTGATTTATAATGCTAATTTAAGTGACTTAGACCGAAGTAGGGTCGAATCATACTTAATAGCAAAATATGCACTTTAGGAGAATTATGCCGCAGATAGACTGGAATACGATTATGAATGGACAGTCACAACAGAAAAAGCGTTTTGCTGGTGCCAATATTCGTTTTTTTAACGCTTACAACGAAAACCGAGAAAAAAGTTTTGCCGCAGGTCGAGCAATCTTTGACGAGATTCCATCCATTTCCATTCAATATCCGGGTGGAGATGAGACAGTTCGTCGTATAGAGCCACAAGATATTCAGGACTACCCTGAGCTTCATGCGGCATTTAAAGCAGGAAATGAACCTGTAGTTAGCGGAACTCCTCTTGCTGAATGGCCTCTTATGAATGGGTCAACATTGCGAGAGTTGCAACATCTTGGATTTAAAACAGTAGAACAGTTGGCTGAAGCTCATGATGAACTTCGTCGCAAACTTGGACCAACTGGCCGTTTTATTAAAATGGCTAAGGATTGGATGGATGCGGCTACTTCGTCTCAATATCAAGTTACTACATTGAAACAGCAACTTGATCGTGCAGAGACACAAACAGCAAAACTTCGAGAGCAAGTAGAGTTGTTAATGCAACGTATTGAAGGCAACGAGGGTATCGACCTACGACCACAACGAAAGGAGGTGATCCATTCTACCGAGTTTTCTTATGGTTTAGATGAAGGTGAAAACGCAACTTTTGAAGAGTCTACACAAGAAACTCCTAAGCGTAGGGGTAGACCAAGGAAAATGACAGTATGAGTTTAGCAACGATTGTTTCGAATGTGGCGGCTGAATGCGGGTATACCGTAGAATCGACTGTTACTGGTTCTACAGAAACCACAACGAAACAGTTGCTAGCGATGACCCAGCGCATAAATAAGGACATATTTGAGTTTTATCCGTGGCCAAAATGTTATGCGGCTGGGTCTATTACGCTTGTAAGTGGACAAGCAACTTATGAACTTCCTGCAGCATTCTCCTGGTATCAATATGAAACGTTTTGGAATAGTAGTACTCGTTGGCGAATACTTGGACCAATGACAGAACAGGAGTACGGAGAGATCCGTGGTTTTGGTCTTAACACTACAGTTTACCAAAGATTTCAAATTCGTGGATTAAGCAATAATCAGTTGTTAATTAGTCCTACTCCGTCATCAAGTGGCAATGTTATTGTTTTTGAATATATAGCGGATAGGTGTGTGCGTCCTGTAACTTGGACCGCAAGCACATTGTTTGCTGCGAATGCGTATTGTTTTTATAACGGCAACTATTACCAAACTACTGCCGGAGGAACTACAGGAGCTACTGCACCAACGCATACAACTGGCTCTGTGTCTGATGGTGGAGTAACTTGGACATATTATAGCGGAGCTTACGATCAGTTTATTGCAGATACTGACGTTAGTATTTTTAACGAAAAAATGGTTGAGCAAGGAGTCATTGAAAGATTTGCTCAGATACATGGGTTAACTGGAGTAGTCCCACAATTTAAACAACAAGTAGATGAAGAGTTTAGCCGTGAGAATCCTGGCAAGATTTACTATGCTGGTGGTCATACTCGCGCTGAAATCTTTGCACGTAGTGGAACTGCTGTATTTGGGACTTGGATCTAATGGCACAAAATTATCCTCAACAACAACAAGATCCTCAAATTACATACCAAGATCCCTTGGCCTATATTGCATGGCTTAGGACTCGCGGTCTTAATCCTTTGCAAATTCAAGAAGCGGTTTATACGCGCTTTGGTCCTGGAAAAACTCCAGAACAGCGACAAAGAGAAGCAGAAAGCCAGCAGTCAAACTCACAACTTTCACAGGTAGGTGGTGCTGTTGGAGGAGCTGTGGTTGCAGGAGAAGCACTTCGAGGGTTTCCAAATGTAGCAGGGTTGTTCAGTACTGCTCCTGCGGCAACAACAGCGACAACGGCAACAACGGCTGGAACTACAGGAGCTACGGTAGCTACCCCACAGCTTGTAGGAGCAAATGTTGTAGGTGGTCAAACAGCAGGAGCTTCTACTCTTGGCTCTGTAGGTAGCGTTGCATTGCCAGCAGCGCTTACTGCGGCAACTCTTTCAAATGCTTGGGAAACTGGCATGAAAGACATTCTTCGTGGCCGAGGAACGAGGGAGGACTATACAAATCAAGCCGTAAACATGGTTACCGGATTTGGTCCAAACACAGCATTAAGACTGCTTGGAAAGCGTTCCATTGGCAAAATGATGACTACTGGCAAGTCGGATGCTCAATTACAACGTGATGACTTCCGAGGTATTCTCAAAGAAACAGGCGTTGCTGATAAAAGCTATCATGTAACTCTTGCCGATGGTTCTAAGTTCAATGTCGGACTTGATGGTAAAACTCGTTACAAAAACGTAGGCGAAAACATTGACGGCAAGAAAGAACGTCAAGCGTGGGACGTAGATTTTAGCAATCCACTCGCCAAGTATGCTACCGACCAAATTGACCCAATGATTCGCAGCATTTATGCAGGATCACCTAAAAGCGTAAAGCCTGAGCAGTATACGGGTATGTTAGTAAACGCGGTCACATCCAATGCTAAGTCAGAGCAGGATGTGCAAAACAACATCCAGGCCATGCTTGGTAAATCTACGTTTGCTAAAGAAGCAGGAGTTGGTGTTACCCCACCGCCACCACCACGACCAGCAAAAGGTGAAGTTGTGCGCGTTTCACCAGGAATGTACATGAACGATAAAGGTCACGTAGGACCAGCTAAAACAATAAAAGAATCACTAAGAGCAAACTATAAAGCTAGCAAAGGGAAGTAATGGCGTTTCAAGGATACACAATGCCACCTCCGTACAATGGCCTCGACTTAGTGAGCGCCATTGACAACATGGAGCCAACCTATGCGTTGGAGTTGGTAAACGTGTTTCCTGGCGCAGGTTCTCCAACAGTTCGCAATGGATACAGTGAATATGTTGCAGCAAGTAGTCTTGCTGGATCTGTGCCTATTTTATTTATGGACACTCTTCATAAAGCCGATGGCACTTCAGAGCTAGTTCTTGCTACCCAAACAAAATTATATCGAATAACAGAAACCGCAACTGTTACAGATATAACTAGCGTTCCCGCGCATACTAACGGAGAGTTTCAAAGCATTGTTTTTGGCAATCGCATGTATCTTTGCAATGGTGTGGATAATGCAAAGGTGTATGACGGAACTGGTACGGCTGCAACTGATCTAACTTTTACTGGAGTTACTCTAAGTACTCTTGTTAACGTAAACGCATATAAAGAGCGTCTTTATTTTGTTGAAAAAAACTCTGCGCGATTTTGGTATGGTGGAGTTCAAGTAACTGGCACTGGTGGTAGTCCTGCTCTTACTAGTTTTGACTTGCAATATGTATTTACAAAAGGTGGCCGACTACTTTTTACAAGTAGCTACACAAATCAATTTTCTCAAAGTTCACAGTCATTGTTTATGGCTGTTAGTAGCGAAGGTGAAATTGTATTTTACACAGGTAGCTATGCTGGAGATGTTAACACCTGGGGATTAGTTGCGCGTTACTTTATTGGCCGTCCTCTTGGCTACAGAGCTTTTATTCGCATAAACAATGATATTTGGATTCTTACACAACAAGGAATTGTTCCGGTATCTTCATTGTTTCAAATGGATCCAGAGCAAGCGTTAAACGTAGTAAGCCAACGCATCAATCCGCTTATTACTGAGTTTGCAAATATAAACTCATTTGATCATGAATGGACTGGTTTTTTCTGGCCTGCTGGCAGAAGAGTTTATGTAAACGTGCCAAGCTCATCGAGTACGTCTTTCTTCTTGGTTTATAGCCTTGATACTAAAGCGTGGACCAAGTTTACATTGTCTTCTGAAACACATGGCATATCCTCATGTGTATTTAAAAATCTTCCGTTTTACGCTTCCAATACTGGAAATGTATGGCAAGGAGAAACTGGTCAAGCTGATGCGTTGCTACTTTCAGGCGGCACTGGAGATAGCATTGTATTTTCATATCGAGGACCGTTTAGTTTTTACGAAAGTCGCGGCAATTATAAAGCTTATAAAGACATTAGACCTCTTATAAAAGCAAAAAGAGGAGTAACTTTTAACATTGGGTTGGATACGGATTTTAAGAAATCTCAAACTGTTTCTACAGTTACATCGTCGCCTGGTTATTATACTGCATGGGGAAGCGCGTGGGGAATTGGTGCTGGAACACTTAGCACTGTTACAGGATTGCCTTTACCAACCGTGTTTACTCCTTGGTCGTCTGACGTTGAATACATATTTGATAGGTTTGCGGTCAAAGGACAAGGACATTGCGCGGCTATAAGAGCTGGCGGTTCTATAAAGAATAGCACCTGCCAATTCTTTGGTTTTGAGATACGCTTTGATTTAGGAGGTCAGGTATAATTATGGCAAGTGCACTTAATAAAACACCACAAGCAACACAAAAAAGTCCGTCGCGAGATCCTCGTGAAATGGATCAATATAAGAAAGCACAAGAAAACATTAAAAAGTACACCTATGATTCTCCTGAATACAAAGGTGCCGCAAAGCGCTTGGAAACTATTGGCGCTAAATATGGCCTTAAATGGCAACAATGGATCCCAAAAGGATCAAACAACCAACCTCCTCCAATAGGTGCCGATGTTCGTGCTGAAGATGCTGCAGTAGGAAATGTTGGATCCGATCTTCTTCAACAAATGGGTGGATACGCAGCACAGTTTAATCCTGCAACTTTCCAACAACAGTACGAACCTCAGTTTAATGAGCAAATGAATCGTGCTTACAACGCAGTTTATGATCAGTTTAACAGACGTAACCAAAGTGAGTTTGCAAGACAGAATCAAGAGTTTCAGCAATCAATGGCAGAGCGTGGACTGGACCCAAATTCAGAAGCCTATAAAACGCTTTCCAAGCAAATGACCGATAGACAAGACCTTGCAAGACAGGAAGCGCAAAATGCTGCAACACAACAGGCATACGCAGTTAACCAGCAAGGTTATGAGCAAGCAACCGGAGCGTCTCTTCTTGGTGGTCAAATTGCTAACCAATACGCAGCTCCATATATGGCGCAATATGGAACCCGTGCCGCGATGGATCTTGCGTCACAACAAAACGATTACGCAAAAGAACTTGCGGCACTTGATTTTAAATATAAGCAAAAACTTCAGCAATCTGCGCCTCGCGGCGGCGGTGGTGGCGGTGGAGGAACTGATTATTTTGGTCAGTATGTACTTAACACGCTTGGTCAAAACTACGCTCCTCAAGGGTCTTCTCCTAGCTATGCGAACGCTGGCATTCAGGGTGGAGCTGCTGGGTTTGGCAATGCGTTTATGAACTATTTAAATCAATTACCTAAAAAAGGAAGTTAACATGGCTGGTGAAGATTTATACACAGCACTGCAAAACTTAAATGTTCCTGCTACCAATACAGGATATGGAATTGGCGCAGTTGCATTGTCACAATCTTTGCCACAACTTGTTAATCCAACAGGAAGCGTTGGTAGGAACCTTGGAGTTGTTCTTGGCGGCGCACTAATGTCGTCGCTACTTGGATATCAAGCGCGCAAACAGGCAACTGAGCAATCTCTTCTTGCGAGTACTCTTGGTTCGCAAATGCTGCGTATGAAGACCCCAGAGGAACGCCTTGCACTTATTAAGGGTGTAGACGATTCGGCAATACAGCCACGATTACTTGACCTACAGTCGGCATTACAAGGCCGTGAAGAGGCAAATCGTCTTGGCGCTCTTGAGGCTGGACAAAGACAAGAGGCGTTGTATGGTGCTCTTGGTAGTGAGGCTGGTCAGCAATATCTTCAAGCTCAAACTGGCGCGTATGCGGCTAAAGCTGCTGCAACAGCAGAACAACGTCGTCAAACCAAAGCCTATGAGGCTGACCTGCAAGAGCGTTTGAAATCATTTGGCACGGACGAAAAACTTCGTTTTGAGTCAGAGCGTGACAAGCAAGAGATGGATCTCATTGATGCAGGAGAAGACCCAACAGTCGCACGTCAACGCTCAATAGCTTTAACGCGAGCAAAGTTGCAAGAAGCAATTAATCAAAAACAGTCCGAGCGAAAAATTGCTGAAGACGAATTTAAAGCGTCTCTTGATGCTGGAAAACTAGCGCAAAAAGAAAAAGACGAAGTTTCTAACGCAATGTCGATCTCTAATATGATCTATGACCTTTCCAGCAGAATAGAAGGAATGTCTGTTGCAGAGTTTAAGGCGTATAAAAACTTTGACGCATTGCCTGATTCTATTAAGTCTGATTTTGCCGACCTTAAAAGCCGTATTGGTAACGCTCGGTATGGTGCGTCACTTACTGGCAATGAGTTGGCAACTTTGGAAGCAATTTTTGGTAACGACTTTACAACAGGTCCAGAATCATTTGCTCGCAACATTCGCAATGTAGCAAATACAATGCTTAATAAGGCTAAGATTGTTACTACAAACGCATCCAAGTCTCCTCAAGATATTCTTGGCGATTTAGATGCGATGATAACGACCCAAAAACCACTTATCCCAAAGTTAGCAGGCAAAGCTGTTTCTGCGCGTCCTAATGTTGGAACAGTAGACTTTGCTTCGCTTGCAGAAGAACTATCCTCAAGCGGAGGGGTTGCACCTACGCCTACAGCAACACCTATGGCAGCACCAACTACGGATAGCGTAGAAGCAATTGGCATGGAGGAGCGCGCTTTGCAACAAGAAGCCAATAGACTTCAAGAGCAAGGTCTTGCGATTCCTTACGAGCTTGGACAAAAAGCCGTGCAATTAAAACAAAGAAAGGCTGCATTGGGATTATAATATGGCTTTTACCTCACTAGACGACATTATAGCGGCAGCATCAACTGACAGTGCATACGACACTGGCTCGTTGTTATCTTCTAAGTTAACTAGCTCACTTTCTCCGCAAGTAATGACGCCTATTGGCGAAGCACCTATATCTACGCCAGTTAACCCATTCTTGTTGCCTGAGTCTGAAAAACGGCGCATTGAGTCAGACATATTGGCACGTCGTGCTGCTCCTGCTTATGTGCCTGGGTCGCGAGCTGATATAGCTTTGCGACAACGACAAATTGGCAATATAGAATCTCTTGGTTCTTTTCTTGGAGGTGTTAGCGAAGGGTCTACATTTGGTCTTGGTAATGAACTTACTGCAGCAACTCTTGCGCCATTCTCAAACCAAACCTACGGACAATTACTTGCCGAGCAACGTCGTATGGCAGAGACTGTGCCAAGCGCACGGTTTGCTGGAGAAATTGGTGGTTCGTTGATTCCTGCGCTTCTTTCTGGCGGTACTGGCTATGCTACACAAGTTGCTCGCACTGGACGCACAGCTCCTACATTAGCTGAAAAGGTATTGTTGGGAGCGACAAGTGGCGAACTTGCTGCGGCACGAAACGCGGCTCTTAAAACTGCTGGCGCTGCTGGTCCTTTAGAGAAAGTAAGTATTGGCACTAGACTTAAAGACTTGGCTACTATTGGCGGAACACAGAGTGCGTTGTTTAGCGCTGGAGCTGCAGAACCTTCTGCTGATGCAACAGTAGAAGAGGCAATTAAGCAACGTATTAGTGGTGGGATTACTGGAGGAGCTATTGGCACTGTAGGAGGAGGTCTTCTTGGTGCTCTTGGTGCTACAGCAAGTAGTGCCGCTCCTGTAGCTAAACGTACTTATGATACGATTGCAAAACAGTTTAAGTCTATTTCACAAGGCGAAGCTGATACTGTAGTTGCTAATACTCTTGAATCTCTTGGTGTAACAGAGAGAACAATTGATGATGCAATAACTAAGCAAAATACGTCTACAAATCCTCTTGCAAAAACTCTTACTACAGACGAACTAATTCAAAACCCAGAGTTATCCGCGCTTAGACAAACTACAGAACAATTCAAATCTGGAGTTGGACCAGCAGATTTCTTTTGGCAAGAGAGAAAGCAGTTAGCAATACTTGAGCAACAGCTTGGTAATATTGCCGCAGAGCCAGATCCTGCTAAACGTGCTGTTGTTGGAGATCAGATTCAACAAAACATTAAGGACCGTATAACTCGCGCACATCAAATTGGCGACGCGTTGTATGCAAAAGTTCCTGAAGATATTAACCTTGATAAAGGCACATTAAACAAAGACCTGCGTGACCTTGAAAACACATTGTACCCAGAAGAAAAAGGTCGTCTCAGTTCTCGCATATCTCAAGTTCTTAATGTTTTGCGTAAGACTGGAGATAAGGATGTAACTGCAGGACTGGTAAAAGGTCCACAAGTTGCCACTGAGCAAGTACCTGCTAAACAGCTAGTAAATGCTCGTAGTGCGTTACTTGAAGAGTCTCGCAAACTACAAGCCGCTGGCAATAGTGATGAAGCATTGCTTGCTGGAGAAGCTGCAGCTCTTCTTCATAAAAAGATAATGAGCGACCCGCAAATCGCATCAAAGTATAAGCGAGCGAATGATTTCTGGTCAAACATGTGGGACACCTATCATAAAGGTTATATAAAGAACCTTACTGATAGCACTGTTATTTCGCCTGAGAATGTTATTGCAAACGCTACGAGCAACTCTGCTGCGTTTGAACAATTCATGCGACAAACTGGATATAATGTCGAACAATTGCAAAATGTTCTTGGCGCTAAATTTGCTGAGTTCAACAAACTTGGAATAAACATTAACGCTAAACTGGATTGGATTGATAACAATCTTTCTTTATTTTCCGATAGAAAGATTAACGATCTTATTTCCAATACTCCTATTGGTACAAAGTATCGACGTACTCTTGAGGCCGCAAAGCAAACATTGCTTCAAGCTAAGGAAGTTTTTGAAACACGCAAAGAGGCAAAAGAGTCCGTTGGCTATAAGCTAGGTCTTGATACGTTTGGTCAAACGGATCTTCCAGAACTTGCAAAAATAGCTATTTCAGCAAAAAATAACGCTGGTGGAGAAAGTGAAAAAGCTATTGAAGCTGGAATGCGTCAATTTTTTAGAGACAAAATTCGTCAAGTAACAGGTCGTACCATTGCTTCTATTGGTGGACCTGGTGCCGTTGCTGGCGGCGTTACTGGCGGTGGATTGTTATTAGCTGGGTTAGGTGGTGTTCCTGCTGCTATTGCAGGAGCTGCTACTGCAGCAATAGGTGTAACTGCAAGAGCTGCTAATGTTGCTAAAAAAAGCAAAGACGCAACATTGCTTAATGAAACTCTTGTTGGCGCTCTTCGTGATCCTAATAGAGCTAAACAAGCATTTATTCGACGTAAAGTTATAGAAAGAACAGGCAAAGCAAGAGAAGCTGTTAAGGGATCTACGCTTAGCGACGCACTTGTTTCAAAAGGAACAGCTCCTGCAGCGGCAGTTGGAACTGAACCTAAAGAAGAGAAAAAGCCAAAAACATATACTTCTCTTGATGACATTATTGGAGCGGCTAAAACCACTCCGCAGTCTACTCTTGAAAAGATATCGCAAGTTCTTATTCCAAGTGCTTCAGCAGAAGAGAGAACTCCTAACGCGTCAAAGATTGCTGCAGCACAAGCAAAACTTCGTGCTCGTGGAGCTATGCCAGAAGGTAATGTACAAGCAAAAACAACGCCTGGAAAACTTTCTTTACGACCTCAATTAACTAAAAAAGAAAAGAGCATTCCGCTTCCACCTGTTGGCGAGAATTGGTCCCAACAGCGTATTAATGCACTAAAGACTGCATTTAATATGAAAAAGAGTGAACAAATTGGGTTGTTGAAACAATTTGCTACTAACAAGCCATACGACAAATTGCTTAAAAAGGTAGACCCTCTTACCCGTGCTGTGATCATGACTGAATCAACAGGAGATCACGCAAAGATTAGTCCTGTTGGTGCAATAGGGTTGATGCAAATTATGCCTGGAACGGCTTCTCATTTGCGTATTAATCCTTACGATCCAGAAGAGAATGTTCGTGGTGGTTCACAATACTTAAGGCAAATGAAAGATAAGTACAAAGACACCGACCTTGCACTTGCTGCGTATAATTGGGGTCCAGGGAATATGGATCGTGCCATGTCTTATCTTAAGAAAAAGAACGTGTCCCCAACATTTAAGAACATGGTAAAATACGCTTCTAAGATAGGTGTTCCACGAGAAACTATTGATTATGTACCAAGAGTAAAAGCAAACTTTCGCAAGTAGGAGAATAAAATGAGTTGGTCTGGAGGAAATTATAGCAAAGGAAACTCTTCTACTGGAGGGTGGGTAGGAGATGCATCCCTTGGTATAGGCATTGAAGCTGGCCGTCATGACACGCAGGACAATGACTTTGCGACTGGTATTAATCAATGTGTTAATAAAGATGGTTCAAATGCCTTTACTGGCAATGCAAATCTCAACAACAATCGTATTATAAGCGTAGCAACGGCAACTGCTCGTACCGACGCGCCACAAGTTGCGCAGGTACAAGACGGTGACTTTATCTGGCTTGGCACCACTGCTGGTACTGCTATCGCAATGACTGCTTCAGCTACTCCTGCGATTACAGCGTATAAAGCTGGTCAGAAGTTTCGGATGATAATTGGTGCTGGGTTGGGTTCTACTGGCTCTGTCGCTACCGCTGCAACAATCAACATTAACGGTATTGGCGCAAAGAATATCGTAAATAACGAGGACTCCACAAATCCTACACTTGGAACATGGGTAGCTGCTGCGTTAATGGAACTTATTTACGATGGGACTAATTTTAGGATTACTAATTCTCCAGGCGGTAGACTTACTTGGACTCCTACCGTCACTCCTGTTACTGGAAGCAATGGTGGAACCACTATTGTTGTTAATTATTATGAAAAACGAGGCAAGTTGATTTATTTCAATTTAGCCGGATATTTTTCTTTGAATACTGCATCAACAACGGCTGTTACTTTTACAATTCCCGTTCGAGCGTTTGCACACTCGCAAATTGCTGGGAATGGCTATATCAGTAATGCAACTACTGTTTCCGGTTGGTCTACAATTCAATCCCCAGTAACAAATAATACTTTTGCAATGTCTCGTTACGATTCAGGAAATCTTTTAACTGGAACGGTTTACTTTGGAATTAACGGTTCTTATTACGCAGAATAATTATGAATTGGAAAAATACACTTCATCCTTTAATGACAGAAGAAAATGCTACTAATGAAATTATTATAGAGAGCATTCGTTCATGGCGAAATATGCAACTTGCCGCATCTGATTGGACGCAACTACCCGACGTGGACCTAGTCAACAAATGGGATTGGGCAGTCTATCGCCAAGCATTGCGGGATATGATGGCGCAGAACGAAGACCCTAAACTGATTGTGTTCCCGACGCCTCCAGTATGAAAACCTTGAGGCTTGTCAGAGTCACAGAACATAATAACGCTACGTTTGGTGTGCTTTGTATCAATGATAGGCCTATGTTTCTTACGTTAGAGGATGCTTGGCGAGACAATGAGCGTTTGGTGTCGTGCATTCCAAAAGGAAAGTACGTTATCAAGCGACACAAATCTCCTAAGTTTGGAGAGTGTTTCAAGGTACAAGATGTGCCTGATCGTAGTGATATTCTTATCCATGCGGGAAACACGCATATAGATACTCATGGTTGTATTCTTTTAGGTTTGATGTTTGGAACAGTTGGAACGAACAGTGCAATCCTCTCGAGTAGAGCTGCGGTCGCCAACTTCATGACAGAAATGCTTGAAGTGGAGGAAGCAACGCTTGAGATTGTATGACGGAACACGACATTACTGAGTTTCGCTATTGGCTAGACCTTTTGCTTAAGGGTGCTATTGGTGTGGTCATATCTCTTGTTGGACTGGATTATCGTCAAGTTAAAAACTCTCTTAAAGAGTTGGAGCAGAGTAAGTACAACCTTACGATGCAAGTTCAGGTTGCCAATGTTGAGCTTAGTACGATTAAGTCGCGACTTGAGCGAATAGAGCAAAAGTTGGATAGGATACTAGAGAAATGAGAATCCTAGTTGTGTTGTTAGCATTTATGGCAACAGCACAAGCACAAGGAGTTAGTTACATAGGTTTGTGCAACAGTACTTGGGACTGTGACAGCATAATGCGTACTTGGGATAACAAGCCTATTATCACTGGATGGCTTGAAGAGTCTTTTGGTGCGCGATGTGAGTGTGGGAAGCGTATTCTTCGTAGCAAGAAAGAAAAGGTGCTTCGTATTCATTTGATAAACTCTCCGTGCATGAGAAACAAGCGGTGCGAACCGTCTGATGTGCTTTATAGGCAGTCAGCGACCTCTGCAAGCCGTAAGATGCTCAAGCCTAGGTCTAACCTAAGACGCAAATTTCAACGCGTTGTAGAGCGGTTTAAGAGACGTATTGCGGCTTCCAAAGGACCGCTTACTTGTTATGTATCGCCTTGTCTGGAGTGTGATCTTTATGGACCAGCTCGGAAAGCTATGCTTGATATTGTATCTATTGCTTTGCCTGCTTGTATCCTTGTGGACAATCCGCTTAAGGGACATTGCATTGAAGGCGCGGTGTGTGAGCGGCATGGCTCCGATCCAGGACTGTCCTTTCCCTGTATCGCCGACCTTGACGGGGAAGAGCTTTCAAAAACTGTTGACATACAAAGGTTCTATAGAAACACTAGGCAGTGCGACTTACGTTTTTACTGGTCGTCATGGATGAATTGCAGCGGCGTTAAAGATCCTTCGCTAAGTATATCCCTCTTATTTACGCCACCATCCGAGCGTCGTTGCAATTCGTCTATGTTTAAAATTAAAGAAGCTGGGAGAATCGCATGGAAATTATTATCGCCTCGGTAATTAGGCATCTTCTTACTTTGGTTGCTGGAGGTCTTTTGACTGTTGGAGTATCTGAGGCTGAGTCACATCAGTTAGCAGAAGCAGCAACGCCTGTAGTATCTGGAGCAATTCTTTACGGCGTATCTCAAGTTTGGTCGCTCAAAGATAAAAAGAAAAAGTAGTTAAAGTCTAAACTTTTTGTAGCGTAATGTGCTTTCTTTCTCTGCCGCTTGGGAAGGTTCTATGCGTATTTTTTGTCTAACATAAGACGTTATTGCTACGAAACGACCTGCTTCTTCTATCGTAAGAAAGTGTAGTTTAAATTGCATGATTGCTTGTTTCCGTATGCAAGAGGCCGCGCTATCCCCATCGTCGTATAGTTGTTCTGTTAAGTAGGTCAGGTTAAAGGCAAGTGGTTCTTTTTCAAACAAAAACCACCGTAGTCTATTAAACTCGTTAATTGCTTTTATATTAAAGTCGTTATTGAAAGTGGGTGATCTACTTTCGCAATTGATCAGTTGTCCCTGTCCTGTATTTGAAAGTTTGTTAAAGAAAAAACAATAATCTTTAAGTGCGCGTTCTATTACTGCAAACCACAAATTGCGCTCTGGAGTTTCGTTTGATGATGGCTCCTCGCCACTCTTAGAAACCCTCCAGTTTTTATAGCTATCGGATATCATAATTGATTAGCTACATACTTTTTAAGTGTTTCTATAGCTTCAGACGCTGACCAACATAGTACGGCATAATTTCCTACTGAGTTGAGATGCCGCAGGACTGCCATTTGTTCAGGAGATGCTTTGTTTGGCTTAACTTTCATCTCGATATAGAGGCCTGCGTATTTATCGTTTGGTACAGGAATAACTATGTCGGGTATACCTTTCCTTACCCCTGCTCGTTTTAACGCAACACGGCGCTGTATAGAGGCCTTGCGTTCGTTTGGGACATGGAACGCAAGCCGATAGGCAGGACTTTGTTCTTCCATGTAACGGCAGAAGTCGAAGAACGTGAACATTTCAAGTTCTTCAGGACCGTGTTTAAATTTTTTCCCTACACAACGTTTGGAATTCAACTAGCGCCTCTCGTTCTTTTGGAATGTTCACTCCAAATCGTTTTAATACAGTTCTATAAAAGTCTTGTGGGTTAACCGCTACGATCAATTCAGCGTCTTTACCTGCGGCCATAGTAACCAAGAACTTTCTTCTTCGGTAGTATTTCTCTGCAAGCTCATCCTTAATGGCGTCAATAATTGCTTCTTTATAATAGGATTTTACTTGCTTGAGTGCATCGAAGAATTTTCGTAGCGCAGTCCGATTGTCAAACTCACGTTGTAAAACAATTGGATGATACTCAATAAAAGTGCCATGAACGTAAAAGTCGATGATTTTATTAAATCCCACACCTACTTGGAAAGTAGAACCATTTGCCAATTCAAAATTCGGAACATACTTTTCCAGCATAACGCCACAAGCATATTCAGATCGAGATGCGAAACGTAACGGTTGTTCTGGAATAGGTGGGAGGCGAATCTCGAAGCGTTTATCTGGCTCAAGCATGAGTACAGTTTATACGCACTATTTGATATAGGCACTCAGTAATACGTTTCATCTGTGTTAGCTACTGACCATCTATCACTATTCTCGGCGCTCCAAACGGTAGGGATTGTTTTGTATCCCCGCTTGCCTGGTTCTGGATTATTACCCAAGAAGTAGGCGTCTTTGAAAGCAACTCTGTTGGTAGGCAAACAGGCAATTTGTCCGTTAGCAAGCAATAGGACGTGCGCACATTTGTTTTGATCAGGCTGGAGCAGGAGGCCAGGTTTATCATCGCTATCAGGTAGCCAATCAATCGTAAACCAATACTGACCATGTACAGTTCTTTTGTCTTTAAGTGTAGCGTTGCATGAGTAGTCACGCAAAAAGTCAAATACAGTAACTATTGGCTTGTAACTAAAACAATCCCAAAGTTGTAGACGCTCCAGGTCATATGTTTCTGTTGCTGTTATGTCGTGAAGAACCCAATGTAACGGAACATGCCTGAAGTGTGCACCTGATTGTAGCAATACATGAAACTGCAGTGCGCGACTTTTGAAAGATTGAATAGCGAATGCATATCCCGCCTCATATCCATCTGCCTCCTCATTGTCGAGAAGGTGTCTGTTATGAATCCATACTTTTAGAGGTGGGATATCTGCATTCACTTTTTCTTCTTTTCTTCTTTTTTAGTTACGTTTTTAACGGTGCCTTTGTTTTCACTGGCGTAGAAAACTTCTTCACCTTTTTCTTTGCCGTAATACTTTTCCATTGCGGCGCGAATCTTAAGTCCTTTTTTGTTTAGTGGCATTACGCATCCTCTTTTATTTTATCGGGTGAGAAGAGCAACATGTCATTGTTCATGCAATGAATGTCGTTCAGCAATGCGTCTATGTTACCTCGTAGGTAACCGGAACAATAAGCATCTTTAAGGTTCTCTGGATAGATTTTGCCGTCTTTCATTATCTCCATCATGAAATCAACGTAATCTTGTGCCAATTCTTGTTTTGTTTTTTTATCTTTCAACATAAACGCCTTTGCCTCCGAATAAATCGACTTGTACCTTTTCTGCGTGTAACACCGTTTCAAGAATGGCTTGTGCCATCTCTATTGGAGAGCAGCAATAGTATATGTTTATAAGTTCTCTAAGGTCTGGTCTTTGGATTGGATCGTGCGTGTAGTTCTCGTCTTCGCGTATCCAAACAACGATCTCCCACCTACCATCTGTGATTCTGTGGCTGCTGTAGTATTTGTTCATATTGCGATCCTAAACGATAATAACTGAAGCAATTCTTCTTTGCTTATTTCTTTTTCGTCCCACCAAATCCTTCCATCGTCTGGAGAGGTTCTTTCAAATTGTAAGAGGTGGAATCCTTCGTACATTGGATCTTTTTTACAGCATTGATCTATGACTTCGATAAGGTCGCGTTGTGCTTGCCTAAGCGAAGATTTCCATCGTTTTTCTTCTATCATCATCCATTTGAGTTTCTCGTAGTTACCCCAAATATAATCAAGGTTAGTTGCGAGATACCCGTGTTTTTGATCTAGGCTTTTTTGATTTCTAAGCCATAAACCAAACTCAGTTGAGTGCGAATCGTTTCTTTGTCTAGTCATGTGTGTCTCCAATTAGGTCGTAGGCGCTCATGGAGAAAGCACCCACGACCATCTGTCTACATTAGAACGGCACGTTGTCGCTAGATGTTTTAGACTTTTTTAGTGCGTGATTGATCCAATACAGGTTGTTGTTCAGGTTCATCACCTCACTGATTAGGATCATAATCAGCGCATCGGTCTTGCTGTTGGATCCGATCTCTGCCGCCTTTGCGATCTGCTTAACCATATCGATGTTGTCCACCGCCTTCTGAAGATTCTTAGCCTTAGCCTCTGCATCCCACTCTTCACGTGTTTTCTTTGCGAACGCCATATTCATCCTATTTCTTTTACATTTACGTTGATTTTCGGCAGGGACCGTAACAAGTTTTTGCGAGTTGCCTGGTTGTCCTGGCTCTCAGTACCTACTTCCAGTCTCTGACGAAATTGTGCGCGGATTACCGCTATATGCTCTGGAGTGCTTTTAGCGATCTCCTTTAACCCGTCCGTGCCACCTATGGCCTTTAGTGCCTCTGGTGACAGTTTGGCGGCTTCTTCTTCGGCGTAGTACAGGGAGCGTGCACCTGCCTTTGCTACGGTGTTCCATAATTCTGACCAGTCAACTGCTTCGGCTTTACGGCCTTTAATGACCTCCTGGTTGATTTCTCCGACTGAGGGAGGGAAAGCTCTGGCCTCTGAGAGAAGTTTCGCCACAGCGAGCTGTGCTTCGTTATACGAGCTATGAGCAAGAACTACCTGCCATACATTTACCCTTTCCTCGGTGCAAACGACCTTGTTTCCATACTCTGCTCTTAAAATGAGCATCAGTTGTTTGATTTGTTCAACATTCATAAACTTTTTTGTCTCCAATTAAACTTTTTTTGCAGAGAGGGTCTTGACAAGATGGGTGTCCCTCCCCCCTAATACCCCCCACCCCCCTACTCATTCACTAATCTCGATAACAGCCTTAGCTCTGTCTGTTAAAAAGAATACCTTCCCCCAATACCCCATTAGTGAGTTAGTAGGATCAACTAGTAAGTAGTTAGTTAGATCAATCGTCTTCCGGTAGGAAGATGTGTATCTATCATTTAAACACCCTCTATCGTGTATTGGCATAAGTTGCTTTGTTTTAGGGTATTTGATACTCATTTATTGATTTTCGGTAGCTAGTCACTGTCGATTGTCTCCAATCGCCGAGGGTAGGTAGTGATTTGATTCTACTTACCCTCGGTTTTTTATTGGCTGAAGCGGGAGGATTCGAACCTCCGACATGACGGTTAACAGCCGTCTGTTCTACCAACTGAACTACGCTTCAACAGTACTAGTCACCTTCAAAATTAACCCAATTACTAATAGCCTCGTTTGCCGCTTCCAGCATGGACTTTTTTTCTTCCGCCGCTAAATCTTTAAACTTTTCCAATAGTTCTGCTTCCAGGTAAATTGTGTAACGAACGTACCCTTCTCTCGGCTTGTCGTAACCAGGCTTATAATAACGGATCATCTTTTCTTTCCACTAGACGACTTTCTTTCTGCTTCCCACGGAAGATCATCGTCGGTAAAAACCACATCAACTAGCTCTCCAGTTTGCTTGTTCAAGACCTCTTTCGTCTTCACCACAAGCTCTGGCTGAACCTCAACAAACTCTTCTTTTGGCGCTGCATACTTAACAGGCATTTCCTCTTCTGTATACAAGCCATTTAATTCTTGAGAGAACGCCTTACGCAACGCGATGGATTCTGCGACCTTTTTGATCATGATTCGTGGCTTGTATTTCCACAGACCGTTTCCAGTGTCGTAATCGGCCATCATAGCCTCGCCTTCCATCGGATACTTCCTGTCCTTGCGGTAAATGCGACACCAAGCGCCAATGAAACTGGTATCGCCTACGGACTTTACCCACTCACCGTCTTTGTTAATCATGCCACCCTCGCATCCATCAAATTCAGGATGAGCGTTTGCTATGGTCCAATAGCCATTGATACCCGTCATAAGCTGTACGCGATCTCCGGCCTTTATAAACCAGATTTCTTTCTTAAACGGATTTAACTTAGTGCTCTTGCAGTACTCAAGAAACAGCGCAAACTCTGCATCTGTAGCTCCGCGAGCAACTGTGTGTTTTAGCACTTTGATAATGTGTGGGTCTTGATAGTTAACTGTAGTTAATTCGGTAGTCATTGCTTCTCCTACTTATCGTTAAGAATAAGGTATGTGCTCATCATATCTATGTACAAATCGTTCCGTGAACACCCACGCTTCTCAGCGATTTTGGTGAACTTTTCATGAACAGAAAGCGGCACTTTTTTGATTGTTACTGCTATTGAACTCTTCGAAATATTGTTGGCTTCCTTAGCGAGTTTCTTGTTGATTTTAGCGTGATGCTTTTTGCTTGCCTTTGCTTGACACACTCGGCAATAAGGTTGCAATCCATCCTTAGCGTTTACTGATTTATTGAAGTTCTCTGCCGTCTTTGCGGTGTTGCAATGCTTGCACGTTTTTAAAACTTCTTTCTTGCGTGTTGGTAACTTTGCAAGCGGAGTAGGCCAAGTTAATACTTCTTCCGTTTTTGTTGCTGATATTTTGTTGGTTTTCTTAAACAATTTCCAAATCATAGTCTTTTATCTCCAATTCAATTTTCCGAATTTTTATTTCACCCAGAACCTAAAGTTCCGAATTTTATTTTCACCCCAAAAAAATCTGGCTGGCGGTCAGTCTGGCTGCAGTGGTTTAGGTCGTCCGGGACCCGTCATGCGGTCCCTGTCCGGTCCCTGCTTAGGTCTGCAGGTCTCCCTTTGGGTAGTTTTTTAGGGGTGTTTACCCTTTCCTGAGCTTTTCCCAATTGTATCCTGTCCAGAATGCTACCGCTCCATAAGTGATTACTAGTATTGCCGACGACATTGTTTTTTTCTCCATTCGTTGTGGGAGTCATTCCCAATCAACACGCCGACTATATCACTACTGTATACAGAAGCAAGGGGATAGGATAAAAATATTACCCTATCCCCAAACTTTTTAGCATTCGTTGGAGTCAAATTGATCTGACCATTCGGCAATCGGTTCTCCCATTTCCCTCGCTCCATAGTGATCCATCAGGAACGAATTTGCCATTTCCTCATAATTAACTAGATCGTGAGGGTAGATCGCAATTGTCTCTCTTGCGTAGTTCTCTAGGCTTTCCGTGAGCACACACAGGGGAACACAGGAGTCTAGTAGCGATTGCAAGAATTGATTAGCCTGACGATCTCGCAAAAAATACCTAGTGATATGATTATTCCAATCATCCATATTACCACCTTTTATAGTCTAAAACATGAATAAAACCGGACCGATTAACCTATTGGGAGATCGGCGTACCGATCCCCCTGTAGGCTACTCGCTCCAATCCGCAACGAGATCCCTTATCTCGTCTATTAGCCATTTCCGATCTTTATTTGTTATCCATTCCAGGCCGTCTAAATTGGGTTTTAATTCGACCTCATTGTTATTAAATCTCACACGTAAAGGCAGATCGTGATCAGAGTACTCCGATCTGATGGTGCAAATTAGCGTTCGATGCGTGGGTGTGTTTGAAACAGCTTTCAGTGTAATAGTCATAATGTCCCCCTTTATTGTCCTAAAATAACGAATCCAGCTTTAACCTTTACGGATTTCCCGGTTTTTTTGCTGAATGCTTTTTTGTACCTTAATCCAACTATGACGCCGTGAGGGTCTAGGTGTCTTAAATCCGAAATATCGCCATCGATTACTCTAAAGCGCCTTCTTGCGATCTTGTATGTTTTGGGTAATGGCTCACCTTTTGCGATATCAAATACAACGGCAACTTTGATGCCGTGGTCTAATATTTCAACGATCTCGCCTTCCTTGCTCTTTTCATTCCGTGAATACGTGAGGTTATAGTTGGGTATCTGTACCGTGAGCGCGCGTTCTACGCTCTTGGTATAGTCAATAAACTGGATCTCCGGGAATACCTGGAAGATATTCTTTCCATCTTGAGAGATTGCCATGCTTTCCCAACGTAGATCGCTAGTTCCATTAAGTCTCACGGTTAACTTTAAACCTAGCGAGTCGGCGTATCTTCGCGCTTTACATAGATCGAGCACTAACGCGCCGTGGAACTCACTAGGATGATCTACGAGCAATTGAGTTCTGCGGATACGTGCATTCCGTGCTACCTCGAAACGCATTTGGCCAGAGTTACCTAGGCAGTATCCAGCACACTGACCGGACCAAGGGCATGTTTTTAGACCTTTATATGTATACGCTGGCTCAAGATGTAAGATGACACTGTAGAATCCTAGTTCTAGGCTCTTGTGCATCTTGGCTTGGTTGTCTGAGAGTAAATTATAGTGTGGCATCGTTCCCCCTATTTAACGTGTATAATTGTGATTTTGTCGGCAACTTTTGCACAGTCGAACACCATGCGTTGACGTGAGTTCGTTACGATTAAGGCCTCTTCATCATCGTGATATGCGAAGTACCCGGAATCCTTAATAAAGGATCTTGCTCTCTCTAGTACCTCGTAATAGTTATCGATCCCCCAAGGGTACTCCGGGTCTGGTTCTACTGGCTTGAACGTGTTCGAAATTGTGGTGACGATGAACTCATTCACCAGCTTTACCTTCTCCCATAAGTTATGCTGTTTACTGTAAACAGTGTAACAAATTGGTAGGCGATTCGTGGTGAAATAATCATACTTTCGAATGCCTGAAAGCCGATCTCTCTCGTCCACTCGGCATCCCCATTCTGGATCGTACTTGTCCCCTTGAGCGATTAACGCATTCAAGAACAAAGTCGCATCTCGATCTTCTTCTAAGTAAAGAACATTCCCATTCTTAGACTGATAAGAGAATCCAGATATAAAGTTAAGTATTCCAAGCGCCTTTGCATCCTTGCGCAACACTCTCAACCAGGCATGTGAAGGATCTGAATACCATTTTAGTTTAATAGGCTGTTTCATGTTACTTCCTCCCAAGGATAGACTTGATTTCTGCTTTGATTGTCCGAGCATGTTCACCCCTAAAGCTGCCTGCATTGCATAGGAAATAGGTGAGAATCTCATGCGCCGGATCTAGTCCGTAGTTGTCCGATACGGTTTTCAGCTCCCCCATGGCTTGAATGTATGGAACGGCTCCAAAGTATGGTGATTTCCAGTGTTGTTTAATGTCTCTAGCAATTTCGTGGATCGGTCGGTGTGTAGTCATTGTTTTGATCTCCAATAGGCATAATTGCCTGGGTACCTTATAGCAGGAATCTGTATACAGATAAAGGCTAATTGTACATGCAAGCAAGTTGCGTTACCGTGGAAGAATGACATACGAAAAAGTTAACAAAAAGTATCTACTGGCTGTCAGAAGACCGCACGAGGTTCGACGATCAACCAGAAACCTTTATCACGAGCTAAGGAAGGGGAAAGGTAAGACTCAACTCGAAATGGCAACAGCGTGCGGTATAAGCGACCAGGCATGGCGCTACCGTGAGCATGAAAAAGAGGTTTTTAGGTTAGGTGAGCTATGCGCGCTGCGTGAATTGTTTGGTATGTCGTGGGAGGACATGGGTAAACTTATAGAATCGTGCGCTTGATGTTTGGATGCATAGTACGGCGTTCTATTGAGTTTAGGTATTGGGGTTCGCGGTCGCAACGTAGTCGCGGATCGCTGTCGTTGTTGCTGCCAGTGTTTGACCCTGAAGACCAGTGCCTTCCAGGCATGGCATAAAGACTGGCTGTTTCCAGTTTAGCTATTTTGTTTGTAGTGGGGGGGGGTAGGGGGATACATAAGGGGGAAGGGGGGGGGTTGTCAATAGGCGGAATCTGTTTTTATTCGTCCCCCGCCAGGAATCATATGCTTACAATCACACAATCATCACTCGCAACAGACTTGCATATAAAATCCCATAAGGCTGACGTGCATAAGCACGGCGATAGAAAGACAACCCAAAGGGAAAAACGATTTCAATTCCATATGGATCGGATCAGTTCCATAGTACCTATTAGGCTTTTGGTTTTGGTTTTGGTTTTGAAAGTCACCCTCGATGGAGACGGCGCCGCACCCAGCTCTCCGCATAAAAATCCTATTTTATTGTCTCAAACACAGTTCGCTTTTTTCAAGTCTTACTCTCCATATAAAAATCCCCAAATATACGCTTGAACCATTGTTATGACAGAGCAACCACGAGACAAATCCCTAGTACCTGCGACTTCTATTGTTGATGAGGAGGTAGCTCAGCAGGTGCGTGAGTTAGCGAGGCTTGGATTATCGAAGAATGCGGTAAGGTTGTTTTTGAAGATGCGGTTTGACTCGTTTGATAGGTTGTATGGCGAGGCGTATTTGGAAGGTCAGGCGAGCATGCAGAGGAGGCTTGCTGGGTTAGCTATGGAGCAGGCTGAGGCTGGTAATGTGCCTATGTTGATGTATTTGTGTAAGACAAAGTTGGGGTGGAATGAGACGAGTGTTGTGGAGCATGTTGGTGAGGTTAGGACGGTAGTGAGTGCGGTACCCTTGACGAGGGATGAGTTTGCTAGGAAGTATCTTGGTCACTCGTCGCCGGAGACGTCTACAGAGGTTATTGATGTTACGGAAACGCAAGCCACGTCAACGCCTATTGAAGTTAAAAGCTCGGTCGAGCCAAAAGACGACTTCTGATAAACTTTACTATTATCTCTGTCCACATTGTAAACATATAGGTATAGTAGTAACTTCTTGCAAATGGGTTTCGTGTGGTCAGAGGTGGTGTGGGAAAAAGTTTCCTATAGGCACAAACCATACAACTGAAGCTCATTATCAAAGAGTTTGGTGGGGTATTAAGTAAACGAAGGAGACAATATGAAAGTTAAGTTGGCAGAGGCTTTGTTGCGCCGTAAGGAGC
>Ga0209500_10000454_pt1 | contig 35030 bp, 15 predicted proteins | sample S_140212_EF_Meta_FD_187323 | JGI IMG/M metagenome (GOLD analysis project Ga0209500, IMG submission 187323) | Freshwater microbial communities from Lake Simoncouche, Canada to study carbon cycling - S_140212_EF_MetaG (SPAdes) (version 2) | ecosystem: Environmental > Aquatic > Freshwater > Lake ...
GCTACTAATAGACCAGACTACGACATTACTTCAGCCAATTGGATTTTATTAATAGCACATGATCTTAACAACTCTTTAAACGCACGAGGAGATTTAAGAACATTTAAAAACAACAGACCTAGTACAGTAGAGATTGGAACTGATACATATGTGTTGGGAGTAATGTCAGATGTTCCTAACTGGAAGAAACTAAATGTAGTACCAGCCGTCTATTATGTTGATACATTTACCGGCCAAGATATAGCATCATACGGAAACACATGGGACCAACCTTGGCAGACTATTAGATATGCCTGTGATAAAATCAATCAAGGATTTTACTATACTAATGTAGTAACACTTTTAAAGAACAATAAAGCGTTTATGGTTGCAGAAATGTACCAATGGATGCTGTATCAAATGAGTCAAAATATTAGTCCGTTTAGTCCTGATAGTCTATGGGATGTAAACTATACTCAAAGAGATGCTGAAAGAATTATTGATGCAATCATTTACGATCTGAAGCGTGGCGGCAATAGTCAAACTGTTGCGGCTACATTATCATATTTTTATGTTGGCAGTAAAACACAGTTCATCAACAGTCTAGTAGCATCTACAGTAGCTTACTATAGCCCATCGTTGACCTACTTGTTAAGTGTAATGCAAAGCGTTATAACTAACACTAGTGTGTCAACAAACTATCAACTATTGAATAACGTTACACCAAGCGCAGTTGTTAATCAAATTATTGATAATACACTAACTGCTGAAGCTGGAACAGCAACTGAAATATCAAGTTTAATGTCAATCGTATTGACAGCATTAACTAACCAAAATACATATAGTGTTCCAGGATCCAACACAGGTATCTCTGCATCAATATATGTTAAGACTGGCACATACAATGAAATGCTACCGATCGTTGTACCAGAAAACGTATCGATTATCGGAGACGAACTACGTAGTGCAGTAGTACAACCGATCACAAGCAAGACATTCTATTGCACTCAAACTATTGAAGCAAATGCTAACCCTATAACATCAAACACTATGGTTGTTAATAGTACAGTGGGATTAACAGATCAAATGCCAATGCAGTTCATTAGTCCTTTCATTAACAATGCAAGCACTACCTTTGGCGGAGTAGTATCGGGACAAACATACTATATTGTTGGCAGCAGTATTACCAGCACATCATTACAAATAAACGATGGCCCTACATTTAGTTTTAGAGGTAGTACTACTAACAATAGTAACATTATTTCAAACGTATCTAATATTACTCAACTAGCAGTTGGTATGAAGATAACTGGTCCCGGAATTCCGGCCAACACTTATGTCTATAACTTTGCACAAGAAGTTAATAGTGTAGCTAATATTACTTTATGTTTAGGATATCCATTAGCGGAAAACTACATATTTGTCGCATCTAATGCAACACTCAGCGGAATCCTACAAACATTTACATCTAGCGGAAATCTAGTGTCATTTAGTAATGGCTCAGGAAACATGACCGTATATGCTGGTGATTGCTTAAAGAACATGTTCTTAATGAGAAACGGCACAACAATCCGTAATATGTCGTTATTTGGTCTTAAAGGAACAGTATCAGCAAACAATCAATATCAAACAGCTCGTCCAACAGGCGGGTCCTACACAAGTTTAGATCCAGGAACCGGACCTAATGATACTAGTGCCTGGATTATTCGTAAGAGTCCGTATGCTCAAAACTTAACAGTATTTGGCGACGGATCTACCGGAATTAAGATTGACGGTACATTACATAATGGCGGAAGTAAATCGATCGTGTCTAATGATTACACTATGGTAATCAGCGATGGTATTGGCATTTGGTGTACAGGTCCTGGTGCTATCACAGAAGCTATTTCAGTATTCTCATACTACTGCTACGCTGGCTACTTTGCAGAAGCAGGCGGTCGCATTCGTTCAGCCAACGGCAACAGCTCATACGGTACATTTGGAGTTGTTAGTGAAGGGTACGATTTAACAGAAGTTCCTTTAACAGGAACTGTGAACAACCAATCACAACAAGTTCAGGCTGGAGTTATTAGTGCGTTTGGTACATCTGATCAGTTGTTAAAATTAAACTATAGCAATGCTGGTTCAGCATACTATAACCCTACAACTAACATGCTAAAATGGAGTAATGAGTTTCTTACTGTATGGACTAACGATGCTAACGTATCGTTCATTAAGAACAACATTGCACCAACGGGCTACACAGAAGCATGGTTGTTAACTGGATCAACTAGCACACCTGGTACAGGATATATTCAACAAAGCATTGCAATCAATCCTGCAGGATATAGTTATACCAACATCAGTGGAGTTACACAAGATGGTGCTCCAGGTAACGGTGCAACATTCGATATTAAAGTTACTCCTGCTGGTTATGTAGTAACTGTTAATACCGCGGGAACATTGTATCAAACAGGAAACAATATTTTAATTAGCGGTTCGCAATTAGGCGGTTTAGATATTACAAATGATTTGACTATTGTTGTAGGCAACTTATCAGGTACAGGCATTTCAACTATTGATGCAACATCTGGTACAGTACCTGCTGGTAGCAGTCAGTCATTTACACTGAGTATGTATGTGTATGCAGGAAACTCAGCAAGCATTGATATGCAAGCTGTATTTTCTGGAGCAACAACAGTAACTAGCGGCATCAATTATAACGTTTCTAGTCATACTGTAACGCCTTATAGCGGAACAAGTATTACAAATTCAGCCAATGGTGGAACACTACCAGCATCATACGGTGCTCAGAAAACACTAGTAACCGGATGGTATAGAGTTTGGATGTCAATAAATGATTCCACTGGCGTTAATACCTCACTAACTTACAAGTTTTTCCCACAAGGTGCAAATGCTCCAATTGCCAATACATATTCAATAATTTATGGCGCACAGTTAGAAGTTTCTTCAGTAGAAGTTCTGCCAGAGTTTTATCTTGAAACAACAACTAATAGATTTACAGCATATGCAAACTATCAAGTAGTCGGCGCAGGTGCAGGCGCAATACTATCCGGCGAAGAATCTCGAAGCCAGTCAGTGTTTAATGCTAGAATTATAACAGACAATAATGGATTTACCGGCGGCGCTGGCTATGCAACTAGTGTAAACACCGCTCAAGAAGGAAATGATTATTCTATTAGATTAGCATCTACTGACCAAGGGCTTTATAACTACTTGGGTATGCGTATATTTGTCAGTAGCGGTACAGGTGCAGGACAATACGGCTTTGTGTCTTATTATAATAACTCTTCAGGTGTGGATGCAAACGGAGTTACTTCTAAAACTGCATTGGTATTAAAAGAAACAGTGGATCCAGTAAGTGTAATATCATCAACTTATAGTGCAACAGCCGCTCTTAACTTGCTAACACTGTCATCGGGTACAGATATAAGCACATGGTATGTTAATCAAGCAGTACAATTTATTCCAACATACTATACAACAACGGCAACAGCCACTTCCATTGATACAGTAGTAGTTACTGCAACAGTCGGCGGAGTAATAAACACGATTGCTGTTCCAACAGCAAGCCTAGCATTAAACATGCCAGTGACATTCGGTGCAGGCAGTTTTAATATTACAGAAGGATACTTGTACTATATTGTAGATATTGATTACGATCTTGATCTTATTCAACTGTCTACCGAGATATCGGGCAACCCAATACAGTTATCTACAGTAGCATCTGGAAGTCAGACTATGACATACCCAAGATATTCCGGTTATATCAAAGCACCAACTTCAAACATGGTGCCAAACATTGACATTCAGTTTACCGGTGTATCTTTAGGTGGATTATCATTAGGTAGTACTTACTATATTAATGACATTATTGATGCAAATAACTTTACTGTATCTACAAATAAAGTTACATTAACCTCAGTAGAAACAGTTGGCGGTACAACTAACACAGTAAGAGCTACGACTTCTAGTTTAGTAGCATTGAATCCAGTGGTATTCAGTGGAACAATATTTGATGCGGCTATTAGTCCGGGCACAACATATTATATCAGCAAAATTGTTGATGCTAATAACTTTAACATAACAAATACCATTATTAGATTTACTGCAACACAAACTGAGTTCAGTACAAACTTGATTAAAGTTAGTGACACTACTAATTTTGTTGTAGGCAACCCAATAATATTCAGCGGTATCCCTAGTGGAACAACATTTGGTAACATTGCTCCTGAGACTGTATATTACATTCAAACTATTAACCCGTCTACTAATCAAATTACTATCACATTAGATAAAACAAATACATTTACTTTAACTAATAAAGATGGATTAATACTAGCAAGAACTTGTCCCGAAGCAATATCATTAGGTGCCGGTACAGGATCAATGACATTGACTAGTACTGGAACTAGACTAGTTGTTACTAACAGCGTTGGTAATATTAGTACAATGAACGGCACATTTTCAACTAGCTTGTTTGGAGGAATAAACTCCTATACTCGTTATTTTATAACTGCAATAACTCCTCCGGGACAAGGCAGTAGTAATACCACATTGTCAATCAGCACATCAAGAGCAGGAACTCCTATTACATTAGCTACGGGAGTAGGAAATATGCAAATGGCAGCAAGCGGATGGGACAATATTACTCCCGGCACTCCGGATGTTGTTACGCTTGATTCTACCAGCTCATATATTATAGAGCCTAAAACAACATTTAGTTTACCATCATACCAACAAGCTAGCGGAGTTGTATCATCACCGTTATCAAATGGCGCATCATTTAGTGCAGTTGCATATGGAAACAATTATTTTATAGCGGTTCCTACTAGCGGAACAAAAGGTGCTGTATCATCTAACGGCACAACTTGGGCACCAGTATCACTACCATCGACTGTTAATGCATGGACCGGTATTGCCTACGGAAACTCTTATTGGGCGGCATTAGGTACAACAACTTCAGGAAGCAACTCGGTAGTAGCCTACTCTAATTCCAACGGATTAGGATGGAGAACTAGCTCACTACCAACAAACTCTTCATGGAGTAAAATTGCTTATGGTAATGGTACTTTTGTAGCGATAAGCAGTGATAATACTCGTGCGGCATACTCATCTAATCAAGGACTAACTTGGACAGCAACTAGCTTGCCGAGTAGTACTCCAATAACAGGAACAGGCACTCCTGTAATAAGCACTACACAACAAAAATTTGGCATATCTAGTTTATACTTAGATGGTTCAAGCTATGTCACAGTTGCAAGTGATGCGCGATTTGCCTATAACAAAGAAGATTTCACTGTTGAATTTTTCTGGCGTCCAACGGCTCTTGGCGCACAACAGGTACTAATCGATCAACGCAGTACTAGTAATGATGCGGCAATATATCTAGAAATGAATACTTCTGGTAATATAAGATTATTTGTTAACAACGCATATCAAATTACATCTAGCGTAACTTGTTCAGCAGGTTCATGGAACCATGTTGCTGTATCACGTGCAAGTGGAACAACTAGACTGTTTGTTAACGGAACACTAACTCCTACAACTTATACAGATGCTAACACCTATGCAACTCGCCCAATAGTAATTGGAGCATCATTTACCGGTACAACACTTGCTACAGGTTATATTGATGAAGTAAGAGTTAGCCGTGGAGTAAGTAGGTACACAACTACATTTACTCCTACGTCAACAGCATTTACAGCAGATGCAAACACAATGTTGTTGATGCATTTGGATAATATTAATAACAGTACTGCTATTACTAGTTCTATTGGATCATGGACTGCATTAACATATGGTTCTGGACTATTTGTTGCTATTAATACCAACGGACAAGCAGCATGGAGCACCGATGGTATTACGTGGAACTTATCTACATTACCCACAAGTAATACAGCACTTGCTGGAGTAACTATTATTGGTGGCGCTGGCCAGTTTACCTGTACAACCACAAGCACACAATTAATTATTGGGCAAAGTGTAGTAGTATCTGGTGCGCTAACTAGTGCTGGTGGCGAAGGCACTATTACTAATGGTACATATTATATAAGTGCAACTAACGGTAAGTCAACATTTACCTTAGCAGATACATACCCACACGCCATTGCTGGGACAAATCCTATAACAACTGGCGCTGGGACAACAACTGGGTTAACCTTTGCTGTAGGCGCGCCAGCATATACCGATATAGCATTTGGTAATAATAAGTTTGTAGCAATACAAACTGGCGCAGGACTTCGTTCAGCATACAGCTTTGACGGTGTTAACTGGTATCAGTCATTAATTTATATGTCAGCTACCGGCCTAAGCTACGGCCAAGGTGTGTTTGTAGCTGTAAATTCTGGAAGTACAACAGCGTATGTTAGCGAGCACGGCATTTATTGGAAAACTCGAACATTAACATATGGTAGTATTAGCTCAATAAAATTTGGTCTGTCTACTTCAAATGTTGGAGTATTTGCAACACTAACTGGAACTGGCGGATCCGTAGGAAATGCAACGGTAATCAGCGAGGGTGCAAGGGCACAAGGTCGACCAACACTTAATTCTGGAGTAATTTCTGCACTTTCATTATGGGAGACAGGATCTTGCTATACATCAGTTCCGTCAGTTAGTTTAATAGATTATAACGTGTCTGTAAATGCAACAATTACTCCTCGTGTTGGAAATGGTGCATTGGCTAATCCAACATTTATTAATAGAGGCACTGGTTACAGTACAACATCTACTGTTGTAACAATTACAGGTAATGGTTATGCAGATACTTTCCAAATAGGATTAAATTTAATTGTTAAAAACTTAGCATCTGTTCCACTAGTAGGTAGTAACTTATCCATTGACGGGAACACTCAAGTGTATAAAGTAACAAGTGCCAGTGCAGTGTTTGGAACTACTACTCCGTTTATTGAAGCAACAATACAATTGTCTCCTGAGATAACTACTGCAAAGAGTCCAGCACACGGAACTGCTGTACAGCTACGTCAACTTTATAGTCAGTGTCGAGTAACCAATCATGACTTCTTGCTAGTAGGAACAGGAAACAGGGCTACAGCTAACTATCCGTATACTGACATTACTACAGCTAAAATTAATCAACAAGCAGTTGAAACGAATCAAGGTCACGTATTTTACACAAGCACTGACGAAAACGGAAACTTTAGTGTTGGCGGATTGTTCGGAGTTCAGCAATCAACTGGTACTGTTACACTAAGCGCAACACAGTTTGGATTGTCTGGATTAGAAACATTGAGTTTAGGCGGTATTGCTGTAGGTAGTTCGAGTGTCATTATTACACAATTTAGTACAGATAATACATTTGCGGCAAATTTAGATTCAATAGTTCCAACTCAGAGAGCAGTTAAGTCTTACTTAACTGGACGTTTAAGCCAGGGTGGCGCAAATACTTACACTGGTAATTTTATTGCTGGTACAGTAAGCATTGGTGGTCCAAATTTTGTTAAATCAACAGTAGCAAACGGCGCAACTGGATCAGCTATCAAAATTGCCAATAAAATGTATATTACTGGCAAAGGCGTTGATGGAAATATGGCAGCATTAGATATGTTTATGAGAAGCGCAACTAGACGCGGTTTGTAAACCTAAGAAAAACAGTAAAGATAAATACTATCAGAGGATGATATAAAATGGCAGAATTTAAATTAGGTAGAATTAAGTTTGTGTACCAAGGTACATGGGCGCAAAACCGCAGTTATGTAGTCGACGACGTAGTCACTAACAGTGGAAAAACATATATTTGTGTAATTAGCCACACTTCGACCAATACAACTGTTGGGTTTACTACAGATTCAACCGGCGGCGCAGGCATTACTAAATGGAACCTCATTGCTGACGGCACTTCTTGGCGCAATTCATGGACTGCAACTACTTATTATAATTTAGGTGACATGGTCCTATATGGAAGTGTTGTTTATCTTTGTAAAACTGCTCACACTAGTGCAAGTTCAACAGCGTCTATTACAGCAACAGGGTTAACAGTTTCTTCTGGAACTGCTACACTTACATATTCTACACAAGCAGTTCAACCATTTTTAGTTGGCGCAACAATTACATTGGCTGGATTTAGTCCAGCATCTACTAGTGGATCAGTTAACACAGTTAATACAACATTTACTGTTGTGACTTGCACAACTACACAACTAACGTTTGCGCTAACTGGTACATATTCTGTTGTAACATTAGGCACAGTATCGGGCACTAGTCAACTAGGATTAGAAGCTGATCAAGGTAAATGGGATACATTTGCCGCTAGTTTTAATTGGCTTGGCGCATGGAATACTGGTACTAGATATAAAGTAAGAGATTTAGTTTATTACGGCGGAAGTACTTATGTTTGTAATAACGCACACGTTTCAAATACTTCTGCATCGTCGGGATTAGAAGCCAGTTCTGCTAACTGGGACACCTTTAATCAAGGCATAACTTATCTTGGAGATTGGAATGCGTCCGGCCTACCAGGCGGAACTAATATACGTTATAAATTAAACGATGTTGTTAAGTTTGGAGCTGACTTGTGGATCTGTACAGCATATCATACATCTTCAGGCACAAGTATAGATACTAATTCGTTCTCTATATTTGTTAATGGATTCCAATTTGAAGGATCTTGGAGTGCGTCTAGTGAATATCAAATTGGTGACGTTGTAACATACGGTGGTTACACATATACAGCCATACAAAATAATGGATCAGCAGTTCCAAAAGTTCCAAGCACACAACCTACTTATTGGAAAATATTTACATCTGGTGTGGTATATTCGGGAGCATGGGTTACCGGTACAAGTTATAAAATTGGAAATGTTGTAACACTAGGCAGTTATTCTTATATAGCTACCGCAGATAACTCTGCATCTCAACCCCCAGGACTAAGTACTGCAACATTTACAGGTAGTATTAGCGGGACTACTTTAACAAATTCGTCACCAACAGGCACAATTGCAGTTGGCATGACAGTAACTGGCGGTACAGTTTCAGCTGGAACAGTTATTGTTTCAGGTAGTGGAACTAGCTGGACAGTTAACAATGCTCAAACAGTGGCTAGTGCTGCTTTAACGGGTACAATTACATTTTGGAGCCAGTTAAGTTCAGGTATCCGTTGGAATTCTGCACCAAATACAACATACACAAACATTGCTAGCAGTAACGTTAGCGCAACAGGAACTGGTAGTCCAACATTTACTGTAACACGATCTGGTACAACTTATTCAGCAGTAATAGGTAGTACAGCAGGAACTGGATACACAGTTAATGACACATTAAAAGTTTTAGGAAATGCAATTGGTGGAGCAACTCCTGGAAACGACTTAGTTGTTAAAGTAGCAACTATTACCGGCGGCGGCGGAACCGGACCGATTGGCACTGTTACAGTACTTACTGGATATGCAGCTTCCTGGAAAACTGGTATAACTTATGTTATAGGTGATGCAGTATATTATGGAAATAGTAGTTACATCTGTATTAGTGCTCATATTGGATCCGCTGGGGTAAATGATCCTATTACAGATAACAGCACTTACTGGAATATTCTAGCTAGCGGCGCAGACAGTGGAGCCTTGACAACTCAAGGCGACATGGTATATTACGGTACTAATGGACCAACACGGCTACCAATTGGAACTGACGGACAAATTCTTCGTGTTAATGTAAACAAACCAGAATGGCAATACTATGGACAACTGCAAAATGTTGTGTATGTTGCACCTAGTGGTGTTGACAGTTCAGGCAGTGGCCAAGGTATAACATTGGATAAGCCGTGGGCCAGTTTACTATATGCTTGCAAACAGGTTGAAGAAGGGTATTTAAATACCAACGCTGGACTAGCATTGACTGTTAACAAACAATTTATGATGAAGGAAGTTAATAACTATATTTTAACTACCTATTCTTTTAATGTAACTGGAACTAGCTCAAGTGGAAATACATTTATTGTTGGATCAACAAGTACAACTAGTCAGGTAACTACAGCAAATATGTATTATGGCATGCCTATTACATTCTCGGCGGCAACAGGCGGAGTATCTGTAGGTACAGTTTATTATGTAAACACAATCCCAACAAGCGTAACTTTTACTGTTAGTAGCGTGTATCAAAGTGGCCAAACTTTAGCAATTAGTCCTAGTAGTGCTACTGCTTCAACTGCAACATTTAACTATACACAAAGTAAAGCAGAGCGAGATACTGGAACTGTTATTGATGGAATAATATTTGATTTAACACACGGTGGTAATTTGTATAGCACAACTGCTACAAAAGCATATTTTAAAACACTAACAAGTTTTACTAGCACTGGTACTACACAACAAGCTCCTGTATTTGCAGGCAGTCTAGTATACTTAAAAGATACATTGTTTTCAGCGGTAATGGCTAATAGTGCTCCAGCTAATAATTATCAAACAATACGTAGCATTAGCACAAAAGCTATTCAAAATACAACTACAGTTACAACTTCTTTAATAGAAAGTGGGTCATTATCAACAGCACAGGGACTATTGTCTATTATTACCAGTGCATTAACAGCAGGTACTTACGGAAATAGCCCGCAAGAAGCTCGCCCACACACAACTGTATACCTAAAAACTGGAACATATAGCGAATACGGTCCTATAGTAGTTCCACAAGATACTGCGATTGTTGGAGATGAACTACGTAGCACTATTGTTCAGATGTCTAGTGCTCAAATAAATTTATACAACGATAAACCTAAAACAGCAGTTGCATTACAACGTGTTCAAAGTGTATTATCTAATTTAATAGCCAATAGTACAGTGACTCCAACTACTACAGGAACAACTGCACCAAATACTCAAACACAAATAAAAGTATTGCCTGCAGGTGATACTGGAAATAGTTCAGCAATTAACTTAGTTGTTGATAATACTAGACTTATTCAAGATATGTTTGCTGGCGGTGGCGTTATTACTGGCCCAACTAACTCTAACTATCCTAACGGGTTAATTCATCAACCAGCAATTAGTATGCCAACAGTTACTGGATATAACTCATCATATCTAGCAAATTACGGCGATGCTGTAACTTTGATCCAAGCCAACTACCAATTCCTTAAAGATGAAATTGTAAGTTTCTTAAACACTGACGGTAACTTAACTGGGTCGGCACAATGGAGTTCTTATAGTGCGACATATCAAGCAGAAACGTTACGTGATTTAACTTTCATGCTTGATGCTATCTGTTACGATCTAACATATGGTTGCAACAACCAATCATTAATTACCGGTAGTTCATACTACAGTCTAAATACTGCTCAATTATTTGCACCATATATACTTGGTGTGACAGAATCATTAAGTAGACTATCAACAGTTATTGGACAAGTTGTCCAAAAAACAGCAGTCACACGTAGTACAGGCAACACAACTACACAATATGTAACTGGAACAGCTGGATCAGCAGCAGCGGCTGCATTTGCTCAAGCACGTATTGCTGATATTGTCTATTGGATCAATAACGGCGCACCTGATACATCAAGTGCAACATTTACTGGTTCCATCACAACAACAACACTGACTGTAAGTGGAGTATCAGGAACAATCAAAATTGGACAACTTGTCACAGGCGGAACAGTAGCCGCAGGTACTTATATTACAGCAGGATCAGGAACAAGCTGGACTGTTAGTGTAAGTCAATCAGCTACCGCAACTGGATCTACGCTAGTGATTACTCCGCTAGTTTCCGGATCATACGCTCTTGCAACCACTGCAAACAAAGCATCTTACGATGCAATACAATTTCGTTTAAGCGAAATTGCAAATGATGCTCAATCGTGGGTAACCCGTTTCTATCAAAATGAAAGTCCTATCTTATCGTTAACAAATCGTGACGCAGGTTATGTTGTTTCAGCACTGGCCTACGATGTATTGTTTGGAGGAAACTTCCAAAGTATTCAATGTGGTCGTTCATACAATAGATTAGTTACATCAGTTGTTACTTTGCAAACTAGTCTTGCAGATTCAACTTACGGTGTTCTTGGATTTATTGGTGAGCGTGTTAAATTAATTGCGTCTAGTGGCGCAGTTGCACAAACATCGGCAGTTATTGATGAAATGGTTGCACAGATTTATGGACAACCCACAACAGTAGCAACATTTAACGGAACAATTACTGGTACTCAGTTAGTTGTTAACGGATCAGTAACAGGTACTATTGCAATTGGTATGCAACTAAGTGGTACCGGTATAGCTAACGGTACAAGTGTTATTTCTGGTAGTGGTACAACATGGTTGTTAAATTACAATCAGTCAGCTGCTTCAACAACTACAAGTATTATTAGTGTAACTACTAGTGTAACTCTAAACGGAAATACATATACTAACGTTCTTACAGCAGGTACAACTAGCGGATTTGTTCCAGGGCTAACTATTACAATTACCGGAACAACTATTAGTAATCTTGTAGCAGGCACATACTATATCAAACAAGTATTAAGTTCGACACAGTTTACAGTTAGTCAAACATATCTTGGAACAGTGTTCACTATCAATAGCACTGCTTCGGGAGCAATGACAGCAGTTGTGTACGGTATTTACGGTGGTCTTGGCTTAACAACAAATATTACAGCAAGTGGAACAATTATTCCAGTAACTACGGCAACTACAAGTACAAACTTAATTACTGTATCTAGTAATGCAGGTATGTATGTAAACATGCCAATTGTATTCACCGGATTACCAGCAAATATTACTACAACTGCAACTACAATTTCTAGCAACGCAATTACACTATCAAGTGTAGCAGGTGTAGTTGTTGGCCAAAAAGTGTGGTTTACTGGATTTACTCCACAAGCTACAACAACACAATCAAGTATTGTTGCTAATCAGATCTATTATGTTCAAGGAATTGTAAGTAGTACAATTACTATTGCCGCAACATTAGGCGGATCAGCTGTCACATTAACTAATGCCACTGGCTTAACTTTAACAGCAACATTTAACGCTGCTGGTGGACTAGTGCCAGGAAATATCTATTGGATTAATAGTGTAACTGCTGGATCATACCCAGCTGCTGGCACAACTATTACTGTTGCTAATAGATATAAGAGTGGTACAGCATTTGTAATTACTAATACTGTAACTGGATTATCAGCAACAGCCACAGCTGGCATGCCTTTGAATCAAGGTATTAATGATAAAAATACTAACGGTACAATCCAGCCTTGGAATAATCCAACAGGATCATACGGTTCTGCTAGTGGTTATAACAATACCCTAGCTACAATTCAAGGTGCTGAAATCATCCGTGCTAACAAATCATTCTTAGCTAGTGAAATGGTTGCTTATGTGTTATCACAGTTTACAGGAGCTGTGACTACTACAGCAAGCGGCGGAACTATTACATGTAGTGGTGCTCATAATTTATCAGTTGGAGATCCTATTGTATTCAGCGGAACAAGTTTTGATGTTAATATCACAATAGGTACAAAGTATTGGGTACTAACAACACCAACTACAGCAACATTTACCATGACTATCACTGCTCCTGGTACTGGCACCCAAGCTACTAAAACATTACTAGGCGCCAGCGGATCAATGACAGTAAGTTACTACATGAGTCAAACTAAGTGTATTCGTGATGCTGGACAGTATCTTGATGCTCTGGTATACGATTTAGGATTAACTGGTAATTATAAATCAACAAGAGCTATACAAATTTATTTGTCAGCAGTAACTGGTGCTACAACTAATGACTTATTCCATTTACGTAATGGTACTGGTTTAAGAAATATGACAGTCAATGGATTGACTGGTGCATTAACATTGCCTAATGCGCTAGGAACTCGTCGTCCAACAGCAGGTTCTTACTCAAGTCTTGACGCAGGGTTTGGACCAAATGATAGTGCGGCTTGGGTAAGTAATCGCTCACCATATACACAAAACTTAACGCTATTTGGTTCTGGTTGTACTGGTATGAAGATTGATGCAGCATTACATAGCGGTGGTAACAAATCTATTGTTGCTAACGATTATACAACTATTATCAGTGATGGTATCGGTGTATGGTGTACCGGTTCTAATGCGTTAACTGAACTTGTTAGTGTGTTTGCATACTATTCATACGCAGGCTACTTAGCAGAATACGGTGGTCGTATCCGTGCTACTAACGGCAACAGCTCATATGGAACATATGGTGTTATTGCTGAAGGCATTGACAGCTACGAAACTCCAATTTATGGTAGATTAAATAATCGTGCTAATCCGGCATACATCACAAACGTTATAACTGACGGTACAAATCAAATTTATCGTTTAGAATTTCAAAACGCAGGTAATGCATACACAAACGCATTGCCTACAGTAAGCGGTGCGGGCTATAATATTGTAGCAATACAAGATGAATTCCGTGATAGCTCAGTATTTGAAACACGTCTAGTTGACTTAAATAACGGGCAGGGAACCGGCGGTAGCAACTATCTGACAGCAAGTAATGTAGCACAAACTGGAGCAGTTGGCAGTATAACTATTGCCAACTCTGACATCCAATTAAGTTCAGCTTATGTTGGAATGAGAATTCAGCTTATAGCAGGTACTGGTGTTGGACAATTTGCCAACATTATTGGATATGCTCAGAGTAATAAATTTGCTAATATAATTCGACCAAGTTTTGCAACATTGACCATTACAACAAATAATACTACCGTATTCACAGTGGCTAGTACAGCAACTATGTATGTTGGGCAACCAATTTATATGGGTGCATCAATTGGTGGATTAAGTGTAACTGGCTCAGCAGCCACAGCAATATATACACCTACAGTTTACTACGTAAGCACAACTAGTTTTACTAGTACAACATTTAGACTTGCTACATCAGCAGCAAATGCCGCAGGTGGTACAAACATTACACTAACTGCAACTAGCGCAACACCGGCTGTAACAGTAGCATCAATCATTGTTGGAACTACATTAACTGTTGGTACATTATCATCAGGTACAATTTATCCAGGCATGTTATTAACTGGCGGATCGGTATTGCCTAATACATTTATTGTTAGTCAAATAACTGGAACTACTGGTAGTACTGGTACATACGTTGTTAGTGTGAGTCAAAACTTAGCAAGTACAGCGTTGACTGGCACAGTTAATGTTTCTGTATATGAAGCAGGTTGGGATCACGTTGTACCGGGTAATTCAGTTCAACCATTATTAGATGCTACATCAGGTTACGTTATTGAACCAGCAATATCTTACTCAAGTCCAGGATTTGCTGCTACATCAATTACTATGACGGCGGCTGCAACTACAACTTGGTCAAGTGTAGCATATGGCCAGGGAAAATTTGTTGCAATATCAAATGCAACAGGAATTAACAGCACAGCAACTACAGCAGACGGCACAACATGGGCCGCTGGCGGCAACTTACCAACTGATGTAAGTTCCGCATGGGGAAGAATTGTTTACGGTGGTGGTCAAAATGCCACAGCAACAGCAATAGTTGGTGGAGTCGGCGGCAGCGGCGCAGTACTATCAGCAGTTATTGGCACCGGAAATACTGCGGGACAGATTATTAGTATTACAGTGATTAGTGGCGGATATAATTATGTAACGCCTCCGACTATTGTAATTACTGACAGCGCAGGATCAGGTGCAACAGCAACCGCTAGAGTATTAAATGGTTCTATACAAGCTGTAGATATGGTTATTACTGGTAGTTTGTACTCAAGCCCAACAATTACCGCAGTTACTAGTAGCTTATCAAGTATTACAGCTACAACTTGGGGCAGCGGATATTATGCCACACCAATAATAACTATCACAGCACCATTTACAGCAACCGGTTGGAGTTCAGGCGGAGCAGCTACATCTGGCGCCTACTACTCAGCAGTTGATACAACAGTAAGTCCTAACATGACTAACTACTATCTAGCCAGCGCCAGTGGTACATTTAGTGCAACCAAGCCAACATTTACTAACGTATTTTACGGTAAATCTGGGTATGGTGCAACTGGCATTGGTGCAAGTGTAACATACGGCGTAACTTTAACTTATGTTGGATCGCTTGCAGTGGCCAGCGCCAATACAAATACAAATACCGCAGGCTATGGTGTGATAAGTTATACAGTTAGCCAAACTGGTTACGGTTATACTACTACCCCAACAGTAACAGTTACTGATCCAAATGCGGCATTTGTAGCTATCAGCCAAGCAACAGCCAGTGCTGCATATAGCACAGATCAAGGAACAACCTGGTCAGCTACTGGCGGCACAACTGGTAAAACAAATCTAAGATCACTAGCATATGGTAACAACTTATACATTGCAGTTGGCGGAACAAGTTCAGCTGTAGCCGTATCGTTAAGCGGTAGCCCAACAGGTACTTGGTCAGATCAGTCAAGCAACATTACTGCTAACTCATCTGGATACAGCTATATTGCCTACGGTGCTGGCGTATTCTGCGCAATTGGCGGAACAATAAGTTCATTCACAGCAGCAGATCCAACAAAATGGTATGCTGGCGCAACATTGCCAAATAAAACTTGGGCAAGTATTACTTACGGCAACGGGCGATTTGTGGCATTAGCAAGTGACGGCACGGTTTGCTATACAACCAACTGGCAAGCAGGTGGTTGGACAACAACACCATCATATGCAGCAAATAATACATGGGTCACAACTGTAAACAATCCATTGTTTGCTAGTGGAGTAACAACATGGAGTAGAATTAGATACGGGCAAGGGTTGTTTATTGCAATTGCAACGTCGAGTCAGGCGGTGGCAACAAGCCCAGACGGCGCAAATTGGACTTACTATGCAACCGGAATGCCAAGTTCAAGCAACTGGTTAGGTCTAACATTTGGTAATCCAATAAATGCTACATTAGGCCGAGTTCCTACATGGGTAAGTGTATCTAACACAAGCGGTAAAATTGCTACTAGAATTTCAACCGGAGCAACTGCACAAGGTCGTATAAAAGTAGTTAACAATCAAATTAGTGAAGTTAGAATGATTGAACCAGGAAGTGGATATCCGCGTGGTAATGTTACTACAACAAGTAACACAAGTACTGGGACTATCACCGTTGATAATATTACAAACCTGTCAGCAAATCAGCCTATTTTGTTTAACGGAACAAATTCTGGAGGTATTGTTGTTGGAACATATTATTATGTTAAAGGAACACCCACATCGACATCAGGTCTAGCAGGAACAATACAAATATCTGCGTCAGCTGGCGGATCAATTGTTGCACTAACAGCATCAACACCAACCGGTATGACATATTTTGCTAGTCCAATTATTACACAAACAGATCCTAACAAAGTTAATACAGCACCGTTAGTGGGACGTATTGGAAATGGCGCATTAGGCAATCCAAGTTTTGGTAATCGTGGCACTGCTAATACAACTGCCACAGCAAGTTATGCAGGTGACGGATATGCTGATTTGTATCAAACAGGCACGTATGTTAACGTAAGCGGACTATATCAAATTCCAACAGCAGGTTGTAATGTGGTGTTTAGTAGCATTACTGGAGCAAATCGCTGGTACAAACTAGTGAGTGTGACCAACATAGCTGGAGTTGCTGGCAACTATACTGCTACATTCCAAGTTAATCCAGGAATATCAACATTGTTAGCACCTTCACATAACGACTTGATCACAACAAACTTGTCATATAGTAACGTTCGTTTAACTGGACATGACTTCTTGTACATTGGTACTGGTGGATTTAGTGCAACAAACTATCCATATGTTGATGCTACTAAAGCAGTAGCATCTAGTCAAGAGCTATTTGTAGGAGGTGGACGAGTATTCTTTACAAGTACTGACCAAGACGGTAACTTTAACGTTGGTAACTTGTTTGGAGTTCAACAGTCAACTGGTACTGCTACATTGAATGCTAGTGCGTTTAACTTGTCAGGACTACAGAGTTTGACACTTGGATCAGTAAGTTTAGGAGTTGGATCAGCTACAATTTACCAGTTTAGTACAGACCCGTACTTTACAGCTAACAGCGACGGTGTAGTACCTACACAGAAAGCTATTAAAGCGTTTATTACGGCGCAAATTGGTGGCGGACAAAGTTCATTGAACGTAAATACTATCACATCAGGACAGATATACATTGCTGGAAATACCATAAGCAACACTAACAATGTACAAATCTACGTAAGTAGTAAGATGCTGTTCACAGGCGGAATAGACGGAGCACCAGTTGCTCTAGTGTATTTTGGCCAGAAATAAACATAAAAATTTGGAGAAACAAAAATGGCAACAGGAATTTTATACACAGGTACACCAGCAGCTACAACACCAACTACTGCTTACATGGTACCAAACACTACATACACAGTATGTAACGTTAGCTTTACAAATACAGGCTCAACTTCAGCAACTATTAGATTGTATATTGGTACTAGTTTAGGATCTGCAGGATCTCCTACAGGTTCATTGGTATCCAGTGAAGCTATTGAATTTGATACAGTAGTTGCGCCAAAAGGCGTATTTGAAAGAACAGGGTTAGTATTAAGTGCAACATCGGGTGCAAAATACGTTACTGTATATACTTCAACTTCAAACGTAAATGTGAACATTTACGGTATTGAAACATCAACAGTATAATATAAAAGAGAGATACTAATATGGCACGTTATAATACGGTAATATCATCAGCAACTGCGTCAACAACCGCAGCCTTTACATCTCCGGGAGCTGGAACATTTACAAAACTTACAGGGTCAAGCTACACTGTGACTATTGGAGATCCTATATTGTTTGCTGGGTTATCACAGACTTTTTATAATGCGGCCAGCGGAACTATCACATTGACATTTACTACAGGGGGTGGTGGTATATTTACTGGCCCAGGCGGCAGCGGCACAACAAGTCAAACTATGTCAACCGGTACTACTACCACGTTGTTTAGTGACGGTACAAACTGGGTAACAATGGGAGCAGGTGGCGGCCCAATAACTGCAACAACTGGCGCATTTAGTGGACAGGTGTCAACAACTGGCGCAACTGGTTTTAATATTGTATCCAGTTCAACAGACGACTCAACTAGTGACTTAACCGGCGCCGCAACATTTGCAGGCGGCGTAGCTGTTAATAAAAATATCACTATAGGTAAAGCAGGTAATACTGGTAGATTGCGTCTAATGGGTTCAACTAGTGGAACAGTTACTTTCCAAGCGGCAGCAACAACAACAGGCGGAACATATACATTTCCGGCAGCTGACGGAACTAACGGTTATGCATTAACCACTAACGGTTCAGGAACACTAAGCTGGTCAGCAGTTGGTGCATCAATAAGCGATGATACCAGTACAAACGCAACATATTATCCTGCTATTCTAACAACAACAACTGGAAATGCCACAGCTCTTAAAACATCTAGCGGTAAATTTACATTTAATCCAAGTACAGGTTTATTAACTGTTACCGCATTAACTGAAAGTTCAAGTATTACATTAAAAGAAAATGTTAATCCAATAGCTGGTGCATTAGAAGCTATTATGAGTTTAGTTGGTGTAACATATGATCGTCGAGACGGTTCAAGTAAAAACGAAGCAGGGCTAATTGCTGAAGAAGTAAACAAAATTATACCAAATATTGTCAGCAAGAATTCAAAAGGCGATCCAGATGGTATTCACTACAGTAAACTAACTGCGTATCTTGTGGAAGCAATCAAATCATTAAAAGAAGAAATTAATGAATTAAAAGGTAAAAAATAATGGCGCAGTTAACAAGTTTAACAGGTAACGATACTGGTAACTTAACTTTACCTACTGGTACGAATGCCAATCGTCCGTCGGCCCCAACTACAACCGTTGCTCAATTTACTACTACTGGTGCCGCTACTTGGACATGTCCGGCAGGCGTTACCAATATTGAAGTGTTAGTTGTGGCTGGCGGCGGCGGCGGTGGCTCAGCAGCCGGTGGTGGTGGTGGTGGAGTTATTTACGATCCACGATACCCAGTAGTTCCAACAACTGTATACAATTTATCAGTGGGCGCCGGCGGCGCAGCCGCAACTACTAGTTCAAGTGGTGTGGCAGGCAGTAGCGGAACTAATTCAACATTTGATTTATTAACTGCTATAGGTGGCGGAGGAGGAGGTGCATATAATACTCCTAATAATGCTGGACTAAGTGGCGGATCAGGTGGAGGCGGCGGATCAGTTGTGGGCGGCAATGCGGCAAATTTAGGCGGCGCAAGCACAGTTGGTCAAGGATGGAAAGGCGGCAATGGCAACGCCAGCTCAAATCCGTGGGCAAGTGGTGGAGGTGGAGGCGCCGGCGGCGCTGGATACCCAGCAACATCAGGCGGATACGCTGGCAATGGCGGCCCTGGAATTATGTGCGACATTACTGGAACTGCCTTATACTGGGGTGGTGGCGGTGGTGGTGGCGCACAAGGAGGGCGTGACGGCACTGGCAACGCAGGTGCCGGTGGTGTTGGTGGCGGTGGTGGTGGTTGTGTAACTTATCAAACCGGCACTATACTCACTTTCTTTGGTGGTGCCGGTGCGTTAAATGCTGGCGGAAACGGAAACGCAGTTGCAGGCGGCACAGGTGCTGCCGCTGGTGCAGGCGGAGCAAATACCGGTGGTGGTGGTGGTGGACAAGGAATCTCAGTTGGCGCATCAGGAGCTGGCGGTTCGGGTATTGTTGTTATTAGATACAATACTAATACAATACCAGTGGAAGGACAAGCACGTTTCAACACTGAAACCAAAATATTAGAAACTACTATTTCAAATAAATTTCGACCAGTTTTATACGAGAACATTGTTAAGAATGGACTTGTAGTGCATTTAGATGCGGCATACTATGCTGGAACAGGAACCAGTTGGCAGGATTTAAGTGGACGAGATAACCACGCAACTATCACAGGTAGTCCAGCATATAGTACTAACAACGGTGGATATTTTACGTTTAGCAACGGAACAAATCAGTACGCTTCAAACACAAATACATTCTCTGCACATGTTGGCGCAACATCGATGACCATTTGCGGGTGGGTAAGAGCTCCGGCATCAGTGGGCGATTCTTATGTTGCATCAGTAGGCCCGGCAACTACAGGATCAGCTCGTGGGTTACGCCAAGCAAGTCAAGCATTAAGTGCAGTAAGTTATGGCAGTGGAGGTTCGCAAGATTTTAATAGCGGCGGAGTCCTAGAACTCAACAAATGGGTTTACTTATGTGCAGTGTGGAATGGTCCATATGTTTCAATATTCATTAACGGATACGAAGTTGCAAAAACAAATTTAACTGCTCCGGCCGCATTGACTGCTGGTAATTATACTATTGGAAATAACAGTTGGAGTCCCGGTGGTACGTATACCTGGGGCGGCGACATTGCCATGGCGTCAATATATACTAGACCATTAAGCACACAAGAAATACGTCAAAACTTCAATGCAACATCTGCTAGATTTGGTCTTTCAGAAGTGGCAGAAAGAGGATTTGGCTTAAATGCAGGACAGCTAGGCGGACAATGGCCAACTCCTGACTTACTATGGTACGATGCCAGTTTGCCCAAATGCTATCCGGGGTCGGGCACAACAGTTAACGACTTATCGGGTCGTGGCTACACTGGTTCAACAACCAACATAACTTTTGGAACTCAAACATTTCCAACTGAAAACGGACAAGTCAACACCAGCTACTGGATTTTTAACGGCACAAACTCAAGTATTAACCTTGGTGGCAATGCAAGCAGTCAGTTAGCATGGAGCCCGTCAGGATATATTAACAGTACACTAACAGCATTTACTATAGAAATGTGGGTGTATTCATATGATGTTAACAATGCATTCTTTTTTAGTAAACCATGGAACGGCAGCGGACAATATAATATTTGGATGACAGATTGGTCGTTTACCTGCAACGGAGGAAATCCATATGTTAGTTCTGGAGTTTCGGCTAACAATAATCCTAACTGGGGCTGGAATCATGTGGTGGGACATATAGACGGTACTACTATTGGTTATTATCTAAATGGTCAGGGCCGCAGTCAACAGCACGGTATGAAATTCTACCAAGATCCACCAAGCGGAAATGCTGGCGTTCAACCAACATTGGGCAGTATCTACCCAGGTGGATCGTACGGTGACAACAGTTTACAGTTTAGGGGTTTTATTTCAACTTGTAAAATGTATTCAAGAGTTTTAACACCTGTGGAAATACAAAACTTATTTCAATCAACAAGAGCTAAATTCGGAGTCTAATTTTAAATGGCAAATTTAACGTCTACATACATAAGTCCAAATAGTTATGTTAAACTGCCTAAGGGCACAACAGCACAACGTCCTGGATCACCAGCGGCAGGCATGCTGAGATATAACACTGACTTGCGATATACAGAGTTATACAACGGCAATTCATGGGTTCCGTTTCAGGCATCTAAAGCATTACCTAACTATGCAACTGTAACAACAAGTTCGGGAAATCACGTAGTTACACACTATCTAAATAATCGTATACACTCATTTTTATCAGGTTCGCATACGTTTGTACCAACTGTTACTGGATATGTAGAAGTACTAGTAGTTGCTGGTGGTGGTGCAGGCGGATCTGCAGGCGGCGGCGGTGCTGGCGGCCTAGTTTATAACAACGCATTTCTAGTCACTGCGGGTGCCAGCTACACAGTTACAGTTGGTGCAGGCGGACTTGGATTTACTAGCAGTACTGCTAATGTAGCATCAAACGACGGTAGCGCAAGCGTTTTTGGTTCAATTACTGCTGTAGGTGGTGGTGGTGGTGGTGCGTATGGCAGTGCCAACACAAACGGACGAGCCGGCGGATCTGGCGGCGGCGCTGGACACGATACTGGTGTAGCCACAACCGGTGGTGCAGGAACATCTGGACAAGGATTTAGAGGCGGAAACAAGCCTACATTTTACGGAAATAATCCATATTGTGCAGCCGGCGGCGGCGGAGCTGGCGGAGCAGGACAAGATGTTGCAACAAACAATGCTGCCGGCGCAGGCGGCCCTGGATTACCTATATCGATATTAGGTATTCCATTATACTGGGCAGGTGGGGGCGGTGGAGGAGTTCAAGGTAATACTATTGCAGGTATTGGCGGAACTGGTGGATTAGGTGGCGGCGGCGCAGGCGGAAACTGGAACAGCGGCGGGAGCAACTGGAATCAATTTGGTCTTGGACTTCAAGGCGCACTAAATCCAGGCAAACACGGATCAAATGGTAGTGGTAGTGTCACTTGCCGCGGTGGTGATGCTGGACCAAACACAGGTGGCGGCGGCGGTGGCATGGGTATTAGTGTAGAAATTAGCGGAAATGGTGGCTCAGGAATTGTAGTTGTTCGTTATCCAAGTATAACTCCAACTCCTATCATACAACAGTACACTTTTGACAATGCTGGTATTCAACGAACTTATTGGACAGCCCCAGCAGGTGTAAGCAATGTGGAAGTACTAGTAGTTGCTGGCGGTGGTGGTGGTGGCCGCTACGGAGGTGGTGGCGGTGCAGGAGGAGTTGTATATAATTCAAGTTATGCCGTTACTCCAGGAAGTTCGTATCAAATTCAAGTTGGCGCAGGCGGAAGCAGTTGGGCAGGCGATGCTCAAAGTGGCGGCAATGCTGGCACAGGTGGTGACAGTTGGTTTGATGTACTCAGAGCATTCGGTGGTGGTGGTGGTGGAAACTACGGAAACAATGCTTGTTCAAATGGTGCTGGTGGTGGTTCGGGCGGCGGCGGTGGATGTAATAATGCATCAGGTTGTGCTGGCGGCGCAGGCACACAGATTCAAGGTAACTCAGGCAGTGCTGGTAGCGGCAGTGCATATCAAGGCGGTGGTGGCGGTGGAGCAGGACAAGCTGGCGGAACTAATGGCACAAGCAGAGGCGGCGATGGAGTAATGTATTCTATCACAGGACTTCCATTGTATTATGGTGGTGGTGGATCAGGCTGTAGCCTACAATTATTACCAGGAGGTTTAGGTGGCGGCGGCTATGGTGCTAGAGAAAGTACCTATGCAAATGTGCCGTACTGTGATGCATTGCCAAACACTGGTGGAGGTGGAGGTGGCGGCCGAGATGCTCTTTTCTTTGGCACATGGCGCACAGGCGCCGGCGGATCTGGTGTAGTGATATTAAGATATTATCAAACAACTTCATACTAAAATTGGAAATATAGAATGGCAATCTTAAAAAATACAACAGTTACAGACAACGGCTATGTGACCTTTTCACAAGGCAATACAGCCAATAGACCTGCAATCGTTACCACACGCATACAATGGTTAACTGGTGGTGCCACAGTTTTATGTGGCAATACACCAACATTGTCAAGTACAAGTTGGACTTGCCCGGCTGACGTTAACGAAATTGAAGTATTAGTAGTAGCAGGTGGCGGGGGTGGTGGATTTGAAATGGGAGGTGGCGGAGGAGCAGGCGGATTAATTTATAATAAAAACTTCAGCGTTACACCTAACACAATATATACAGTTACAGTTGGCGCTGGCGGAAGTGCAAGAACTAGTAACGGTGATAATACTAGCAATGCTGGTAACAGTGTATTTGGCTCATTAACTGCTATTGCTGGAGGCGCAGGTGGAAATAACTCTAACACATATGATGGCACAGCAACCGGCGGCCGCCCAACAAACGGTGGTTCGGGTGGTGGAACAGGAGAAGGCCAATCCGTTGCACCGGGAACTAATGGCCAAGGATATGCTGGCGGTGCCGCTATTGAAGCTGGATACTATCATTCAGGCGGTGGTGGAGGAGCAGGCGGTGGTGGAGGAGCAGGTAGTCCTTACTGCGCAGGCGGTGGCGGCCCTGGATTATTAATTGATATTTCAGGAACACCAACTTGGTATGCGGGTGGTGGTGGTGGTGGAAGTTATAGCCCTTCATCAAGCGGAAGTTTTCGTCCAGGAGCTGGTGGATTAGGTGGTGGCGGAAATGCTAACACACAAGCCGCTGGTTCGGCTGGCACTAATGGAACAGGTGGCGGTGGAGGTGGCGGTAGTTACAGTCCTTCGTCGGCAGGTGGTGCAGGCGGGTCTGGTATTGTTATTATCAAATATACACAAGCCGCAGACAGCACAGATCCAAGAGGAATAATACGTTTTAATACTGACGTTAAAGATATTGAGATCTACAACGGTCAAGCACAAGGTTGGGTATCACAAAATCCAATGAAAAACTTTGGCGGACATAACCTATTACCATACAGTCAAGACTGGTCAACATATACTGGTAACTATTTTAGCAATTGGATTAACTCCACAGTGACCGCAGGACAACGCGACCCATTTGGAACCACAAATGCCGCTTTACTTACTGGATATTACGCAAGGCTTTCAACTACAGTATCAGTAACACCTGGCAAAACATATACATTTAGCGTTTGGTTAAAAAATTCTGCGTTAGTAAATGCTGTAAATTTACATATAGTTAAAGGACTCAGCGGAGCTCAACAAGGCGACGTTTCTCTAACAGTTAGTGTGGCCAGTATAACCAACTGGACTAGATTTTCTCTATCTTACACAGTTCCGGCTAGTGGAGTTAATCAAATACAATGCGGTGTAGGATTTGGTAGTTCTATGTCAGCATCTGCTACTGGATATTCAATGTTTGTATTTGGAGGACAGTTAGAAGAAGCTAGTGCGCCTGGACCATACACATATACCAACGGTGTTGCTAGCCCAGCTCCAACTAAACTAAATGGTTACCGAATTCATACTTATTCTACCGCGGGCATAAGTGGATTTACTCCAGCAGTTACTGGATTTGTTGATGTGTTAGTTGTAGCTGGAGGCGGTGGTGGTGGCAGCGGATTTAACAAAAGTGCCGCTGGAGGCGGCGGTGGCGGCGGCGGAGTTGTACAAATACAGTCCATGGCTGTTGAAGGAGACAAACAATATACTGTTGTTGTTGGCGCAGGAGGAACTGGCGGAACCGCAGGTACATCGGGCGTAGCTGGAATGGGCCGAATGGGCGGGATGAGCCAGTTTGGAACTGTAACTGCTGTCGGCGGCGGCGGTGGTGGAAACTATTCAGATATAGGTGGAATGTCAGGCGGATCAGGCGGCGGAGGTGGCGGCGCTGGCGGAAATCGAAGCGACGGCGGCTATCTCGGCGGTGCTGGTACACCTGGACAAGGTTACCCTGGTGGCAGGCACGATGGGTCAGGACAAAGTAACACAACTACCAGTTGTGGTGGTGGTGGCGGAGCAGGCGGCCCAGGAATGGACGGATCAGTTGGTGCGCGAGGCGGAAACGGCGGCCCAGGTTTCCCAAGTTTAATTGCTGGATCAATGACTTATTTTGGCGGCGGTGGTGGTGGTGGTGGCGCAACCACTAACGGTGGTGGTTACGGCGGTATTGGCGGCGGCGGCAATGCCGGACAGAGCCAAAACTCCGACGGTCTTCCAGGAACTAATGGGCTTGGTGGTGGTGGTGGTGGCGGAAGTTGTGACGTTGGATCAATTGCTGGTGGCACAGGCGGCTCAGGAATTGTCATAGTACGATACAGACACGAGTAAATAACTCCATAGGAGATAATTACATGAATACAGTTCCAATGGATTTGTTATTTGGAGTAGACGTAGCAATTAAAAAACTACGTCCTGGAGCAAATTTTCAATTAGAAGGATCCCGTATTACAATTTGGAATGATCCAGACGGTAGACCTGCACCTACTTGGGAAGAAATACAAGCTCAACTCGACTCTGACAAAAACCTTTATTACGACCACTTAGGCATTAAAGAAGATGAGTATCCTATATTCGATGCACCAGTAGTGACAGGTGAGCCTCACGGTGGCGAGTTTGATGAAACTCCTGTCAGTAAACAACGAATGAATTTGTGCAAACAATGCGATAGTTATATGCTTGGTATTAGAGTTTGTAAAGAATGTTCGTGCTTTATGCCAATAAAAACTTTACTAACTGATGCAGTTTGTCCATTGGGTAAATGGTAAATTTAACTAAATTTTACCATCCAAATATTTCATCATTTACATTTTGCAATCCGCTTGATCTCAAATTAACCAGCTGGATTGTAGAATGTCTAAACACATACGCTAGACAAAATAAAATAACAGAACCGTTAACAATAACTCAACTGTGGCTAAACGAAGATGTTATAGGACAGATGCCGCATAGTCATAACGGAAATTTTCTTATTGGATGCCTTTATTTTACTTTAGGTAGCAATATATATTTTATTGAAAATAATGAAGAAACTGACTGCTTTATAGAACCTGGTATGTTATTGTTATTTCCAGGAGGTACTATGCATGGAACTAGACCTCACACAGAAACTTATATTAGAAGATCAGTGGCATTCAACGTTAATAAAAGCTGTACCAACCAGTAATAATAAACTTTTCTTCAGTAGCACTGGGCAATCCTCGATGTGTATAGGTCCAGTCACTAGGCCAGTATAGTGTAAGACCTTTTTGAGGTTTAACTTTAATTTTTTGATGTAAAAATTCAGTTTCCCCTCCGTCCGCAACATCATTCAAATAGGTCATAAAGGCTAAATGTCTATTGTTAGCAGGCGTATTTGATGTCCCACGCTCAGTATGCCATTGATGGTAAGCTCCACTTGGCATATATTTTTGTATATTAATTCCTTCAACTATTCCCCAGCGTTGATATACATCACACATTGGAAATTTATTTACATACATTTGTGTAACTTTTTGAAGTTGTATCGCCGCATATTCTTTAAACAAATTGGTATCTTGTTCAAGTTTACAATCAAATGAATCTTTGACAGACTTGTCTAAAATTCCTTCAGGATGTTCAATAGTATAAGATTGGCCGCGCTCAACATGTTTGCTATTAGCATGATAGTTGATAATCTTATCGCATATAGACATATCTTCCAAAAACCACCCCCCAATAAAGTTTTCAGTAGAAGATTCAATAATACATTCTTTGAGCATAGAAGCCATATCGCGCCGACCCTTGTTAGTTTAAGTATATATAATATTAACTTTAAACAAGGTATAATTATGATACATCATCTGTTCCCAACTCTCGTATATACAGGCTCAAATTTAGATATTTTAGAAACCAGCAAAGCTATTTTTGATAAATGTCCAGAACTCCAGCCATGTTCTGAAAAATTTTCAACTACTTTGATAGAATATTCTCCAGGCACTTGTTTAGTCAGTTGGGATTTTTCAAAAGAATTAGAAACTCAACCGTTGTTAGATTTTATCAATGTATCTGTAAAAGAATACATGGAACAAATGCAAATTATTCCAGAGTCATATCAGGTAGAAATTCCTAACATATGGTTAAATGATATGGAATCTGGAGGATATCATAGACCGCACAATCATTATGGTTATACATTCAGTGGAACTTACTATATTGATTGTCCAGCAGACTCAGGTAAGATTTTATTCCACAATATAACTGAAGATTGGTTTTTTCAAAAGTTAAAAAGTGTAAAAGAATGGACTACTGGGAACTCAGCAACTTGGTGGATCCCAGTTGCGGCAGGAACTATTATTTTATTTCCTAGCTATTTGAAACATAGTGTGCCGCCCGCAATATATGAAGGCACTCGTAGATCTATTGCGTTTGATGTGGTTATGAAACCAATTTCATTAAATTAAATCAACTAGATCAAACACTGTTTGCAGTTTAGTACGAATAATTTTACTACTAAAACTATTGCGCAGTCCTTGATGCAATGGCTTAGGCGCACGATCAATAGTGGCCCACGCCCATCCTTGATGCTCATCACTTAATACTGGAACAAATTCCGTGTCAATTACACACAAGTATGTGTGAAAATTAAACACACGATCATTACTGACAAATGTTTCAAGAGGAATTGTTTTTAGTATAGTAGGAAGTACACTTATTTCTTCAGAGATTTCACGTTGTAATCCCTGCCAAGGTGTTTCGCCAGTGATGTTTGTGCCACCGACTAAGCCCCAAGTACCTTCGTGTTTGCCGTGTGCTTTTTGTAATAGTAAAAATCGTCGTGTGGACTTGGCATAAAATAATGCACCACTACAAACTATAGATTCTTTTATAACACTATTTTCCAATTAGCAGCCTCGTATACACCTTCGAATGACTTGACCCATGAAACACCGTTCCACAAGTATTGTATTCCAGTATATATATTCGTCTGCCATACCATAGTGTCTGAGTTCTGACTAGCGTTAAAAATCACAGTCCAGCGTAGTCCAGTCCATTCAATGATATCGTTTGCGTGTGCAACAAAGTCTGCGCCTGTAGTACTTTGCCATGCAGTAGGGCCTTTTCCAGCTGCATTTAGTGTGCTACCAATGTCTTCGATAATAAGAAAACGTCTACCCGCAACTACTAGTTGATCAGTTGCTTCTTTGTTGGGTTTTTTAGGATCGTATTGCTGTGGATCTATAATAGCATCAAAAGTACCTGGACTATTTGGTCTGTAACAAGACTGTAAATTATACCCAGCTACATTATCTAAAATTCCCGCACTGTCAATACCGGTGTTGGTGGTAAGTGTATCCACGTTCCACTTAACTTGTAAAATCGTTTCATCTAAACTATTAATGGCAAAGGTGCCCACAATTAGTGTGCCGTTTGGTTGCGTTAAATATAGCTGGCTTGACCCGGCTTTATATTTGTTAGGAGTTCTAGCAAACAACTCATTCCAGTTGATAGGAGTGCCCAGTCTTACAGGAATATCTAAAGAACTTCCACGCTCAACAACACTTTCATGTGCTCCAATTAGTATAGCTTGTCCGTTATACACTTCTAATCTATAGTTTTCATCTGACCCAATTACAAGTCCTAGCAAATCTGACATGGATGTTGTAGTGGCAATTGGATCTTGACCTAATCCGTCAATATAAGTTCCGCTAGTTGTGCTGGTATTGTACATACTGGTAACAATTTTAGTAATAACACCAAGATGTTTGACCTTAACTGGCGGATTAATCCATATAGGTGTGTCCAGTGTAAGGGTAGCAATATCAATAGGAGTATCTGTACCCACAGGAACTGTACGGCTATCCCAACTGATGTCATTTAAATTCAATACCGTTAAACTGGTCCAGTCAACATAGTTGTCTGTGGTTTGTAATTCTAAACTGGGGTTAAACAACACTAGAATTTGTTCAAGCATTTGTAATTTTTGATCTGTGTTAGCACTCCAGATATCGCACTTCATGGTTAGTTTAAAAGGAGTTGGCATTAATCTTTCAATTGTGTAATTTCTGCCTTGACCTGTTGTGTAACGATTAGTATCTGGATCTATATCACGTTCACGAATGTTAACAGTTCCTACAAATGTCTGGTCACTTAGCCTGTCACGATCCATGGCCAAGCCAGTGATATAAACGCTGATTCTAGGAACACTATTAACTTTGTTCTCACTGTTGTTACGAATAATACTGGCAACTTGTCTGTCAGCATCTCCATACATAACTGGAACACGTACCAGTGTTCCATCGCCGTATTTGACCACAAAGTTACTCAGCGCACGAATTGTCTGCGTGATGTATCGTCTTATTTGCCCGTCATAAAAAAATTCCATTATAAATCTGCCCTTGGTTTTAATGCTTTGCTAATACTTTGACGTTGTGGTTCTCTGTAATTGTATACGGTCACAGTCCATTGACCTGCATACGGTATTGTTTGTTGTACAGTATCAACTATGGGTAAATTAATTTGCATCTTGGAACTGGTTATTCCTTCTGGACTAATATAATTATAAGATGTAATTAATCCTGGCATGTCTGCGACCACATATTCTATTAATACTGTATCTATTTTTAGTACAATATACAAACCAGTTACAGTGGAATCAATTTGTGTTCTAACTCTGATAGCATCTTTAGCCGCATTAGTAATATCACTAATAACTGCTTCGTTATAAGTCCAATTAGCATTATTAATGAATCCGGTTTTTAACGTATTTCTTGAATTGGTATTGGTCATATTCATACGTACTGCATCTTCCACTGCTATCCATGCATTTTGTTTACCATCAAATCTATATAGTCTGTTTGGCAGCATGTCAACACGTAAAAAGAAATCATCTGCAGCAGCTGTTGCTGGAAATTGTATGCCAAATCCAAAGTCGTAACCGTTAGTAGGAAAGCCATCGCCCAACAAGTAACCAGTGTATCCACTACGTTGCGGAACACCTGTAACTGAACTGGCAGTTACTCCGTTGCTGGCATTACTGGCCAGAACAGAACCGCTGTCTGCTGTGTTTAATACTGTTTTGCCAGTGTCAGGATCTGCGGCAATTGTGTAATATTGACGAGTTTCAAAGCCACTTTTTGGCACATCAATTTCAGCCTGTTGAACCACAGCATCACTGATTTGTAATTCTTGATTGTGTGTACTTAATAGGTCACGCAATGTGGTATCTGCAACAGGATCACCGTTGGCATCTTTGGCTGGCTGGTCAAAGATTTGTGCAAATTGTTGACTGTCTGTGACTTTCTTCAGTTTTAATCTGTACAAATGTGGGAACCAAGTTACACTGAATCCTTCACTAGCACGGCCCACATCTTCAATAACATAGTATCTAGGCAAAGCAAAGTCAAATTCGTTAAGAGCAAAATCATCACGCAAATGCGGCAGTTCTAACACATCTCCACTTATGGGCTTGCGTCCTATGTACTTGATAAAATCGTTAATATGCACAGTCATGTACAAGGTATCATTGTCAATAAACAAGCCAAATTGACTTAGGTTGAAATCAACGTTTTGTACATTATAAAGTCCACGAATTCTGTAGATTTCTGTGTCATAACTTCTGTCACGATTCTCTAAAAACAGCAAATCTTGTATGTTTGTAACTGCTGTGGTTGCATAGTGTGGCTGATCCGCAGTGGCATTTTCAGCCGCAGTATTTGCACCTAAATACTTGTGCAGATAAACGTCTGTTCCGCCCGCTTGGAACATTTCTGAGCACTGGCGATCGATGAACTTGTAATCAAGTCCTTTTTCGGGTTTATATAAACTTAGTCTTGGCATAGTAACATATTTATCGATAGCTAAATATACTAGGAGAGTAATAACATGGATGATTTACCATCAACAACTACGTCGAATTCCACTTTAGAACGAAATAAAGTCTTTGATTATGTGCGAGATATGCTGGGCGATGGCATGGTTGAAGTAGAGCTTGACCCTAAGCATTACGAAACCGCACTAGATCGTTCGCTAAACCGTTATCGTCAAAAGAGTTCAAATGCAGTAGAAGAAAGCTACCTGTTTTTAGAATTAATACAGGATCAAAATGAATACAGATTACCTGATGAAGTTATCACTGTTAGACAAGTGTTTCGCAGAGCAATTGGCTCAAGAACTGGCATGGGTGCAGGTGGTACGCTGTTTGAACCGTTTAACCTAGCTTATACAAATACCTATCTAATGTCAGGTAGTATGATGGGAGGTCTAGCAACATATGACATGTTTGCCGGATACCAAAAACTAGTTGGTCGCATGTTTGGTAGTTATATTGAGTTTCATTGGAAACCAACTACACATATTCTAAACATTTTACAACGTCCGTTTGCACAAGGCGAACAGATTTTAATACAAAGTTATAATTTCCGTCCTGACTGGGTATTGTTGCAAGACATCTATGCCAAGCAGTGGTTACGTGATTACACCTTGGCCGTGTGCAAAACCATGTTGGGCGAAGCACGTTCTAAGTTTGCCAGCATTGCAGGCCCAGGTAGTTCAATACAAATGAATGGTGGAGATTTAAAATCCAGTGCTAAAGAAGATTTTGAACGTCTTGACAAAGAATTAATGGATTTTACAGCCGGTGGTACAGGATACTACTTTGTAACTGGATAAAAACTTAGATGACTATTAAATTTTCACAATTACCGTTACAAGCAACTATTGATGGAACTTATGTTGTCCCAGTAGTAGGGCCAGGCCCAACCAGTTATAAAACCACAGTTGACAATATTGGCGCATATTTACTTGCGGGTAATGCGGCCACTGCTACTAAGTTAGCCACGGCACGTACAATTAACGGTGTGAGTTTTGACGGCACTGCCAACATTAGTATTACAGCGTCAATTCCCACATCAACTAGTTCAGTACTGGGTGGTGTAATTGTTCCTGTAGTTGGTACCAGCGGACTTACTAATTCAAGTGGAACTATTGGAGTAGCCACAGCTTCTACCACACAACTTGGTGCTGTTAAAATTGACGGAACTACTGTAACAATTAACGGTAGTGGAGTCATTAGTGCAGCACCCTTACAAGCAACAATGGTACATGCATTTGCATTTGATGCAAATAAAAATTTAATTTATACAAAAACAACAGGACAAGCATTTAACTACACTACAGACGGTCAAAATAGTTCGTATGTAATGGTGGATATTGGAACAGATGTATACAATTATAGTTTAGATGCAAGCGGAAATTTAATAGCTACATTTTCTAGCTAAATATTGAATATAGGATAAAACATGGCCGTAACTACAGTAAATTTAGGAAAAATAAGAGTAAACTGGCGTGGCCCGTTTGCCACAACCACAGCTTACACTATTAACGATGCTGTTAGTTTCAGCGGCTCGAGTTATATCTGCGTAACTGCTTACACCAGCACAAGCAGTTTTTCAACTGACTTAGCTGCCAACTATTGGCAACTAATGTCGCAGGGCGCAACAGCCAATACAACCACAGGTGATTTAACTTATCGAGCCAGCAACGGCAGTGATGCGAGATTGCCTATTGGTACAAGTGGTCAAGTTTTAACAGTGAGCACAGGCGGTGTGCCAGTCTGGGAAACAAATGACAGTGCTGGAACAGTTTATTATGTTACTACAAATGGTTTAGATACCAATAATGGTCTAACACTGGGTCGCGCATTTAAAACTATTCGTTACGCCTGTACACAAATCACTGGACCAGCAACACTATATGTTAAAGCTGGTACATATTACGAACAATTACCAATCACAGTTCCTGCAAACGTTACCATTGTAGGCGACGGCATGCGAGATACAGTAGTTTCTCCATTAATTGGATCTACCAATACCACATACGCCAGCATGACATCTAACACTTTGGTGGTTGCTAGTACCAGCGGTATTGGCATTGGTATGACTGTGACTGGTACAGGATTTACCGGTGCACAAAAAGTCACTGCGGTAGTAGACGGCACCACATTGACCATGAGTGCAACTTATAATACTACACCCAGTGGAGTATTAACATTTACATATCTAAGCACAGACGGCACTCCAGTTCCTAATCAGAACAGTACTATGTTCTTGATGAGTGATCAGACCATGTTAACTGGTCTATTATTGATTGGTATGAGTGGATTTACACCAAGCGGCGCAGCTCCAGCCGACTACACACAGGCAACAGTGGGCGGTGTGTTCTTAAGATTAAACCCAGCAAGCCCTATCGCAAACAAATCACCATACATTAAAGACTGTACTGCAAAATCAACAGGCGGTGTGGGTGCTATTGTGGACGGTAGTGTACACGCAAGCGGTAATAGAAGCATGGTGTTCTGGGCCTATAACATGGTGATAGATGGTGGCGCTGGACTAGTTGTTGGTAATTTAGGTAAAGTTGAAGCAGTTAGTTGCTTTACTTACTATTGTTATTTTGGTTACTTTACCTATGGCGGCGGTGTTATCCGTTCTTTATCAGGTAACAACAGTTACGGTACCTATGGTTGTGTGAGCCAAGGATTTGACTCAACAGAAAGTCCAGTAACTGGTACTGTTCACGGTAACATGTTGACCTTGACTACCAACACACTAACTGGCATTTTCCAACAAGGCGAAATTATTACGCAACCATATGCGGCTGCAATATCAATTTCCAGTGTAACTGGTGCAACAAATACAGCCACAATTAACTATGCTAGCCAAGGATCTTCACCATTTGCAGTTGGCCAAACAATTATCATCGCAGGCGTGACACCAATCGGTTACAACGGCAATTATGTAGTTGCAACTAGTACCGCAACAGTTACAACTTTTGCTCTAAGCGGCGCTGGCGGATTAGGCAACGGCACGGGCGGCACAATTAAAGGTGTGGCCAGTGCGTATGTAACCAGTGTTCAAGCTGGCTATTTGTAT
>Ga0209500_10000455_pt1 | contig 35005 bp, 64 predicted proteins | sample S_140212_EF_Meta_FD_187323 | JGI IMG/M metagenome (GOLD analysis project Ga0209500, IMG submission 187323) | Freshwater microbial communities from Lake Simoncouche, Canada to study carbon cycling - S_140212_EF_MetaG (SPAdes) (version 2) | ecosystem: Environmental > Aquatic > Freshwater > Lake ...
ATGGTTATAAGATAAATATTGATGGAATTTTAACCGAAGAATGGGCTGATAAATTACGGTTACCAACCAGAGCAATCTCTTTAATGTGGAATCAACGTTCAGTTGATACATTCTTAGGTTTACCATTTAATATAGCCTCTTATGGATTATTATTGGAAATCATTGCTACTGCTGTGAATATGGTACCTGACGAATTGATAGGAAATTTAGGTGATACTCATCTATATTCAAATCATATTGAACAAGCAAAAGAACAAATTGGAAGAAAATACACCCATGAAGAACGGGAGTCTATGTTGAAAGATGCAATGAGTTGGCATTTATATAACAAAGCTGTTAATGAACTGATGCCATTCGGTGGTGGTATGTCTGAATATTATGACATATATAAAATACCATATTATACAAGAGCACCTTATAAATTACCTTCTTTAAATATTAATACTGAGTTTTGGCCTAGGGAAACTGAAGATGGTCCATTAGATGCAATAGCAATAGTTAATGGATTTAGCAATGACCATTTTTGTGGATGTTTATTAGAAGCAGATATTCAATTAGCTAATTATCAAGCTCACCCAACAATTAAAGCACCTTTATCAAATTAAAAAAATATAAAATCATGACAACTGTAAAAAAAGCAATACTATTTGGTGGAGCAATCATACTTTCAAGTTCATTTGTATGGCTACCAAAATTTAATACAATAAACATAAACGGTTCTAGTACACAGAACCAAGATATTTGTACATATCGAATAGACTCATTAACTGAAATTATTGTGGATCAAAGAGACCAAATACATTTTCTAAGAGACGAAATCCAATTTAAAGAATCTGAAGTTAGTTATTGGGGTCATAAATATGATTCAATTAAACAAAATCTTAAATAATTTGATTATGAAAAAGGTATTAAGAGTTGAACCATATTGGTATAAAACATGGTCACCGTCATTTAAACAACTTGGCTTAATTTCTCCATATATTACATATAATCCAGAAGGTCACTTTGTTGAACCTGGAGTTAGCTCTTGGCTATTAATAGTAAGCTTTAATATACTAATTTGGGATTTTGGATTCAGGATCTGTTATGACCTTGAGTATTAAGCGGTTGCAGTTGAGTCTAATGAACTAGCAAAAGCTTTTGCTTTTTGAAAACCAACCGAAACAACTGCTCCATCTAATGAAGTTCCCCAACCTGCATTTGACCTAATATAGTCAGTAACTGCTGAATCTAAATCTGAATAGTTATTTGGATCTTTACTGTGTCTTTTAAATGAATCAATAAAATATAGGATTGCAAATTCTGCCGCAACCTCAGGTTTTTCAAGAAGTTCAGGATTTTTAACAATGTCAATACTACCTAAAGCCTGATTTGTCTTATTATAAATCTTTTGTAGATTTTCGTAATTTTCTTTGAAAGTTATTCCGTTAAAACCTCGGCCTCTGTATTTTTCTCCATCTCCTGGTTCAGTATTACCGTACATTCCACCATATACTGCTTCCCAGAATTTATGGTCAAATTCAGTTTTACCTAATTGTTTCCAACCTTCAATTTCTTGATCTGAGTATTTTGTAATTCTGGCTCCAAATACTTCTTTCATTCTTGCAAGTGATGTATTAAAATAGGAAGTTTCGCTACCGCCCTTTGAAGACTCTTTTGAAATTACACCTAAAATTGCTTTACGTGCAAATTCATTTGTTATTCCATTTTTGTCCATTGACTTTTCTAATGCAATCATATTTTCTTTTGGAAAACCTCCTCCAGCTTTAAAATTAGTACCTTTACCTGCAATTAATGAAGTTGAATATTTGTCTAAATCAGCTTGAGAAAAATTCTTTTCTTTTAATTTTGCAATAAGTCTCTTAATTAGATCTGAATCAATTGTAGCAACTTTTTGATTACCGCCAGCAGCAATTGGCCTAGCTATGTCACCTGTTGTTTCTTTATCAAATACCGATAAGTCAAGTTGGTCTTCCCAATGATCCATTACATATTGTTTAATTGTTGCACCTTCGTCCGCCATCTTGCCTGGATTAACTTCGCCATGGCCAAATATTTGATCCCTCGTATAACCAAGATGTTTAATAATCTTTAGTACAGCAATTGCTTGGGCATCACCATTTGTTTTTCCATGTCTTAATACATCAGGATCATCCTTTCCAATAACTTCAACCCCTTGGGCATTTGAATTTGAAATTCCTGGAGGTGCTCCACGATCACCAGTAGATACGCCAACGTGAGCGCCTCTTGAATTAGACGGCAGCGTTTTATAAATTATACCATCTCTATCAACAACCCATTGTACACCTAATTTAATGTTTTCACCTTTTTTATTTTTAGCGACATTTAAAGTATGAACAACATCATGTGCATCTCCAAGACCGGCAGTATGGTGAATTATAAAAAAATTATTTGATTTAATAGGTTCTCCTTTTCTAGGATATACAGACTCATCTGAAATATCTATAATTTCAGTTTGTTCCTCATTAAGGCTTTTAGTAAACTGGTTAAATGTTTTAATCATATTAAAGATAGTCTATTTTAGGTAGAGTTTCTGCGTTAAATTTATCAATAGCAGCTGCTGTTTCTGGGCCAAAATATCCGTCAACTCCGTATTTTTCAAGTTTATAACCTAAAAATTCTAATGCAAGCTGAATATCTTCAACCATCTTAGAATATTCAAAATTGCCTGCTACTTGAAGATTAATTGATTTATTTGAATTGGCAAAGTCTTCAAGTGTTTTATAAAACTCTGTAACTTTAGCATCAAGTACACCTTGGTTTTCAGCATTTCCTTGAGTTTTAATATCGCCAGGTTCACTCTTACCAGTTAACCAGTCCCAAAAACCATTTTCATTGAGTGTTGACTTAAATTCGGTAAATGTTTTAATCATGTTAAACTTTAAATATTTATTATGTACTATATTGTAAAGTTATTTATCTAATGTCTGAATCAATTAAAAGAGTTGTGTTGAATGGATTTAGATACTATCAAGTATCTGATTTAACTGGTATTATTGGAACTTTCCCAAGTGTAACTTCTGTGCTTGGAGATACATCTGATAAGTCTGGGCTTGATGCTTGGAGAAACCGGGTTGGTCACCAAAAGGCTGATCAAATAGGCCAAGATGCAGCTAACCGAGGAACGGTAATGCACCGACTATGTGAAATTTATCTTAATTTGCCGCAGTCAATGTCTGCCAAGGACAGACTTGAGGACACTTTGTCCTTGGCCAGAATAGACGATGAGATTGATCAATTTGATAATCGGGCAAAAATTGTAGGTGGCATGCTCTTCTATAATTTTATAAAATCAAATTCGTTTGACGAAATTAAACGGGTAATTGCCCAAGAGCGATTCTTATGGACCGCTAGGGATGGTGGATTTGCTGGAACGGTTGATAATGTTTCTGAATTAATAACTGGTGACCATGCAATTGTAGATTTTAAAACTGCACGTAAACCCAAGGAAGAAAAATGGATTGAAGATTATAAAAATCAAGTTGCAGCATATTCAGTTGCAGTTTGGGACCGCCTGCAGGTTAAAACAGTTACTTGCAGAATTTGGATTTCAAATGAAGTAAACTTAGCTCCACAACATTTTAGAATGGACTCTAGTGAAATGCGAGAATACTATTTTAAATTCAGAGAAAGATTAGCAGAATTCTATAAGAAGAATCCACCAATTGTACGTTAGGCAATCTCAGTTCGGAGAGTGATCTTTCTTAAAAGATCTAATCTAACTGGAGTAGGTCTTTCAACTCCACCAAATGTTCTTAAGTAAATAAATGGCTGATTTGCAGTATTTCTGGTTGTATAATCGCATTTAGATAAAATACCCCAATTGTTTTGGTGATTTGCAATATAATAATGATCTCCAGCTCTGGCCATTAATTTATCCTGTTCTGTAACTGGTTCAAGATTTAGTGCAATTAATCCCATTCCAACAAATGGGCCTTCAACCGTTTTACCAGTAACTACATTAACTAGGGTAATATTACGAGGATTACTAATTAATTCCTGTGGACTTTCAACTGACCTTATTGCTCTACCTACTGTTTCAACTGCTACAAATACTGGAACTCCAGCAGCTCCTCTAAGAGTTGCTTGTTGAGGTTCTGCTAGAACTACAAATTTTGCAAAATTACCTGTTCTGATTTTCTTAAGCAGATCAATACTAGCAAGGTTTGGGCGATTACCTACTGCCTGTTTTAATTCTCTTCCGGTAAAATCAAGTTTACCAAATAGGGCTTTATCTGCAGTTCTTGCTACATTTTGAGAACGATCTCTTTCAATTTGCTCTCTTTCTGCTTGAGCTTCAGCATCTCGACGTTGTTGAACTACTTCAGGGCGTAATCTATTGCTAATAAAGATTTTACCAGCTGGAGTTAAGTTAACTCTATCTAAGTCCGGAATACTTTCAATATTTACTTTAACCCATTGAGACTTATCAGTAGTTGTTCGGGTATCACTTGCTTGTCTTGCAGTAATTTCGCCGGCTTCAATTCTAATTGCGTCTGTTAGGTTTACAGCAATGTAGGTTCCACCGTTATTATCGGCAACCATTCGAATAGGTAATCCGCTATAGCTTTGATCGTATAGGTAACTTTTAACTACAATAAAGTCGCCAATATTCCATTCTGTATCTGGCTCTGCTCCAAATTGTGTAATACGAGTAGCAAGACGTTGCCTAGTTTCAGCCTCTTCACGAGTTCTACGCTCTCTATCGGTAATTGCTTGCCGTTCTGCTCGTTCTCGATCAAGACGTTGAACTTCCGATCTAGCTGCATTAATTGAGGTTAATCTCTCAGTTGATATACGACCATCTCTTCCTAATGAAGCCAAATAAGCATCATCTAATTTTGTTAAAAAAGTATCAGGTAAAATTGAAAGAAGTTCATCATCAATATCAAACCTGTCCGGTTTTGTATACCCAAAACCTATTTGTCGTTCAATAAATCTGTCAGCTACATCAATTTTTGATTGCGTACTTATTCCTTTATCCATTGCCATCCAACTACCTGGACCAATTATGGCTAAGGCATCGTCTACTGATGGTGTTCCATCTGGGTTTGCTTTATAGTCTAATAATGATCCCCAAGCTTTGTCCTTTTCAGGAGTTCCACTTGAGTTTGAAGAAATATAACCTGCATATTTTAATAGTGTTCGGTACAATTTGTAACCTAATCCTGTACCCCTAAGCGCAGGTCTAATTCCATCATTTGGAAAATGGCTTCTTTGAAATGCGCTTGGCTCCTCAGTTCTAAGATAAATTGCAGTAGAATTTGGATAGACGTCTCTCCATTTACCAAAATCATCTTTCATTCTACCTTCATCAATTTGCTTAAGTTCCTTAAGTAAATCAACAATAGGTTGTGGAAATTTTGGATAATAGTCTCTGGTATTACTGGGCTTTTCCATTGTAATCTCAAGTCTATTGACCTGTTTCAGTGCACGAGTTAACTCAGCAGCAACTTCTGCATAACTTCTACGAACTGGCTGATTTGCCATACGCGCTTTACGATCAACGGTTTCTTGTCTAGCTCTACCAATATGACTGCCTGCTAATCGCTCAGGGCGTTTAACCCCCATTTCATCAACTAGCCCACCCTGATTAATATTTGATTCATTAATTGCTTCTATAAAAGACTTTGCCATAATTATATAAAAAATACTTTTTAGTTATTTATTCTTGAATCCGGTTAGATAACCATAGTAGAATATTTAAAAAGATTTGGATCATGCAAAAACTCACATTTACTAAACAGTCTATTCTAGTTTCATTTTGGGATGAAACTTCTGAAAAATGGATAGATCGCAATATTGCTGATACAAGTCTACCTATTACTTGGTATTTACCATATGAAGTTCATATAGAAAAAAATGTTACCTTAAGAGACATTATTAATATGTTAACTCCATATTCTGAGCAATTAAATTTTGTGTTTCTTGCATATCTTAATGGCGTGCAAGTTGAAGACCTATTTATAGAATTGTTAAGTCGACCGGCTGAGCCACATAATCTTAAAATAGATGCAATTTGTCTATTGTGGATGGGTAAAGTAAAACCTTTACCTGATATAGATGATCCACAAATATACACATTTTCAGCCCTACTAGCTCTAGAAATTATTGATGAAGAAGATGATGGATCAGAGGACGAACTCCATAGCATTTATGATATAACCGTTGATCAATTATTAGATACGTCAATTGTGATCGATGATTTCCTAGAATATTATGATGATGATAAACATGATGATGCACTATTTAGTGGAATAATTGATTGGAAATTTTTTGATTTTATCCGAACACTATTAAGCGAATTAGTTTTGTATAGTTTTACAACTGATATAATTAAAAAGTCGGACTTAAATACTGATCCAATTGGACCAGCTGAATTATTTGAACATCTTGATAAATTAGATAAATTTTTTAAAGATGAACCAACCGATTTAGATTAATGGTAATATAACATGCAATCGAAAGTATCTAAGCTTTTGTGGTATATTATATTAAGTATGAGATCAAAGAAAATAAAAACTTTTTATACGCCAAAACAGGTTTTAGAAAATGACAAGACTGCTAATTATAGTAAGTCTCCATTAAAACCTAAGCTGTTGTTGGCATATTTAAAACAGAAAAAACTGCTTGGTAATTTTTCAATAACTGATGATTTTAAACCATTTACTAAAACTGATTTTAGAATGGCTCATCATAAAAGTTATGTGGACGATTTTTTTAATGGGACTGGCCTATGCTGTTCAAATTCATTAGCTTGGTCAAAGCAGTTTGCTGACTCAATTAGATATACAAATTCATCGCTATATGCAGCAATCCGAAATTCAATAGTCAATCCAAAACAGGTTAGTTTCAGTCCAACTAGTGGATTTCACCATGCTAGACCAAGTGGAGGTAGCGGTTTTTGTACATTTAGTGGTCAAGTAATTGCATCACTTAAAATCTATAATGAATTTGGATTAAGTGGGGCCTATTTAGATTTAGATGGGCATTTTGGAAATTCAATTGAAGACAGTCGTGTATTTTGTAAAAACTTAAATAAAGCAGTTCCATTAGATTTTAATATTAATCCAGAAGGATATGACTCTGACTATTTAGCAGATCTTGCAAAATGGTTAGAAAGATTAAAATATGCTATTCTAAATAATAAAATCCATTATGTAGTTTGGTGTCACGGAGCAGATTCTCACGCTGATGACAGCTTAGGCAGACAATGTGATACTGATCATTGGTCTGCATGCTCAACTCTTTTTTGGAAATGGGTAAAAGGCATGGATAAAATATTAGGCAGGCCATTGCCAGTTTCATGTGCACTGTTTGGCGGATATCGAGATGATGATTATAATTCAGTACTAAGTTTACACACCAGCGATTTGGTTAAGTGCTTTAAAGAATTACTTGAGGTCGACGTTAAATATACTATAGAGGTACTGCCTCGTCAAAAAATTGGATATGGTGATGGTAAGAGACTACGTAGAAAACGAAGAATCCTGGATCAAAAAGTATAAAGATATTGACAGTAAAGGAGTTACCTCAACCTATTGGAAGGAGGTTCTTGCAGTAATTGGCTATTTAGAATATAAAGAAAATTATGAGAGTTGCCAAGAGCTTTGGGAGTACTATAAAGAAATAACAAATGGTAAACAGGACGATATTGACTAAACAAAAAATAGCCCAATTAGGGCTATTTTTTATTAGGTTAACTTTTAATTATGAATTAAGTTGTTGATCTGGCAAAGTTGATTCAGCCGGTGCCTCTGCTAACTCTGTTGCTGCTGGTTTTTTACCATTCATAACATTTTTAACACCAAGTAAAGTTGCACCAATTAAGGTAAAGGTTATTGCTTGAGTAATAACATCAATTGATTTGGTAATCCATAACTTGTCAATACAACCTAATAAGAAGCATGCGCCTCCAATAAAGATAATATAGAGACCAGCAACTGAAGTACCTGAAGTTTTACCATTATCATTTGAGGTCATTTCACCAAATGAAAAACGTTTAACATCTCCGATTTTAGGAATTTTCATTGTATTTTATATTTTTTTTAGTTGACGTAATTATTAAGAATTGTCTCAAGATCGTCAGTCTTTTTAAGAGTAGAAGAAGCCTCGCCATAATATAATTCATAACGATCTTCTAAAAGATCAGAGGCATCTATTTCATTTTTTAGTTTAAGTAGTCTAATACCAAACCAGTCAGCTTCCATTTCTTGACGCTCATCATATTGATTTGCTTGATAGTAGTTAGCAGCAGAGTGGCCTAATTCAAAATGAGCAATTTCATGAGCTTCAATTGCAAGTAGGTGATCACTTGTTAAGTTTTGACTCTCAATTATTACTCCGTCAATATAGATTGTTTTTGAAGAAAGATTAGCAAATGCAATTCCTAAATAGTTAAAGATCTTTGCAAAATCTTTATATAGAGAATCCTCTGGCCACAAGGCAATAACTGTCCAGTCTGGATCAAGTTTACTTTTCCAAGCAGTAGGTTCTGCTGATTCTGATAAATTATAGCGCTTCATTTTTGAAGCACGTTGACCAGTTAGGTCTCTCCATAGCTCGCGTACATCAGGTTGAGCTAAAGTATCCGCCTGTACCATTGAATAAAATTGATTATCTGAGTTCTGCATCATTGCGAACCATTCTTCTAGCGTTGGTTTCTTAGGTAGTGCGGCTATTCTAGTCTTTAACCGACGGAACATTGGAAACAACTCTGTTTCATATTTGTCACCGGTATGAGGGTTTCTACCAAATTTACGATTAATACCAAGATCACCTAATTGCTTAAGAGGTCTTGGATGCTCAATATTTTCGGATACCCATGTATTGAAGTTTGTGATAGTTGCCATTCTGTTTTATTTATCCCAAGCTCAGATAAATAATAAGAAAATCAATAGTAATGATTCATAAATATCAACAATGGATTGAAGAATCTGAGAAAGTTGAAGCAAATGCGCAAGTGCCAACCGCTACTCCAGAAGTACCAGCAACTGATGCAACCGCTTTACCAGTTACAACTGAAAATCCAGTTGCAACTACAACTCCAGAAACTACTACCACTACCGAAATTGAACCTGAAATAGCATCAGCTGAGTCAGAAATCGAAGAATATCAAAATTTAGATAAAGTTCGTAGAGAAGCAATTAAAGCATTTAAAGAAAAACAGGGAGAATTCTTGGAAATTCCAGAAGACATTCGTAAAAACCCAGTTGAAGAAGCTGATAAAACAAAAGTTGAAGAACTAAAGACCGCTTTAATTGAACTTAATAAAACTATGAAAGCTGCAATTGCTGCCTGGAATAAATTTAATTCAATGGCTCTTGGAATTGAAGATGATGGTGACATTGAACCGTAACATAATAACCCTAAAATAAAAAACTAGCACATCATGCAGTATTTATTAGAATATAACGATTGGACAACCCAACGAGAACAAGAGCTCAATGAAGATTGGGGATTGGACGATTTAGCCCATTTTGGTGTTGATGTGATTAGCGCAGTTGCTGATTCATGGGCTCCAGGATCAGGCAGTGTAATTGACGTAATTCATGCACTTTCCTATACGCTACAAGCCAAATTTGCAAATACTGAAGCTGAAAAGGTTTCTTTAAATATGCAAGGCTTAATAACCCTAGCCTCAGTTGCTGCAATTAGCGGAGCTCAAGCTTTGGCAATTGCACTAAAGGCTCAAATTAAAATAGTAATGACAGCTTTTACTGAAGGACTTTCTAACCCAACTGCTTTTAGATTAGCAAAGTCTGTTGCCCCAGACGTGTCAGCTAAAATTAAAGCTTTACTTGGAATGGTTGAATCTATTGGAAAATGGGTTGGTCAAAAAATTAAATCATTTAAAAATTCAGAATTAGGCGAATGGGTTATAGGTAAATTTGGCTCAATTGATATTGCAATTACTAAAATAGGAGAAATAATAACCAAAAGTATTCCAGCCTCAATTAATAAATTTTTACAATTTCTAGCAAAATTTAATCCACTACAACTAGGAGCACATGGAAAAGCTGGTGAAACTGGTGAACTTTTACTTAAAACTGCTGCTAAACATTATGCAGCGGCCAAGGCAACAAATACTACAATTGCCGCAATTACAAATACAACAAGTCAAACTAACCAAGAGATTGCGGCCTTAACAGCGGTTAAGAAACTGCAAGCCAAACCTGGAGCATAATGGACCAACTATAATATAAGTTATTATAAACACCAAAAGCCGGATTCCCGGCTTTTTTAATGTGATCTGAGATGATTTAGTATTTGGGTTAGGTTACTATTGACTGACCCATTAAATAGTGGCCAGTGTCATCTAGTAAGTGGACTTTTCTATTTAGTCGTAAACTTATAGCCTGTTAATTTCTCAACCTGGGCTTTTGTAACTTTCCAATGCTCTAGTCCAACTGGTTTATCTGGGGTATTATTAAAAATATAATATTCCCAAACTTTGGTCTTTTTAACAAATAAAACTTTCCAACATTTAAGAGGCACCGAGGTTGAGCCTATTTTTTTAGCTGAACCAGTTGAGCCACACCAAACCATTACCGAATCAAATTGAGTAGCTAGCTCACGAGTTCTCATCTCAAGTCTTTTCCAGTCTCCAGCATTTAGGGAATGGTATTGTGGAGCCATATTTGAAAAATAGAAGCATTCTGTTTGTAATTCAGCACTACACTGATTATCTGCAGCTGGACACATATGCCCTCGATCAGTACCTGAACCTACATAGTCTTTAAATAAGTCAGTTTCTGCTGGTAATAGTGGGTCTGGTGCAAATTGGTCTTTGCGAGCAACTTTTGATTCTGGACAAACCAGTCGAGCTTTAGTGTCCCACCATTCAACCTTAAGTGAATAGTGTAGAGTTTTACTGTAATATGCAGTGTAGCCTTTGTGTTCTAATTTTATTGGGCTAGGTTCTTTAACTGAGCTGGTGAACAGTAATAAAGTAAGTACGGCTACTGATAAAAATTTAAAAGTTTTCATATTTTTTATTTATTAGGAAAATTTAGCTAGATCAAGAGTATATTAACTTTAATCAAATACTCTAATTATGAAAACTTTAATCTCAATATTATTTTTAAGTTTTGGAATCCAGGCATTCTCACAAACTCCTCAGGAATTAGAATTAATTAGATTAACAAATATTGAAAGAGCTAAAGCAAATCTTAGTCCAGTAGTTTATTCAGCCCTGTTAGATTCAGCTGCTCAATTTCATAATCGATACCAGGTTGCAAAAGGTAAAATTGATCATATTGAACATGAAATCCAACCTGGAGAAACTGAAAAATATGTTGGGCCAATGCAACGTATTGAAAAATATAATTCAAAATGGCTTAATATTTTTACTATCGCAGTTGGCGAAATTGTTGCTGGCCGTTGGGCACCTGATTCACCAACTAAAATTACCGAAGACTCTGCTGTTCAATTAATTTTTAGTCAATGGATGAATTCAGAAGGGCATAGAGCCATACTAATGACCCGTGACATTACTCATATTGCCTTTGCCTTAACTGTAAAACAGAGCCCAATCCGTAAAAGTATCTTTGGCGAACTTAGTACTTGGTCCTTTTATGGAACCGGTTTAGTAGCTAAAACTTTTTAAAATTTAGGACAACTAACTGCGCTAGTTTTGCCGCCACCTGGACCAGATTTGAGTCGAGTGCTTCCGCCACCCGGTGGAAATTTAATTTGGAAAGATTCATCAGCCCACCCAATTCGTACGTCCCAATTAGAAGAAGAGGTTGCAATTGGCTCAGTTATTTGAGGTTGTATCGAGGTTTTAGTAAAGTCTATTTCAAAACGACCAAATGCAAATCGGTATTTACCAAATTTAGCTTCATATTCAGCTAGTAATTGTGGATTGTTTTTTCTATTTGCATAGGTTTCTTTATTGTATGTAACTCCGGCCTCTCCATTATTTGCTAGAGCCTGATCTTTAGCATCAAGATTTTTAATTATAGCAGCATCAACTCCAGCAGTTTTAAATGCCGAGGTAAGAGCAGTTTTTAAAGAGACTAATCTGTCAAGTGCAAGATCTATATTCTTTTGAGTTGTATGATCTTGATTAGTAGGTTTTTTAGTAGCTTTATCATACGAACTTGGTACAATACTGGTAGAAGACAGTCCATAAACTCTAACTGCTGTAATTTTAGCTCCGTCCTGTGTAATTGCATCAACCGCTTCTTTAACTGCACCATTTAGTTCATTTTGCATTTCCGGTTTAATATCAATTGAATCATCTGGGAAATAATTAACTGATTTCTTAAGACCGTTAGAATTCCAATCGCCATTTGCTTCTGGAAAACTTCCATTTATTGTTGTTGATACTGGAGCAGCTGGAGTATCAGATGGTTGTACGGTAATTGCAGTACCCTTTGGTACAATTGATAAATTGGTGGCAAGTTTAATTGCGGATTCGGCTGTAAGTTCAGGCGTTCCAGGCTTAGCGGATTTAGCAGCTTTTACAATGTGCTCTTTAACTTTTGCATCAAGTGCCTCCATAATTATTTTCTTATTTTCAGGCGTCATTGTTTGGTTTGCACTAAAATATTGAGAAATTGTTGCTTGTGAACCAAGGGCAGAGGTTAGTGTCTGAATATTTGCTTTTACTTTATCAAGAGTTAATGTGCTAATTTCTGTTCCCCAGCGATGGTTTGAAAAGTCAGTAACTTTACCAGTGGTTGCTAATGCATTAGCATATCCTTTAAAATAGTCAGCAAATGAAACTTGTTTACCGTCCATTGTGTAAGAGCCGGCTAACGAAGCGGTTGGAATAAGCATAGTTGCGGCACTTTGATTAAGATTAAGGCCTTTACCTTTAATTATTTCAACAAATTTTTGAATTTCAGTAGCAATAGCGGCAGCATTTTTCCAACCAGTAATTAGGTTAGGTAATGCAGCTTTGGCAGTAGTTCCGATTTTTGCAAATTTTGGGTCAGCTGGATTAATTGCTGAAATTGTAGCAGCTGCTGCCGGAATTGCATTAACTAATGATTCAATATTTGAAATATAGTTATATTTTGATGCACCAGTTGTTGTTGTTTTACCACCAGCAATAAAGCCGCCCATCCAAAAATACATACTTTTAGCAGAATTTAATTTATCTTGGGCTGCTCCAGTTTTTACTAAACTTTTCCATAAGTTAAGATCAGCACCACCGCGTTTCCACCATTCCGTTACTGACTTGTAATTAGGTAAGGCTTTTGTTGCTTCGTCATCGTTTGCAATTAATAGTTCGTAAAGTCCATTAAGGTCTTGATTCTTGGCCATTTGCTGAATAGTTGCTTGGTCAACCGCTTCATTTAGCGATAGTGATTCAAGTAGCCAATTAGTATAGCTTTTAATTATTTGATTCTTCATTATATTATAGAGTAATTATTTTCTAGGTATTATTTATCTGTTGTACTATTTGATACTTACTGGTTTTAGTCGGTCAGCCCGTTAACTGCCATAAATTCAAAAAAGCCCATATCACCAATTGACGTATCGTTATAAAGATATTCAAGCCGCTCTTCCCATTCACTTACATCTTCATTATCGGCAAGGTCAATCCATTTGTTAATAATTAGGCCGGTTTTTTTAGTTAATATATCAATTGCAGCACTAATCTCAGGATCACTGCCCCATTCATCAACCATTTTGTCAAAGCGGTCTTCAAATGGGTCCTTATCAGCTAAGCCTAAATCTCTTAACTGGTTAAGGTCATCATCTGGATCCAGGCTATCCTCAGATTCCTGGATTACAAATTGTTTAAATGGTTTGATTTGTCTCATTTTAACGAGATATTTTGATTATTTATCTAGGTCGACCAATTTTAAAATGGGTTAGGTACTTTAACTAAGTAATAATTTTAAATCAAAAAGATGAAAAAGTCAACATCAAAAACAAAGTCTACTACTAAGGTAGCAGCAAAGGCAGTATCAACTCCAGTAGTTGCAACTGTTTCTCGTAGTACTAATAGCCGTAAAGGTGCTAGCTACAAAAAATTATCAATTCCACAAAAATTGGAAATCATCACTAGCCGTAAGCGTCGTGGAGATAACCAGGTAATTGCTGCTGAATTGAATGTGACCCCTACTTACGTAAGTGGAGTAGTAAATGGCCGTCACCAAAACACTAAAATTGTAAATCGCATGTACGATAAAGTACGCGGTCGCAAGGTAGTTGCATAAGTTTAGTCACTTACAACAGTCTAAAGGGAATCAGTTAATGGTTCCCTTTTTTTTGTGATTTGAACAGTTAGCTCCCCGGTACCTTGCAGCAGTCGGTGCCATTCGCCTTTGGGAATAAAGACCGGTTGGGTTATGATTCTAGGTATATGGTTCTCAAATTGAATAAGCCAGTCAGTTTGGCCTACTGGTTCAACAATACGGTCCTCGTCGTCCCGGTGCCAGGTAAGTTCAGTGCGGTCAAGCTCGGCACTAAACTTCCTGATAAAAACCTCGTCAGCTATTCTAGTTTCTTGAAATGGAAGTTGCATCATTTATTACTTTTTACCAAGTTGACGTTTTACTTCAGCCCTAACGCTTTCCATCTTTTTTGCATAAGCTGGATTTTTTTTACGGTTAAACACAACTTGTTGATTAATGCTACCAGTAATTTTTTGCAGGTCACGTTTTCTGGTTCTGATTAACCAGCTTGCTAGGGCCTTGACTCCAAGAGTCTTAAATTTACCATTTGCATCAGGTGCACCAGAATCATGCCAGTCAGGCGAGCCTTTGGGTTTTTTGGCTTCAGTAATTAAAAAATTGCTATAGTTTAATACGTGTTGCATGGTTATGGATTACTTTTTCTTGGATGCTTTGACCCTTTGGGCTAAATCTTTATCAGCCTTACCCCAAGTTCCACTTGATTTGGTAACAAATGAATTTACTCTGGCATGGGCCCATGCAGTTTGGCTAATACCTGGGCGGTGACCTGTTTTCCAGGCAGCCATGCCGCGGTTGAATACTTGTTTAAGAATACCAAATGGCATGCCGTATTTTTTGGCTTTTGCCTTTAGCGAAGTATCTGCTGGGCTTGATTCATTAATCTCGGTCCATTCCGCAAATCTCCAAACTTGGGTCTCATTCATTTCCTGGTTTACCTCTTTGGTAAACGAGCTCTTGACTTTTGAGCCTTTAAATTTGCCAGCCTTATCCAAATCGCCAGCCATTGGTTTATAGGCTGATGAGTCAGAATCGCTCATCTCCGCTTGCCGCTTCATTTGGGACTCTTTCTTCGCCTTTTGTTTAGCATCTAGGCCTTTAAAATATGGACCTGACTTGCCGGTCACTTTTTTCTCGTTAAGATTCATTTTAATTCTTTTTTTTACCAGAAACCTGGGTAAGTTTTACCGCCCCAAAGATGGGCATAGCGATTAATACGACAAGCCCAATAGCCTGCACTCATGCGGTCCGTTTTAAGATGGCACTGGTGTCGAGCCGCAAAGCTTTTACGAGCGGCTGGATTACTAACTTTTGCAGTAAGTCCGCCGTGAACATCGCCAAATGCAATTTTCTTGACTTTACCCGTTTTGGGGTTCTTTACATAGACATGATATTTCTTGGTTCCACCACGTTGAGGTTTACCGATTTCAACCTTTTTACCGTGGTATTCGGCTTCAAAAATTGGAAAGTCAAGTAAAATAGTCCGGCCTTCAAATTGGGCAGTTAGGCCTAAGTCCGTATCACTAAACAGTTGCTGATCTACACCCGATAATTCTATTTCTCCTGATTCCCAACCGGCTCGAGCCTCAACGATTAACCTCTGATGGGCCAGGCTGCCGGGTCTAAAAATAGATTCGCAAACCGAGAGGCCGGTCTCTAAGTGGTATTGAAGGTTTTCTTGGATTTCAACCAGGTTCTCTGCTTTTTGCTGGTACTCTTCAGTTATCCAAGCCTGGAATGGTTTCAACATTTTCTTTTAATCTTTTTTCTCGGCCACGCCCAAGGGGGTAACCGTGGCGGTGCAGGCACGCCCAATTTTATTCTCTACTAAAATCTCCATCGGGTTTCCATTGTCCAATAAATTTGGTTTTCAGTAAACCCCATTTCTTCCATGCGTTTTGCAAACGGTTCAAATACTGCACCTAGTAGGTCTGGTCTAAATTTGGTAAAGGTTGCAGCAATTGCCTTGGCTCGACGAATAAGTTTGGCCCTGTCGGTAATTAACTTTGACATTGAGACTGCTTTACTTATCCTATTGGTCGAGTCTAGTAGGGTTCGGGCTCGTAACCAGTCTTTATCGTCTGAGTAGTGCATGTCAATTGCACGCTCTGGGGTTGCCGATGCAAGTCCAAGTTCTGCCAGGTCAGCATATTCCTGATATTTATTTTCAAATAGAGAGAATGATTTAATAAATGCTTTCATGGTTTCTTTATTATAGTTTATTTAATGGGGGTAGAAATTCCCCTGTTTTCACAAGGCGCCAGTCATTATCGGTAGCGATCCATAAGACCTGGGCATTGTGTTGCCAGGCTTCTTCTAATAACCATTCATCAACGATTTCAGTATCACCTTCGTGACCATAAGCCTCCATGAAGCCAGGAATACTGGATGGGAAATCTACCCAGGTGTCTTGGTCGGCCTGTGACTGAGCCAGATCCTTGGGATAATCCTCAAAGAGTCTCCAATTAATAAAAGGTTCTGGGTTACCGTATATTGGATTTTTAAGTCCAATATTTTCCCAACGTAGTGTAGCTTTGATTACCGTAACTCCACGATCAGCCAGGCCCAGCTTATAGAGACCAAGCTGGTCTATTATAGCTTGAGCCTCCGCTGAAAGCCCAGTAGACTCATTTAGTGCAAAATTATGAAATTGATCAATATACTGTTTCATGGTATTATTTATAGGAGCCCGCTCCACGATTTATTTAATCTATTAGCCTATTAGGCAGACCTCAACCCGGGGGAGAATTTGCTCCCGGTAGCGGGTGACCTCTTAAATGAGCCCAAGAAATCGGCCCTAGCCCGGGGAGAATCCTGAAATAGCTCTTGGGCACATTTGGATTTCTGGTGAATCCTGGACCGTGGAGAAACCGGAAAAAAGTAAAGTGCTGCGGCCGGCCTCCAGGAGTACTTTTTTTATGTCAGCAAGGTCACTCCTGGGGCACCTCCCGGAGTCATCCTGGGCAGCTATATTGTCACCTGGGGCTGCTCCTGGAGTCACTGCCCGGGTTCACCCCAGGGGCAGTCCTGGCCGGCAGTAGTATCAGTATTTACTGCTCCCGGGGCAGCTAGCCCGGCGGCAGGCCAGGAGCCGGCTGGCCAGAACATAACTAGCCAGTTACCGGCGGGGCTTAGGCCTGTCCAGACCTGGCCGGCGCTAGACATGCAGCCGAGCTTAGCCTAACCTGGGCCGGAGCCAGTTGTACTGTACCCCGCCGAAACCAATTAGACCCCGCCGAAAGTTGGTTAAGTCTAACCTAACCTGCTCTAGAGAAAAAAGCATTTAACTACTTTAGCCTATGCATTTTTCCGGATCAGAACTTTGTATTCTGATAGAGTATAAGATTTCTGTAAAATCAAATTTAAGTATAAGATGTTATTGGAAATACTGGTTGCAGAATTCCTAAGGATTCTTGAAAAATCCGGTCGGGACTGGCACCAAATAGCATGGGCAATTCGCGGTTTGGAATCTGAAGTCCGGGATTCGGGTCTCACGGCGGCAGATTGGTATCCGGAATTAGAAGAGTATTTAGGCAGCAGAGTTATTGAAGCCTTGATCCTCGCAAGAGCCGAGGCAATAGTACGGGAAGAGTTTGAATGGGCGCATGAAATAACCCTCAGACTGGCAGAGTTAGGTTGGGAAAAATTACAGGAAGAAGAAGAATTATGCGGGAACCAAAAGATATAATCGATCAGACTCTTGAGACTGCACTAAAAAAACCAGGTCTAATTGACTGGAACTGGATCTTAGCCGATCTATTGGAAAAAAAGATAGGTATAGAAAAAAGGCTTCTTTACCGAAGAGTTAAAGTACTGCTAAAGTCTAGAAGAGAAGAACCTTGGTTATGGTAAAATATACTTATACAGAAATAGAGTCTTTAAAAAATATAATAATAAGATATGAAAAATAGAAAAGAACAACTTGTTCAGTTACTTGGAGCGCTCGCGATTGGATTTGCTGCCTCGGTAATAATGGCTTTTCCAGTTAAATGGCTCTGGAACTGGTTAATTCCAGAAATTTTTACAGGTGTTGCACAAATTTCTGCACTGCAGGCTTGGGGTCTAGTATTCCTAATCCAATTGTTGGTACCTAAATCCGGAAAAGACTTAAATAAGAAATAATATTATGGGAAAAGGCGGACGCAAAGGCGGAACAGAAGACAGGGTACAAGAAAAGATTGACCGGACCAGAGGTCAAGACCGGGATTCAGATCCAGGATTTTGGCCCTATCTAAAAATGGTAGAAGACTGGGCAACAAGACATAATTTTTCCTACACCGAACCGGAGGTCAAGCAAGCCTGGGCAAGCGGACAATGGGTAGAAGATTTTATCCTAGCTAAATGTAAACGTAGATAACTCTTAGTTAAATTTCTTGAAAAATAAGTCCCTAAACATTTTTTTGTTTGGGGATTTTTTGTTATATTTGTATTCTAAACCCAATCAATTATGTGGTCAATAAATTGTAGTTACTACCAGAAAAGTTTCCGCACGGTGCAGGAATTATTAACCGATATTCTCGAGAGCGGGATGGATCCAAATTACGAAATTCTACGCGACGGCAAACCAACCGGCGAAAGCGCTTGGGACCTAATCGGTCCCGAGGCCTAGCCGCCCGCAATGTTTGTACCGCATGGCCGATTTGGAATAAGAAATCGGGAGGTAGACTCCGACTTATGTGGTACCCAAATTGTTAATAACTTTAAGAAAATAAATTTTTTAGTGTCAAACCTATTTGTTATATTTACTCTATCAACCAATTAAAAAACCAACCATGAGAAATCTATCAACTCCCCGTCCAAACCTCAACCCACTCGCTCTTTCAAAACTTGCCTTAGCGGGCAGAGCGGTGCTTACCTTTCGCAATCTTGCCGAAGGCAGCCACATGACAGTTAAAATCAAGCAGTTGCGCGACAAGCAAGATCGCAAAAAAATGGTGCCAATTTACTACGTGTATATCTCTCTCCTACAAGACGGTCGTACCGGCATGGAGTTTGCAGGTACCCTGTTCGCGGAGGATATGGGAACCAAACTTGGTCGAGGTGTTCAGCCGGACTCTCGGCTTGCACGAGCGCTTAACTGGGTCGTAGCCGCAATCAAAAATCCTGAAATCTTACGCGGTCGAGTTGGACTCTTCCATGAAGGTAGATGTTGCAAATGCGGACTACCGCTTACCCATCCGGAATCTATCCACACCGCTCTTGGCCCAGTATGCTTGGAGAGAATGGTAGCCGCAGCGCAAAGAGAGAATATCCGAATTGAAGAAATCTTTACACCGATCGAGTCTATTTAGACTCGGCCGGCTCGGTCTCCCTAGTCCCAGTTGTTAATAACTTTATTTTTCCGTGTCAATTATTCTTTTTATATTTGTATTAACCAATTAAAACCAATTAACGATGCCAACTACCACACTATCATCAATGCTTCTGGAAATGCAGACCTGGTGCAAGATCCCAGCCGAGACAGTCCAGGCTGCCGAGGCTTCGGGTATAACTACCCGCAACTCAAAAGAACTTAAGCGCTATGTAAATTTCTGGGCGCACGGCCACTATGACGAGGATCCACAATTACTAGTTAACTCATTAATCCACCTAATCCCAAAAACCCAATAACCATGACAGAAGAACAATCGCTAATTTTCAGCCAGGTGTTAGACACCAATTGGCAAGTTAAAGAACTAATGGACGCCAACAAATGGCTCGAGTCTTTTGAGAAAGTAAAAGAGTTAAATGCCTTAAAGCACAAACTTAAAGAGTCAATGGGCTCGGCCGAGTACGATAACTTTATTACAATGGGCCAAAAAATGTTTGCCTCAAGTCAAGATTAATTAACCCTTAAATCCAATCAATCATGAAAAAGATTATCCAATCATTTATCGACCGCTTAACCGGTCAAGACCAGACGGCTGGTACCCCAGTAAACTTAGAGTATGGCAAAGGTCCACGGCTACAGAGCACAGTGTTACCAGATGAGACCCTAGGCTTCAACGAGTTTTGGGAAAGGGTATATAAGCTCAACGGGCAAAAGACTCCCTAGTCCCAGTGTTATAGTATATTAAATATTAATCAATCCTTAAAACAAATCAATCATGAGAAATTATAAATTAGAACTTGGAGAATCAGAATATCAAGTAACACTTGAGTTTGGTAAATACCGTGGAAACAATAGAGTTGCAATTACAGTAGTAGATGCAGAAGACGGTGAAGACCTGCTAGTCGCTACCGTAAATTTACCGGACGAGCCATTGGAAGAAGGAGAAACGGTAATAAAAAATTATTCAGAGAACGAAGGAGTTCTAGCGTTCTTAATTGAAAATGGAATAGTTAGCAAGCCTATTAGAAATATAAGTACAGGTTTTGTACAGTGTCAGGTGGTCAAGATATTATAGAAATTGTTAATAACTTTATTTTTCGGTGTCAAACTAAATACTTATATTTACTCTAACCAACTAACCCCTATATCAAATGAAACCTGAGCTAATCACAGTTGACCAATTTTTAGGCTTTAACTTAAGTCAAATATCACAAACCTATATCGGCAAAGATGCCCATTGCAGATGTGGTTGCGGTGGAGAATATACTTCCACATCGTATCATGTAGCGCCTCGCAGCCCAGTAAATGACCAGCTGACTGAGTCCCGACTTACCCGAGCAAAGCGCCTAATTAAAAAAGGTAATAGATACGAAATCGGCAGTAATAATATAAACATCTCAACCGGCCAGAACCGGGCCCTTACTCTTTATTTTGATGATTTAATTTAATTAAATTGTCAGGTGTCAAAAATTATACTTATATTTAACCAATCAATTAACCCCTATAGATTATGAAAATAGAAAAATTCTCAGTATTTCAGATCACTGATGACAGCGATCTTATTGAAAAATTATTAGGCGACGACGATGTTCCTGTTCCAGGTTCCAGGTTCTTAGTAATAGAGTCAGATAAAGATAATGTTGAAGCAATTCTTGAAAACTTTAATGGAAACTTTGATTTAGAAGACGGCAGAGCCTATTTTCCAACTAAAGAGTTTAAGAAGCTCACAACCTTTGAAGGAATTATTACTAGCGGTGAGGTCCGATAATTGTTAATAACTTTATTTTTAGATGTCAAAAATTATACTTATATTTACTCTATATAAACCAATCAAAACTAAAAAATCATGATACGTAAAAAAGAAGAAAAGTCTGGACCAATTGTTATTGATCTTACTGGACCTGACGGTAATGCATTTTCACTTATGGTTTATGCAAAAAGATTTGCTAAACAACTTGAATTAGATTCTGAACCAATCCTTAACGAAATGATGGAAGGCGATTATGAAAATCTACTTCAAGTATTCGATAAGAACTTTGGTAAATTTGTAATTCTTGAAAGATAAAATGATTATGAATAAACCCTGCTCTCACGAAAAAACTTATGTTGCAGTACGCCACGTAAGTGGAACCAAACTTGTAAAATGTAGTAGTTGCGGAAAAACCGTATACTGCGGATAACCAAACCCTAAAAACAAATCAATCATGGCAAAAAAAGAATTCACAGTAAAACAAGGTCTAGCAATCCAAGCCGGTAACATGGCGTGGTGGAAAAAAATCTTAAAGAAGAAATACTACCAAACCTTGGAAGAAGAGGTTGCATATGTAAATAAGAATAATAAGTATCGAGACGGGTATGATGTCATGCGCGGTTCAGATATAAGTGGTACAGTGGCAAGCTTTGATAAATCCAAGTAATATCCTTCATTATAAAAAGCGCGGCCAGTTAGCCGCGCTTTTTTGGTATAGTAAGTATTATAAACAAATAATAAAAGATGAGACACGATAACCAGGGCAAGAGACCCGATCAACTAGACCTCTCTGCTACATTAGTAAGTATTGGAATAATCGGCACGGTAATCAGTGTAATTATTATTAAGATATTTGGGTAAGATAATACTATAAGATATAAAGGATATGGAAGCAAAAGAATTAGAAAAGAAAAAGATTATGGCAGACTTAACTGACCTAGCTCAAAGTCTAGTAATCGGCGGAATCCGTAAAGATCAGCCGGATATTTTAGTATTGGGTAAAACTCTACTTGCCGCGATCGGAGCAGTTGAAACACCGGGCGGTGCAGACATTCTAGAGTCAGTGCTTAGAGAAACCAGCAACCGGATCAGAGTAGAACAAGAGCCGGATAAAGTGCTAAAAGATTTACTTAGTGGGCTAGGAATCTCGACTAATGGGTAATATAACTTTAATAACTTTAAATAAGAAACTAAATTTGATTGGTTTGGTTGATTGATCCAGGACTGGGAACTCTAAAGGTTCCCTTTCCGGGTAATAAGAGCCAGTTAAATGTAAAAAACAAAGAATGAAAACTATAAATTCAAAAGAAATCGTAAGAACCTTAGCAGGAAACAAAGAGAGCTATGATAAGTACGTAAACGAAATAGGTAAATGCAGACCCCTAAGCCGGGAAGAAGAACTGCAAACCTTTGCACGAATCGCGGCTGGCGACGAGAGCGCGGTGGAAAAGATTATAAAACACAATTTGCTGTTTGTTGTGTCGGTTGCAAAGAAATATCAAAACGTTGTGCAACACGGCAGCCTAACTCTAGAAGACTTGATAAGCGAAGGTAATGTTGGGCTAGCCAAAGCAGTCCGCCGTTTTGACCCATCTACTGGTAACAAGTTTATATCATATGCAGTATGGTGGATTAAACAGACAATAATAGAATCAATTAATAATAATGTTAAGGCAGTCCGAATTCCTTCTAATGCAAGATACACTATGACCCTACTTAATAAGATAGAGAACGATCTGGAAATCAAGCAAGGTAGACCAGTTACAGTTGACGAATTATTGGAAGCAGCGGAGTCTGACCCAACCATGGCAAAAAGTACAATGAAGCTTTCTACTAGAGTTATTTCAAACCTTAGAGAAGTCAGCAATTTTGAGAAAAGAATAGACGATACCCTTGGCCAAGATTCCGAAGAGAAATTTTCAGACCGATTGGAATCTGCGGATTTAACAGATTCTGCATTATACAAAGAAGAAAGGTCTAGAGTAATAGAGGCTATGCTCTATGGGCTAAGCTCCGAAACACGGGAATGGATTAACTTGGTATATGGGCTTGACGGCTCGGAACCGCAAAGTTATGCACGCATTGCTGACCGATTCGAGTGTAGCCCGGAAACGGTTAGACAACGGGTTAAAATGGCTTTCACTAAAATTCGTAGAGTTCATAAAGATAAATTAATTTATTTTGATCCGAATTATACTGGGTTGGCTACTAAATATAAAAGAATTAGACCGACTCGATAATTGTTAATAACTTTTGAAAAAAGATTCCCTAAACATTTTTTTGTTTGGGGATTTTTTGTTATATTTGTATTCTAAACCAATCTAAAAAAAATTAATTATGAAGTATGAAGTTAAGATTAAACAAGTTTACGCGGCCGGTATAGTAAACTCTAAAGACCAATGGTCTTGGCAAGGTACGGTGGTTGCCTATTCAATAGCGCAAGCTAAAAGATTATTAACCTCATATAAAAAAGAGGATGGTATGAAGGGTCGTTGCGAGGTAATCGATATGGATGGACCTCATTATACAAATCGCCAAATCGGCGTAAGCCATTCAACTGACTTATTTTAATTAATCTAAACCCAATCCTATGATAAAGAAAAAACCCAATCCTATGATAAAGAAAATCATAATCGGCGCAATCGTAATACTGTTGATATTTAAGTTTAGACTTGTAGGTACAATCATTATTGCAGTCTTACATTTATTAGAGTCAATTGTACAAACAATAGTATCAATTTAATTGTTAATAACTTTACGAAAATAAATTTTTTAGTGTCAAACCTATTTGTTATATTTGTATTCTAAACCAATCTAAAATCTAAAAAAACCATGGCAAAAAAATCAAATCAAGACCCAAGCGGGACATCATTTTTTAATGACGTGATCCAGGCATCAGTAACAGATCTTCGTAAAATGTTTGGAGAACCAGACGATGATAATAATAGCGGAGATGACAAGGTAAATTTTGAATGGATTTGTGAAACAGAAGCTGGCGATGTCTTTACCATCTATGACTGGAAAAACTATTGTCAACTTAGCAACGATGAAATAGTTAGTTGGCATATTGGTGGTAATAATTCAATCGTAACTGACCAAGCCGTAAACGAAATTGCAAGCCTATTCGACGAAATTGATGCAAATTAAAAAAGTTGAAAATAAATTTTTTAGTGTCAAACCTATTTGTTATATTTGTATCTTAAACCAATCTAAAAAAAAATAATTATGCAACCACTAACTCCACGTAAAATTGCCTTTAAAAAATTAGAAGAACTTCGCGAAGCGGGTTGTTCAGACACCCAAATCCTAGAAGATATTTTGGGTAATCAATTATCCGGTTCAGAAGCGGCAGCGGTAATGACCTCAATTGCTGAAGAAGTTGAAGAATTATTGGGTCTCGGCTGGGATCCCGCTAATAGCTAGGTCTCCCTAGTCCCAATAAACAAATCATTTATCAATTAAATTTAAAAAACCTTATCAATCATGGAAATCAAATTAACAACCACCGAATCAGAAGAAATATTTCATACCGCTCTTTGCAACGCGCTAGGCTATGTACAAGAATATGGAATTGAATTAGACTTTTTCAAACAGGACTATGAACGAGCTTCTAGTGCCTTAAAGCAGGAAAATCCTGGAACCCAAATCTGTTACGAAGATGTTTTACTTAGACTCTTGAAAGACGGTAAAGAACTTACAATGGTCGATCATGAATGCGACGGAGAATATACTCGTTCTATTTCTATTAAGGACGTCCACGAGCGAGTTTCTAAAACTCCAATCAGACACTTAATGGATATGATAAACGAAGATGGAGATGCAGTAACCTCTGATGTAGTGCTACAGACAGTATTCTTTGAAGACGTAATATTCGGCTAACTGGAACCGGCTTTGGCCGGTCTCCCTAGTCCCAAATTGTTAATAACTTTATTTTTTAGTGTCAACTTAATTACTTATATTTGCTTTATCAATTATTAATCAACCCTTAAAAACAAATCAATCATGGCAACAAGAAGCAGAATCGCAATTGAAAATTCAGACAAGACAGTATCAAGTATTTACTGCCACAGTGACGGCTACCCTGAAGGAGTCGGTCAAACCCTAATGTCTTTCTATCAAGACAGAACAAAAGTTGAAGAGCTAATCGCTCTTGGCGATCTTAGTATCTTGGGAGCCCGAACAGCCCCAACCCCAGGTACTCCGCATTCGTTTGATGGAGAACGAGAAAAAGGAGTAACAGTAGCCTACCACCGGGACCGAGGTGAAGATCTCCCTAGTCCCAGACTTGATGCCGGTTTAGCGGTATTCAACGAGTCAGACGTTGAACAATACGGTTATGTATTTACTCTTGACGGAGAATGGTACATGGTAGAAAACGGTACCGATTTTAGAGAATTATTACCACTCGCTGAACTATTATAAAAATAAATTTTTTAGTGTCAAAATAATTAGTTATATTTACAATCTAAAACCAATCAATCATGAGCAATAAAAGATTTGAAACAGCAGCCGGTCTGCCACAGTATTTTAAAAGTTTAGATAGGCATTCTAAACCAATCAGTAAAGAAGAAGAGCATAATCTGGCCAGACGAATTCAGGCTGGAGACGAGACTGCTATCGATATTTTAGTAACAGCAAACCTTAAGTTCGTTGTAACTCTTGCCAATAAGTTTATTGGTATGGGCTTATCAATTGAAGACTTAATTCAAGAAGGAAATGCTGGCTTAATCGAAGCGGCAAAGAAGTTTACAGCAGATAAGAATGTAAAGTTTATAACCTATGCCCAATTCTGGATTCGCAAAAGATTAAATCTTTCTCTTTGCGAGTATGGAAGAACAGTTAGGATTCCGGTAAATCAGGAATACGATCTATACAAACGCAAGATGGCAGGTGAATCAATTAACCTTACTAATATTGCACTAGATCGCCCAATCGGCGAGGATGGAGACAATACGCTAGGTGATCTTATCTTAAGAACCGAAGCAGTTGATCCGTTTGAATCACAGGAAACTACACAGTTTATTAATCGATTACTCTGCAAGTTAAAGGTAACAGATAGAGAAATTGTAGAATTATTCTATGGTCTAGTAGGCGATGGATTATCTACAAAAGAAATCGCTGCTCAAGTCGGTAAAACTCCAGCGGAAGTTAATCGTTCTCTTAAAGTTGCTAGAGCTCAAATGAGAAAGGAGGTTATATGCAAACGCTAACTCACGCAAAGGTAATGGCTAGAATGGCGGTTGATATTCTATTCTCGGAAGGAGACCCATTCAGCGGTAAAGTAGACCGCCTAAAACTATACGATGCAATCCGTCAAGCCACATTGAAGAAATTGGTAACAGAAGATTCAGATATTCTAGAAGAAGAAGAATTCCAGGAATGTTTAACGGTTTCTAAAATAGAAAATTGTTAATAACTTTAGGAAAATAAATTTTTTCGTGTCAAACTAAATACTTATATTTACTTTATAAACCAATTAAAACCAAACTTAAGATGGGAATAACAGCAACAGAATTTAAGGAGGCAATAGACCTCTTGGAAAAATTTAGAACAGATTATCAGTTCAATAAAGAAGATGAAGGATATTTAGGCTTCTTAAACGTTAGCCCCGATCTTCTTGATGAGTCAGATCGGCCGGCATGGTTTCTTATTTTAAGAAATCCAGGGGTTTTTATGCCAATCATACATGAACTTGGACTGGAGACGGAAGAAGGACTTCATTTGGAAGAGACTGTTTTTACCATAGCCGATTGTTAATAACTTTTGAAAAATAAGTCCCTAAACATTTTTTTGTTTGGGGATTTTTTGTTATATTTGCTCTATATTAATCAATTAACCCCAATCAACAATGAAAAAGCCAAAGACTGCCCCAAAGAAATTACTCAAACAACTAGAGTATTTTAAACAAACTGCCGACTTCTTCCGAAATGCAACAGGAACCCAGAACGATTTGGATAATGCTGCAAAATACGATCGATGGGCGGATGGTGTACAGAAACAAATAGATGATATTATTAATTCTTAATCCAATATCCTATGAAAATCTTAAGCATTATAAATAATGAATTCGTAGAAATCCTATGGATTGACGATTCAGAAACAGAATTGATTCCTATTCAAGAATTTATTGATATCCATGGAGTTGAGAAATTAGAAACATTTAAAAAAACCAGATTATGATAATAGAAATAAATCATCCAGCAATTAGCTTCAATAAAGAAGACTCTACCTTTGTAGCCGAGCTCTCTTCTCTAGAACAGAACCGGTTTGAAATAACTTATCTATGTAGTCAAGCAACACCAATCTATGTTCGGAATCCAAAAACCGGCAAGCAGATCCGAATGACCCGAACTACAGTTGACTCTAGTGACGGTGGCGAAGATATTGCAGGCTGGTGGTACCGTGGCTTTAACCAGGAAAATGGAAAGAGCTTTAAGTTTCTATTCATTAACGACTAGTTATAATTAATATTGGGGTTAAAGGTAATCTTTTGACCCCAATTTAGTATATTAATACTAGCAGAAATAGGAAAATAAATAATAGAAACCATGGCAGACTTAAATCAATACTCGCGAATACTACTGGATCTTATCCATCTTAGACAGACGGACTATGATGCCTTTATGGATAGGCTTTATGAAGCCCTGACTGGCGAGTTTAAAGATGCTCTTTACGATACAAGCCCAATTGAAGAGAAATCTCAAGCAGTTTGGAGCATGATAAAACATTTTGAAAAACAAGAAGAATTTGAGAAGTGTGCAAGTCTCAAGAAGATAATAGAAGAAATTGATATTAAACCCATTAACAAATAAGACTATGTGTATACTCGCAGGAATCCTAGTAATTGTAGCACTCATTGCTCAATTTAAAATAAAAAACTAATATGGCAGCTTCATTAATTAAAATCGTAACCTCAACCTCAATTCGAGAGTTTACGCCAGCCGCTGTAATAAAGATTGAATACCAAGTTGGAGCAAGCAAACTAGATATTGTGTTGCACGGCTTGGTTGTTGTAACACTACAATTACAATCTGCAGCGGAAGCCTTAATCAAATTGGGCCAGCTCGAGACTGCCATGAATTCTGGAACTGGGATTGCAACCATAACTGAGACTCCAACTGTTACCACTACAACTGCTGCTCCAACTACTACCACTACAACATTAGGTGAAGATCCCGGTTAATTAAATTGTTAATAACTTTTGGGAAATAAATTTTTTAGTGTCAAAAAGATTTGTTATATTTGTATTCTAAACCAATCTAAAAACAATCAACCATGACAAAATTATTTTTAATTCGCTTCGGCCAAACTCCAAGTCCAATCGTATCGCAAGCATTAGTTGCGCATATCGTTGGCAAAGCATCAGCACTTCCAATTCCTGGTGCAGTACTATCCATCTTCAATACTGAGTCATCAATAGAAGATGTGAGAGCATCCATTGAAGAAACTGGTGCATTCTTTATCTTAACGGATAATGCAGAATTAGTATTACCTCAACCGCTAATGGCGGAAATTGAAAAGGTTTTCCCAAGTGGAGCTCAACCCGTAAAGGAGGATAAAACTTTAACGATGGATGATATCCTTGACCTAATAACTCAAAATGGAATTGAGTCACTTACTCCATCTCAACTCCAAATCTTAAGAGCCGGTACTGTATAATTAACTGAACGCAAGACTCTCCTTAATGGAGAGTCTTTTTCTCAATGTTAAATAACCAAAAAGCGCCTAATCATGAATGAGATAGTAAGACTATACCTAGAACAAAACGGTACCGAAACCTGTATCAAAGATCCAGCCGAAATGATTAGACTCTTGAGGTCGGCAACGGATGATATAGACCTGGATTACCATGACCAGCGCGGACACGCCAAAGCCGGATCAAGTCGAGACCTAATCGGTAAGACGGTTAAGATTGGAGACCACGAATTGGAAATACCTCAACACTAAATTGTTAATAACTTTTCCCAAAATAATAGGACCCAGATTTTTTAGTCTGGGTTTTTTTTGGTATTTTTACTACGGTTCGCTGAACAAGCGCAGAGGGTAGACTCCGACCTATGACACTGTGTAAGTTGTTAACACACGATTGTTAATAACTATTTTTAAAAATAATTCACAAATAATTTTTTAGTGTCAAATAGATTTGTTATATTTGTATTCTAAACCAATCTAAAAAAATCAACTATGGCAAATTCAATGCAACCAATCAACGCTCAAATTCTCCGGACGGAGTTAAATCAGCGTATCGTAAAATTCTTTTTTGTAAAGAAAGACGGCAGCCTCAGAGAGGTACATGGTACAACCAAACTTGCGCACGTTCCTGCGAACAAACATCCACAAGGAGTACGTGAAACCCCAGCTAGTGTGATCACCTTCTGGGATCTCTTAGCGGGCGATTGGCGCAGTGCTAAAGTAGAAACACAATTCTTTATTAACGACTAACCCCCTAAACTTAAATCACATGGCAACACAAGAAGCAATCAATGAAGCAATTGCCCAATGGGGCAAAGACTCAGTCTATCAAGCAATGGAAGTCGTAGCGTTATCAGATGCTGACGGAGCTTGGTCAATGTTCGACGATATGGGCATGTTCGAATGCGCAGAAGTAGTAGAATTTCTTTACTTCGATGGTGCGGCTGACGACTAAAGAATAAATAACTGTAGTACATTAGTAATAATTAACCAATCAAAAATCAAACTTATGCAAGAAAAAATCGGTAAAAAAGAAATCACAGTCAGAGACTTTTTTGAGAACGCGCATAGCGGTCGAGTTCCTAACTTAACAGTACAACAGCTGTACACGCAGTTCATGACGCAAGGCTCTGATGCTACTGGTATATCTTATGGCCTCTTCAATGGAGTAGTTAAGAAACTCCGCTTTGAGACCGGCGACTCCCTAGTCCCGGCTGCAGGTCAAAGTACAATAGCGCGCCCAACCTCACAAGACCAGGCGGACTCCGTAGTAACAATAAGCGACGAGCCGGAGATCTTCGAGATTGGATCAATGCAATTCCCTGACTTCAAGAAGTTTACCACCGGTACCGTGTTTGACCAGTTAATGTCAGATCATGACGAAGAAGGCGGAGTGTTTGCAGGTACAGCTAATATAGTTATTGGAGAGTCAGGAGTTGGTAAGTCAACTATTACATTAGACCTCTTAGCTAAGATTAAACAGCAGCAACCGGATGCAAAGGTGCTCTATATCTCTAGTGAAATGACACGTAACGACTTGTATTTCTATTACAAGAAAATGCCAATCATTGAAACTATTCCTACTCTCTTGATTATGGATTACCTACTAGGTCGTTTTGACAGGACCTTGCAAAAAGCAATCAACGGCGACTATGACGTAATCTTAATTGACTCTCATCAGGATATTATTGTTAAACTAAAAGATGTCTTAGGCTGGAAGAGTACAAGAGCTGAGACTTGGTTAACCAATCTTATTATTGAAGCAGCAGACAAGAAAGGAAAAGCAATCTTTGCAATTCAACACATGACCAAAGGCGGTCAGTATGTTGGTTCAACCTATCTAAAGCATGCGACAACAAGTATGATGGAAATCCGCAAGGACGAGACTGGTCGCCGATACGCTGAGTTTACAAAGAACCGTCGTGGAGGTAGTCTGGTAGGTAAGCGCCTTTATTACTCCCTAGTAAACGGAGAGGTTCAATGGGACAAAGACTCATGGAGACAAGAGAATGTTGTTGCTGAACTTGCAGGTCAGGAGTCAGAACGCCGCCACCAGTTAGAGGGTCAGTTTAACGATCTTTTCTTGAGTGTTAAACGTCCAAGAACTGAAGAGGAAACTGCTGCTACTGAAGCAGAGTAGTCGGAAACTAGTGCACAATTTTTAGTATATTAACCTTATAAAATAAAAAATAGACATGATAAATCAATCGCAATTCAACCAAGCAAAAGAAGAACTTTCAGGATTAGATCCGTTAGTTAAGAGAGTAAAGCTCTCCGATATTATCTTAAATGATAATTCAATTAAACACAATTCAATTGAGATTGAAGGCTCAAGAGTTCCAGTCTCAGACAAGTTCTTCAACCGTCTAGGCCAAATGGTAAACCTTAATACTGGGTTAATGGGCAAAATGGCTAAGGGCGGAGACAAGGAGATCGAGACCAAGTTGTTGCAGTCAGTAAAAGCCTATTCTGAAACCCGCGATGGTGGTAAAGAGTTCTTATTGGTAGGCGACGGTGCAAGCCATCAGGTTACTAATATCGTGCGAGCTGACAAATACCACAGGTTATCTAACGATACCTTATTCGCGACTGCTGACACTATCCTAAATGAAATTCCGGATATGCATATCGAGTCTATTGACCGTACTGGTCCAGGTGGAGTAAGTATTAATCTTATCCATGGCAGCCAAGTTGGTTACGAGAAAATTGGTAAGGACGAGGTATTCCGTTTTGGGATCTCCCTAGTAAATGGTGCTACATCAAGTCGAGTTGACGATTTCTTCTACCGCCTTGCATGCGCAAACGGTGCAGTTGCTCGTAACTTAAATACAGCATTTGAATTTGGTAACGGCGACGAAGCCTTCCGTAAATTGCTAGAGCAAATGAGTGGTTGGGCAAAAGCAGGTTTTGTACCACGTACTTTCCAAGACAGACTGGAACGTGCAATGGTAACCAAAGCAAGCTATTCGGAAGTTGAAAAAGCCTTGTACTCAGTAACTGGTGCAATCGGCGAAAAGGATTTCGATATGGCTGCCAAGTTGGTAAAGGGTGCAGAACAACAGTTCTTCCCAGAATACGATGCGGCTACTAAACGTATCTTTCGTGCCGGCCACAATCCACTAAGCTTAACTGATGCTCAAAAGAAGTTTATCAAAACTGATGCTACGGTTTGGGATGTTGTTAACGAATTAACCTGGATTGGAAGTCACGATACAATCTTTGACCTTAAGAATTCAAAAGGTTTTAAAGTAGCAGGTGGTAATCTATTCGCTAAGACTTGGGATCTAGAACATGCAGGTTTAGCGCAAATCTAATCCTTATATAATACACACTCTAAAAGGGGTCCTCAACAGGGACCCCTTTTTTGGGTTTAACCTTGACCTACATTGCGCTTAACATAGTACTTACTGTTCTTGCTTACTGATGTCTTCTTTTTAGAGTGGACACCAGGTCTGCGACGCTTGGCTTTGGCTAGGTGGTTGGATGGGGTAGACTGTTTGGCCATTAGTTAATCCGTTATTTTAAGTCTATTTAATTCCCAAAACCGTGCCGTCCTGGCGAGGCTGCTGGAATAGGCCCCAGGCCATGGGGATTTTCGTCACACAGTACTCCACTCGCCCCGAATATAAATAACAATATGAAAGAACTTAATACAGCAGACTTAAGTTTTGTCCGTTTCTGTATTGCAGAATTAGGGATAGAAACCAGCCCCAACATCAAGATCAGCGATGACCATGCCAAGGCGCAAGAGCGCCGAGCTATGGGTTACTTCAGCCCAGCCGATAAGTATATTTGGGTGCTACGCGGTCAGCGAGTACCGGCAGACTGGTACCGAACCCTAGCCCATGAATTGGTGCACTGGCGTCAGCGCGAAGAAGACAAGCCAGTAGACGGGTCAGACGGGTCAGAGATCGAGAATGAAGCTAATTCAAAGGCTGCAGTGCTCTTACGGGAATGGGGTAGAAGAGATGAATCTATCTATGTCTTACCTAATCTGGAGCAACCAGCAGTATAAATAACTAGATAAAATAACAAATACAGAAATGAAGTTAATAAAATTTAAACAGTTTGTGAATGAAGCGGTTGCCATGCCAGCAGCGCCAGTAATTCCAGTAGTTGCACCATCTGGCACGCCACCAAGAGACGCGGTTGTTAACGATTGTGTTAGCGCTATATACAGTACAATGTATAGAGCAATGAGAACCTTTGTTGCTGAAGCTAAAAAAGAAAAATTTACCAACAGTATAATTCCAACTGAAGAGGAATGGTATCTAGCTCAAAAGAAATTCATTATTGAGACCGATGCCTCAAATAATAAACCTAACTAAGATAAAAAACCAATACAGAAATGAAGTTAATTAAATTATTTGAAGAGTTTATAGCTGAGGCTAATACCTCTAATTTTCAAAACGGTCAAACTTATAAATATCAATTATTGGATGCAATGGGTAAAGCGGTTACGCAGAAGACCGTTACAATCGTGCCTAATTCTTATTACCCATTGGAAAAAAGAGAGATATCTACATCAGGGGTAATTAAAGTAGAACTGAATCACGGTGGTAATCTACAGACCGACGGCAAGCTTGAACCACCTTCAGGAATTGATGGTTTAGATTTACAATCAACAGGTCAACCAAATGTTTTCAGCCACCCAGACCTTGGTATTATTTACAAGGTTAAAGTATTCCCTAAATAGGTTAATCCCCAATCAGGGCTCTTGACTCTAATATAAGATAAGATAAGTCTTCTTTCAATTCTGCCCTGTATTCTTCTGAGTACAGGGTTTTTTGTATAACATGTAATTCAACACCGTGCCAGACTAGGAATCTCTCTAGAATCTCAGCACCTGCAAACCTGGCCAGCCGGTCCGGGGTCTCAACTATAACCATGCTTATCTGCTTGCGTAACACCAAGTCAAAGATCTTGTCTAGCCCACCTCTGCCGACTAGGCTACCAGCCTTACCGACCTCCGCAATTACCTGGTCTACCCGGATTCCGGCCGCCGTGCAGTAGGCTAGCACCCGGTCCTGCTGAGCCTGTAGCCGGGTTCGGGACGAGACGCCGGCCGCGCCCTGATCAGGAATTCCCGCGGCCCGGCAGTATACTACGACTTCCCTAGACTGGGGTAGTCTACTCCCTAGTAGCTTCAAGAGCTCCTGCTTGTCGTAGTAGGTCCGGCCGTTAATCGCGTTCTTCCATTTGTTGACCGCGCCCCGGTTGACATAGCCTTCTAGGGTCTTTAACGATACCCCAAGAAACTGGGCGGCTTCCTTTTTATACACAAGCTCTCCGCTTGGAAAGGGTACTAAGGGTCTAGAGTCTGGGGTCTGGGCTGGTTCTTGCATGGGGTTATTTATCCAGGCCCGGCAGCCCGTCGGGAAGTCTCGGCCGCCAGTGTCTCGCGGCTGGCTACTAGTGTCCAACGGCTCGGGCCCCTCTAGAGCCCGGGAGCCTGCTCGGGTCCGTGGAGTGGGCGGTCGCCGTACTCCCTAGTCCCCATGAATGCACAGCTTGTACCCTTTGGGCGGTGGTCAGTAGGGGTACTCCCTAGTCCCACGGGGCCGGGGTTGGGCTTGGGCTCGGCTGGCCCAGTAGGGGTACTCCCTAGTCCCAAGGTACCGTGGCTTGGGGTCTGGTTGCTGGCGGGTAGGTCTGTACTCCCTAGACCCTGCTTGTCAGGGTCATTGGCCTGCCCTAGACCCTGGCCTAGTTGTAGCCTAGCTGGCTCTGATAGAAATAGGCTAGAGTGTTGGCTAGTATTTTTTGTTTGTTTATTATAATAATATAGGTAGACAGTAGAGTATTTAAACTTTAGTGGGTAGGGGCGCATTCAAGGTCTTTGTGACCCCGAATATCCACGGTCAGACCGGTCAGGTTCTGGGTATATTAAGCCTATCAAAGTAGAAACAACGTCTCCCCACTTTCTTGTTGCCTGCAGGCGAAGGGTTTTTAAGGAGCAATTTAGTTAGGTAGCTTAAGTGGCCAGAGCAATACACTGATAAAGTAAAGATACCCGTTCAAATCGGGTCCTGACTACACGTTCCGTAACAGACAACGGATAGTTCAGCTCTGAACGAT
>Ga0209500_10000458_pt1 | contig 34938 bp, 30 predicted proteins | sample S_140212_EF_Meta_FD_187323 | JGI IMG/M metagenome (GOLD analysis project Ga0209500, IMG submission 187323) | Freshwater microbial communities from Lake Simoncouche, Canada to study carbon cycling - S_140212_EF_MetaG (SPAdes) (version 2) | ecosystem: Environmental > Aquatic > Freshwater > Lake ...
GTAACTGGGCTGTTGTAAGTCCAGCTGCTTTAACAGTATTACAATCTGCAACTACTTCAGCTTTTGCTCGTAGTACAGAAGGTACTTTTGAAGCTCCAACTAACACTAAGTTCGTAGGTACTTTAAACAGTGCTATGCGCATTTATGTTGACGGTTATGCTTCAGACACACAAGAAGTATTAGTTGGTTACAAAGGTTCTAGCGAATCAGATGCGGCAGCGTTCTATTGCCCATACGTACCACTAATGTCATCTGGTGTTGTTCTTGATCCATCAACGTTTGAACCAGTAGTAGGCTTCATGACACGTTATGGCTATGTTGAATTATCTAACACAGCTTCATCTCTTGGTAATGCAGCAGACTATCTAGAAGAAGTTGGTGTAAGCAACCTATCATTCCAATAATATTTTAATATTATTGTTTTGAAATTCAAAAAGCCCGGAAACGGGCTTTTTGTTTGGCCAAAAACCCAAAAAACGATAAATACTTTGTTCGCTCTTAATCGAGAGTTTATGCGGTCCCCACCGCGTAGGCCTAGAACGCCAACTTAAGGAGAAATAAAAATGGGACGTCCTATAGGAAAAAGATTTATTGGCAAAGGTACTGGATCATCATTAACTGGTGGTGAAGGTGCTAATATTGCTTCATTAGTAGTACCAGGCGGTAATAACTATTCAGCAGGTACAACAATTACATTCCCAACACCCCCAACTGGTGGATCAGCTACAACTGCTACAATTACATTTGTAGCTCCAACAGTAGGATTAACAGGTAATGGTAACGTAGCTTCAGTAACAATAACTAGCGCAGGTAGTGGTTATCTAGTCAGAAATATAACTGCTACATTTAATAAACCAGCTAACGTGGTAGTTGATGGATTTACACAAATAGCAGGTAACGTATTTAAATTTTCAAACGGTGTAACATCAGGCATTTATGCAGGTATGGTTGCTAACGTATCCTTTACTACACTACATTTAGGTAATCCAACTAAAGTTGTTAGCGTTAATACAACTACTGGTAATATTACCATGTCTATGGCTAACAGTGCAGCTATCACTAGTCCAATCAGCTTTGGTGACGTTGGTCGTTTAGGTAATGTATTTGTTGAAACAGATGCAGCAGTTACAACAGGAAACACCATCCAAGGTAATGCTTGGGTTTATGGTGGCGCTGGTGGTAGAATTTGTGATATCGTTTCACAAAAAGGTTCACATCGTTATAGAGTAACCAACGATCAAGGTACGGGCGTATGTAATTTAATTGCTAATGCAGCGATTGCAGCAGCCGGTGGCCCAATTGGTGCTAACATAATGACTATTACTGCTACAGAATCAACAGGTGCTACATATTTTGTTAATAAACTGACTGACCGCATGGCTCAAGTGTGGAGAGTTACTGGTACACAATTTGCTAACTTACAAATAGTACCATGGAGTATGAACACAGCAGTAGCAAACGTAAGCGTAAAAATCACTACAAACGACTAATCATAGTCAAATTAAAAATAGCACCTCCGGGTGCTATTTTTTTGAATTCGTTTTTGATGATAAATAATAAAAACGGAATAAATTACAATGGCCGCAGTTAAGAAACTTAATACTACCTATACGCTTGATACCACAGATGTATATCTAACTGGTAATCTACATGTTCTTGGTGTTTACGATACTACCAACGTAACTAATACTAATGTAGAAGATAAAGATATTACATTAAATGTAGGAGAAGCTGGTTGGGGAGTTGGAGGTAATGCTGCTCCGGGCCAATCTAGTATTATTGTTGATCGCGGATTACAGGCCAATGTTGCTCTACGTTGGAATGAAATCTATGATAACTGGGAAATAACCACAGATGGTACTACCTATGCTAATCTAGCAACATCAGCAACGTCGGGAATAACAGCAGTAGTACAAGATACTGGCCCAAGACTAGGAGGCAACTTAATAACCAATGGATTTCATGTAAGATTCCAACCATTGCTAACTGCAAATCCTCCAACAGCAGTCAGCGGAAATGCTATACTTTATGCCGATACCGTAGGCAGTGCAGGTAGCGGATTATTCGTAGTAAATGATAGTACATCAAGTCAAGAATTAGTAACCAAAGCGAAAGCCATAGTGTTTTCGATAATATTATAGGACAGAAAAAATGGCAATAACCAACTCTTTATTAACAACTGGATCAGCAGCCAACGTTTATGTTAGCAGTGGCGCAAGTGCTATCACAGCCATGTATCTATGTAACATAGATACCTCAGCACGCACATTTGACATCTATGTTTGCCCTAGCGGTAATACTCTTACTCCAGCTAGCACACGCATATATTCAGCAGTACAGATACAAGCTGGTGATACTTATGTTGTTGATAGTGAAAAACTAATATTAAGCAGTGGTGACATGATCAGGGCTAATACCAGCGGTACTAATGCCATGTCAATGACAGTCAGCTTTATAGGAATCTAAATGGGACGCTTTGTTAAAAATACAGAATTTGACTCCGGTAATTATGCTCTAGGGCTTCCGGCCACATCATCTAGCTTCAGACCAAATATAGCAGGATTTACTAGTCAAACAGCACTACGTTACAGTACTTCAACTGACAAACTTGAATACTACGCACACACTGGTAATGTATGGCAGACAGTATCAAATGTGGGGTCAGGAACATCACGCATTACTAAAGATTCATTTACAGCACCGGTATCAGGAACAAGTACAGAATTTGGCCCAATGGCATTTACTTATTATCCAGGTTGGGAAGCCAATGTTCTAGTACATGTGGGTTCTGTTTATCAAATCCCTACTACAAACTATACATTTTACGGTAATACAACAATTCATTTTGCATCGGCTCCTAGTGCTAATTCGGCTATTACTATAATCCACGGATTAAATTCTACAATCGCCTCTTAACTTTTCTGATAAATAGTAGAAAGGTTGGATAATTAATGGCAATTAGTCGCATTCCCGGGTATTCTCTATTAAGTGATTTAGATCGTCAAGGCACAGATCTAAAACTTACCTCTAACGGGCAAACGCTGTTATATTGGGACGTAAGTAATTATCGTATTGGTGTTAATACTGAAACCCCGCAACAAGAATTGCATGTTTCTGGAAATATTCTACTAGGAAACGGGCATGTCTATACTGGTGCAAATGTACAATTTGATCTAGGTAGTCCGACAAATCAGTGGCGAGCATTTTACGGTGGAAACGTCTATGCTACCCTGGCTACACCCGCACAACCATATATTACCAGCTTAGGTAATTTAACCGCATTAAATGTTGATGGTACGACCACGCTATCAAATATCTTTGTTAATCCTGGGTCAACTATCAGCGTAGGTAACAACAAGATAACCTACTTAGCTACTCCTACATCATCAACAGATGCAGCGACCAAAGCCTATGTTGACGGATTATCCAGTGGAGCAACGGGTAATTTAATCACCTTAGGTAATCCCACAGATGGCAATTTGATCAGTCCAGGTGCATATGGCGGGTGGACTACATCAACGTATGTCACAGATGCTATCGATGATCTCAATGAAATGATGGATAACGTTCGCGCTAACACTTTTGTTAAGAGCGTGACATTTTCTGCTAACAGCGTAGCAGGTGGTGCAGGATTACTAGTACAATTAACTATCACTCCAACAGGCACTGCTACACTTTATGATATCAATTGGGGTGACGGTCTTTATTCAAATGCCGCAGTGACTACTACCCCCACACATCCATATACTACCAATGCAGGTAGTCCTTATACAGTTATCGTCCGTGCTTATGGTACAGGTAGCGGTACAGGCAGTGAAGCAAGCCTAACACGCACAGCGTACATTATTATCTACACAGCAGATCCAGTGATGGGATTTGAATTATACAGGGCATCAACTGGTGGTACAGCATTATCGGTAGCCAGCAGTACCATGTATGTTACAGAAGGCGAAACATTCTATCTAAAAAATACAACTACTAATACTACCACACCCGGCATGTCAGTGGCCTATGTGGCTAATTTTGGTGATGGTATCGCTAATACCAGCATAGCCAGTGATAGTGCCAACGGTGGAGTATCAGGTGCTAGATTACCTTATGTTTATGGTTATACTAAATCGTCTGGTACAGGAACCTTACCAGTCATATTATGGATAACATCACATAATACAGCCAACCCAGCTAGCATTCCAAGAAATACAAGTTTAAATCTTAAAGTCTATGATGCAAATATTGCCGCTCCAGCAGGACTAAACACCAAAGTATTAACATTCACGGGCAGTGTTGGTACCAATGCTACATTAACAGCACAGGCCACAGACAACACAGGTGGTACAGCCTTAGCGGCCAATGCTAGCGTTAGCAGAACGATATCAACTGGAACAACATTAATTACTACCACAGGTAACGTAACTTCAAGTTATACCTATAATGCCAACATTGGATATCTACAAGCGGTAGTAAATGGCTCTGTTAGAGGTAATATTAATCTTGCCGCGACTACATCAGCGACTATCTCAGGTAATTTGGGATTGATCGCACTGAGTGATTATTGGTTATTAACATCAGCAGGTGCCACAACAACCTTTGCATTAAGCACATACAGTCCAGGATACTTCTATGGATATCAAGCCAACGTGGTATTACAAGCAGGTAGCATACCATTTGGAATTAGCAGACTTGGTATGAACAGCACCAATACTGGCATAGTGGCTAACATAGAATTTGTTAAAGATGATGTCACTGCTGCTCCAACGATCACATCTGGTAACTTGGCAATCAAAGCACCAGGCACTTATAGATACATTTCAGGCATACCGTATTTCAATACAGGTAGCCCACAGTTATGGTTACAAGATGTTACCCTGAACAGTTGGATTGGCCAAACATGGAACAATACAAGTAACGTGGTATTTGTAGCGACCAGCACAAACTTAGAAGGTACTACAGGTAACGTGATATTAGCCAACACACATGCTTATGTAAATTTAAGTAATATCAGCAGTCCGATGCTAGCCAGTGGTACTCCTATAGCAGGCACAGGCAATGTGTCAGCGTATAGTGTCGCTAACTTAACTGTAGCGATCAATCAAGCCAGTGTCCGCAGTGTTGCTAACATTGTAATGACAGCTACCAATGTCAATGGTTCAGGTACAGCCGCAGTAAACACTACTAAACGGATTCAATTACACACAGCCGCACAAAGTGGCATCAGTGAAATTGCAATCAGCTGTAACGTAAGTTTAGGTGATGGTACATTTACTGACACTGCTATACGTAGTTCATATTTTATATCAAGCACAACATTTAATCCAAGTTATGTAAACTCAACCAATTTCTATACCACATCAGTTTATAGTGAATCCAGTGACCCAGGTGTTGCCGGAACTAAAGAAGCGACAATCAGAATTGGTACATTGAAATATGACGTCACAGATTACAGCAACGCATTCTTACCAGTAGGACCAAATCGTAGCAGCGATACGGGATTCCAATATTTTACATTTGCCTTTAGACGCAAAGGGGTTAGTAGCTTTAATCTGAACATCGTAGCACCAAGTGGTGTTGCTAACTGTTGGATAGCTGCTCCAGGAACCACATTAGACAACACTAGCCAATTCAATGGTTGGTTGCGAGCTGATCTAGTCTATGGTGGTGCAGGTAAGCCAGGAACAAATACAGGCGCTGGTGGTAACGGAACAGATGGGGTAGCATTGACATCAGCTGATAGGATCGTCGCTAATACAGCATTAAGTGGTAATTATAAATTCTCGTTGGGTACAGAAAGTTTAACGAATGCGACAGGTAGTGTTGGCCTGGTCCGTATCGCACTAGCTGTCGGCCAAACGATAACAACTTTGGGGATAGTGTAATATGGCTATTTCAGACAGTCAAAAAGTTGATTACCTTTGGAAGAAGATTGGTTATTCAGCGACCAAATCAGACAACGTCAAACAAGGTTTTGAGGAAGCGATACCTAGTCCCTTACAGATAAGAGGCGACAAGGTAATGACCGATTCTGGTCTAATCCCTGGTACTATACCAGGTGCTAATACCAGCATACTAACCGTTTATACTACTAGCCTACCTTATGAATGTGCAGTTGATGGTACCACAGCCACACCTAATAGGACTTGGAAGACTACATTAACAGATTGGATCAGCCCTGAGTTTGGATCTACGTATCAAGTTAAAGTCTGGGTCAACTTATCAAGTTCTGCAGGCAATGCTAGTACTGCTGGCACAAGTTTAAGCGCAGGTGGTTCCGGTAATAACGACGAATGGTTCTTTGACTATCAAGCTGGTTTATTGCATTTTATTGGTACTAATTTACCTAACGGTGTTAGCTTTACAGGCAAGAGTGTCTACATCAGCGGTGCAAGATACACAGGCGGGTTTGGAGTGTCTGCTCCAGGCAGTAGCGGCAGTGTTGGTAATCTTACTATCAGCAACGTTACTATATCAGCCAATGCATCAGCGGTATCATCTAGTGCTAACATAATTTTATCTACATCAGGATCGGGCGCATTTAAATTTACAGGTAATGCTGTTGGACTACCATCAGGAACTACAGCACAACGCCCAACAACTGTGGCTGCAGGATATCTAAGATTTAACACTGACTCGGGCGGATTAGAAATATATGACGGCAGTGCTTGGGACAATACAACTGCAACTATTACATCACAAGTTCTTAATGGAAACGGTATTGCTAATACCTTTACCTTAAGTTCAACAGTTGGATCAGCAGCTGATCTGATTGTTAGTGTGAACGGTACTTTACAACAACCTACAACAGCGTATAGTGTTAACGGTACATTGATTACATTTTCTGAAACACCAGTAAATGGAGATATTATTGAAGTTAGACGCATTGCCGGCGGAGCGGTTAGTATTGATTCTCTAGCACTAGGATCTAGTAATATCACAATTCCTTCTGCCGGGGGAGCGATTAATATCACCACCAATGGTAATCCTGCATTACAGATAGGCACAACTGGTGCTATTATCAGTACATATCCTAATACAGTTATCGCATCAAGCGGAGTAGCTACTAATGTTGATGTGTTTTCATCTAGTGTTTATAGGACAGCCAAATATATATTCCAAGCCAATACTAGTTCGACCTACGAAAGTAGTGAAGTATTAGTAACACACGACGGATCTACTGCTTATAGGACTGTTTACGCTGTAATCAGTAGTGGTGCTAGTTTAGGTAATGTCACAGCTACGATCAACGGTAGTAACGTACTAGTACAGTACACTGCCGCAAATAATAATACAAATATACGTACATTAAAATACTACGTTATAATCTAATTTTTACCAATCTGGCATAAATATCAATAACAAATAATCATTTGTATCAAGCTCAATGGGGATATGGAACCGTAGGCTGTACAAGAATTTAAGTACTATTTTTTTACGGAAACCATACCATGTCAGTATTAACCAGAATTAAGAATAATCAGATCACGGATGCGACGATTTGGGCCAATGCCAAGATCATTCCTGGATCTATCGTAGGCTCATTGTTTAATAGCAATATTACTGTAACCAGTGACTTTGTTATCACAGGTAATTTAACAGTACAGGGTTCAAGTACATACCTAACAGTAGCGTCAACTAACACCTACGTTAATGACCCGTTGATCGTGTTAAATAATGCGTTTGCTGGATCTAACAGCTACGATCTAGGCTTTATCTTTAATCGTGGTAGTGATCCTAATAAAGCGTTTTATTGGGACGAAAGCTCAGACGAATTCCGCTTAATCACCACAACTGAAACTGGTACTACCTATGGTAGTATTCCCGCAGAAACTAACTATGAAAAGTTACGCTTAGGTAACTTGGTAGCACAGTATGATGTCAGCACGATAACTTTAACAGCCACTGGATTTATTAATACAACTGCAAACGTAAGTGCTGCAGTAGTCAACGCAGGAGCGTTAAACGTAACTGGAACCACGACACTAGCCGCAGTTAATTCAAGTGGTTTCATACAAACCACAGGTAACGTAAGTGCTGCAGTGATAAATGCTGGTCAATTCAATACCTCTGGTAACTTATCAGCTACACAAGTAAGCGCACAAACATTAAAAGCCAGTGGATTAACCAGTGGCCGTGTTGTTTTTACCAGCACCAGTGGCCTACTAGTTGACAACGCTGGTATAACATTCACAGCTAATACTTTAACAGTTGGTGGTGCATTACCAATTACTATCAACGGTGCCACAGCAACTATCGCTACAACCAGCACTAATCAAAACTTAATACTTGCACCAAATGGCACAGGATATGTTGATTTTGACGCTTCTAATGCTGGTAACCTAGCTGACCCAATATCAGCACAAGATGCTGTTACAAAAGCATATTTTGAAAGCCACATCAGCAGTGATGTTACTAACATCCAAGATGATGATACCAGTGTTGCAATCTATGATACCGGTGCTGCTGGTAATATCGTAGTTAACGTAGATGCTAGCAGAGCAGCGTTATTTACAGTAAGCACTATAACATTAAGTAAAAATACTATAGTTAGCAATTCTACAGCATCAACTACAACAACTTCGGGTGCTTTAGTAGTTACTGGTGGTGTTGGTATTGGTGGTCAACTTACTGGTGCTGTACTTAAATCAACAGATACTACACAAAGCACAAGCACAACAACTGGTGCGATACTCACAGCAGGTGGTCTTGGTGTCGCTAAAAACTTAAACGTTGGCGGTGATGCGACTATCACAGGTAACTTAACAGTACAAGGTGTATTAACAGCGATCCAATCAACGACATTAGATGTAAGCGATCTACAAATTACACTGGCCAAAGGTGCAGGCACGAGTGCCGCAGCTGATGGCGCTGGTATCAACGTTGACTATGGTAACGTTGGTGCAAACATTACCTACACACACGCAACGACTTCTTGGAATTTTAATAAACCAATCATTGGTACTAGTTATGCTAACTTTGGTGGCAACATCTTATCAACTGGTGCTGTACATAATGCCTTAACTGTAAACGGTACTACAACTGCCGTGGCGATTAACTCAACTGGTTTCATTAATACCACAGCAAACGTAAGTGCTGCTGTAGTCAACACAGGAGCATTAAACGCAACTGGTACTACGACACTAGCCGCAGTTAACTCAACTGGTTTTATTAATACAACTGCTAATATTTCAGGTGCTGTTATCAATGGAGGTGCAATTAACTCAACTGGACTAATTAATACAACTGGTAATATCAGTGGTGCAGTGGTCAACACAGGTGCATTAAATGCAACTGGTACTACAACACTAGTAGCTGTAAACTCAACTGGACTAATTAATACAACTGGTAATATCAGTGGTGCAGTGGTCAACACAGGTGCATTAAATGCAACTGGTACTACGACTTTAGTCGCAGTTAACTCAACTGGATTTATTAATACAACTGCAAATATTTCGGGTGCTGTGGTTAATACAGCAACATTAAATGCAACTGGTGTAGCATCAATCACAAATTCAACAGATACATCAAGCCTATCAACTGGTGCTTTAATAGTCACTGGTGGTACAGCCGTTGGTAAAACATTATGGGTAGGTGAAGGTGCAGTTATAAACAGCACAAGAGCCGCAGAAGCCTTCCAAGTCTATGGTGCGACTGGCAATAATGGTTTGATCTACACCAACACTGCTAAGAATGCTATAGTATTCGGCGATACTGGTAATGTTAATGTACAAGATGGCATAATAGCTAAATTTGACAGCACTGGTGCTATCCGCATACCAGTTGGTTCAACAGCACAACGTCCAGGGGCAGCAGGTAATGTTGACGTGGCTGGTTTACTACGCTTTAGCTCAACAACAAACAACTTAGAGTTCTACGATGGTAGTACTTGGACATCTGCAGGTAGTGTGTTCACTATCGTTACTACCAACGCATTCAGTGGTAACGGTGTACAAACAGCATTTACCTTAAGTTCAAGCTCAACAACTAGTGCTACCATGGTAGCAGTCAACGGTGTCATACAGATACCAACCACAGCCTACTCGATATCAGGTACCACACTTACATTTACAGAAGCTCCGGCTACTGGTGACTCAATTGATGCTCGTACATTCATTACAACATCAACGGTATCAGCGATATCCAGCGGTAATGGATATAATAACTTTGACGTAGCCACAGCTCCATACGCTAACATCACAGCAGGCACAAGTAGTCCAACAGTGCGTGTAAGTGTTGATGGTTTAAATGGTAAGGTAACATTTACTAACGATGTTGTGATCAACGGTCAATTAACAGTATTAGGTGATTCATCAGGTAATATCAACATTGGTAATGAAAGTGGCGACAGATTACAACTACGTGGTAAAACGGTCTATGATCAAACTGCTCTTAATGCAGTTACTAATCTGTTGTTGCTTGACAGTTTCAGTACATCAGCGTTTACCACTGCTAGATATACCGTACAAGTCAAGAATGGTGGTGGTGTGTCGGCTGCTGAGCTTATCTTATCACATGATACGGCTACCGCTAATGTAGCTACTTATGCAGTGATCAGTTCAATCCCAGGTACATTCCAATCAAATATTAGCAGTGGTACTGTGAGATTGTTCTACACACCTACTGCATCACAGAATGCTAATATTAAAGTATTAACTACATACATTGTTTAATAGAGAAGACGAGATAAATGCTTAAACTAACTAGTAAACTGTATAGAACCAACTACACAGGCGAAGATATCGTACAGGAACGTGTACTGCAAGATGGCCAATGGATCAGCACTACAGAACACGTGCCTAATAATGTTATCAATAATCAGATCAGTAATCGTGCTGTGGTATTTGGCAATGGCGAAAGTCGTTTAAGTTTTAATGTTAATCATCTTCTTAATAAGAAAAGCGGATTATTGGGTGCAGACACTCTACAGAGTTATGCTTGTAATGCTTTTTACAGAGAATATACTCCAGATTTCTTAGTAGTCACTAGTAGAATCCTTGCTGATGAAATATCAAAAACTAATTATCCTACAGATAACATCGTTTACACTCGCGTTGATATCAGCTTAGAATTCCCTAGAAAATTTTACCTAATCCCGCATGATCCATATGCGGATGCTGGTGCAACTGCAGCCTACATAGCCTGCTTTGATGGGCATAAAAAAATCTATCTAGTAGGGTGTGAAGGTCAACACGAAGCTAATTATAACAGCAATGTCTATGCAGATACACCTGGATATGCAGGTAAAAACTCTGACATGCTAGGTAATAATTGGGAAGAAAGTTATAGACAATTGTTCCAAGTCTATGATGATGTAGATTTTGTATTAGTTACCTCGAACGGTAGATATAAAACACACGATTCTTGGAAGGCCTGCACTAATTTCCGCCAGATCAGCCACAGAGACATGGTATTAGAAGCAGACTTATAAAATACTTTCCAGCGTTTTAATCTTACTAGCCACAGCCTCAAAATTAATCGTACGCCAAACTCCAGGATGTAATGGTTTAGGATGATCTTCTAAACGGACCCAACAATAACCACGATGTTCTTCATTTAGTTTTGGAACGAATTCGCTGTCTACAGGTGCTATAAAAGTATGGTAGACGAAATTACCATTATCACTGGTAAATTTTTCTATAGGAATGATCTTGGGATCGTTGATGGTACCGCCAATTTCTTCTTCAATTTCTCTACTTAGGCTTTCGATGATTTGTTCATTGGGTTCAACTTTACCACCAACTACTCCCCAAGTACCTGCATACTTGCTTGAATTACGTAGTAGAAATAGGTAGCGTTTAGTTGAAGTACAATAGATGAATGTACCTACACCTTCTATAGGACTAGTGACCATAGTCCGTTTTTGTACTCGCCTTCCCAGCTTTTCACCCACTGATTGAGATTCCATTTATATTGAGTTCCGGTATTTAGATTACTTACATATTGTACAGTAGTTGAACCTTGACTGTCAAATACTACGGCCCAATGCACCCCATTGAATTGTACGATATCATTGGCATTGGCTACTAAATCTTGCCCATTGGTGCCTCGCCATGCACTAGGCCCAGTACCAGGGGCATTAGTAAAACTACCAACATCAGTTAACAATAGATATCTGGTATTTGTACTAGGGCTTGTAATACTTGCGTCTACAGTAACTTTACGAGGATCAATGATGGCATTGATTGGATTTAAGGTGTTAGTTGGATAGGTGTCGATGTCGGGATTGAATATCAATAAACTATCATCAGTAGGATGATAACTCACAGTGCCAACTACTTCAGTACCCCCATCTTCGGTTAATAATCTTATCTGGCTAGTGCCATTTTCTAGCACACCATAAACATTAATAAGACTACGCCAAACATCTCTAGTTCCGACTTTAACTGGTGTTTCGGTGACTGGATGTTTTGGTTCTAGTTCAGTTGGCGGATCGCGTGGATCTTCAAATTCAGAATATTTTAATAGGGTTAGCGTATTGCCAATCAACAGCACACCATAATCTAAAGGAGTAAAGTATTGGCGCATGCCCATTAAGTTAGTATCATTATAAACTGCTTCGCTGAGATTTCCGTCACCATCATGTATACTAGCGATGATCTTTTGTATAACACCAAGTTTCTTAACCTTGGCCGGAGGAGTGATCCATACAGGCAGTTTGAATGTAAGCGTAGCAACATCGATAGGATTCTCTGTACCAATTGGCACAGTACGACTTGACCAATTTGGACTTTCTAGATAAACTACACTTAAACTTGTCCAGTCAATATAGTTGTCTGTTGATTGTATTTCTAATGCTGGATTAAACAATACGATCAACTGTTCTAACAATTGTAATTTTTGTTTAGTATTACTGGTCCAGATATCTAATTTAAGTTCTAAGGTATAAGGAACAGGCATCAGTCTTTCAATACTAAAAGCATTGCCTTGACGTGCTTCATATTCTTGTGTGTCTTCATTATAATAACGTTGACGGATATTCATCTTACCAACAAAGTCGGGTTGTTGTACACGATCTCGATCGTAGGTAATATTATTAATATAAGCGGTCATGGCCGGCACAGTGGGCATGGCATTTTCGCTCATGTTATTGATAATAGCAGCTACTTGACGACTACCGTCACCATAGTAAACAGGTACACGTTGTAGGGTAGTATTGCCTACACGATCTTGTCCGTATTCAACTTGGAATCCGGAAAGCATGCGAATGAACTGTGCCAGGAACCGCTCAATTTGAGCATCATAAAAATATTGTTGAAGAGCCGCCATAATTAATTATCCGCCGTGGGTCTTAATGCATCACTTAAACTTTGACGTTGATAAGTGACATTTGCATAAATTGTATATTCTAATACATCATTGGTATTTAATGCTGTAGACACTGTAAATGATATATTTCCTGCTGTATTAGCAATAGTATTAGTAATAATCTTGCTGTTTAGTTTTGTTTTTACCCCATATGTACTTCTGTACACAGTCTTAGTAACTACCTGTTTAGAAGCAAGTGTAAATGTTTTAGTTTGTGCATTAGCTGCAGGAGTATATGCACCAGATGAAATTCGTATCGCGTCCCACACCAATGCGTTAGCATAGTTAGCATCTGTGTTATTAATAAAGCCGCTACGTTGGGTAGTATTAGTAGGGCCTGGTGTAAGATTAGTTCTTAATCCATCTTCAATTTTAACCCAACGACGACTATCGTAACGGAATAATCTATTAGGCACATAATCTAAGCGCAGGAAGTAATCACCAGTCACCGGACTTGTTGGGAACGCTATACCAGCGGCCACCGTAGCACCGTTTGGAGGGAATGCATCACTGGTCAAGTAACCTTTGACTTTATCACTTGGACTCACTGTGCTAGAACTTGAATAGGTATTGCTAGAAACATTGGCATTTGAGCTGGCTGTTACACCTAATGGATCACCTGGTTGCCCTTCTTGGGTAACAGGAGCAGTGTATAAATTGGTGATGTCATAACCACTCTTAGGAACATCACTTTCGGCACGTGCAACGATAGCATCATTGATGTCGAGATATTTGTTATAGGTACTTAGTACATCACTTAATGTACTGGTAGTATTGTCACCGGCTGTGATATTGTTAAGTATATCTTTGTATTCTTGACTGTCTACCAATGGTTGTAGTTTAACACGCCACAGGTGTGGATACCAAGTTGGTGCAAATCCTTCTGCGGCACGGGTAGCATCATTGACTACATAATAACGTTTTAGTGCGGCCGGCACAGCGTCATCCAATGGATAATAGTCTTTTAAGTTTGGCAGTTCCATGACATCGCCCACCATCAACTTACGACCAATCGTATCAACCATGTCATTTAAATGGAACACAGCAAACATGGTATCACCAGTTAGGAACAAGCCAAATTGTTGTAGATCAAAATCGTTATCATTCAAGCGATAGATAGTACGCATAGTATAGACGCTGGTATCATACTTGCGATCACGATTTTCTAAAAATAGCAGATCTTGTATACTAGTAACGCCAGTAGTACCTGGTTCAGTATTACTGGTAAATGGTTGATCTATTGGGCCAAGGTACTTGTGAACGTTTACATCAACTCCGCCGACAGTGAACATTTCGCTCATGCGTTGATCAAAGAATTTGTAGTCGTTGCCCTTGTTTGGTCTGTAAAGTGACAATCTTGGCATTATCTAATCCTAATTATCTAGTATTTATCGACATTGACAAGCTAGCCAAAATGTGTTATACTAGTTTTATGGCTGAAATCACTCAAAGTTTAGATTGGGCACAGGTTCAAATTGACTTGGAAGCACCCGCTCATAAAATGAAAAAGCATACCAATGACATGCTGAAAATGAGCGATGCTATAGGTGCTATGGTTAAAAAATTATCAGAAGAAGAAATAACCTGCCGTAGGCAAGGTCGCCAGACCCGTAAGCATAAGGAATTATTACAGCAAATTAATCAAGAAATAGCCCACTACGAACAATTTTTAACCTTTGGGGTGCTATTAAGTGGTTGATAAATACTAAAACTATACAGGAATTCCAAATGTTAGAAAAGATGTTTGCAATACTAAGATCTCGCAAAGGTTTATACCTGTTACCTTTTGGCATATTATCCTTATTTTTTGTATCCTGGGAATGGCTGTTGTTTGGCACTTGGGTTTATATGGTATTAGCCAGATGGCAGGTTTTGATCTATCATGAATATCAGGTGCACAAATATCTTAAACCAAAAAATAAATTAATTGAAATTTTTGGTTGGTTTATAAATGCTGTCTGGGAGTGGCAATCTCCATTTAATAAAGTTAGATTTCATGAATTGCATCATGCCCATTATCAAGACGACGAAAATGATCCAACTGGAGCAAAGCTGAGATTAGCGAAAAGTTATATCTTATATTGCTTAGATTGCACCCCACACGCAAATATTCCTTATATTGAAACTAGTCCCGCAGTAATCGAAACAGCCCCTTATCTTTGGTTTAACAAATATTGGGCACACATAGCAACTGCTACGTTATTACTTTGGGTATTGTTTTTACCATTTTGGACTTTTGTAGCATTTTACGTATTTCCTTTATCCATATATAACATTCTATATCGAGCAACTGATTGGCATTGTCACAAGATAAATGGAGATGATCGAAATTGGACTTGTTTATATTTAGGAACTGGTGCCTGGCACAAACGACATCACAACGAAACCGGATATGATCCAAAAACTTTCTTTGGGCCAGGAATATGGCGGTATTTAAATGTGGACTTGTATCTGGTACATTTATTCTTTGATCCAATCAAAAAAGATTGACCTATTACTTAACTGATTGTATAATATACTATATCAACAAATAAGACATTTATCTATGGCTATCAAACTTGACGGTGTAAAAAAGAAAGCAAAAGTCAGTAGTAATAATTTCGCTGACGAAAAATATACAGGTAATGAACCTATCTGGGATTATGATCGCGCCTTAACTTTCTCAAATGAAGAATTTGATCACCATCTACGCCAAAGTTTTCGTTATTATAATTACTATTACAGCACCAAAGATCTTAAAAAATATGTAGTGACATGGTTACGTCAACATGAAGGTAGCGAAGGATTACATAAGCTAGATAAAAATACTATTGATCGTTATCAACGCTCAGCAGACTGTCTTACACCATTTACTGTTTGTGCCTTGATCAAAGCACATGAGCGTGGCATGCCATTACGTGATCGCCATGTAGAATATATCCTCGATGCAGTTAAGCGTGTGCTAACATTAAAAGCAGATAACGATGAAGACTTTGAAGCTAAGCCAGAAGTAAAGAAAGCAGAAGTTCGTGTCCCAACTATCCAAGATCGTATGAATGACGTAGCTAAGAAGCACATACTTTATTTTGAAATATTAGAAGATGCATTATTTGCAGGTGAAACTGTAGATCCTAAAGCCTACGAATATCTGACTAAGAACAATGTACCACAGGCATTGATAGGCAAGATACAGGCAGTGTTTGAACCACATTATGCAGAAGTGCGTGAAGCACGAACAACTAAAGATGAAGACCTTAAAGACGCATATAGTTACATGAAAACCGCAGACTATAAACGCTATGACGCTTTCTATGACAAATTATTTGCTGACCTAACAGCTTATAATCAAACTAAAAAGGCAACTAAAAAAGCCGCAGTTCGTAAACCACCACAAAAAGAAAAACTAGTCCGTAGCCTAAAATATCTCAAACAAGATGCTGGTATGAAACTGGTATCGATCAATCCAGTGGACATTGTTGGCGCAGAACAGCTATGGGTCTACAACGTTAAAAATCGTAAATTAGGTCGGTATATAGCAGAAGACCAAGGTGGTGTGCTTGGTGTTAAAGGCACAACTATCACAGGCTTTAACGAAAGTAAAAGCACACAAAAAACCCTGCGTAAACCAGAAGAACAGATTAAAGCATTCCTGGCCAGTAATAAAGTAGAACTACGTAAATTCTTAGAAAATATTAAAACTACAGAAATTAAACTTAACGGACGTATCAACGCCGATACTATCCTACTTAAAGTAATCTAATCCCCCTCAAAGTAGCGTAAAGCCAAACTTATCCTGTTGTCGGCAATAAATACAAGATAACAGGATAATTTAAATGGCCGAACTACCAGCAAATGTTACAGCAACTACAGGTTTAACAACTACACTAAGTGTACAGACCAAAAGTCTATACAGTAATGTCACTGGCACTGGTGCTGGTCATATTGCCTTTGATTCCAATATAACAGATCAACTAGCTTCGCTAGCTAAACAACAAAACGATATCGTTGACTATATTCGTCTACGTTTAGGTTTTGGTATGATCGATGTTGAAGCTGATAAAGAACACTTTGACATGGGCATTAAACAAGCATTAATACGCTATCGTCAACGTAGCAGTAATTCAGTAGAAGAAAGCTATGTGTTCTTAGACGTGTATCCTGAAACACAAGAATATATCTTACCTAATTATATTATCGATGTTAAACAGATATACCGTCGTGGTATTGGTAGCGTTACAGGAACAACAGCTAGCCAATTTGAACCATTTGCAAGCGGCTATTTGAACACATATATGTTAGTAGCTGGCCGTGTTGGCGGCCTGGCAAGCTATGAATTATTTACACAATACCAAGAAATGGCTATGAAAATGTTTGGTGGATTCATGAACTTTACATGGAACAAAGTTACTAAGAAATTAACTTTAGTTCGTAAGATTCCATATGGTGGTATCCAAGGTAGTGATATAGTAAAAGAAAGTGTACTACTATGGACTTATAATTATAAACCAGATATCGTCATATTAAACGATCCGCAGTCATTCCCTTGGATCCAAGACTATGCTTATGCTCTGACTTCAATCAGCATAGGTCAAGCACGTGAAAAATTTGCTACGATCGCAGGCCCGCAGGGTGGTACTACTCTTAACGGTACAGCACTTAAAACAGAAGGACAAACACTATTAGATAAACTTGATGAAGATATCAAGAACTATGTAGATGGTGGTCAACCAATGTGGTGGATAACCGGCTAAAAATCCATTGACTCTCAGTCAATAATTTCGTAAAATAGTAATATCAACTAAGGGGATTTCAATGAGTCAAATCATCGGTATCGTGGGCTTTATCGGCTCAGGTAAAGATACGGTTGCAGACTATCTGGTTAACTTTCATAGATTTAAACGTGAGAGCTTTGCTAATAGCTTAAAAGATGCTGTAAGCCAGGTGTTTGGCTGGGATCGTGAACTGCTTGAAGGACGTACCAAAGAAAGCCGTGATTGGCGTGAAACACAAGACGAATGGTGGAGCAAGAGACTTAAGAAAGATATAACTCCACGGTATGTCCTACAGTATTGGGGCACCGAAGTAATCCGCAAAGGATTCCACGATGATATGTGGGTAGCTAGTTTAGAGCACCGTTTACTTAATACTAAAAATGATATTGTTATCACCGACTGTCGATTCCCAAATGAAATTAAAGCCATACGTGCCGCCGGCGGTAAGGTAGTACGTATCAGACGTGGCGCTGAACCTAAGTGGTTTGATGAGGCAGTGAGCATGAACAAAGGTCCCACACGTAACATGAACTGGACACTAAGCAAACAAAAAATAGAAAAACTTAAAGTTCACGCCAGCGAAACTGCCTGGGTAGGGCAAAAGTTTGATGTGGTATTAAACAATGATGGGACTATCGAAGAACTGTATCAACAGATCGAAGCTAATATAATTAATAGTCAGGTACAAGATCGCCTTGACGCCATCCTAAACCCTCTCGGGCAATTTCATACTGACAGTTAGCACAGATTGTTTTTAAGTTAAGGGCGTTGTTATTATTAAAATTACCGTCAACGTAGTAGACAAATAACTGCTCCTTATACTTTGCTTTAAAGCCACACTTTTCGCAATGTGGTTTCTTTTTGTAACCTTCTAATAGCCAACGAGGCTTTGGAACAGGTAGTTTACGTTTCTTTCTAACACAAGTATCACAGCGACTTCTATAGTAAACTTTGCCATGCATCTTATAATTGACTGCAACGGGCTTTTTACCACAAATTTCACATATTTTACGGTATTCCATACAGCTATTTAGCTTACTGCAACAAGCGAACCTTTCAAAGGGTACCTAATACACCAAATTCTATCAAATAATTATAAATAGTTTAAAGTAACCTATTTAGAGGAACAAATACTATGGCACTTATATCACCTGGAGTACAAGTAACGGTAACAGACGAAAGTCAATATACCCCAACCGCGGCAGGATCAATTGCTTACATTCTACTTGCTACAGCCCAAGACAAATTAACACCAAGCGGTACATTAGCTACTTACACAACAGCAGCTAATGCTAACAAATTATTTAACATTACTAGCCAAAGAGATCTAGTAGCAAAATACGGTAATATTGAATTCAAGGTTGATTCAGCCGATAATCCACTACATGGTGATGAGCGCAATGAATACGGTTTATTGGCAGCTTACAGCGCACTTGGCGTTAGCAATCAAATTTATGTACAACGTGCAGATGTTGACCTAGCAGAATTAACAGGATCAAGCATCCGCCCAACAGGCACACCAACAGATGGTACTTATTGGCTAGATGTAAGTTCTAGTGCTACAAACTGGGGCATATATGAATGGACAGAAGATGGTACGACATTCACACTACAAACTCCAAGGGTTATTACAAGTTCAACACAGGTAAGCGGTACAGTTCCTCTTAGTTCAGTGGGATCTATTGGAGAATATGCAGTAGTTACTACTAGCAGTTCGAATCCTATTTACTTTAAAGGCTATGACAATACATGGGCATTAGTTGGTAGTGATGATTGGAAAGATAGAGTTCCTGTTATCACCGGTGTTATTGCTAATCCAGCTAACTTGGCTATCGGTCAAAAAATGCGACTAAATGGCACAAACATTACACTAACAGGTACAACAGTTACATCAACAGCTAGCGATATCAATAGTGCAAGTATCACTGGTGTTAGTGCTAGAGCAAATTCGACTGGTCAAATTGAAATTTTTGCCGACAGCCTAGCTGCAAGCTCAGGTAATGTTGCACTAGCTAATGGTCAACTAAAAATTGAAAAAGGTGGTACAAACGGTATTGGCGGTACAGACTGCTCAATGCGTTTAGGTATCTTTAATGCCGCAGGCGATTCAGGTAATACAAAAACATTGCTTGGTCCAACAGTGGCATTTGACAGTTATAGAAATGCTCCAGCTTGGAGAGAATCAGATGCTAGCCCTCGTCCATACGGTTCAGTATGGTTTAAAACTTCAGCAACTGGCAACGGTGCAAATTACGGTATCAAAGAGTATGATGCTAATCTGGATTCATTCGTACTACAGGCTGCTCCGTTATATTCAAGCGATAGTAATGCGATCTACGGACTAAGCCCGGTAGCTGGTGGTGGTGACCTAGCAGTGGGTACACTATATGTGCAATACGATACATTGAATACAACTACTGGTACATTTAAATTATATCGTAAAAACACAGCAGGCGTAGTTAAAGTCACAGGTACAGTAGCAGGCGGATCAGCAGTATATACAACCAGTAATAGCTTTACCATGGAAGTCAGTGTTCCTGGTTCAAGTACAACACAAAGTGCAACGATTACAACAATTGGAACGACTGCCGCTACTTTAGTTGCTAAGATTTTAGCAGCTAATTTACCAAATATAGTTGCTGCAATTGAATCCAGCGGTGCTATCAGTATTAGTCACCTAGCTGGCGGTACTATTAAATTTACATATGGTACAGGTACTCCATTGACCACAGCTGGTATTATCAGCGATAATCTTATCCAAGTAATTTCAGCAGGTAGCGTGTATCTAGCTAGCCCATTTAAAGCTCTAACATATACATACTCAACAACTGCACCATACAGTAATCCAACAGATGGTACACTATGGTATTACAATAGTGCATTAGATGTTGACATTATGGTTAACGATGGTAGTGGTTGGAAAGGATACCAAAACGTAGCTAATGATTCACGTGGTTATGACTTATCAGCTACAGATCCAGCTGGTCCTATACTATCAGCTTCAGAACCAACAGAACAACTTGCCGGCGGCCAATTGGTAGCAGGTGATCTATGGATTGACACAGGCGATTTAGAAAACTATCCAAGGATTTATCGTTATAATGGTACAGCGTTTGAATTAATCGACAACACTGATCAAGTAACTACAGATGGTATTTTATTTGCAGATGCACGTTGGGCCACAAATGGCACAACAAATCCAATCGTTGATGATATTCCGGCTATTGCTGATCTATTATCTAGCGATTATTTAGATTATGATGCACCGGACTACAGACTATATGCACGTGGTACATTGTTATTCAATACACGTCGCAGTGGTTATAATGTTAAATCATTTAACAGCACAGCACTATCAGCTGACCCAACTCCGGCATCAGTAGTTGCTGCGTGGGTTAGTGCTAGTGGTAATGACTCAGATGACGTTCCATACTTTGGACATAAAGCACAACGTAACGTTGTTGTAGAAGCACTTAAAGCGGCTATCGAATCAAGCACAGCATTACGTGAAGAACAAACACAGTTCAACTTAATTGCTTGTCCAGGATATCCAGAACTAATACAAAACATGATCACACTAAACAATGATCGCAAACAAACAGCGTTCATCATTGGTGACAGTCCGTTATCATTAAATTCCAGTGATGTTCAACCTTGGATACAAAATACTAACCTAGCACTAGACAATGGTGAAAAAGGTCTAGTTAGCCGCAGTGAATACCTAGGTGTTTATTACCCAGCAGGCTTTGGTACAGACTTGGCAGGCGAGAGTGTTGTTGTTCCTCCAAGCCATATGATGCTACGTACAATGATCCGCAGTGACAATGTTAGCTATCCATGGTTTGCACCAGCTGGTGTGCGTCGTGGTTTAATTGACAATGCTACAAGCATTGGCTATATTGATATTACTGATGACAATACATTTAAATCAATTGGTGTAACAGTTGGTCTCCGCGATGTATTATACGCTGACAATGTTAACCCGTTGACAGTTCTTCCAGGTGTTGGTCTAGTAGCATACGGTCAAAAAACTCGTGCTTCAATGACATCAGCAATGGATCGTATTAATGTGTCGAGACTGGTAGCTTACTTGCGTTTAGTTTTAGACAAAGTTGCTCGTCCGTTTATATTTGAACCAAATGATACGATTACACGTAACCAAGTTAAATCAGCATTCGAAAGTGTGCTAAATGACCTAGTTGCTAAACGTGGTTTATATGACTACCTAGTAGTATGTGATACAACAAACAACACTCCAGATCGTATTGATCGCAATGAATTGTATGTTGATATCGCTATCAAACCAGTTAAAGCGATCGAGTTTGTTTACATTCCGGTTAGAATCGTTAACACTGGTGCTAGTTTAACAATAGCATAATATACGTAGTTAATGGGAGTGGCAACGCTCCCATAACTCAATTGAAAAACAGCTAAATACTATAAAGTATTAAAAGGAAAATAAGATGGCAACATCATCATTAAGTAAATTTACGGTACCTCTGAGTACTAACCAAAGTGCAACAAGTCAAGGCTTGTTAATGCCTAAACTCAAGTTTCGCTTTCGCGTGACATTTGAGAACTTTGGTGTTAGCCAACCGACAACTGAGTTGACAAAACAAGTTATGGATTTCAAGAGACCAACATTATCTTTTGAAGAAATGATTATTCCTATTTATAACAGCAAGGTCTACCTAGCTGGTAAACCAAATTGGGAACCTGTAACTACTACCTTACGTGATGATGCAGGTGGTGAAGTTGCTAAACGTGTTGGTGAACAACTACAGAAACAATTTGACTTTATGGAACAATCCTCAGCAAGTTCAGGTATTGACTATAAATTCCTTACACGCTTTGAAGTACTTGATGGTGGCAATGGTGCTAATGAAGCAACAGTTCTTGAAACTTGGGAACTATATGGTTGTTATCTATCAAACTCAGACTATTCAAATGCTGACTATGCAACTAACGAACCAATGACTATCGCTCTAACTATACGTTATGACAATGCTATCCAAACTCCAATTGGTACAGGTCTTGGTACAGCAGTAGGTCGTACTCTTGGTACTACAATCACTGGTTAATCCAGACGAAACTCCTCAAAGCCCGGTTAAAATCCGGGCTTTTTTATCTCGATAAATAATATAAATGGATACAAAATATGGCTGGCTTCTTTAATCAGTTCCTAAAACAAATAGCTACCGGTGATGAGATAAAAGACTGGCAACATGCCTCACGTACTTTCGTTGATAGCCTATATAGACTAAGTCCCAAGGTAGGCACAGCTTATCATGTGTTTATGGATCTCAATCCAGTAGTAGCTCAAGTTGAGCAGAACGAACAAACTGAGATAGGCATGATGGCCAAGCAGATAGCACTGCCTAGATTTTCAGTAACTACAAAAACCTACAATGCCTACAATCGCAAGAATATAGCACAAGAAAAGATCAACTATGATCCATTGAGTATTACATTTCACGACGACAGTGCTGATGTGGTGCGAAATTTTTGGTATGGTTACTATGCTTATTATTATAGAGATGCTGATCATCAAGAAGCAATATACAATCAAGATCACAAATATAACAAACGTCAAGAACAAAATTGGGGCTACACCCCGTTAAGCAATAATGGTACACAAAACTATATCAATGCTATCAGGATCTATAGCCTACATCAGAAAGAATTTAGTAGTTATACTCTGATTCGCCCAACGATTACTAGTTTCCAGCACGGACAACATCAAGCAGGCGAATATGTACCAATGGAACATACAATGACAGTAGCATACGAAGCTGTGCAATATGCCACAGGAGCAGTTAGCAATGGAACGGTATTAGGATTTAATACTATACATTATGATCATAGCCCTAGCCCACTTACATCATTAGGGGGCGGTACAACCAGCATATTAGGCCCAGGTGGCCTAGTTGAAGGTGCAGGTGATGTTGTTACTAATTTACAAAATGGTAATTTCCTTGGTGCAGCTCTTGGTGGATTCCGTACAGCAAACAATTTTAAAAATACTAATCTTAAAACTGTAGGCGGTGCCGAACTAGTACAGCTAGGTAAAAATATCCTCCGCGGACAAAATCCACTTAGCACGGTATTTGTTCCCACAGCGGGAACAATCAATCAAGGTATAGCAAAAGCGGTGAATACACTTCCTGGTGGCAGTGTTGGAACTAATATGAATAGTCAAAATGCACAAATTCCTTCAAGTAATCAAGGCATAACCGGAGTCTGATAAATGGCAACCAACGGCAACTTACCTCCAAATACCAACGTAAATTCCACCACAGAATATTTTAATAACTATTTCTCAGATAGATTTACCACCAGCCCAAACATCAATGATGCTGTTATAGGATATTTCCAATCAGTGACTGGTGATGCGGATTCCGGAAAAGCCTTGGCTGCCACGGTGATCTACACTGCGCTAAGCCAAGGACTAGACCCAATGAGTTTAGTTGATGAATTTAAAAAACTTAAATCAGGTCGACGAGTAGAAGTTAAAACACCAATAGTATCTAATTCAGTAAATGACTCTTATACAACATATGATCAAATTGTTACTGATAAAAATGAATACCCAGTGGGACAATTATTTTATGTGCCAGCAAGCAGTACATTTTATAGATCATATTATGAGGAAATTCCTGTAGACCAACCGTTGGTCATACAAACAATATTTGATAATCCAATTTTTGATGCTAACACTATTAGTATTCAACAACAACAGATACTCATGGGACAGCCTCAGCTTGATACGATATATACCCCATCAGAGCCTAGTTATGTAGATACTGATATTCCATTTTATGCTGCTGATGATATTGCTGTTGGGAATACTATCGTGGGTAATGTTGAGTTGATATCTGGAAATTCTTTTGTTGATACAACCTATACTACCCCAGTAGAATATACTGTACCGCCGGAATTAGAAAATCCCAATGAGTATATAGTAAAAACATATCTCAACCAGTCTATCAAAATAGAAGCAATACAAGGATATAAGCGTGAAACAGTTAGTTTGGGAAGTGGTCAATTCGAATATAATTATTTTTACGTGTCATATACACAAGAACAAGATGAGATCACTCCTTTCCTAACGGTATTGCTGAATCAAAATCGTGTGAATACCAGCCTATTAGGTATCACTAATAGTCCACCGGTCAACAAATACGTTCAACGTGCGATCCTAGCATAACATGAGCAAATACGCCAGCGGTAAATATCAGGTAAAGAATCCAGAAAAATACATGGGTAAACGTCTACCAAACTATCGTAGCAGTTGGGAATTTACCTTTATGAGCTTTTGTGATAATAATCCAGCAGTGATAAATTGGGTCAGCGAAGGGGTGAAGATTCCTTATTTTAATCCAGTTAGTGGTAAACAAACAGTATATGTTCCGGATTTTATCGTAGTATATGTGGATGCAAACCAACGCCAACATACAGAACTAGTAGAAATCAAACCCAGCAAAGAAGCCACCATGGAATCAGCTAGGAGTTACCGTGATAAACTCATGGTGGCTATGAACATGGCAAAATGGGCTGCTGCCGACAGCTGGGCTCGGGCCAACGGTATGCGCTTCAGGGTAGTTACAGAATTTGATATCTTCAAGAATCAGAAGCGGTAAATACATGCATGACACAAAAACTACAAGAACTATTCAATCTACCTCCTGCAGAGGAAAATACGGCAAACAATGACACCGATAGTACTGCACCGTCGATTGAAGAACAACGTGCTATAATCCAAGAAGTTGATCTAGCCATTGATAAAATTGATGCGGCCTTGCCCTTTGTCAATGATCTAGACATCAGCGACAAAGAGCTAGATGATCTCAGCGACCTTGCTAAAGAAAAATTCCAGGACCTAATTGATCTAGGCATGAACGTTGAAGCACGCTTCAGCGGACACATCCTAGCCACAGCAGGTACCCTGCTAGGACATGCTATTACAGCCAAGCAAGCCAAGCTAGATAAGAAGCTACGTATGGTTGATTTACAGCTGAAAAAGGCCCGTTTAGATCAACAAAACAGTAAAAACGATGGCGAAAAGTTAATAACTGCGGCCGATGGTCGGGGTGTAGTGTTAGACCGCAATGAGCTATTAAGACAGATCCTAGGTGAAAAGCCCAAGGATTAAATCACCCAATCAAGATAAATAACAAATATAGGACACAAACGTATGAAAAACTTTTTAAACTATTTAGAACAAAGCCAAAAAACCTACGAATTCCGTATTAAGATCGCTAATACTGATCCAGCAGAAAAGTTCGCTGCATTAGAGTCAGCATTAAACGCTTATGGTTTAGAGAGCCTTAGTAAACCAAAACGCTTGCCACTAAAAGAAAGCGATGTTGATTTTCCTAATCACGGTACTGTAGAATTATACTTGATGGACGCTGTATTAACGTATCCATGCAACGAATATCAACTACGCACAGTTATCGCTGAACGTGCAGGTATCGCACAGGCTAATATTTTTATAGTTCCTAAAAATCATCCTGAAGAGCAACGTCGTTGGAATGAAGATGATGCTAGCGATATCAAAGAATACAAAAAAGGTGAAGCTGTATTAGACAAGCCATATGAAGACAATCCAGAAGCCAAAAAAGCTGGTGATGCTTATGCTAGTTTTAACAGCATCCTTAAAGAATTAACTGAAATTAAGCTAGCTGAAGCAGAAGGTGGTAAGACTCCAGAAGCTAAAACTACAAATGATCTACCTGTAGGTGAAAAGAGCCCTGTAGGCAGTAATCAAAATAAAATACCTAAAGCGAAAAAATAATGAGCAACAGCATCTACGATATCTTAGGCAAGCTCAATGGATTACAACCAAAAGATAATCCTGTGAGCATGTCTGCTGAGCCAGTCTATGAAAGCATAGATCCTCAGGATATCACTCCTGCTGTAGACAGCCTAGAAGAAAAATATCAAAACTTTTTAATCGAAGAAACTGCTAAAAGATCACAGCAAAAAGATGCTAAGATATCCAGAGGCGAGCCAGAGATCGTTAAACTATTGAACAAAGCGAGATTAGAAAGACCAGCGGCAGCCAGTGACACAGAAGCACTAGCCTATCAGATGGTTAAAGCAAATAAAGAATTAGAAAAAGAAAAAGCTGCCAACGACGAACAAGAAATGAAAATAGGCGATCTACAAGCTAAAGTTAGCGCAGTACCAACAGTAATAAAACCAACATCATCAGCGATTCCTCCGGTGGCTCAAACATCTGTACCAACACAAGCAGAACCAACTGTAGACAGATTACCAACACTGGCGAGAGAACCAGCTATAGCACAAGCACCAGCGCAGGTTCAAGCAGAACCAACTGTAGACAGATTACCAACACTGGCGAGAGAACCAGCGAATGATACGGTCCCAGCAGATAAATCTGCAAATGTTGTTAACTTTCCAAAATCTACAGCACGAACTGGAACGACCTCTGAACCTGAAGAACAACCTAAAGTTGATACAATTGATCCAGTACAAGCAGTTGTTCCGCCAGGACCAGAAGATGAATTACCAGCAAATGTAATAAAAGGCAAATTTGGAAAAGATCCATTGGCTGTCTTAGACCAACCTGAAGAGCAAGAACCAGAACAATCATATGGTACATATGGCCTAAAAGAATCAGTTAATAAAGGCAAGAACATGCTGAAAGAGAATATACAAATGTTAACAGAATATGCAGAAGGCACACCACAATTAGCAATGAGCAATTGGAATACGTTGATACAAGCATGGAAAAATCGTCAACCAAAAGTGGATCTACAATTTGGTGAGAGACATCTTACTATTTGGAAAGAGCAAATGTATGCTATCTTATCAGAGTTTGCTGCTGATCAGAATGCAGATCGTAGGATGCAGCGTGTAGAAGATGTATTAGCATCATATGATACAACTGTACAATTTATGATGTTACCAAGAGTTAAGAAATTTATTAACCAATATCCACAATTTGAAAAGAACGACCCTGTATTAAAAGCGGCCAAAGCAAAACAAAAAGTCATAGCAAAAACAGGTCAAACAGATATGTTTAGCGGTAATTCTAAATTACCAGTGGGTTCACGTAACGAAGAAATGCAAGAAAATTTAGGAAACGATAACATGCAAGAAAATGTCAAAACTAACAGCATCTTAGAAGGTGTTCGCCAAGTTGAAATCAAGAAACTAAAAGAAGCTGCTAAACCAGACTTCTTAGATTTAGACAAAGATGGTGACACTGATGAGCCAATGAAATCTGCGGCTAAAGATGCTAAAAAACACGAACCAGCTGATGTTGATTCTGATGCAGTTGCTAAACGTAAACGTCTACAGGCATTAAAAGACAAGCAAGAAGATGAACGTGCTGAAAAGGGCGATTATGATGATGAGAAATCATCTAAACGTGTTGTTAAAGGTCGTGCCTACGGTGGGGCTGCTCAGAAAGATGATGAAGACAAAGATGACCTAGATGAAAGTGGCCTACAATACTACACAGGTAAAAAGAAATACGGTAAAGAAGGTATGACAGCACTATCCAAAGCAGGTCGTGACGGAGCCAGTGAAGAAGAACTTGGTCGTATCAAAGACAAATATAAAAAAGAAGATATTGAAATAAATGAAAAAGCAGTCAGCAAGCAACAACAAAAATTTATGGGTATGGTACATGCCGTACAAAAGGGAAAAATGAAAGCACCAAGTAAACTAATAGCTAAAACAGCCAAAGGTATGAGCGATAAAGCAGCACATGATTTTGCCGCTACCAAGCATAAGGGATTACCAACCAAGGTAACGGAAGGTAAAGATGCCATACGCAATCACCCAATCTATACAACTAAAGAAGCATGGGATCACTATGCTCAAGAACTAGCTGAACAAGAAGCCATGGAAACATCAATGATGGAAGCTCCGATGGTCGATGTCCAACAAGAACTAGATGAGATCGCTAAACTTGCAGGTCTTCCACCTAAGATGGAAAGCAAATGTTCGAGTTGTGGTTGTGCAGATTGCAAATGCAGCATGCTTGATGAAGCCGCAACACGTAAAGACTTCCGCAAGGTCGCTGAATTAATAAGAGACATTGAAGACAAGGTCAAACGTTTAGAACTAGCCACACATCATGCTGATATATTTAAGCAACAAAATCCACGTTTCAGTCATGAAAAATTCTACAAGGCCGCAGGCGTTGATGAGTGTGACTATAACATGGGCACACAACCAGCAGCAATCATAGTCGGTGAAGACAAATGTCCGACATGTGATTGTGCACCTTGTAAATGCGATGAAGGCATGATGGAAGCAGAAATGGATGAAGGTAATGAATTTACCAAAGCACGTTTAGATGCTATACAATCAGGTAAAGACTCATTTACGGTTGGTGGTAAAACACACGCTGTAACTGGTGATACCAGCGATGAAAAAACACAAGTTGAATCAGTGAATGAAGACATCAATGTAAACATCACTGCCAACGGTGAACAAGATGCTCTAAACCTACTACGTAAATTATCAGGTATGGCAGAAGTTCCGCAGGTAACAGGTATCGCGATCCCAATGGGTGAAGAACAAGCGACATGTGAAACATGCGGTGCAACTCCATGTGGTTGTGAAGAATCTGTAGAAGAAGAACGTGACATTGAGCTAGCTAATACTCCACATGAAACAGTAGCACCTATTAATGCTGTAACAGTAGATGCAGGTGGTGGCTTAGGTGGTGTTAAGAAACAGTACCCATTAGCCGCTAACCGTGGTGCTAATCCATTAGAAGAAGAAAAACTTTGGACTGCATACGAAAGTATGATCAACGACGTCAAGGCATAATATGAAAGAGCTACGTGAATTTGTTGAAATGATGGATGCCATTGAAGCAGGAAAACCCATCCAAGAAGATAGTGTCGATCGAACACATCTCAGCGACATGTTAGACCAACTCGAAGAACATCTTAATCAAGCTGCGGGCATTGCCAATGATCTAGCACGTTATGGGCGTGATCTTCCAGGCCCATTCGCAGGCCAAATCCGCAGTTATCTAGCACCACATTTAGAAAGTTTCATAGATGACCGCCGTCAACCAGGTAGCATTGCTAGCCTACGCAGTATGCTAATTGACAGCAGTGAAGAAGACGATGAAATAAACGAATCACAGACATTTGATCACTTGACCAGCAAACGTCTAAAAAGCATATTACTGGCCCCACAAGCAAATGCTCAGACTTTGGAATGGGCCATGGACTTTACAGATGATGCTCTAAGAGCAGACTATGATGATGAGGGGATTGATAGCAGAACTTTTGATGCTAGGAATAATGCCTTTAATCAAGCTTCAGCAGCGTTTTACGATGAAGACGGTGAGATTAATCCTGAAGCGGATCTAGATGCTACCCTGGCACATCTAAAACAATTTTGGAGTGTGTAGGTGAAGATCAACGAAATCATCATCGAAGGTAAAGTAGGAGGAATTTCTAAACGTGCTAGTCAAGCTGCTAAAGGTGAATGGCTCTGGCGCGATGATGGTATTGATAGAATTTACAACCTAAATCGTGTGATGATGGCTGCCGCAAAATCAGATGGTAAAAAAGTTGAAGCACAAGATTGTGATGAACAGAGTTGGTACGGTAAGATGAACGTAGCACGACCATATACTGAAGAAGAACACATAATGATGCGCTCAGCATTCAAAACTATCGATAGCCAAGTAGAACATTCTATCCCCGACCATCGAAGCCTTGAATTAGATAGCACAAATAAATCTAGTCCAGTAGCCCAACGTAAGAAAAACAAGTATGGAGTCTAAACAATACTCAATCCGCACACAAGACTATACTACTTCTCATATCGAAGAAGCTGTATTAGATGATGCTGACCCAATACATGAAATTAAAGCTCTAGCAGGACTCAGTAGTATTGGTAATCTAGGCAAGCTACAAGAGTACAAAGGTCCAGAAAGTGAAATGTCTAATCAAGGTAGTAATCCCAGCATTACTGCTATGGAAAAAATAAAGCATCAAAAAGAACACGATATCAAGCCAGGCACTCCAGAGTGGTTCCGTCTTTGGTTCAGCCTACCATACCTAACAGGCGAAAAACCCTGGTAAAATAATATCAGCTTTATTTAAAACATTAAATACATGTATGACATTAGAATATAATAATACAGTTCCTGTCCACTTTAATACACCGATGCGTAGGCAAACGGTGTACTTCAATGGTGCAGACTATAAAAAATGGTGGGAAAACAATCTCAAAGACACAAATAACCACAAATTTTTTGAAGAAAATGGTTGGCTAGATGAGCATGCAATACCCTACACATTCAATACACATGGATTTAGATGTGAAGAATTTGATACACGTCCGAGTTGGTTAGCATTAGGGTGTAGTTTCACTGAAGGAGTTGGATTAGGCATTGAAGATGTGTGGCCTACATTATTAGCCGCCCAGACTAACTCACACATATGGAATTTAGGAGTTGGCAGCTCGTCACTAGATACATGTTTTAGATTGTTAGATTACTATATAGATAAATTAAATGTGCAAGGTGTGTTTTTATTAACACCACCTGAACATAGAGTTGAAATATTTTCTAACGGTGAACCGGTAATATGTCTGCCATCTGAGGAATATGAAAAATTTCCGCTATTCAAACATTGGATATCAGATGAGATAAATGTTACTATCAATGTGAGAAAGAATCTACTAGCAATACAAAAACTATGCGATGATGCAGGTGTACGATTGGTAACTAGATCATCAGACAAAGATTTAGCAGGACCACCAACCAATCCCAACATGCACATAAAAGCACGAGATTTAAGGCACTTTGGAAAATTCAACCAAGCTCACGTAGCTGATTTATTTTACGAAGATTATAAGAATGGCAACGGCCAAAGGTACAGATAGTGTTCTAGTAAAGAAGCCTCATCAGCAAGAGGCATTTACTGAACACCAACTTAAAGAATTTGCCAAGTGTGCAGACCCTGTCAATGGGCCTGAATACTTCATGAGCAATTACTTTTATATACAGCATCCTGTCCAAGGGCGCATGCTATACAAGCCATTTGAGTATCAGAAACGATTAATACATTCATACCATGCTTACCGATTCAGCATCTCACTGATGCCTCGGCAAACAGGTAAATCAACATCAGCTGCCGGATACTTACTCTGGTATGCCATGTTCGTGCCCGACAGCACTATCCTGATTGCCGCACACAAATACACAGGCTCACAAGAAATCATGCAACGTATACGCTACGCTTACGAAAGCGTGCCGGACTTTATACGTGCTGGTGCTGTGAGTTATAACAAGGGTAGTATAGACTTTGACAATGGTAGTCGCATAGTGAGTGCTACTACAACAGAAAACACTGGTCGAGGTATGAGTATTTCGTTATTATACGCAGATGAGTTTGCATTTGTGCGTCCTACTATTGGTCGTGAGTTTTGGACTTCAATATCGCCTACCTTGGCCACTGGTGGTAAATGTATCATCACTAGTACCCCTAACAGCGATGAAGATCAGTTTGCTACGCTTTGGAAAGGTGCTAACAAACAGTTTGACGAGTTTGGTAATCCTACAGAACTAGGACAAAATGGATTTAAAGCATTCCGCAGTTATTGGAACGAGCATCCAGACCGTGATGAAGCATGGGCAGTACAAACTCGTAGCCAATTAGGTGATGAACGTTTCCGCCGTGAGATGGATTGTGAATTTATCATCTGGGATGAGACTCTAATCAATCCTAGTTATCTGATAGAACTGCAAGGTGTAGATCCTATAGAACGACAAGGGCAAGTACGGTGGTATAAACGTCCTGATCCTAAGATGACTTATCTAGTAGCACTAGACCCTAGCCTGGGAACGGGCGGTGATCCTAGTGCTATACAGGTATTTGAATTACCTACATTTATTCAAGTAGCCGAATGGCAAAACAATCGCACACCTGTACAACAACAGATAGGTATCCTTAGTGAAATTACCAAATACCTAGCAGAAACTGTGCCTGTAAACAGTATCTATTATAGTTTGGAAAACAATACCCTGGGTGAAGCGGCACTGATCAGCGTGGCTGAGATAGGCGAAGAAAATATCCGAGGAACATTCCTAAGTGAGCCAGCTAGGATGGGAACTAGTCGTAGATATCGCAAGGGATTCAATACATCAAATAAACCTAAGATCACAGCCTGTGCAAAACTTAAAAGTCTAATAGAAAGCAAGCGTATGACTATCTATAGTCGCCCATTGATCAGCGAACTAAAAACCTTTGTAGCCAGTGGATCTGGGTTTGCGGCTAAACCTGGTGAAACTGATGATCTCGTTATGAGTTTGGTATTGGTCATACGCATGGCACAGCTACTACAGAGCTATGATGCTAGTCTAGACACTGCTATGAAAGATGGCTTAGATGATTTCATCGATCCAATGCCATTTATAATTCTTTAAGATAAATACTTACATGAGAGAAATTGATAAAATCGCAGAAGGTCTATTTGAAAAAATCCGTGACAGATTTGAAGATGTTAGCCTAGGCAACGATAATGCCAAAGCCACTACAGATCCCGAAAAAGCACGATTTTTCAACTTTGACTATGTTGTAGATGATACGAACCATGGTAATATTACCATGAGTTTGATCGATGAAACCAGCTTAAAAGTCTATTTTAGCAAAAACATCAGCAGTGATTTAGATGACGAACAAAAGAAAGAGTGGTATAGCTTCTTGCGTGAACTACGTGAATTTGCACGTCGCAACTTATTGAGCTTTGAGCCGCGTGACATAACACGTAGCACACTAAAACATCGCGATATTCAACAACAAAGTAAAGCTGACAGTACCTACGATGCAGATGAAGTAGTAGCAGAAAGTCGCATGTATGGCACACTAAATCGCAGCTATGAAAGTTTTGGGCCTGTGCGTATTAAGCTACAGCATACTAAACCAATCATGGACGAAGCACACGGTGCACGCAGTCGTAATATTGCCGCAGTGTTTGTTGAAAATGATCAAGGTGAAAGATTTAGATTACCATTTGAAAACTTAACTGGTGCCCGTGCTATGGCACGTCATGTAAGTGCAGGCGGTGTACCTACAGACGATTTAGGTCGCCACATCACTGAGATGGTCGGTGAAATGACTACTCTACGTCCGTTTGTCAGAGGTATGGCTCGTCGTACATTTGAAGATACGGTCACTAAAGAAATGGTAGAATCAGCATTTGGCTATCACGCATTATTAAAAAATACCTTAAAGAAAATGAAAGGTAAACGTGGCTATACAGAATTTAAAGAAAGTTTCAAACCAGCATTGGTTGAAGATGACGCAAACGTAGCAGAACTTAAAGAATTGTTTGTTAAGAAAACACTTGACGAACGAATTGAACAAGCATTACCCCTAGTACACAAGGCATATAACATCATGAAAGAAAATAATAATCCATACGCACAACAATTTGAAAATTGGGCTGACAAATTATCTGAAGGTAGTTGGGCATTACCAGATACCGACGATGACATTGAACAATTAATTGATTGGCTAAGTGAGGAACATCCAGTGGGGGTTGATGCACAAGATGCTACTAACTCATTATACAACATTATCGGTGATGATCAATTGTTTGATCGTTTAGGAGAACTAGCAGAAATTGATCCCAAATCAGATGCACGTGATGTAGTTACCAGCTGGTTATATGATAACTTACCAGAAGTATATCAACGTATCGAAAGTGAAATGGGTGATCCAGATACACCAGCAGAACCTGCAGAAGATGGTGATCAAGAAGTAGACGAGTCATATACTCCCCCTCCAGTGATGATCAATGGTAAACAAGTTGATCTAGGCAGTATTGAATTAGATGGTGTTGAATCATGGGATCGTCCAGATTATGCAGATGCTTATGC
>Ga0209500_10000459_pt1 | contig 34922 bp, 26 predicted proteins | sample S_140212_EF_Meta_FD_187323 | JGI IMG/M metagenome (GOLD analysis project Ga0209500, IMG submission 187323) | Freshwater microbial communities from Lake Simoncouche, Canada to study carbon cycling - S_140212_EF_MetaG (SPAdes) (version 2) | ecosystem: Environmental > Aquatic > Freshwater > Lake ...
CGAGTTTATCGGCGCGAACTGAGGATGGCGCGAGCTCGACGGTCCACTCTCCGGGCCGGCCAGCGGCCTTGGTCATCGCATGGCCGAGGCGCAATAGGTCTTCCGCCGGTAGGAGTCCGGGTGTACCACCGCCCCAAAAGGCGGTCTCGACGCGACCAGGGGGATGAAGCTCCATCTCGCGTTCGATCGCGCAGAGATAGCGGTCGATCTCTCCGCGTTTGGGCTGCTCCTGGTAGAATGAGCAGAAGTCGCAGGACGACGCGCAGAACGGGACGTGCAGGTAGAGGGCCGTCGCGGACTGGACGGTCGCAGGCATCACTCGAGGCCGAGCTGCTTGCGGCCGGCGTCGGAGATCATGCGCGGGTTCCAAACCGGGTCCCAGACGATCTCGACTTCGGCGGACTCGACGCCCGGAAGGGCTTCGAGTTTGGACTTCGCGTCGGCGGCGATGACGGGGCCCATGCCGCAACCTTGCGCGGTGAGCGTCATCTTGGCGGCGACCTTCTGTCCGCCACGTTCGCCAGGCGAGAGTTCGAGGTGATAGATCAACCCTAGGTCCACGATGTTCACCGGAATCTCCGGATCGAAGCAGCCCTTGAGCGATTCCCAGAGGGCTTCTTGGTTCACCGGTCCCGTAAGGACGGCTTCATCTTTCTTGGCATACTGGGCGACTGCTTCGGTGCCGAGGGCCTCGATGTCGACCGGGGCAACACGGAAGAGGCCCATCGGTGTCCGGACAGTGACCGAGCCGCCGAGGGCCTGGGTGACCGTGACTTCCGTGCCCGCCTCCAGTACGACGATATCCCCGGCGGGGATCAGGGTCGCGGCGCAGTCGCGGAGGAGTTTGTGGGTGGTAGACATGCAGAGAAAACAGGCGGTTCGGCCTTGGGACGCAAGCGTGGCGTGCTTCGCGATGTGCTTTTGAGGGTAGTGAGGTTGCATGCCGCGATGACGAGCAGGGTTGAAGGGTGTCCGAGTTCAGCTAATTTCGTCATAACCCCTTACCCCATGCGTTACATTCTGACTCTTTTCCTGGCGCTTACCATCCAAGCCGCCCCTGTCTCGCTCTTCGACGGGAAGACGTTGGCCGGCTGGGAGGGTGACGCCGCCTGGTGGCGCGTCGAGGTCGGTGAGATTCGCGGCGGTTCCCTCACGACGAAGGTCCCCAGGAACCTCTTCCTCGCGACGGAGAAGTCCTACCAGAATTTCGACCTCCGTATCAAGCTGCGCCTGACCGGTACGGGTTTCGTCAATAGCGGTATCCAGATGCGCAGCGTGCGCATGCCGAATAGTTCGGAGATGAGTGGCTATCAGGTGGATTACGGTAAGGGTTGGTATGGTAAACTCTACGACGAGAGCCGCCGCAACAAGGTCATCGCCGAATCGAAAGACGCTGCCGCCGTGCTCGCGGCCGTGAAGGAAGGCGAATGGAACGAATACCGCATCCTCGCGGAAGGGAACCGTATCCGCAGTTGGGTGAACGGCGTGCCGGCGCTCGATTATCTCGAGACTGAACCCAATATCGCTGCCGACGGTAAGATTGGGATCCAAATCCACTCTGGTGGCATGGCCGAGGTCCAGGCCAAGGATATCACCATCGAGGAACTGCCTGCTACCCCTGGCGCGCTCACTTGGGACAAGGTGAAGCCTATGGAAAAGAAGGCCGCAGCCGCTCCAGCGAAACGCGACACGAGCTACAATAACGTGCAGGGCGTCCGGCGTTCGGCCGAGGAGCAGCAGAAGCTCTTTAAGCTTCCGGAAGGATTTGAAATCGAACTTTTCGCCAAGGAGTCCGCCGACTTCGGTAAATTCATCATGCTGATCTTCGACCAGCAGGGTAGGGCGTGGTCCAGCACCGCGCTGGAATACCCGGTAGACGCTAATGAAAACCCCGCCGCCGCGGAGGCGCTCTATAAGTCCAAGGCTCGCGATAAGGTGATCATCTTCGACCAGCCTTTCGCCGCTGGCCTGCATCAACCGCGTGCTTTCGCCGACGGGCTCGCCATTCCCGAAGGCGTCCTTCCGTATAAGGATGGCGCCATCGTGCAGCACGGCCACGACGTCGTCTTCCTTCGCGACACCGATGGTGACGGCAAGGCCGATAAGCGCGAAATGCTGTTGTCGGGTTTCGGCGTTCAAGACTCCCACCTCTTTCCGCACCAGTTCACCCGCGCTCCGTGGGGTTGGTTCTGGCTCGCTCAAGGCGCTTTCAATTCTGGTAAGGTCACCTCGTCCAAGGGAGATGTCACCGACTTCCCGAGCACGCGCATGGCTCGCTTCCGCCCGGACGGCAGCTTCTTCGAGCCGACGAGCGTTGGCCCGTGCAATATCTGGGGACTCGTGCTGACCGGTGAAGGCGAAGCGTTCATCCAGGAGGCCAATGACTACGGATACCCGGTGATGCCGTTCCATGAGTACGGACTCTATCCCGGTTGTGCCGACCGCTTGGCTAAATCCTATCAGCCTAAGTTCCCTATCCAGGCTCCTGACTTCAAGATGGGTGGCACGGGCCTTAGTGGTTTGGCGCTTTCTGACGCTGGCGTCTGGCCGAAGGGTTATGACGGAGTGATGTATGTCGCCAACCCGATCACCTCGAAAGTGAACGCCATCCGTCAGCACCGCGATGGTTCGGGCTATCGACTCGAGAAGCTCGACGACTTCGTTACTTGTGACGACCCCTTCTTCCGTCCGATTGCCATGACGATGGGACCGGATGGCTGCCTCTACGTCATCGACTGGTATAACAAGATCATCAGCCATAACGAAGTCGCCCGTAATCACCCTGACCGCGACAAGCAGTCTGGCCGTATCTGGCGCATCAAGCCGAAGGGTTTCGTCCCCCAAGTGGTGCCGGATTACACCAAAATGTCCTCCACTGATCTGGTCGCCCGTCTCGGTTCCAAGGTCGCCGCTGACGCGCATCTGGCCTGGCAGACGTTGGGCGACCGTGCGCCTGACGCCGCCCTTACCAGTGCCCTCGCGGCGATTGTACGAGACGAGTCCGCCTCCTCCGCTCGACGCATTCAGGCTCTCTGGGTGCTCGGCGAGCAGAAGCAGGAAGTCGCGGGGTTTATCTCCGTCTTGCTTAGTTCCGCGAATCGCAACGTCCGCCGCGAAGCGGTCAATGCCCTGCGTCATGCCGACCTCGCCGACCTCGCCGTCTTGACCTCGCTCACCGCTGACGCGGACGCGGAAGTCCGTGCCGCCGCGATTAAGACCCTTGGTGAGGCTTCAGCCAAGTCGCCCGCCGCCCTCGGCGCGATGATGCGCTTCGTCGGCCCGTCCCTCGACGCTCCCGTCGCGGCGGATCGCAGCGGTAAGCCGATCAAGGTCGGTGTCGCCTATGAGCGCGAATTTGAACGTTTCCTGGTGCGCATGTATCTCGAGCGCCAGCCGGAGGCCGTTGCTGCCTTCCTCGCCTCGAATGAAGCGAAATCGCTGCCCGCCGAAGGACGCATGTTCGCAGCGCTCGCGCTCGACCCCAAGGTTGGCGCCCCGCTCGTCGCTGAACTGGTCGGGCAGCTTAACCGTGCTCCAGGACCCGACGAACTGTTCGCCGTCGCCAAGACCCTGGACCAGTCCGCCAGCGTCGCCGTCTTGCGTAAGCTCTTGGCAGACGCCGCCGTCCGCAGTCGTGTTGTGGAGCTCCTGCTCGTCACCCGCACTGACCTCGATCCGGCCAAAGTCGGCCCGGTCGTCGCCGAGGCCGCCCGCGCCCTGCTGGCGCAAGGTCAGGCCGAGCGTGCTCTGGCCGCCCAGCTCATCGGCGGATTCCAGCTCTTTGCGCTCGAGGACGAACTGCTAGCCCTCGTCGCGCGTGACGATTCCCGACGCGATGCGCTGATCGGGCTGCAACAGCTCCGCACGACCAAGCCTGAAGTCGTCGCCGCGCTCATCGGTGCGTCTCCTGCAGAGGTTTCGAACCTCGCCCTTCGCGCCTTGGTCGCCTCCCGTTCGCCGCAGGCTTCCGTGCTCGCGATGAAGCTCTACCCGAAGCTTTCCGTGAACGACCGTAAGGTCGTGCTCGACGGCATCAGTGGCACCAAGGCCGGAGCTAAGGCCATCGCTGCCGGCTTGGCCGACAAATCCATCGCTGTCGCCGACATCGAGATCCCGGTCGCCGAGAAGCTCGCCATTGCCTTGGGCGACAGTCCCGAACTCGCGATCGTGTCCGCCCAACTCGGTGGCGTCTTCCGAAGTGTGCTTGCCCTCGATGGTACCGACGAGGCCGTCGCCAACGCCAATATCTCGCTTAAAGGTCCTTTCACCGTTGAGACCTGGGTAAGGCTCGATGGTAAGGTCGACAATAAAGCCAGTATCCTAGGTGCTCCTGGTAAGCTGGACCTCAACTTCTTCAGCGGAAGTTTCCGTGCCTATTTCGGTGGGACAATTCGAGACGGCGTTACTTCCTCGAAGCCTGTTTCCTCCGGTATCTGGACGCATATCGCTCTAACGCGTGATGCCGGCGGTATTCTGCGGATCTACCAAGACGGCGAATTGACTGGCACCTCCAAGGTCGTGGTGCCTCAGGACCTGACGGGTCTCACCATCGGTTGGTCTGGCCCGAAGGGCGGACCGCTGGGTGCCTTCGCCGAATACCGCATCTGGAACGTCGAGCGTAAGCCTGCCGAGGTCCGCACAAACATGACCCGCACCTTCGCCGGCGAGCAGCTGCCGGCCTCCCTTGTGTTTGCTTCTGCCTCTGACGCCTCGTGGGGCAAACTCGGCAAGGGCGCTAAGATTGTGCGCACCACCGACGCGCCTCCACTGCTCAATGGCGAGCAGTTTGCGGCGCTCGAGAAGAAGACCGCCCGCTACACCTCGCTCGCGTCCAAGGCCGGCGATCCCGCCAAGGGTAAGGCCGTCGTCGCCCTCTGTCAGGCCTGCCACATGATTAACGGTCAGGGTGGTCAGATCGGCCCGAACCTCTCCGGCGCTGGTGCGATGGGGGTGGAGGCAGTTATCCGTAATATTATCGACCCCAACGCCGCGATTGAAGCCGCGTACCGCATCTTCCAGGTCAAGCTAAAGGCTGGCGAGGTCATCGAGGCGTTCTACGTCTCTGAAGACGCGACGGCCTACGTGCTCCGTCAGCCCGGCGGCGCCGATCGTCGTGTGCCTAAGTCTGAAGTGTCGTCCACTAAGTATCTCCGACGCTCGCTGATGCCCGAAGGTTTACTGGATGGCTTCACGGACGAGCAGGTCACGGACCTCTTCTCCTACCTGAAGACGCTGAAGTAGGATTGCAGGGCTTGGGCTAGGGCCAGGGCTAGGGCTAGTGAGTGGCAGAGCAAGGCTGGCAGGGTTCTCCTGTCGCCTCTTCTAGCCCTAGCCCCAGCCCTGTCCCTAGCCCTTGCAGGCCTTCTTCGCTTGCCGAGGGGGCGTAGGGGCTTACGGCTTGAGGCATGTCCGTCTGGTTCAATCCTGCCCGTGAAATCGACGCCCTGCTACGCAAGGCGGCGGCTTCCGTTCCCGGTCTCGAGGCCGACTTCAATCCCGAGCTGAAGCCGTCGGATCCCCGTCACGCCGACTTCCAGGCGAACGGCATCCTCGCTGCTGCCAAGAAGGCCAAGGTTAATCCGCGCGCCCTCGCCACCGCGCTCGTCGAAGCCGTCCGCACGCAAGGCGGGCTCGATGATAAGATCGTCCAGATGGAAGTCGCTGGTCCGGGTTTCATTAATTTCAAACTCACGCCCGCCGCCCTCGGCGCCTGGCTCCGCGAGTATCGCGACGAATCCAAGTGGCGCGCCGGCGCGGCCCGCTTGATGGGCGGCCGTAAGGTCGTCATCGACTATCCTTCGCCAAACACTGCCAAGCAGATGCACGTCGGGCACCTGCGCCCAATCGTCATCGGCGAGGCCGTCGCTCGCCTCATCGAATTCTGCGGTGCCGACCTTGTCCGCGACAACCACATCGGCGACTGGGGTACGAACTTCGGTATCCTCATCCTCGCGATCCGTCGCGCGGGTTTCCAGCTGGATGCCAAGAGCCCGAACGCTCTCGAGGACCTCGAACGCCTTTACAAGGAGGGTAGCGCCGCCACCAAGGCCGACCCTGCGCTCATGGATGCTGCCCGCGCCGAGCTCGCGAAGCTTCAGTCCGGCGACCCCGCGAACACCGCCTTGTGGAGGGAGATCGTCGAAGTTTCCAACGCCGCCTGCCAGCGTATCTACGACCAGTTCGGCCTCAAGACCGACGTCATCCTCGGCGAATCCTTCTATCGCGACAAGGTCGACCAGGTTTACGCCGAGCTCGCGAAGTACAAGCTGGCCGAGGAAAGCGAAGGAGCTCTCGTGGTCTGGCATGACGAGGAGCCGCGCTTCTCTCGCGATGCCGAGACGAAGATGCCCTTTATCGTCCGGAAGAAAGACGGCTCATCCAATTACGCCTCCACCGATCTCGCTACGCTGCTTTACCGCACCGAGCACTTCAAGGCGGACGAAATCGTCTACGTCACCGACGGCCGTCAGCAGGACCACTTCCACCAGCTCTTCGTAACCGGTGCTAAATGGTTCAAGGCTTCCGATCGCAAGCTGCCTCGTCTCCGTCACGTCTGGTTTGGCACGATCCTGGGCGAGGACGGTAAGGCTATCAAAACCAAGTCTGGCGACCCGGTTCGCCTGCAGGCACTCATCGATGAGGCCACGCAGCGCGCCTTCGACGCGGTCACGAGCAAGAGCCCGGAGTTGCCGGAAGCGGAGCGTCGAGAAATCGGCAAGGCCATCGGCGTCGCCGCCATGCGTTACGCCGACCTGTCGTCGAACCGTACGATGGATTACACTTTTTCGTGGGACAAGCTGTTGGCTTTCGAAGGCAATACCGCGCCGTACCTCATGTACGCCGTTGTCCGCGTTCGCTCGATCTTCCGCAAGAGCGGCCTGGCCGTGGGGCAGGGAGAGGAAGGCGCGACCGATCCAGAGACCCCGGCCGAGATCGCGCTGGCCCGTAAGCTCCTGGCTTTCACCGCCGCACTCGACCAGGCGCTCGAAGAACTCCGCCCTCACCATCTCTGCACTTACCTGCATGAGCTCGCCGCCGCTTACGGTACTTTCTATGCCGCCGACAGCGTCATCGTGGATGACCCCGCGGTGAAGGCCCGCCGTCTCATGCTCTGCTCGCGCACTTGTGCCGTCATGGAAACCGGTCTGCGCCTCCTAGGCATCGAGCCGGTGGAGCGGATGTAAGCGCCGCAAAGCGGCGAGGGGGCAGGCTGGCACGTGAGCAAGTGGGCACGGGGCGTTTCGGTATCCTTGCCCGCTGGGCACGCTATTCCGGGTAGACCTCTGGCGGGGTGCGGATAGAAATTCCCCACCCCCATGGAGACTCCTGCCCCTAAGTCCGAACGCCTGCTCTCGCTTGATGCCCTGCGTGGCTTCGACCTTTTCTGGATCATCGGAGGCCACGAAATCATCGTGGCCCTGCTGGCGCTGACGGGCTGGGGTTGGCTGGCGGCCGTAAATACGCAGCTGGGGCATGTACCTTGGAATGGCTTCCACTTCGAAGACCTTATCTTCCCGCTCTTTTTATTCATGGCCGGGGTCTCGACGCCGTATTCGCTGACTCGCCGGCTGACGGAAGGCGCGCGGGGTGAAGTCTGTCGTAAGATTGTGCTGCGCGGTCTGGTCCTCGTCCTGCTCGGTGTCATTTATAACAACGGCCTCCAGTGGAAGGGGCTCGAGAACATGCGCCTCGGTAGCGTGCTCGGTCGCATCGGTCTCGCAGGCATGTTCGCCCAGCTTATTTTCGCCTTCAACTTCGAGACCCCGAAGCGCCTTTGGTACTGGCTGGCTGGCGTCTTGCTTGGCTATTGGGCGGTGATGTCGTTCGGCCATGCGCCAGGCTTCGCCGCTGGCGACCTGTCGATGGAAGGTAACTTCGCTAGTTATGTCGACCGACTGCTCCTGCCGGGCAAGTTACACAAGGGCATCCACGACCCAGAGGGCCTGCTCGCGATGCTACCTGCTATCGGTAATGCCCTGCTGGGCATCCAGGCTGGCCTATGGTTACGTCGATCCTCGACAGAGGTATCCGGCGATCAAAAAGCTGCCGGCCTGATCCTCGCCAGTTTGGCGTTGTTGGCTGGGGGATATATTTGGGATTTGGTGTTCCCGATTAACAAGAATCTTTGGACGAGTTCTTTCGTGCTGTGGACCTGTGGCTGGTCCAGTCTTCTGCTGGGCGCTTTTTATTGGCTCATCGATGTGCGTGGTTGGCTGCGCCACTTCGGTGCCTTCTTCGCCGTCGTCGGGATGAACTCGGTCCTGATCTACATGTCAGGCCGTTTCATCAGCTTTGGTTACAATAGCGACGCCTTGTTCGGCGGCATTACCAAGCAGGTGCCCACGCTGTGGGGCGCCCTATTGCTCACGGTTGGCGTCTTCATGGTCAAGTGGACGTTCCTCTGGTTCTTGAAGCGACAGAAGCTTTTCCTCAAGGTCTAGGTAGGGCGGGTCTTCGCTTGTCTTCCCCTCGCCCGTGAGGACGCTGTCTGTATGGACGAACCTGAGCTGAAGATCACGCGTGGCGACATCATCGCCCGAGGGGTCCTCTGCCATTGCCCGAACTGCGGGAAGCGCGGCCTGCTCGCCTCATGGTTCCGCTTGAACAAAGCCTGTCACGAGTGCGGTATGGATCTCGCCCGCTCGGCCGGCATCTATTCCGGCACGACCTCGATTGGCTACGTTGCCGCCATCATCTTCGTCATTATCCCCGTCTGTTTCCTCGTGGCCTTCAAGGTCCTGTCCGTGACCGCCGGCGTCCTGCTCGGCATCTTCGGTTCCTTCGGCTTCATCGTCCTGGTCTACCCCGTCATGCTGTGCTGGATGGTGATGGCCTATCACGTGGCCATGCCGGGCGAACTGCCTGCCAATGGCGGCCGTGAAGGCCGGGATGAGTGATCGCATAGGCTCTTGACTTACATCTTCATATCTAGATAAGAAGATACTTCAGATGTCCCGCCAGCTGCTCATCGATGCGCTCCGCAGTCCCGTGCGACCCACGGTGTCGGTGGAGTTCTTCCCGCCCAAGGACGCGGAGGGTGGGGCGCGCATGCTCAAGGTCGCCGCGACGCTGAAGCCGCTGGGCATCGATTTCGCCTCCCTGACCTACGGCGCCGGCGGTACTTCTCGCGATACCACGATCACCTATGGAGCGGAGCTCGTGAAGATGGGCATCCCCCTGATCGGGCACCTGACCTGTGTCGGCCATTCTCGCACCGAGCTCGCTGGCATCATCAGTCAATATGACAAGGCCGGCTTCTCGGGGATTCTCGCCCTGCGCGGCGATCCACCCAAGGGGCAGAAGGATTTCGTCGCGCATCCGGAGGGCTTCGCGCACGCACAGGGGCTCGTCCGCCAGATCGCCGCCGAGCAGCCGGGCCGTTTCGCCGTCGGGGTCGCGGGCTTCCCCGAGCGTCATCCCGATGCCACGGATGATCTCTCGGATATCCGTTTTCTTGCCGGCAAGGTCGCGGCGGGCGCGGACTTCGTGACCACGCAGCTCTTCCTTGATAACGAAGACTACTTCCGTTTCGTCGCGCGGGCCCGTGCGGCCGGCGTCGCGGTACCGATTCTTCCGGGTATCATGCCCGTGCTTTCCTTAAAGCAGGCCCGTAACTTCTGCGGCTTCTGCAAGGCGCGCATCCCGGATGCTCTGGTGCGTGAACTCGAAGCCTGTGGTCCGGATGAAGAGACCCAGCGTAAGGTCGGGGTGTCGTGGGCCGTCCGTCAGGCACGGGGTCTCGTGGCCCGGGGTGCGCCTGGATATCACGTGTATATCCTCAATAAGGCCGAATCCGCAGTGGAGCTATTCGCCGCTTTGCGGGATTAAGTCCGGCTGGTCTCCAATAGGTTTGTAAAGCCACTCCGTCGGACGTGTGATGGGCCATGGCCCCACCCCCTGTTTCCTCGGCAACCGGCTGGCAACGTGGCTTCTGGTGCCTGATGGGGACGCAATTCCAGAACGCTTTCAGCGACAACGCGCTTAAGCAGCTCATCATCCTTGTGCTCCTGGCCAGTGCCGCCGGCTCCGCGGGGGAAGCTGAGCAGGATCGGATGGTCTCCTTGGTGACGGCCGTCTTCTCCGCACCTTTCATCCTCTTCGCGATGCTGGGCGGCTGGTTGGCGGACCGTAATAGCAAGCAGCGCATGATGGTCTACGTGAAGGCAGCGGAGATGGGCATCATGGCATTCGCTGGGGTCGCTCTGGCGCTGGGAAGTCTGCCGCTTAAGTTATGTGCCATCTTCCTGATGGGCTGCCACAGCGCCATCTTCGCTCCGTCCAAGTACGGCATCCTGCCAGAAATCCTGCCGCACGAGAAACTATCATGGGGCAATGGTATCCTTGAGCTACTGACTTTTCTCGGCGTCATCCTCGGCACGGTAGCCGCCGGAATCTTCTCCGATGCCTTCAAGGGAAGCGAGTGGGTCGCGGGCCCAATCCTCGTGATCATCGCCTTCGGCGGCTGGATGCTCAGCCGACAAGTGACGCCCGTTCCCGCGGCTGATCCGACCTGCCCGGTCCGCATCAATCCCGTCACGGACCTCTGGCGTCAGCTCAGGATTATGAAGCAGGATCGCGACCTCTGGCGCGCATGCTGGGGCAATACCGGCTTCTATTTCATCTCTGCCTTGGTGATGATGAACGTGGTGGTCTTCGGGAAGAGCGTCCTAAATCTGACCGGCACCCAGAACAGCATGATGAACGTATGGCTGGCCCTCGGGATCGGCTTCGGCAGCGTCGTCGCTGGTTACGCTTCACGCGGCCATATCGAATATCGCCTCGTCCCGATTGGCGCTTTGGGCTTGGCGCTGAGCACCGTGCCGATGGGCATGGAGGGTGTTACGGCCGATACTTTCCGCATCTGCATGGCCACCTTGGGTTTCTCGGCCGGCCTTTTCATCGTCCCAGTCGTCTCCGTCATCCAGCATCGTCCTTCGCCTGAGAGCAAAGGTGCGGTCCAGGGTACGGTGAGTAGCCTCAGCTTCATTGGTATCATGCTGGCGGCCGGCGTCCAATGGGTCGCCCGCGAGACTTTCCACATCACCTCTGGCCAGGTTTTCTGGGTTTGCGGGGCCTCGGCAATCATCTGCGGCGCCTACGCGGCGATTTCCCGAGGCAGGTTCATCAAGGTCGAGTAAGTCGGCCCGCTTCTTAATCTTGGATTAAGGGCGGTTAGGGTAGAATATGGGACCAGCCCCGATGCGCCTCCTGATTGTCGAAGACGAAGCCCCCCTGCGGAACGGATTGCTTAAACTGCTCCGCGAAGAGGGCTACGCCGCGGATGGCGCCGCCAACGGCGAGGAAGGCCTCCGCAAGGCGATGGAGTGCGATTACGACGCCATCGTTCTCGACTACCTCATGCCGGTCATGGACGGACGTGAGATGCTGCGTCGTCTCCGCCATACCAAGCGTACGCCGGTGATGATGCTCACCGCGCGCAATTCGGTCGACGATCGCGTCGCCGGCCTCGACCTCGGCGCCGATGATTACGTCTCCAAGCCTTACGTGCAGCAGGAACTGCTCGCCCGTCTCCGGGCTCTCGTACGTCGAAATCACAGCTCGGCCGCGGCGGTCATCTCCTTGGGCGGTGTCGTGATCGATACGACCGCCCGGCGTGTGACCAAGGACGGCAAAGATGAGCCGGTCACTGGACGGGAGTACGGCCTCCTCGAATATCTTGCACATCGTCGCGGTGCCGTGGTCCCGCGGGCCGAGCTCTACGAACACCTCTTCGACGAGAATGAGGATACGCTTTCGAACCTCCTGGAAGTGCACGTCTGTAACCTGCGCCGCAAGTTGGGTGCTGACCTCATCAAGACGCGCCGGGGATTGGGTTATGTCATCGAGGCGGCCCCCAAGGCGCCTGCCCAGTCATGATTTTCCATTCCATCCGCTGGCGGATTTTGGCTTGGAACTTCGCCTTACTCGCGGCGACGGCTTCGGTGCTCCTCGTGGCGTTCTACCGCCATGAGAAGCAGGCCCGAGTCCAGGAGCTTGATTTACGCCTCCGCCAGGAGATGACTCGCGGCATGGGCGCCGTCGGCGAAGTCGTTCCGGGTGTGGTCGGTCCGCGTGGTCCCGCCGCTCCGATGGTCAGGCCTAACGGCAAGGCCGCTCCGCGCGCCGACAATCAGGAGCAGCGCGCGACCAAGGCGCGTCTGGCCTTGGTCGAAATCGTCGAGACTGGCGTTTGGATTCAGGCGGTCGACCTTGCGGGCAAGCAGCTTTATCGTTCGCCGAATGCTCCGGAGGATCCGGCGCTCAGCACCCAAGCCTTGGCCGAGCTGGAGACGAACTCGGAGGATGGTCCAGCACGACCGCAGGACCTAATGGTCTCGTTGCCCGGTCATCGCGTACTCCTGCATCGCCCCCCTGGTCGCAACCTCGTCATGTTCGGAAGTCCTACTACGCAACTCGACGCTACTTTGCGGACCTTGGCCCAGAGTCTGTCGCTAGCCGGCCTGGCCGTCGTCTTCGCCGGTTGTGGTATCGGCTGGGTGTTGGCCGGTCGCTCGCTTAAGCCGATTGAACGCATCGCCGCGGATGCCGAGGGTATCGCCGCCGGCGACTTCGGTCGGAAGATTGACGTCGAGGACACCGAGAGCGAGCTGGGTCGGCTGGCCGTGGTGCTCAACGACACCTTCGGCAAGATGAACGCTGCCCGCGAACATATGGCGCAGTTCACCGCCGACGCCTCGCACGAGTTACGTACGCCACTCACGGTCATCCTTTCCGACAGCCAAGGAGCCCTTCGTCAGGAGCGGTCGCCCGAGGAGTATCGCGCGACTCTCGAGACGATCAAACAGTCGGCGCTCCGGATGAAATCGATCTCCGACGCCTTACTTGAGCTCGCCCAAGGCGATGCCGGCCGGCCCGTCGCGCAGGATCCCTGCGACCTCGCGGACCTCGCTGACGAATCGGTCGCCTTGCTCGGCCGCGTCGCCCGCGAGAACGGTACCAAGCTCGTTGCGCAGCTCGAAGGCGCTCCTGTCGTGGGCGATGCCGGCCGCCTCGGCCGTGTGATTCTCAATCTCTCCATCAATGCCATCCTGCATAATGACGCTGGTGTCACCGTGACCGTGACGACCGGTGTGCACGAAGGTTTCTCGGAGTTGCGCGTGGCCGACGATGGCCGCGGCATTGCGCCGGAGAGCCTTGACCGTATTTTCGAGCGATTCCGTCGTATCGATGCTTCTCGCTCCCGGCACACCGGCGGGGCTGGCCTCGGCCTTGCGATCGTCAAGCAGACCGTCGAAGCCCATGGCGGCACGATCGCCGTAACCAGCGAGGTCGGCAAGGGCACTGTCTTCGTCGTCCGTCTGCCGAAGGCCTAATCAGACCGTCGCCAGCACGCGCTGCTTGATCTCTGAGATGGGCATCGCGTTGAGCAGGACGGGTGAGAGGCGGTTTTCGTTGATTAGCGGAAGGGCGGTGAGGCGCTCGCTGAGTACAAGGTTTCGGTTGGCGGCGACTTCGTCGACTCGGTCAACCGGCGTGAAGCGCGGGGTGGATTTGAGGACCTCTGGGTTGGTACGGATGAGGTCTCCGATGGCCATCACGACTTCGGCGAAGCGATCGAGCTCGTCCTTCGTGTAGGATTCCGTGGGTTCGATCATCAGCCCGAAGACCTCGGGGAAGGCGACGGTCGGGGCGTGGAAGCCGAAATCTAGGAAGAGTTTACCGACGCGGCCGATGATACTCGCACGCGGGATGCCCGAGGTCTCGATACGCTTGAAGTCCTCTTCGGTGAGTGTGAGGATGAACTCGTGCATACGCGGCACGCCGTCGGCCGCCGCGGGTAGCGACGGGAAGGACTTGCCGAGCTTCGAGAAGAGGTAGCGGCTGGAGAGCACGGACATTGCGGCCATCCGGCGGACGCCTTCCTTGCCGAGGCGCTGCAGGTAGGTGTAGACGCGTACTTTGTGGGCGAAGTTGCCCCAGTGGCGGTGGAAAGAGCCGATGCTGTGCTTCGGTTTGACCGGCACGTAGACGTCGCCCTGCTTCGCGATCTGGAATCCCGGGAGGAAGTCGATGAGGCGTTCGGAGACGGCCACGATGCCGTCACCGGGGCCGCCGCCGCCATGCGGGACGGTCCAGGTCTTGTGCAGGTTATTATGGACCGCGTCGACGCCGAGGGCGCCGAGATTTACCCAGCCAGCGATGGCGTTCATGTTGGCGCCGTCCATGTAGACGAGGCCGCCGATGCGGTGGATCTCCGCCGCCATCTTCTGGAAGTCGGTCTCGAAGACACCGGAGGTGTTCGGATTGGTGACCATCATACCCGCGATGCGCGGACCGAATTCGGCGATCTTCGCAGCGAAGTCGGCCTGGTCGACGCGGCCGTCAGGGGCGGACTTCAGCAGCATGATGCCCGAGGGTGAGCCGTCGGGGTTACGCTTGGTCGCGTAGCCAGCGGTGGTGGCCGTGGCAAAGTTCGTACCGTGGGCCGAGGCCGGAATCAGGATGATGTCACGGTGCTGGCGGTGGTGGCGGTGGTAGGCTTGGAAGAGTTTGAGGCCGACGAGTTCGCCTTGGGCGCCGGCGACGGGCTGGGTGGTCAGGCCGGCGAGGCCGGTGATCTTGCGGAACCATTCCTGAGTCTGCCAGAGGAGTTCAAGCGAACCCTGTGCATCCTCGGTCGGAGCCTGCGGGTGCAGGCCGGTGAAGCCCGGCAGACCGGCGGCCCAGTCGTTGATGTGCGGGTTATACTTCATCGTGCACGAGCCGAGCGGGAAGCAGCCCGTGTCCGGCGATACGTTCAGTTCACCGAGTTTCGAATAGTAAGCCTTCAGTTCGGCGAGAGGGAAGGAGGGCAGGCCGACGGCGCCTTGACGGAGCAGTTTGGCTGGAATCTCGGCGAGTGTCTTCGTGCCAGCGGACTTACCGTAGAGGCCTTCGAAGAAGGCAATCAACTTATCGGTATCGGCGGAGGTCTGCAGGTCGCTGAAGGAGATCTTGAGCAGCGAGCAGTTGCAGGGAGTGCGGCCCGTGATGTCGACGCCCACGTGCAGACCAGCGGCGCGTCCCTTGGCGATGACGGCGGCAGCGGGCTCAGGGAGCATCAGGCTGAACTCGTTCCAGAAGGCTTGGTTGGCGTAGCAGACCTTGAGTCCCGGAATGTTGTGCAGCTGGGTGGCGGCGCGGCGTGCTTGGTCGCGACCGGCGACGCAGCTGGCAGCCATGCCGGCTTCGCCGCGGGCGAGGATGGAGGCGCCGGCGATCGTGGCGATGAACGCCTGGTTGGAGCAGATGTTGGACGTGGCCTTGTCCTTGCGGATGTGCTGCTCGCGGGTGGCCATAACCATCACGATACAATCACGCCCGGCGTTGTCCTTGGCCTTGCCGACGAAGCGTCCGGGCGTTTCGCGGACCTCGTTCTTCTTATCCGCGTTGTGGCGGACGGCGAAGATGCCCAGGCCGGGGCCGCCGAAGTTGGCGCCGATGGCGAGGTGCTGGCCTTCACCGACGAGAATATCGGCGCCATTGCGTCCGTATTGGGCCGGGGCCTTGAGGCCGCCGGTGGCGAGGAGCATCGGGTCGATGACCGCGATCGATTTCACGCCAGCATCGGCGCAGGCGTTGGTCAGGGCGTCGACGTCCTCAAGGAGTCCGAGCGCGTTGACCTGCGGGAATATCACAGCGGCGAGCTGCTTGCCGAGACGCGCAGAGGCGGCGGCGATACCGGCGGCGCTCAGGCGGCCGGTGTCTTCGTCGGCCGCGAGGAATTCGAGCTTTACCGACGTATCGGCGACGTGCGTACGAAGGACTTCGAGGTCGCCAGGCAGCAGGTTGGCGGCGACGAGCACCGTGTTGGCTTCGGCATCGCCCATGCGGACCGCGCAAACGGCGGCTTCGAAGAGCGCGCTCGCGCGTTCGTAGAGCGAGGAGTTGACGGCTTCGAATCCGGTCAGCTGTGCGAGCGTGGATTGGTAGATCCAGTGGGTGATGAGCGTGCCTTGGGAGCGCTCGGGCTGGTAGGGCGTGTAAGAGGTCGTCAGGTTACGGATCGAGCAGACGTGGCCGACCATCTCGCTCGTCCGATAGACCTGCAGGCCGTCGCCGAGGAACGCGGTTTTGACGGAGTTCTTCTTCGAAAGGGCTTCCATACGGTCCGCGAGGGTCTGGTACTCCAGTTCGTCGGGGAGGTCCTGAACGCCCGGGAACTTCACCGCGGAGTCGATGTGGGAGTACATGTCCGGGAAATCCTTGGCGCCGATGGCGTCGAACATCGCACTAATGTCGGCGTCGGTCGCCGCGATGTAATGGCGGGCGAGTTCGCGGGTGATTTTGGACGGATCGTAGGGCAGCTGAGCCATGGAAGTAGGAAAGGTTTTGAAGGAGGAAATGGGTCTCGCAACCGCCCACCAAGCGAGGGCGGGGGTATTAGAGAATCACGGTTTCGGCATAAGGTTTGGCAACCCATTCGCGGCCTTGTGAATAAGTCATAGGGCGGAGGTGCGTTGCCAACGACAGGCCGATGTCCAAGGTCGATTTATGACCAAGCAGGAACGTGCCGACTACGCCGGGAGGGAGCTTGCGAAGCTCTACCCGACGACTCCGATTCCCTTGGACCATACGGACGCCTTCACGCTGCTAGTGGCGGTGGTCCTTTCGGCCCAGTGTACGGACAAGAAGGTCAACGAAATCACCCCGGCACTCTTCGCCGAGGCGGGCACGCCAGCCAAGATGGCCGCGATGACCGAAGCAAGGGTCCTGACGCTCATCCGTCAGTTGGGGCTGGCGCCGCAAAAATCCAAGGCCCTCGTCGGCTTGGGTAACATGCTCATGGCCAAGTATGACGGTCAGGTCCCACGGACCTTCGAGGAACTCGAAGAACTACCGGGTGTCGGCCACAAGACCGCCTCCGTCGTCATGGCGCAGGCTTTCGGCGTGCCGGCTTTCCCGGTGGACACGCATATTCATCGTCTGGCGAAGCGCTGGAAACTTAGCCCAGGCAAGTCCGTCGCACAGGTTGAGAAAGACCTCAAGCGACTCTTCCCCGAGGAAAGTTGGAATAAACTTCATCTCCGTATCATCTTCTACGGGCGGGAACACTGCACCGCCCGTGGCTGTGACGGCAAGACGTGCAGGATTTGCGCGGCGATACGCGCGGGGTAGATGACGGATGGCTGAATCGATGATAGATGACGGATGACAGAGTGCTGCGTCGATGAATGACGAAGGCAGAAAATAACTTTGGTCTATCTGTCTTTATCGATTCAGACCTCTGTCATCTGCCATCGACTCAGTCATCTGCTCTTAAGCCCTGATAAGGGCTTCATGCTTCGCCCGGAATTCGTCGCTCCAGGCGGAGGGCTGATGCGAGATGCCATCCATGCGACAAATGGTGCGGGAGGCCTTGGCGTAAAGGATGGCGTGATCTGGGCTCCGGAACTCGACATCCACCGTCAGGCCGGCTGCGCGGACTTTGCGGACACTGAGAATCAGCTTCACGTCGCACTCTGGGCGGATGGCGACGAGGTAGTGTAGGTCGATATCACGGACTACCACGTAGACATCAGGCGCCACGGCGGGGTCAATCGTGTCTTTTCCCATCAAGGCGATGAACATGACCTTCTGCGCGCGTTCCATCATGAGCACATAGTGCGAGTGATGGAGGATCCCAAGACCGTCGGTCTGGTCGAACCAGGTCCGGATGGTTACGTGGAAAGTCTTATCGGGCTGGAGTCCGTCGGCGGGCATGGGGAAGAGGGATGGGGCTAATGCGGCCTGGGGCAAGCGAACGCGTTACTTCGTCCTTAGCGTCGCCGCGAGGCGGTCGAGCTCGACCCATGTCTCGACGGCGGGTATCAGGCCGAGGTCGCGGCGGGCGGCGGAGATGTCGAACCAATGGTCCTTGGCGAGCTCGACGGCGACGAAGCGGGTCATGGGCGGCTCGCCCTTGAGGCGGAAGAGCGTCCAGACACCTTCGAGGAGGGCGCCGAGCCGGTAGGCTGAGCGTTGGCTGATCCGCTTCGTGACGGGTTTTTCGCCGGCGCCGACGAGTAGCCGGTTGATGAACTCCCAGAGCTTCACGGGCTCACCCTGCGACAGGAAATACGCCTTTCCATTGGCACGTCCGGCGAGCAGCGCGTCGAGTGCACCGAGGTGAGCGTCGGCTGCGGTGTCAACGTGCGTGACGTCGACCTGATTCTCACCATCGCCGACGATGCGCAGCTTGCCGGCACGGGCGCGGGCCAAGACGCGAGGGAAGAGGTGAGGGTCGCCTGAGCCCCAAATCAGGTGCGGACGGAGCGCGCAGACCTTGAGCTTATCTGAGGCGGCCTTGAGTGCGACTGCCTCGGCGATGGCCTTGGTCTCAGCGTAGGCACAGAGCCAGTTATCGCCGTAGGGTAAAGATTCGTTGGCCCCACGGAAAGCTTCGCCGCTGAAGACGACGCTCGGCGTACTCGTGTGGACTAAAGCGCGGACGCCGTGGGCCTTGCAGGCCGCGACGACGTTCGAGGTGCCGGCGAGGTTGATGCGCAGGTATTCTTCCCAAGGACCCCAGACGCCAGCCTTGGCTGCCACATGGAATACGAAGTCACAGCCTTGTGTCGCCGTATCTACCGTGGCGAGATCAGCGATATCGCCCCTGATAAACTCTACTTGGCTGGCAAACTCGCCGACGATGGGTGTGCGCCCTAGAATCCGTACACGGTAGCCGCGGGCGAGGCAGCGGCGGACGACGGCCAAGCCGAGAAAGCCCGCGCCGCCGGTGACGAGGACGAGGGGTGAGTTCATCGGGTGAGGCGGTTGGTCCATTCCTTGGCCAGTTGGAGCCGATGAATCTTGGCGTTATGCCTTACGTCCACAGGTAGCGCGCGCTGGAAGACGATGTGCTTTACTCGATCGGAGTGGGGATTGATTCGCGCGAGCTCGCGCAGTTCTTCAATGAAGCGAGTGCGGGCGGCTTCAGTCTCAGGGAAATGTCCGGAGCGCGGCTCGACGACGAGCGCGGGGATCTGGTCAGGGGCTTCACCGATGCCAATCAGCGCGCAACGGAAGGCTTGAGGGTGTTGGCGGAAGGACGGTTCGAACGACTCCGTGGGCAGCTCGCCTTCGGCGGTACAGACTTTTTCCACGCGTCTTCCCAGGAAGAACAGGCGGCCAGAGGCGTCGAGCGAGCCCAGGTCACCCATGCGATGCCAGATACGATCGCCATCGGCGACCTTCGCGAGCCGAGTGGCTTCGGGGAGCCCGTCGTATTCCCTGGTCACGCTCGGACCCGTCGCAATGATCTCTCCGATTTCACCGACGGTGCAGGGAGTGGCTTGGGCGAGCGACGCAATAGGTCCGTCCACTTCTTTGATCACGCGAATCTCAACGCCGCTGACCGGCCGACCGACGCAGGTTCCATGACCGCGGAGAGCTAGTTGGCGCGCTTCGCTGAGTAGCTCTTCGGCCGTGATGGTGGTGATGGGGAGGCACTCCGTGGCACCGTAAGGCGTGTGTGTAACGCAGTTTGGAGCGATGACGCGGAGTTTGGAGAGTAGTTCGCCCGAGACGGGCGCGCCGGCGATGAGGAGACGACGGATATCGAGCAGCTTGATCCCGCGGGTTTCGCAGTAATCGGCGACCTTCCCCCAGATCGCGGGTGAACCGAAGGAGCAAGTCACGCCTTCCGAGATGAGCGCGGCCACGAGCGGAGCCGGGTCGGCGGCGAGCGGTCGTGAAGGGTCGAGGAGTGGCGTTACGGTTGTCGTCCCGAGCGCCGGATTGAAGAGTGCGAAGAGCGGCAGCATCGCCATATCAATCTCGCCTGGGCGGATGCCATACGTCGAGCGGACCAGTTCGATCTGCGCATCAAACATCCCGTGGGAATAGCAGACACCTTTCGGCGAGCCAGTGGAGCCGGACGTGAAGAGGATCGCCGCGAGCGTATCGCGGCCGACCTTCGTGAGCGGCCTAGGGGTCCGGCTAACCTTCGCCAGCGCCGCTCGCCAAGCGGAGCCTCCGATCGTCACGCGTTGGCGGAGTGTGCGGAAGGCAGCGAAAGGCAGATGGCTCAGCAGGGTCGCCGGTCGCAGGCCGACCAATGCCGTCGGACGTGACCGTTGCACACATTCCTGAAATGCGGACCACCCCATGCCGGGGTCGATGGCGACAGGCACGGCGCCGAGCTTGAGCAGACCGAACATCCCGACGATCAGGTCGTGGCCGGGCCGGACGGCGAGGAGAACCCGGTGACCCTCGGCGATACCGGTACGGCCAAGGAATTCGGCGGCCGCATCGCTCTCCTGGTCCAGCTGGCGGAACGAACGAACGTCATGGAGGACGTGACCCTTGGAATCGACGACGGTCGGGGATTTCAAGGCCACTCCGTCCGGACAGTCGGTAGCCGCGATCCGAAGATGGCGGGCGACATTGCTTCCGGGGTCGTTCATGGCCTGTAAACGAAGAAGCCCCGAATCCGGGGCTTCTGCAAGGGATACTTGAAGGTTTAGTAATCGGTCAAGGTGACCGCGCCCCAGAGGAGGGTGATGCGGTCTCCTGAGGTGAGGCGGTTGCCATAGAACTCGCGCGTGTTGACGCCGATCGTGGGCTTTTCGTTCGGGGCGAAGGATCCGGACTCAATCTTGACGATGCCAAGGAAGTTGTGGGAGGGCTCCATCGAGACGTTACGTCCGTGATTAGGGGTGTCGTAAGTGGTGCAACCGACCAAAGCGGCGGAAGCGATCAAGGTAGCAAGGGCGAGCTGCTTCATAGCGGGGTGAGTTATGATGATTGGCAAGGGGTGGGGGGCTGACAAGTCAGAATCATTCACGAAACAGCCCAGTTGCGCCATAGGAAGACCAGTTCGGGGCCACGGAAGAACCAAATAGCCCCTGCTACGGCCATACTGGGGACAAAAGGCACCACGCCGGCGTATTCTTCCCCTTTTGCCTTGGCTTGGATTAGCCCCGGGAGTGCGGTGATGACGCCCACGACGGCGCCGCCGAAAAGGCAGAAGACCGCGCCTTGCCAGCCGCAATAGGCGCCGACCCCGGCGCAGAGGATGATGTCGGCTTCGCCCATGGCTTCGCGGCCTGCGAGGACGCTCCCGATGGTCCGGATCCACCAAACCAAGGCCGTGCCGACCGCTATGCCGAGCAGGGCATCCATCAGTGCTCTGAAGCGATTGACGGCTTCGATCGAGTGCCCGATCTCCCCATGGACCGAGGGGGCGAGCATCGCGAGGATGATGCCAGTTCCGACCAAGGCAAAATTCGGGGCGTCGGGGACCATCATGTCGTCCAGGTCGCACCCGGCGAGTAGCACAAGCAACGGCAGGTAGACGCAGGCGACCGCGGCTTTGGCCGGGGGCAGGAACGTCCAAGCCGCCACGAAGAGGAGGGCGGTCGTGAGTTCGACGAGCGGGTAGCGAACGGAGATGCGCACGCCGCAGCATTGCGCGCGGCCGCGGAGGAAGAGCCAGCCGAAGAGCGGGATGTTATACCAGAACGGAATCGGTTGGCCGCAGGCGCATCGCGATCCCGGCGTCACGATTGATTCTCCTTTGGGGAGGCGATGGATGCAGACGTTGAGGAAGCTGCCGACGCAGGCGCCGACGGCGCCAACGCTCAAGGCGGCGAGTGCCGGGTGGAGCTTGGCGAAATTCTGCAGGTCGACGAGCGTCATGGTCAGGGGGTGGTTTCGCCGAGCGCGGCGCGCATCGGGGCTTCCGGAGGGAGCATACCATTCCAGAGGCGGAAGGCGAGCGCGCCTTGCCAGCGCAGCATTGAACGTCCGTCGCAGCAGGCGATACCGCGTTCGCGGGCATCCTTTAGCAGTCGGGAGAATTCGGCGCCGTAGGTGGTGTCAAAGACGAACTGGCCGGAGGCGAGTAGTCCGGAGGGGAAAGGTGACGTGTCGGTCGGCTTGAGTCCGAGCGTCGTGCAATTGACGATCACGGCGTCCGGCGATGCGGCGATTTCATCAAGTCCCGCGGACTGCGCGCGCGGATCGGCGAGCGCCGCGGCGAGGGCGGTCGCCTTGGCGACGTCGCGATTATGAAGACGTAGCGACGAGCAGCCATCGGTAAGGCACGCAGCGGCCACGGCCCGCGCGGCGCCACCGGAGCCGAGTAGAATGACCGGGCGATTCTTCGTCGTGCGGCCGGAGTGCTCCCGCAGGGCCTCGAGGAAGCCTTGTCCGTCCGTCGTGTGGCCGGTCCAGCCAGTCGGCGTGCGCACGAGCGTATTGACGGACTCCGCGCGCCGAGACTCGGGCGAGAGGGATTCGGCGATCGTGAGCGCCTGGATCTTATGCGGGACGGTGAGGTTCACTCCGGCAAAGCCCTTGGCATGGAGCAGGGCCAAGGCCTCTGGCAGTTCCTCCGCGGTGATGTGCAGGCGGTGGTAGCGTACGCCCGCGAGACGGGGGTGTGCCGTAAGGAGCGTCGCGAGCGCGGCGTTATGCATCGCTGGGCTGAGCGAGTGCGCGATGGGATCGCCAAGGACGCCGAGCTGGCCGGGTGCAAAGTCGGTTGGGCGGAGTGACGCGAGCGTAAGGGTGTCAGGCGCGCTCATCGGATTTTTCAAGGGCGTGCACGAAGGTGAGGAAGAGGCGGCTACTGCGGTCGTCGCCTTGTGCTTCGAATTGCGAGACCAGATTGCGGCAGCAGCGTGCGAGCGTCTGGTGCGTCGTGACGGGCAGGAGGAAGGCTTCGTCCGCGGGAAGCTGGTTATCAAGCAGCAGTAGTTGGACTTCCGCGCGGGTGCGGAAGGCGCCGCCTTCGTAGCAGTCGATGTAAAGCGGTTCACGGCCACGGAAAATGCCGACCATGAAGCGGCCGGGGAGGCCGACGGGCTCGACGGGCAGACCGAGGCGGCGTGCGACGAGCAGGAAGATCAGGCAGAGCGAAATCGGGATGCCGCGTCGGCTACGGATGACCTGTGAGAGGAGGGAAGAGGCGGGGATGGCGAAACTCTCTTGGGCGCCGCGGTAGCCTTCTTCGCCGAAGATCACGCGGCAGAGCAGACGGCATTTCGCCCGAACGTCGAGCGGTTCAGCCATGAGCTCGCGTGTCCGTTCCGTCAGGCGGTCGAGTTCGGCCGCGTACGCGTCGTCGGCGAGGGATGGTTCAGTCGCGCGCTCGAGTAGGAGGCAGGCTTCCTCGAGGTCGCAGTGCGGGTTGCGGATATGCGCGAGGAAAGCATGGGCGGCGGCTTCGGGGGTGCGAAGATCGGCGAGTAATGTGCGGGCGTGGGCCGCCAGGGCTTCGTCCTTGGTCAGCGATTCGAGCCAGAGTACGCCCGGGAGTCCGGCGGCCTTGATCTTACCGAGTACGGCGAGGCGGACGACCGGGGAAGGGTCATCGAGAAGGCGCTCCAAGGTCGCCAGCTCCGCTACATGCGTCATGACGATTTTCTACCTGCACCGATAGGGTTACGGCAACAAGGGAGTCCGCCCGCCGAAGTCTTTTAGGGGTTGACGGAGGTACGGGCAGGGAAGCGACAACTCGTCGCCCAAGGGACGCATTGTCGCTGGGGGTGACTCTCGGCCTCTTCGTTAGGCCTTGATTTCGACCCTGAATCTGCGGTCCGGGCTTGGAACGATTGGTGCAACCTTGAAGGCATGTCCTCTCCTTACGGCAACCTCACCGAAAAGACCTCCGAAGCCCTCCAGCAGGCGCAGAGCGAGGCGATGCAGCGCCGCAATCCTTCACTGGAACCGGCGCACCTCCTTCATGGCCTCCTGAGTCAGGAAGGTGGCGTCACCTCGTCGCTCTTCCGTCGCGCGGGCAAAGATGAGGCGGCGCTCGCCTCCGCCGTCGCGGGTCAGCTCGCCCGCCTGCCCAAGCTCGGCCAGGCGACGGGTCAGCCTGGTCTTTCGTCTGAGACGCATGCACTCCTGCTTAAGGCGAAGGAAGAGGCCGAGGGTATGAAGGATGATTTCGTTTCGGCCGAGCATGTGCTGCTCGCCTTGGCCGAGACATCATCGCTGCGTCCGTTGTTCGCCACCGTTGGGTTTGATCGTAAGGCGATCCTGGCTGCACTCCAAGCTGTCCGCGGTTCCCAGCGTGTCACCTCGGCCAATCCTGAAGCCACCTATGAGGCCCTCGCCAAGTACGGGCAGGACCTGACCGCGCTGGCCCGCACCGGCAAGATGGATCCCGTCATTGGCCGCGACGAGGAGATCCGCCGAGTCATCCGCATCCTTTCTCGCCGCACTAAGAACAATCCAGTGCTCATCGGTGAGCCTGGCGTGGGCAAGACCGCTGTCGTCGAGGGCCTCGCTCAGCGCATCGTCAATGGCGATGTCCCGGAGAGCCTCCGCGATAAGACGCTGTTCTCCCTCGACATGGGCTCGCTCGTCGCAGGCGCGAAGTATCGCGGCGAATTCGAGGAGCGCCTCAAGGCCGTGCTCAACGAGATCAAGTCCGCCGAGGGCGGCATCCTGCTCTTCATCGACGAGATGCACACGCTCGTCGGCGCGGGCAAGGCCGATGGCGCGATGGACGCCGCTAACCTGCTGAAGCCCATGCTGGCTCGCGGCGAGCTGCATTGTATCGGCGCCACGACGCTCAAGGAATTCCGCGAGCATGTGGAGAAGGATCCCGCGCTCGAGCGCCGCTTCCAACAGGTTCTGGTCGAGCCGCCGAGCGTGCCCGACACGGTCTCCATCCTCCGTGGTCTCAAGGAGCGCTTCGAGGTCCACCATGGCGTGCGCATCGAGGATGCCGCCCTCGTCGAGGCCGCTACGCTGTCCGACCGTTACATCACCGCGCGTTTCCTGCCGGACAAGGCCATCGATCTCATCGACGAGGCCTGCGCACAGATTCGCACCGAGATTGACAGCGTGCCTTCTGAGCTCGATGCCCTCAATCGCCGCGTTCTGCAGCTCGAGGTGGAGGAGTCCGCCCTGAAGAACGAGAAGGATGATGCTTCCAAGAATCGTCTCGCCGTGCTCCGCAAGGAACTCGGTGCCGCCCGGGAAGAGCAGACCGCCTTCCGCGCCCGCTGGGTCGCCGACAAGGAGGCTGTCACGAAGGTGCGCACTTCCCGTTCGCAGCTCGAGGACGCCAAGGCCGCGATGATGAAGGCCGAGCGGGCGGGCAAGCTGGACGAAGTCGCCAAGCTCCGTTACGGCACCATCCCTGAACTGGAGAAGGATGTCGCCAAGCTCGAAGGTACCGCGAAGTCCGTCACCGGTCTCTTCCGTGAGACCGTCACACCTGAAGAAATCGCCGAAGTCGTCGCCCGCTGGACTGGCGTACCCGTGAGCAAACTGCTCGAAGGTGAACGCCAGAAGATCCTGCGCCTCGCCGACAACCTTAAGGCCCGCGTCGTCGGCCAGGAGGAGGCCGTGCGCGTTGTCGCCGAAGCCGTGCTTCGTTCCCGCGCCGGCGTGCAGGACCCGCGTCGTCCCGTCGGCTCGTTCCTCTTCCTTGGGCCCACTGGTGTCGGTAAGACCGAGCTCGCCAAGGCCCTCGCCACCGAACTCTTCGACAGCGAGAAGTCGATGATCCGCATCGATATGTCGGAATACATGGAGAAGCATGCCGTGTCCCGTCTCGTCGGCGCGCCTCCCGGCTACGTCGGCCATGAGGAAGGCGGCCAGCTGACCGAGGCCCTCCGCCGTCACCCTTACGCCGTCGTCCTCCTCGACGAGGTCGAGAAGGCGCACCCGGAAGTCTTCAACATCCTGCTCCAGGTCTTGGACGATGGGCGCCTGACCGATTCGCAGGGCCGCACTGTGGACTGCCGTAACGCGATCTTCATCATGACGTCGAACATCGGTAGCCGGCATATCGCCGAGCACGCTGGCTTCGGCCTCACGGACAGTGTCCGTGAATCCGTCATGGCGGACCTCCGCGCCCACTTCCGTCCGGAGTTCCTGAACCGCATCGACGACATCGCCCTGTTCCAACCGCTCGGCCATGAGCAGGTCGCCGCCATCGCGGGTATCATGCTTCGCGGACTCAACGAGCGTCTCGCTACCAAGCGGATCCGCCTCGACTTCGACAAGACCGCCCTGGCCTTGATTGCCGAGAAGGGCTTCGACCCCGTGTACGGAGCACGGCCTCTGCGCCGCTATCTGCAGCGCGAAGTCGAGACCTCGCTGGCCAAAGCCATGCTTGCAGGCGAAATCCCCGAAGGCAGCCTCGTTCGCGTTAAGCGGGCGAAGGATACCCTCGGCTTCGAGGTCAAGGCCGGCGGGTTTTCGGATTGAAGGAAGCCGAAGCCCGAGGGAGTCTCGGGGTATGACCGCTACGCGCATCCGCTGCGGGGTGGCCGGCACGGGTTCGCTCGGCCAGCACCACGCCCGCATCTACTCGACCCTGCCCGGCGCCGAACTGGCCGGCATCTTCGAACCGAACGACGCCCGGGCGGCCGAAATCTGCGCCAAGCATGGCTGCCATCGCTTCGCCACCCTCGATGAGATGGCCGCCGGTTGCGACGCCGTCAGCGTCGTTGTGCCGACCAATCACCATGCCGCTGTGGCGCTTCCGCTCCTCGCCAAAGGCGTTCATCTCCTAATCGAAAAGCCGATCTGCGTCACCCTCGAGGAAGCCGCCCAGATTCTGGACGCCGCCGCCAAGGCGGACCGCATCGTCCAGGTAGGACATATCGAGCATTATAACCCCGTGATGTCGTATCTCGAGAAGGCCGTCACCGATGCCCGTTATATCACCGCCGAACGTCTCGCTCCGTTCACCCCGCGTGGCACGGAGGTCGGCGTCGTGCTGGACCTGATGATCCACGACATCGGCATCGTCCTACAGTTGGCCAATTCCCCGGTCGAGCGCATCGATGCGGTCGGCGTCTCGGTCGTCACCAAGACCGAGGACATCGCCAACGCACGCATCGCCTTCAAGAACGGCTGCGTCGCAAATCTTAGCGCCAGCCGTGTTTCGCTAAAGAAGAACCGCGAGATCCGCGTATTCCAGACCGGCGGCTACCTCTCCATCGATTTCATGGGCCAGAAGGGACACACCGTGCGCGTCGACCCGACTGCCGAAGGCGGCTTCGCCAAAGAGGAGATTCCAATCGAGAAGGGGGAACCCCTCGCAATTGAACTCGCTTCGTTCACTGCCTGCGTCCGCGATCGCAAGAGCCCGAAGGTCAGCGGCGAACTTGGCCGGACCGCCTTGCAGGTCGCCATCCAGATTACCGAACAGATCCGCGCCGGCATGGCGCGCAAATGAGCGCGTTCCCGTCCATTCCGGCGAGCTTCGACCGACCCCGCGCGGGCGAGGTCGACGTGCTCGTGGTGGCGGGAGAGCATTCCGGCGACCAGCACGCCGCCAAGGTCGTCGCCGAGCTCCTCCGGGCCCGGCCTGGGTTGCGTATCGTCGCGTTCGGTGGCCCGCAACTGCGTGCGGCCGGAGCCCAGCTGCTCTTCGACATGACCACGTTCTCGGCCGTGGGCATCGTGGAGATCCTTTCCGCTTATCCTTTCTACCGGAAGCTCTTCGCGCGGATGGTCTCCTGGACCACGCAGTGGAAGCCGAAGGTCGTGGTGCTAGTGGATTACCCGGGCCTGAATCTCCGCCTCGCTAACGAACTCCGCAAGGCCGGCCTGTCGCGTGCTGGCTTCGGCGAGACCGCGGTGATCCAGTACGTCAGTCCCCAGCTCTGGGCGTGGAAGCCCAAGCGTCGTTTCACCATGGCGCGCGACCTGGATAGTGTTGGGACGATCTTCCCGTTCGAGCCCGCCTGTTATGCTGATACCAAGTTGGATGCGCGGTTCGTAGGCCATCCCTTCGCCGAGGCCGACCATGAGCCTGCGTTGAAGTATGACCCGGAGGGTCCGGTGCTACTTCTCCCGGGCAGCCGGCCGAAGCCGGTGCGGAAAATTTTCCCAGCACTCGTCGAGGCTTTCGCACTGTTTCGCAAGGATCACCCTAAGCGTCGCGCGCTCGTGCTGCACACCGGTGGAGAAGTGCATGCGGAGCTTTATCGCCTCCTGGCCGAATACGGCGATCAGGCCAAGGGCATCGACCTCCGTCCAGTCTCCGAAGGTCCTGCCGTCGGCTGCGCTGCGTTGGTGAGCTCTGGCACTATGTCACTCTCGGTCGCGCTGGCGGGGATTCCCGGAGCGGTCGTCTATCGTGCCAACCCGCTGACTTGGATTGTCGGTCGCCGCCTGATTGCCGGCCGGATTAACGACCTTGGTATCGCGAATATCCTTCTGAAGCGGCAGGCTTGGCCGGAATACCTGCAAGGAGCCTGCGAACCCGCGGCCTTGGCCGCCCGCCTGAATGCCTGTGTGGATGAGACGGCTCCGCGCACGCAAGCGGTCGCCGATGCCAGCGAACTCCTGCGTCTCCTTTCCGCCCAGTCTGGTTCGACGCCGGCCGAATGGGTCGCCACTTTCCTGCCCAAGTGAGCACGTCGCTGAAGATTGCCGTCTTAGGCTGCGGGTATGTCGGCGCGGAGTTCGCCCGACAGGCTCGTGCGGCTGGTCATGACGTGTTCGGCGTGGTCCGTTCCGAGGCGTCCCGTGATAAGCTGCGCGTCGAAGGCCTCACCGCGGAGGCGTTTGACATCCAAGCTGGCGACTGGGCGCAGCTGCCTAAGCATTTCGACGCGGTGGTGTATGCTGCGAGCACGGGTGGCGGCGGGCCTGAGGCTTATGCCTTAGCTTACGACGTCGGTGTGAAGCGCGCGCTGACTTGGGCGCGCGACGTCGGCGCGAGTTGCTTTATTTTCACGAGTTCTACGGGCGTGTATCGTCAGGACGACGGCGGTAAGGTTGATGAAGCTTCTCCGGTCGGCGGCGCGCCGACGGCGGATGCAATCCTTGGGGGCGAGCAGGCCGTGCTGTCATCTGGTTTCGCGAAGGCACGTGTGCTGCGTTTTGGCGGATTGTATGGCCCCGGCCGTCATCATCTCGTCGATCAGCTGCGTCGCGGTGATAACGTCATCGGCGGTCGCGTGGACCACTTCATCAACTATCTGCATCGCGATGATGCGGCCTCGTCGATTCTCGCCGCGATCATCGGCGGTCCCGACGGTGCACGTGTATATAATGTCAGTGATGGGAATCCGGCGACGAAAGAGGCGCTGGCGAAGTGGATTACGCAGCGCCTCGGCCAGCCCGATCCGGTCTTCGATCTGGCTGCTCCGGCGGGTCCGCGGGTGGCGAAAGGCGGCCGGACCCAGCCGAATCGCATCGTTTTGAATGGGCTGATTAGGGGGGATTTATCATGGAATCCTCGGTTTACGGATGTTTTTGCAGGCCTTAGTGAGCTTTTCTGAGGTTTGTCGCCGTCTAGGTGTGCTGGGATTACGGCAGGTTCTTCACCCGACCGTCTTCATCCTGTAACAATAGGATGAGATAGTCCGCTCGCATAACCGCACCCAAACCTATGAATAGCACCCTCAAGTCCATGCTGATCGCCGCTGCCGCCATTACGTCGGTCTCGGCTTTCGCCCAAGACAAAGCCACGCTCGATCTTCTTGTGAAGAAGGGCCTCATCACCGCTGAAGAGCGCGCGAAGACCCTGGACGAAGCCGCTAAGGCTCGTACTGCTTCGGGCCTCAACAAGGTCTTCGTCAAGGAAGACAACGCTAAGCGCCTGACCTTCTCCGGTCGCGTTCAGACCCAGTGGGAGTCCATTGGTTACAGCGAAACCACCGCTGCCGGCACCGTCAACGGTATCGACACCAATAACCTCCTGATGCGCCGCGCCTACCTCGGATTCAAAGCTGACATCGGTGAAGGCGTTTCCGCTGAACTGGTTTGGAATTTCGCTGATAACTCCGACACCACCGGTAGCGCCTCCGGTACGACCGTGCGTGCGGGTGCTTTCGACAAGGCAATCTTCACCCACGATAGCTCTATCGGCACCTTCAATCTTGGTTACCAGAAGGTCCAGTGGGGTCTCGAAGAAAACACCTCTTCTTCCAAGCTCTACACCGTCGAGCGCTCTCTCGTTACCCGCTACTGGGCTGAAGCCGAAAACGGTCGCCGCCTTGGTTTTGGTGCCCGCCACGTCGGTCTCCACTACGCCAACAAGCTCGCTCTTGATGCTGCCGGCACGCTTGAATACGGCGCCGCTGTCGTAGATTCCAAGCAGGGTTACAATGTCACTGGAATCAATGACTTCGGTACGTACGCTAACGTTGCTTACACCTACAAGATCAACGATAACAACAAGCATACCTTCGGCTTGAACTGGGGCCAGAACGCCGACGTCTCCGCAGCCAGCGCCATCACGAACAACGATGGCTCGATGGACAAGCTCTCGGGCTACAACCCGTACTTCAAGTCGCAGTTCGACAAGTTCGTCGTTCAGGGCGAAATGCAGACCACCAAGGTCGACCAGAAGAATGCTGCTGCCGCTAACATCGGTGGCGCTGAGCGCGATCCTACCGGTTACAACCTGCTCCTCGCTTATAAGTTCACCGACTCGATCGAAGGCGTGGTTCGTTACTCCTACCTCGACACAGACGGCCGTGGTATCCGTGCCTCCGATGGCTTCCGTGACACCGTCATGACGAACGCCGCTACCGGTGCCGCGATGACTGGTACCTATAACAAGGCCAGCAGCTACTATGTCGGCGTGAACTACTACTTCGTAGATCACAACGCCAAGATCTGCTTCGGTTACGAGAAGGGTCAGCTTAAGGACACCATCACCTACCAGGCTGATGGCTCCTTCACGACCAACTCGGCGAACAAGGCTGACGTCGACGCCTTCCGCCTCCAGGCTCAGGTTCTGTTCTAAGCCAACCCAAGGTTAGCTTCATAGCACGAGGGCCGGCAGGGATGCCGGCCCTCTTTCGTTGGCGAATGCGCCGACCAGCCCGGGCCTTTTCGCCCGGGCTGTTTCGTGCCCGCCTTAACACTTGGCGGACATCCATGCCCGCGTCCCGCGCAGCTTACTCATGACCAGCCTGCGCGGAAGGCACAGTATCATCACGCAAGGCCCCTTGGCGTCCGTGCAGCCCCTGGGGTTTGTTTCGGGCTGTGGGGGGGGGGGTAGGTCGTGCGTGGGCGCGCTAAGTTCGAGAACAGCCGCTAGGGCTATCATCGCGCTATGCAGACCCTGCGGACGAAGGCTGGTAGGCCTTATGCTTAAGGTAGTATGAGCTGCGGCCTAGGGTACGGCCTACGCTTGCGCTGGAAGCTTCACCGCGTCTTTAGCTAGGTACGAAAAAGCCCGACCACTTGGTCGGGCTGTTCGGGCGTCTCAGGCGAGGCTTAAAGCGCGCGGTAGTTAGGTGAAGCGTTGTTGGTACCCTTAGTCTGTTCGCGGAGGCGGCGGTTCTCTTCTTCGAGTTCGGCGACGCGGGCGCTGGCGGCGGCGGCCTTGGCGTTGGCGTCGCGGAGGGCGGTGGAAGCGGCTTCGAGGTCAGCTTCGGCCTTCTTCTGCTTGGCGATGGCGTCCTTGAGTTCAGAGCCGTCACGGAGGCGGGCGAGTTCGGCGGTGAGTTCGTTGACGCGGTTAGCGGCGTCAGCCTTAGCCTTTTCGAGCTCGATAGCCTTCACGGCGGCCTTGCCGGCGTCTTCCTTGGCTTTGGCGAGTTCGTCGACCGCCTGTTTGACGGCCTTATCGGCGTCACCCTTGGTTTTGGCGAGAAGGTCGGCAGCTAGCTTTCCTGCTTCGTCGGAAGCCTTCTTGGCGTCGGCGGCATCCTTGGCGGCCTTATCGTTGAGGGCCTTGATGTCAGCCGCGCTCTTAAGGCGGGCTTCGTTGGCTTCTTTGCTGATCTTGGCGGCGCGCTGGTTAGCGGCTTCTTCACCGCTCCAGGTGACGATGGCCACGCCACCGAAAGCGGCAGCGATGAGGATGAGAATAATTTCGCGGGTCTTCATGAATGATTGATTGGCCGCAACCTTGTCAGACCCGTCCGTCGGGTCAAGAGCCTACCCGCCCACTTACGAGAGGCGGTTCTTATAGTCCGCGTAGCCGAAGCGGCGCACGACCTGAGTCTGGCCTGAGGCGGGATCAAAACTGGCAATCGCCGGCAGGGGCACGCCGTTGAAGGTCGTGTTCTTCACGAACGTGTAGTGCGACATATCCATGAAGACCAGACGCTGGCCGATTTTAAGCGGAGCGGGGAAGGAGTAGTCGCCGATGACGTCGCCAGCCAGGCAGGTCACGCTGCCGAGGCGATACGTATGGGGCAGCTTCCCGGGCAGGTCGGCGTCCATGATGTCGGCCCGGTAGGGCATCTCCAAGGTGTCCGGCATGTGGTTGGTCGCCGAGATATCGATGATGGCGATATCCAGCCCATTATGGACCAGATCGAGGACTGTGCCCACGAGGACGCCGGTGCCGATGCCGATGGCTTCGCCGGGCTCGAGGTAGACTTGGATGTGCTGGCCCCAGCGCTGCCGGAAGCCCGTGATGACGCGGATGAGGCGCTCCAAGTCGTAGCCCTCGCGGGTGATGTGGTGGCCGCCACCGAAATTGACCCACTTCAGCTGCGGGATGAACTCGCCGAACTTTACCTCGAAGGCGGCGACCGTGCGCTCTAGGACGTCGGAGCCCTGCTGGCACATCGTGTGGAAGTGGAGCCCCTCGAGGCCCTCGAGGTCGGCCGCCGACTTAATCTCGGAGCGGAGCGTGCCGAGGCGGGAGCCGGCGGCGCAAGGGTTGTACAGTTCGACGTCGACCTCGGCGTGCTCCGGATTGACGCGGAGTCCGAAGGAGATTTTACGGCCTGAGGCAAGGCCGGCGGCCTTATGGCGCTTCCACTGCGTCGGTGAGTTGAAGGAGATGTGGTCAGCGACGCGGAGCAGGTGGGCGAATTCCTCGTCCTTGAAGGCCGGGGAGTAGGCGTGGACTTCGCCGCCGAATTCTTCGCGACCGAGGAGGGCTTCGTTGATCCCGCTGGCCGTGGTGCCGACGAGATACTTCGAGATCAACTTCGCTTCGCTGAACTGCGCGAAGCCTTTGAGGGCGAGGAGGATTTTAGCGCCCGAGCGGTCCATCACGGAGCGCAGGATACGGAGATTCTGTTCCAGCAGGCCGCGATGGAGGACGTGGCAAGGGCTCGGGACCTGGCTTAGGTCGACCTTGCGGAAAGCTTCGGTGAGTGCGTCGGACACGATGGTGAAATTGGGAGCGTCGATGGGGGGTGCAAACGAAAAGCCCGCTTTGCAGCGGGCTTTGGTGCGGTCGTTTAGGCGACCGGGAGTTCCTTTACTTGCCAGGGAAGGCCGCGCTTGTTGAGCTCGTCCATGAACGGATCCGGGTTCATCTCTTCCATGTTCCAGACGCCGGGTTTGAGCCACTTGCCGCCGGCGAGCATCGCGCCGCCGATGGCGGCCGGGACGCCGGTCGTGTAACTGATCGCCTGGGACTTAACTTCGGCGAAGCATTCCTGGTGGTCGCAGACGTTGTAGATGAAGACCTTGCGGGGCTTGCCGTCCTTGAGGCCCGTGATTTCGCAGCCGATGCAGGTCTTGCCCTTGGTGCGGGGTCCGAGCGAAGCCGGGTCGGGCAAGAGCGCCTTCAGGAACTGGATCGGGACGATCTGGTGGCCTTGGAAGTCGATTGGGTCGATGCGGGTCAGGCCGACGTTCTCGAGGACGCGCAAGTGCGTGAGGTAGTTCTCAGAGAAGGTCATGAAGAAGCGGATGCGCTTCAGCCCCTTGATGTTGATGGCGAGTGATTCGAGTTCCTCGTGGTAAAGCAGGTAGCTGTCTTTCGGCCCGACGACTGGGTAGTCGTATACCCACTTGACGGAGAGCGGGTCGGTTTCCTTCCATTCGCCCTTTTCCCAGAAGCGGCCGCGCTGGGTGATCTCGCGGATATTGATCTCTGGGTTGAAGTTCGTGGCGAACTTGTAGCCGTGGTCGCCGGCGTTGGCGTCCATGATATCGATCGTCTCGATCGTGTCGAAGAGGTGCTTCTGGGCGTAGGCGCAGAAGACGTTGGTCACGCCCGGGTCGAAGCCCGAGCCCAGGAGGGCGGTGAGGCCAGCCTTCTCGAAGCGTTCGCGGTAGGCCCACTGCCAGGAGTATTCGAACTTTGCGAGGTGGGGTGGCTCGTAATTAGCCGTGTCGACGTAGTGGATGCCAGCGTGGAGGCAGGCGTCCATCAGGTTGAGGTCCTGGTAGGGTAGGGCGACGTTGATGAGCAGGTCGGCGCCAAAGGATTTAATCAGGGCGACCGTGGCCTTGACGTCGTCCGCGTCGACGGCGGCGGTGCGGACCGTGCGGCCCGTGGCGGCCTTCACGTCGGCGGCGATGGCCTTGCACTTGTTCTCGTTGCGGGAGGCCAGCATGACTTCCGAGAAGGACTCGGTGTCCATGGCGCACTTATGGGTGACGACATTGCCGACGCCGCCCGCGCCGATGATTAGGACTTTTTTGCTCATGAGGTGACTGATTTCTGTCCACTCGGGACGGAGGGGGAAGCAAAAAGGATGCACAGTCCCGCCAAGGGAGGGTGACGCTTAGGCGACAGCGTCCGGGCAGCCCTTTCCGGACCGGCGGACCGGTCGGAAAGTAAGCCCTTTTGGCTGGCGGGATGGACGAGACTCGAACTCGCGACCTCCGCAGTGACAGTGCGGCGCTCTAACCAACTGAGCTACCACCCCGGTAGCCAAAAGGAAGGGTAAGAAAGGTTTCGGGGAAGGAGTCTGTCAAACGGAAAACCGACCCAAATTAGCCCCGAACCTGACCCTGACCGACGATTTCGAACTTCCAGGTGGTCAATTCACGAATCCCCATGGGGCCGCGGGCGTGAAGGCGGTCCGTGGAGATGCCGACTTCGGCCCCGAAGCCGAACTCGCCCCCATCCGTGAACCGGGTGCTGGCGTTCCAGTAGACGCAGGCGCTGTCGACCTGCGCCAGGAAGGAGCGGGCGGCGGACTCGTCGGCCGTGATGATGGCGTCGGAGTGGTGCGAGCCGTAGCCCTCGATGTGGGCGACCGCCTCGGCGAGGTCGGAGACGATCTTGACGTTGAGGATGAGCCCGAGGTGTTCGGTGCGGAAGTCCTGTTCGGTCGCAGCCTTAGCGCCGGGCATCAGTG
>Ga0209500_10000460_pt1 | contig 34868 bp, 29 predicted proteins | sample S_140212_EF_Meta_FD_187323 | JGI IMG/M metagenome (GOLD analysis project Ga0209500, IMG submission 187323) | Freshwater microbial communities from Lake Simoncouche, Canada to study carbon cycling - S_140212_EF_MetaG (SPAdes) (version 2) | ecosystem: Environmental > Aquatic > Freshwater > Lake ...
AAGTCGGCTCCGTCCTCGCGGACTTGTGCGAAGCCCCGGCGCTTGCGGCCAATAAGGTCCAGCTGGTCCGTCAGGTGCGATCTAAGGATGCCCCGGAGATCATGCGCTTCGCCGAATCCGTGCTCGGCGGGCAGGATAGGGAGACCGTGGATCTGGTCGCGCCGACCCCCGAGGCCGTCGTCGAACTCGTCCTGTCTGCTTTCACCGCCTTGCGCGACAAAGCCCGTGCCGGCGATGTCGAGGGATCCATGGCCTTGGTCGCCGACGTGCGGGTGCTCTGTTCGCATGTCCGTGGTCCGCTCGGGGCCGAGACCCTGTCACGCCTCATCGCGGAAAAGCTCGGTATCCGCGTCAGTCCGCCCGGGTCGGGCTCGCTGATCATGGTCACCCGTAATGACCGTCGCGGCACCGGTCTCTCCAATGGGGATGTCGGTGTCATGGTCGGTGATCTCGTCTATTTCCGCGGCTATATCGCGGGATTCGACCTCAATCGCCTACCTGAGTATGCTTCGGCCTTCGCGACCACCATCCACAAGGCCCAGGGATCGGAGTATGGCCATGCCGTCGTCGTACTCGGCTCCAGCCAGCGTGAGGGTTTCCTCAATCGCCAGCTCATCTACACCGGCATCACCCGTGCGCGCAAGCAGGTGACCCTTGTCGCTGACCGCACGGACTTCCTCGCCGCCTGTGCCCGCGAAGTCCCCCGCGCCTCCGGCCTTAAACAACGCTTAGTCTAAAGGTAGGGATGCGATGACATCGCATCCGCTGTTTCGAGGTAGGGACAGCACCACGTGCTGTCCTTGTTACCTGGGTAGGGACGCGGTCGGCGACGCGTCCTCCTGGTCAGATTATTTTCCCCTCACACACCCTCCGGCGTCACTGCGGCACCCTGGTTGCGGATTCGCTGGTAGGCCAAGTTCAGGACCAGGCGCTGGTAGGTGATGACGACGCAATAGAGTGGCGAGACCATGATGACGGCCAAGCCGGCTCCTTCACTGGCATCTTGAGCCAGTTCGATATTGATGAATACCAAGATGAGTCCGACCACGATGATTGCTCCCCAGATGCCAATCAGGGTTAAAGCAATTGGGCGAAGCAGCGCCTGGTTTGCTTTGGACATCAGCAAGGCCTTCTCGAAGCTGACACTCGCGCTGACTCCTTTGTCTGCCATACATGCCTGGCCGAGACAGCACCGGCTAAGGAACCAGTAGCAGGCGTAGCATGCGAAGAGGATGCCGGATGCCAGAAATATGCCGCCGACGGTAGGATGGTTCTCCATGAGGAGGCCCCCGGGAATGATCACGACGAAACCGACGATGACGACCACTGTGGCGTAAAGGCCCGTGACGAAGTTGATCTTAAACGCCCGCCACCAATTGGAGAATCCGACCGAGATGGTTCGGCCAAAGCCAAACGGGGTACCGAGGTCTTTGTACTCAAGCAGGGAGATGTTGGCCCCCATCATCAGCGCCGTACCGAAAATGATGTCCCAAAGGCCTTGGAGCGCGCACGCGCCGAGGATGCCGAGCACCAAGTAAGGGCCGACCAGGGCCCAGAAATTAGCTTTCAGGAGTTCGAAGCCCTCCTTGAGCGGCGAGACGTCGTTAATCGTGTGGCCGGGCGTCAGGGACGGTAGAACGGTGGTGGGTTCGGTGTATTCGCGCATGAGATAGGGATTTAGAGGGAAGGGCGGTCGTCAACGATGGGGCTGCTTTGGTGGGTACGTAAGGCTTCAACGATCTGATCGTAGGAAGCCTTCAGGCAGTCGGTGGTGATGTTGATCTTGGTCCGGAACTTCTTGGAACTCGTCCTGCTCGCCTTGACGGCCGTGAAGCCTTCCGCTCCGAGGGAGCGCACTTCGATTATGTTCGGGGTCAGGTGGATGGACTCGACCTCTGACCATTTGAGGTAATGGCTGCTGAAGGGGCTCGAGTCATTGAAGATGCCTTCATCCGTGATAGTCAGGCCAGCCTTTGGGTCGATCAGCTTACGACCTAGGGAAAATAGCGCCCTCATGCAAATCGTGAGGCTGATGGGGCTCAGCAACATCCAGAGAGCGTAGCCGAGGCCTAGACCCTCACGTTGGACGAATACGCCATAGGCGGCATAGGGGCCGGAGAGCCCGAACAGCAGGCAAGGAACCAGGTAAAAGGCGCACTTCAGCTTGCTGATAGGGATGTGATGCCGGAACGCCTCGCGCATGGTCTTATTCTCGATTGAACGGGCGCTTCACGAAGTCCAGCGATGTGTAAGCCCAGAGGCAGAATAGCCCCCAGAGGATGAAGGTTATCCCGTAGAACTCGAATATCGCCCGGGCGCCAACCGCTATCACCCCCAGCGCGATCATCAGCTGGCAGCGTCTGTCGTTCAGGCGAAGGACCTGGGACTTACGCCTGACTGTTTGCACTATCTGGTAGGCTGTAAGGATGCCGATGACAAAGGTCAGGGCGTATGCCGCGGCGAACCACTGAACATGCGAAGGTGCTGAGCTGTCGTATCTTCCATCCCAGAGGGTGCGACGCCCTCGTCCAAAGTAACTAAAAGCTGCCCACAAAAACAGCATCTCGGCGATCAGCACCAAAGCATTCGGCCAGACCATCGGCAGTTTGGCAGGTTTGTCGTCTTGGCGAGGGGCTTCGCGCATGCAGGAAGAGTAGGGGTGTCCGTTGGCTCCTGTCACCCATCAAACATCTCTTGCTCAGGGTTGTATGACTCTTTAAGGACTATTCTATGAGGGAAATCCCGTCCGATAATGCCGAGCACATGCAAAAGCGACGCGGCTTTGCCATCCTGTGCGGGGTGGTGTTCTTCGTTCTATTGATCGTGGCTGCGGTCAATCTCGGTTGGATGGGGGCCGCTGATACGTCTAAGCCCGCCGTTGCTCCCGCTCCGTTGGCTTCTGTGGCGGTTCAGGTTTCCCCGGTGCCAAAGGTAGAAGATATCTTACCAACTAGCATCTCTGACCTCACGGCCCTTGCTTCTGGCGGCAATACCTTGGCCTGTCTCGAGCTCGGCGAACGTTATCGTATCGGAAGGGGATGCATCCGCGATGAAGAGGAGGCCCTGCGGTGGTACAATAAAGCCGCTGCCGAAGAAGATACGGCGGTGGTCTTGAAGCTCGCAAAGATTTTTGATACGTTGGGGAATCGCAAGCGGGCTGAACACAACTTCGAAAAGGCTGCTCTAAGGGGCGTTCGCGAAGCCCAACTGTGGATGGCCTACCGTCATCTCAAAGACGAATCGGTCGAGATCTCTGACACCTATGCCTGGTTTAATATTTGTGCTGCGTGGGGAGACGTGGCATCAACTGCTACCCGCGATCATATGGAAAAGACCTATCCGTCGGTGACGATTGCCAAGGGGCAGGTGCGTGCCCGGGAGATAGCTAAAACGGTTGAAGCCCATGAAATCGCCAAAGCGAATCCGGGTCGCGGGGCTCTCTTAATGCGGAAGGCGTTAGCGGGAGACATCGGGGCGCAGGTCGAACTGGGCGACGCATACCTCGCAGGCAGTTATTTCCCTCGCGACTTTTCTGAAGCCGTGCGCTGGTATAAACTGGCCTCCGAAGCCGGCTCCGCTGAGGCGAACGCCACTCTTGCCCGGTATTATGAAGTCGCATTCAAGACCGATTTTGCGCTCGCCCGCACTTATCATCTGAAGGCTTCCTTGGCTGGTCATGTTACCTCCCAGTTTTCCACTGCTGAGCGTTACCGATCCGGAATCAATGGATTCGAGCAGGATGCCGTCGAGGCTTACGCTTGGTATAACGTCTGCGCCGCTTCGGGTAATCAGGAAGCTGCCGCCGCTCGCGATCGTCTTGAAGGACAGATAATTTCTACCCAGAAGGCGGCCGGACAGAAGCGCTCCCGCGAGCTCCTGGCTGAAATCGAGGCCAAGAAGGCTAAGAAGTGATCTGGTCGGCGGGCTCAGGTCAGTCCTTGTAAAGCTGTGCCCGGACGCGCTCCCAGCGAGTGTAAGCCAGGTAGCCGATGCCGGCGTAGGCGATCATTACGATTCCCAGAATCGCCCCGACCGCCAGATTGTCGTTGCCTGCGAAGTAGAGTAAGCCGGCCATTGCCATGACTTTGGCGTGTAGGGTGGTCACGTTTTCCACCGCTTTGCTTCGGAGTACAATCAGATATATGCGATGGAGGTAGAGCAGGACGTTGCTCAGTAGAAAAACCAACGCGACGCATAACCACGGCCGGTTCGGCTTCTGGAATCGCACCTCCAATCCGCTGTCGATTTTAGGCTCCATGCTAGCCTTCACGTATCTGTCGATCTCTGTGTCGCTGTATCTCGGTAGGCCTTGTGGGACAGGGAAATCCGCCTTGGATGAAACGGTTCCCTTGAGGGTAAAGTCTGTTGGGACGATAAATCGGATCTCGCTGTTATTTATTTCGGTCAGGGCGGCATGAGCCAGAAAGACTGATAAGACCAAGCCGATGGCGCTCGTAGCAAGCATCGCCAGATAGAATGCGAGCCCCGTTGATTTTTCGGTGCGAGCGAGCGGTTCGGGTGCTTCTTGCATTCTTTAGCTATTAAGACCCACCGCACCCCTTGTCTATGCGGGACTCTTCCCCTGATGTGCATCTCTCTGTCCAACTGGCCAACTAATCAACCGGTCAACTAATGTTGCCTCTCACCCCCGCATCACCTCTCATTGCTTACCCCACTTAGCCCATGCGCGAAATCCCACCCGATGACGAGAAGCCGAAGCGTAATTGGCTCGGCATGGGCTCGAGGCCGCCTTCTCCCAAGCCCGATCCGAAGCCAAAGCCTAAGCCCAAGCCGGAACCCAAGCCGAAGCACTCGGCCGAGCGTGAGCGCCGTCAGGTGAAGCTGGCTCAGAATGCCCGCTCCCATACCCCGTCGGAGCCGGCTAAGAAAGAGGGTAAGGAAGGCTGCTGCGGTTGCCTTGTCCTGCTCGTCATCTTGGGTATCATCATCGCCTTCTTTGTCTGAAGGTAGGGGCAGCACCGCGTGCTGCCCTAGGTAGGGAAGCGTCGGCGACGCGTCCGCTCGGATTCCACGGTCGCGACACCGTCGCGCCCCTACCTAGTATTATTTATAATCCTTCAACCACCTTAGACTTGTCGGCCTCTTGTGCGGTGGTAGTGAATACCTATGCCCCGCGTCGCCAACCCCCTCACGAAGGTCCGTAAACGTCTCGACGGCCTCTGCCTGGACGAGGTCAATATGGACGCTCTGCCGAAGGAGCCGAAGCCGGACAAGGAGGGGCACCTGTCCTTCTACCGCAAACTCACACCCATTCAGCGTGAGATCATTCCGAAGGCCGACGAGGCTCTCGATCTGGCCTGCGAGCGGCTAGGTCTACCCCGCGAAATGGTACACGGTTTCGTCGAGGCCGACTCCGCGATGAACGCTGGCTGTTATTCGAACATCCGAGGGAATGCGGTCGTGACGGTAAATTCCGGGGTCGTCGAGCGTCTGACGATGCAGGAACTCTGTTACGTGATGGGCCATGAGCTTGGGCACTACATCATGCCGATGCGCCTGCCTCGGCTGAAGAACGGCATGCCGCCCAGCATGGAGCATGCGATCACGGCCCGGAAACTCGAAATCTGTATGGACCGCTTCGGATTGGCGGCCTGTCAGGACGTGGCCGTCGCGTGTTCGGCCGCCCTCAAGATTCAATCCGGCCTGAGTTCCGAGAATCTCCGCATCGATATCCATGCCTTCGGGAAGGAAGTCGTCCAGGGGTACGTCAAGGACCCTCATGAGTATGAGATCGAGGCCCGCTCGTCCCATCCGAACACCTACGTGCGTCTCCGGGCCTTGTGCTTGTTCGCCGGGTCGGATGCCTTTCTCGAACTTCAGGGCCAGAAGGGCGGCCGCCCGGTGGCTGAGGTCAACGCCGAGGTCGTCAACGATCTCCGCAACACCCTCGATTACTTCGCGGAGAAGCTGATGACCGAGGTCGTCGAGGCTTTCACCAATCATGTTGCCGCGATGAACCTCGCTTATGAGGGGGAGGTCAAATCGGCCTACTTCGAGATCACCCCGGGCGTGGCCTTGAACAAGGAGCTTGTGGTCGAGCTGGCGGGCCAGTTACGCGCCATGGCCGAAGACGAGCGGAAGAAGGCCTTCATGGAAAAGGTCGAACAGCTCAGCATCATCGCCATGCAGCGTTGCCCTTCGCGGATGGCCAAGCATCTCGAAGGCCTGTCGTCATCCTTGTCCAAGACTGTGCTGAAGGATTTCGCCGCGAGCCTCCCGGAGGAATTTATCAAAGGCCTCGAGAAGTACCACGAAGCCTGAGCTGGCCGAAGGGTAGGGACGTGTCGGCGACGCGTCCGCCCTGGATCCCGGTCGCGACACCGTCGCGTCCCTACATTGGTTGACGGTATCTTTTTACTTCCTGAATCGATTGAGGTCTACCGGGGTCGTGGCGGCTGCCGCCGGACGGGTTCGAGTGCTCGCCCATGTGCGGAGCTCTTCGATCTTGTCGGCCATGAGTACTGACAGCGGTCGGGTCTCCCGAATGGCCTCTTGGATATGCCGGAGCTCGAAAGTGGCGTTAGGTTTGCCCTGATCCCGTTCGTAGGCCCAGTTGTAGAGCGCCTCGGAGACGGCTGACTCGATCTCGGCGCCCGAGAAGCCGTGCGTGGCCGTAGCGAGCTCCTGCAGGGCATCGGCCCGGAGTGGCTGGTTGCGTTTACGGGTATGGATGTCGAAGATTTTAACCCGAGCCGCTTGGTCGGGAAGATCGACGAAGAAGATTTCATCGAAGCGCCCTTTTCGCAGGAGTTCGGGAGGCAGGTCGTTGACACTATTGGCGGTGGCGACGACGAAGACGGTCTGCTTCTTCTCCTGCATCCAGGTCAGGATGGTGCCGAGAACCCGGAGGCCGGTGCCTTCGTCTAAAGGGCCGGACTTAGGAATCCCTTTCTCGATTTCGTCGATCCAGAGGACGCAGGGGGACATGGCGTCGGCTAGGTTGAGCGCATCGCGGATGTTTCCTTCTGACTGCCCCAGCCACATGCTCATCACCTTGCCGAGGTCGAATCGTAGCAGCGGGAGGTTCCATTCATAGGCGACCGTCTTGGCCAGAAGACTTTTGCCGCAACCTTGGACACCAAGCAGGAGGAGTCCTTTTGGGGCGTCGAGGTTGAGTGCCCTGGCTGTCGGGGATAGTCCGACCCGACGCTTGGCGAGCCATTGCTTGACGTTCTCCATGCCTCCAACGTCCGCCATCTCGCAACCCTGGGTATCGAAGTACTCGAGCAGTTTGCTTTCCCGGATGGCCTGGCCTTTCGCTTGGCTTATTAACGCAATTGCCTGCTTGCCGCTGAGGTCTCCGCAAGCCTGGTAGGCCTTGAGGAAAGCCCGGCGAGCTTCGTTGATGGTCAGGCCGCGGGCTGCTTCGATGCATTCGTCGGAAATCAGCTTTGCATTGAGCTCGGTTTTGGTAGCGGCGATGTGCCTCAGGATTTTGGCATCGGGCAATGGGAGATCTAAGGTAGTGATCTCCTTGGCGACTTCTTGGGGAATATCGAAGCCCTTTCCGCCGAGAATCAGGAGACTCCCCTAAAACTCTGACATATTTGCGAGAAAATCGATAGCCTGAGACTTGGTCTCTTGATCGGATTCTTGTCCGAGGAGGTGATGATAGTCTTCCAGCACCCAGATGCCTTGGTTGGCGTGGATGTCTTCGCGCAGTTTTTCGATGGGTCGGGTGCGTGCCCTGTTCTTTTTCAGGAATTTCTGGGAGATGATATTGAAGGAGTCATGGAAGAGGCACCATGAACAGGCTTTTTTGAATTTGTGTTGAGCTTCAGGATGGCCCAAGACGGCCGTTGCCAATTCCCTGACCCTATCTCGCTCATGCGAGCGGATCTGGATAATCTTGGCGCCGGCGTTGACCAGAGATACGACCTTTCGGACGAACTCCGGGTCGAGTAGGGGGTATTCGTTGTCCTTGGTCATGGTTGATAGTTGGGTGCTATAGTGAAATATTTTGCTAGTTCTATGGTCTTCATGAAGGCGTCGAATTCATCTCCTTCGATCATGAAGTCTCCGGCTACGGCGTCGGACATGATATCATTTTTAGCAATTCTTAGATGGGCGATTTTCTGGCCTTTCCCTGAGTGCTTTTCGAAAAAGCTTACAAGCCGGCTAGTGTTATCGTGATAATTCCCATACTTGCTGATGAGCACTAAGTCATCGTTGATGCAGATGCTTACGTGGTAATCATGGATTCGGCCTAAGAATTGTGTCGGGCAGTTTGTCATCACTGGTATATAGATGTCTCCGTTGGAGCCCAGGCATAATCGGTAGATAAACGATTTAGGCTCAATGTCACCGGATGGACGAAAAGCTAGTGACTTATGCCTGTAGGCCTTCGGGCGGGCGAACCGATCGGAGATCTGGTCGAATTCGCAAATCAGCTCAGCAATTCTAGCCTGCGAATTCAAACGTCTTAGATACCTCGGAGAAAGCACGACAACAAACATCGGTGCGTAGGCAGAGATGAAGCAAAATAACCAATGTTCCTGAATGAAGAGTGCAACGGTCAGCCAGGTCAATAATGACACAACCAGGAGCAACAGTATAAGGGATACATAGAAACGTAGCCGGTGGTTGCTGGAAGCCGGCGTGTCCGGAGAAGGGGGTACTTCTTGCATTCTTCAACACTAACCCTTGGTCGGATTAATTGTCCATTCGGGACTTAATACTAGGGTAGCACGCGGTTCTGCCCCTACCTTGGTTGCAGCGTCCTCGTCCACTGGGCATCAGAGCCTCCGGGCCACTAGTGTTCACCCCGTGTCCCCATGTCCCCTTGCCCACATGCCCCCTCAGGACGTTTACGTCCAATCCCCCTTGCCCCGCCTGTCCCCGCCTTTTAGAAAAGTCTTATGCACGAAGTCCCTGAGCCGCCCAAGAAGGGGAATCCCTATCCATGGATCGTTGGCTTACTTTCCGTCCTGAGCGTCAGTCTGCTGCTCGTCATGTTGAATGAATGGTCAACGCCCGCCAAGAACTCTGAGCCTCCTGTCGGCTCACAGGCCGGCGGCTCTCGTGAGCGCTTATTGCAAGAACAGGTCGAGGCCTTGAAGACAGAGCTTGCTTCAGTACGAGCCAAGCAAGTCGCCTCTGCTTCGAAAGTCGCACAGATTGAGGCCGAAAGCCGGGCAAATGCCCAGCGTCTAGTGGAAGCAGAGGGCCGTTTCAGCGAACTGAAAGCTGAACTTGCCGGGTTGCGGAAAGAAGAAGCCACCCCGCAGAAGGTTAAAGAAACGATGTCCAATGCTGTTGCGACCTCGCGTAAGCCTCTACTGCTTGCCGAAGCCTTAAAGGCTTGGGATGAAGGTAACCTTTACGCAGCCAAGGCGAAATTTGAGGCGATTTTGGCTATTGACCCTAAAGATCTAGGTGCGGCTGAGGGTTTGGGTATGGTCATCTACGCAATCAACGACGCCTCGGTTGCGAGGAAGGCATCCGAACGCGCTGCCGGCGGCAGATAGCGATTCCGACCACAGCACTCTACACGGTGTTTGTAGTGTCATGCGGCTCCGCCGCACGGTTGTCCCTTGCCCAAGCTTACCCCATCCTTTTAGAAAAGTCTTATGCACGAGCCCGCTTCCAATCATGACCATGTGGCGTCTTAGCGCATTGATTGCGGGCTTCTGCGGGCTCATGGTGGGCTTGCCGGCGGCGGAGGTACCCTTGGTCCTGCCAACGGCCGCGCAGGTCCATTTGCCGGCTGGCTGGAAGGTCCTGAAGATGGCCCAAGGGGACCTGAATGCCGACGGTCTGACTGACCTGGTGTTCGTGAGGGAAGAGACTGACCCCAAGAAAATCACCAAGCGCGGTGATGGGTACGAACTGAATGGTAACCCGCGCGTGGTTGTCACGTTTCTAGCTGAGAAGGACGGTTACCGTAAAGTCGGCGAATATCCCAAGTTCATTCCGCCGGAGTTCACCTTGGAGTTTGACAACTACCTGGACCGTTTCGCCGAGATAAAGGTTGAGAAGGGTGTGATCACTTTTGAATTCGAATGGTTCGCCTCGGCGGGCACTTGGTGGACCAGCCATGAATCGTTCAAGTTCAGGCTCGAAGCGGGTAAGCTCCGGCTGATTGGCAGCGAAGAGGACAGCTTTTCTCGGAATCAGGGCGACAGGACGCTCACCAGCACCAATCACATGACCGGCAAAATCAAGACTACCTCCGGGCTCAATCAATTCGATGAGAAGGAATCCCGTCCCAAGGTCACTTGGGAGAACCTCGACTCCAAGAAGCCCCTCTACCTCGAAGACCTCCCGCCCTGCGGCCGGAAGGAGTAGGAACTTACTCAGGATCGGGACGGAGCCCGTATAGCTATTGTTAGGCCTATGACTGGTGTCACAGGTTTAGACTTAGTCTCTGCTTGCTCATCATATGGTTTTAAATGAACATTTTTTTATGAGAGAAATAAACGCGAAGAGCGGAGGAAAACTAGCATATATCTTAGCCGTTATTTCCGTACTATTAGTGGTGGCCTCATTTTTTGTTTATACGCAATTCTTCGTTCATTCGCCGACGACGCCCAAGCCGGTATCGGATGGTTTCGACTATGATGAGCTCACGCAGTTGGTCGCCGCCGGAGACAGTGAGGCGATGCGTAAGCTTGGTATATGTTTTGAGTTTGGTTTTAATGTGCCTAGATCACGTCAAGAGGCGCTCAGGTACTACACTCTTTCGTCGGAGGCGGGTAACATGAGTGCGCGATATATGCTCGCGAACATGCTTATTTCTAATCGAGTCAACGCGGCCGCAGATGAGGAGAAGGGCCTCCTGCTCTTGGTTGATTTGGCTAGTATGGGTAATGAGTCAGCACAACTAAGCTTAGTTTTCTATTATCGAAATAAAGAGGACAAGTCGGATAATCGTACGCACCTAAAAGAGGCATATGTCTGGGCCAACTTGCTCTTGGGAGGAATGGGAATACGCAAAAAATCTGACGCTGTAAAATACCTCGGCTCACGCGGAGATTATTATGATGTGACATTTGAAGAGGTTGAAAGAATGAGGGGCCTCATTGAGGTGCTACTCTTTAAAGACGAAATTACGTTAGCCCAGAAACGTTCTTTTGAACTTTTTAAAACAATTAAGGATAATAAATCGAAGAAGTAGTAGGCCTGTACGCAGCTATTTTGCGCAGCGCATTTCAGGCGTGAATCTAAATTTCTTCGGTCTATTATTTACCTGGTAGGCTAGTCTGCCCACCTGACCCACCTAACCACCGGGCCGCTAGTTCTGCCTGATTCTGCCTCGCTTGCCCACGTGTCAACTTGTCAACCGGCCAGCTAGTGTTGGTCTGGCCAACTGATCAACCGATCAACTGTTCAACTCACTCTCAGGCTCCGCCTAAGCGCGGTAAACCACCGCCCGACACCTCGGGTGCTTGCGAAGCATCTTATGCATGACGGTATCCATCTCGGTGCAGACACCGACGGACTTCATGACCTTGACGCCGAGGAGCTCGATGAGGTCACGGGAGACGATGACCTGGCCGATGAGGCCCATGCCCAGGCGACGGTGCTTGGACTGGATGACCACGACCCGCTCGCCCTCGATCAGCTTGCGCTTCACGAATGGCTTCCGGAAGACGATGACCCCGTCCATCAGCCGCTTCCCGTTCTTCTTGCCCTGCGGCAGGGCCAGATACTCCTCCATCAGGAAACCCTTTGGGTAGCGCGTCTTCGCATACCATCGGGTCATTTTGGTCTCGTGTTTGCTCATGCCGTTAATACCTAAGAAATGGCTTAATTGTGTAAAGGCTGTCCTGGTCTCCGGGGTGAACAGGTGTCCACTTATGGCTTCCAAATTTGATCGTAATGTGCTTGGGTCGGGTATGGCCAAAAAGCCCACCTACAAGTTCATCGATCTTTTCGCTGGCATCGGCGGTTTTCACGTAGCCTTCAACAACACCAATCGCTCCCAGTGCGTATTCGCCAGCGAATGGGATCCTGCAGCACGTAAGACATATCGGCATAACTTCAACAACGGCCCCGATGCGGCACTATTTGTGAACGAGGATCAGCACTTCGCGGGAGACATCACGAAGGTGCATCCCAGAAAAGGGATTCCGGATTTCGATATCCTCTGCGGAGGCTTCCCGTGTCAGCCGTTCAGCCAGGCTGGTCACAAGAAAGGCTTTGCGGATACCCGAGGGACGCTGTTTTTCAATGTTGAAGAGATCATTAGGGTTAAAAAGCCTAAGGCTTTCTTCTTGGAAAATGTTCGTGGGCTAATCACCCATGGTGGTCCAAGCGAGGTGGTGCCTGGTATTGGAAAAACAATGGAGACGATTCTCAACCATCTCTACGGTAGCAAGAAGTCGGGAGGCCTGGGGTATTATCCGCCAGTTGGCACTCCTGGTTACTTCTACGTTAAGGCGAGCGACTTCGGAGTCCCTCAGCATCGCCCTCGCGTATTCATTATTGGTTTTAAGAACAAGAAGGATGCCGAAAACTTCGTACTTCCTCGGAAGGTTGAGCTTAAAGATGGCACATTGGGCAAGATACTCGGTGGCGAGGTTTTCTTTGACGAGGATTGCACTAAGCCAAGGCAGATTGGCTTCACGTTGCGCTGTGGTGGCAAGGGGTCCGCAATCGACGATCGTAGAAACTGGGAGCACTACTATGTCCTGAAACGCGGCACGTCTAAGCCTGAAGTCGTCAAGATTAACGAGAAGTCAGGCCTTAAGCTCCAGGGCTTCCCTGAAGGCTTTGAGTTCCCTTCAGATGTACCGAAGGCCGCAAGAATGAAGCAGCTCGGGAATAGCGTAGCAACTACCGCTATCGAGGCCTGGGCAAATGCCATTATCGATAGCTTGGATGGCGCAGACCCATCTCAGGTGACGCGCGGACTTCCTCTGTTCAGGGGCCCTTAGCCAGCACGAACGTGCAGTTGGGCCTGGATCTTGCCCCTGCTGATTTGTGCCCAAGGCTTGTCATCAGCTGGCATAGTGCTGGCTGAGAGCCTTTGTCCTTTAGCTAGCTTATCTCTGACACTGAAGATCAGGTCAGGCCATGCTAGGTCGTAAAATGCGTCTTTAGGTATAACCTTCCAAGTCGAGGTATCCGTAGGGTCGTCAAATTCTAGTATGTACTCCGCAGGGGCTGGGGAGTCGCTCCTCCCGGTTCCCGTGAATGCGAAGTAATTGAATACAGGCCTAAAGTACTCTTTGAATTCAGCGCTAATGAAAATAGATGCCTCTCTCCTGTCGTATCCTGAGATGTCTTCGCCAAGTTTGAATTCATCACCCTGTCGGACTTCCCAATAAGTCGCAACTTCTTCATCCAAGGGGTCGATCGGAACTCCTAGCTTTTTGGTAATACGAAGGAACCCGCGCCTAAATGTGTGATTGATGATGGCAGGTCTTTTCTCGGAGGATTTGATGGAGTAATTGGCTCCGTTTATTTGAATGTCCGCCTTCATCGATGTGCCTGCTTTCACAATTCCTGCGTAAGCAAGTTTAAGCTGCAGCTCTTTGAACCCATAGTCACGGAGCGCGGCAAGGTTACCAACGTGGGGGCAGCTGGCCCTAGTCGAATAAGTTCCACGCCGTGATTTGAAATCACCAACATGTAATGAACTAATGGGGCCTGAGATCGCTGGTATGCTTTCGCCAGCTTGCATGCATTGGAGTGCCTTCGCTTTGAGCAATAACTCACCTATTTCTCCAACATTTTTATGGGGCGCCATGACTCTTGTATATTAATAATCATATTCATAACGATATTAATAATTAGAATGCCCGTCTAGTTTGTCCATGCGCACACCAGCTGGCGGTTTAATGCCGCAATACCGTCTAATTTCCAGACGGCTTTCTGTGTGATTTCTTTATGGCTGCAGATTCCCCTTTTGAGATGAGGCAACCTATAGGCCTGATTTTATCAAATATCACAAGATTCATGGACTTGATCTCGCTTAACAGGTCTGCCAGATGAGTTGGGTTATTGCATCCCACGATTCGATCTAATCCGTAGAGTGTCTCTGGAATTTTTTCCTCCATTGTCAGCAGCGCAGTGAAGCTTCCTCGGTGGACTTGCTTTGCGATCATTCCTTCACGTTCCGCCTGCTTATATCTTTCTCTCAGTGATGTTTTCAGGCTTAGGCATATAGGGAATTGCTTATTCGAACGCATTCTTTGTCCGCAAAGAACGATATCATATTTGGTATCCTCGATGAGCGCTAGCTTAGCGTTAACAAGGATACATTTCTGATTTATACCAGACTCTAGGAGTAGGCGATGAATCAATGCTTCAAAAAGATAACCGTTCCAGTTGGCAGAGCCAGGTCCTTCTTTGCGCAGTTTTTTGAAGATAACACAGACGAGCTCTGACGGTACAAGCTTAGATTCTTTGGACCAATTCGCTTGAGTTGCCTTCTTGGCTGCTAATTTTGAATTCATTTTTTAATGGGCCCTTGTGACTAAGGTTGAACTCGTTTATTGGTATCTTGTCAGCATTTTTACCTTGGTAACTCTTTGCTGTTCTTGTCTCCTTCTGTTTTCATACTAACTAAGACTTATGCTAAAAAACTCCATCCCCGTGGTTGACCTCTTCGCTGGCCCTGGCGGCTTGGGGGAGGGGTTTTCCCGCGTCGTTGATGCGGCTGGGCGTAAAGTTTTTAAGATTATTATCTCGGTCGAGAAGGATCAGTTTGCACGCCAAACACTTAGGCTTAGGTCCTACTATCGGCATTATCGAGAGAGCAGGTCAAAAATCCCTGATGCGTATTTTCAATTAATCAGGGCACGAACTCCGACGGAGAAAGCTCACGCGCTTAGGTTATTGGCTGAAGATGATATTTGGAAGACTGTGTGCCTAGAGGTGCCCGAGTGGGTGCGGGCTGGAAAATTGAATTGTGAGCTTGGTCCCGATAATCCCTACATTCACTCGGCAATCAAGAAACGACTCAAAAGTTCAAAGCAATGGGTCCTCATTGGAGGCCCCCCTTGTCAGGCCTACTCCTTGGTCGGACGTTCCAGGATGCGTAATCATGAAGGACTTATTAAGGATTCCCGTCACTTTTTATATCGTGAATATCTAAAGGTGATCCGTAAATTTAAGCCAACTATCTTTGTCATGGAGAATGTTAAAGGCCTTAACACAGCCAAGGTTAACGGGCTGCCCATTTTGCCCCTGATCAAGCGTGACCTCGAGGCAGCTGGTTACGTTTTAAAATCAATATCCAACAATAAAAATTCTGGAGATTTCATGGTCAGGTCTGAGCTGTTTGGCGTGCCTCAGACAAGACACCGAATGATCATAGTCGGGGTAAAGAAGTCCGCAGAAGAATTGGTAGACTTGTTGAAGCCCATTATGACTAGCTCGGTCACCGAAACTGTCTACGACGCTCTCTCGGGGTTGCCAAAACTAAAAGCCTTAGATTCATCTAAGTCTCGCGATGATGAATATGAGTCTAATAAGGGCGCACCTTGTCGCGAACGTTCATATAAATGTAAGTTCCGAGACGCCGGTTTGGTCGATTTCGTATCATCCGCCTCAACCCCAATGGCTGGTCTTCTTTTAAATCACGAAGCTAGGTCGCATATGCTTGAGGATTTGAAGCGCTACCAGTGGTGGGCCAATAATGCCACTGCCACTGTGAGTCCTAAGCTTGATGGAAAAATACCGAAACACCTCCTGCCTAAGCACAATAACTCATCGATCAAGGGTGCTTCGGCGTTCTCAGATCGCTTTAAGGTCCAGGTTCGGGGACGCCCTTCGGGTACGATTACCTCGCATATCTCAAAGGACGGCCACTACTACATCCATTACGACCCGGCCCAGGCCCGCAGCTTCTCGGTGCGGGAGGCGGCCCGTATCCAGACCTTCCCGGACGACTACTTCTTCATGGGTAACCGTACCCAGCAGTACCACCAGGTCGGTAATGCCGTCCCCCCCTACCTGGCCTATCAAATCGGCCAGCGGGTCTGGGCTGCGCTGAAGGGGTAGTAATATAATCAAATATATATCTTTGATATAGGATTCCTGTTGCTTGCGTAATGGGTCTCCAGGATAACCCGTCTTCCTTTCCATACCCCATGGAGATTTCTGAAGACGCAGGGCAGACTTGGCGCGAAATGCCGCCCTGGGTGCGCTATTTCTTGGATTTAGGCCACAAGTGGCCTCGCCGGATCTCGGGACCTGGAAGGACGATACGCATCATTTCGATGCCCATCAAGACACCTGCGGCCGGCTTGATCGCTCTGGGCGCAATATCGGCAGACCTCAAAAACCCATCGGCAAACGATAAGGAGAGGCATTACGACTCCCTCCTCGCTTATGCCCGGCAGTACCTTCATGCCTGCAAGACATGCAAGATGCGTTGTCGCCCTGATTTGAGGAAGTGTGGCTATGCCTACGAGTCCACGGGCATTCTTCGCCATAAGGACAGGCCCAGATCCAAGCTTTACGTTTCATCTCAGACCGATTTTGCCGCTAAGGTGCTGAAATTGGCGACGAAGCCTGATGGATCTGGCGCCCTGGCGACCATCGAAGCGGCGGAATGGACTCATAACTATTATGAAGACGATGGCGTCCCTCTGCTCCTTGCCCGATCCGCGGGAAGTATGCCCGTCGAGACCGTCAAGCGTCTGTTTCCTTATGATCTGATCAACGTTAACAACCTCACCGCCTCTTATTCGTCTCTTTGTCTTGCTGGCGGTGCCGCCGGTCAGACTGCAATGCAGGGTGAACTGGAGGCATTCCAGTTCGGTTCAGATGGTCGTAAGTCTTTGGCGTCATTATTGCCTATCAACGGTTGGGATAACGGTGTCACCGAGTTGGGCAGACTGGTCTATTTCAACACCCGTGGTAGGGGGGCATTCTGTCAACCAATCAACAACCCGAACTTGGTCATCGCGGATGGTATGGACGCCTTCGCCTCCGTGCTTTCGGAGAAAAAACTCAAAAGCGCGGATGTTATCGCGCTGGTCTCCCGTATCCATGAGCGTGACAAGATGGAGGAGTTCGGAGCTCTCGTCGAAGCGCAGTCCCAGTGGTACGACCGCCATGAGCTCGGGGCTTCCGGGGTGCCTGGATGCTTTGAGATCGAACTGAGAAAGAGGGTCGCCTCATGAACAGGGGCGCTACCTCGTTGTTTGATGCTTACGCTGCTGCACGGCGTACCATCGTGCGTCGCGAATTGGAATTCGCACCTGTGGCGGAATTCCGCAAATCGCTCATCGGTATATTTCAACAGCTGGACAGAGCCGATGAGCGCCAAGGTGACATCGCGGTGCGTATCTGGTCGATCATCTCGAGGCTCATGACGTCGACGGCTGCATTCGACAGGATGCTTCCTGATGCGACTGAATGCATCTTTGTCTCCCCTAAGAGCGTCAAGGAGAACTGGGGGCACGAAATCTGGGCCAACTACGACCGGGCGGTTTCAATCGCAAAATCCCTTGTACGAGTCCCCAATCCCTTGGCGCAAAAGCTTATCGAGGTCGTCCGGGGGTTGATCGAGCAATCTCGAACTTTTGCCATTTATTGCCCGAAGGTCGAAATTCCTGATTTGCAACGAAACTTGGCTGAATCCGGGTTGGATCCCACGGTCGTTAAGTTTGTCTCCACCGTTGTCGACTACCGCGAGATGGGTGTCGTGGATACGATCATCAAGATTGGTCCCATGAGGACACAGGGCAGGGCGCGTACCACGGACAGTCTACTGACTTCTCCGAAGTGCAATACTATCATCCAACTTACGTGGGAGAAGGCTCCTGATGAGCCGTCCCATGGATATGATCCCGTGGTTCCTGTTTCGCGAGAGCAAGTCGGTCGCATCAAGTCGCCGCTTGTTGATTGGCAGGTGAATCTAGAGCCTGTCGTCATCGAGTGGCCCAATCCTATTCCCGCTCCGGCCCCCGAGGCCTCGGGGGTGCAGTTGACTGATGATTTGTCTTTGCTCTCCGGCGCATCCAGTGAGTTCAGGTCGGCCGTTCTTCTCACCTTGGATTCGGAATATGGGATGCTATGCGCGCCCGCGACCAAGCTGGTGGTATATAATCTCGGACAGGATGGCGAACATTGCGCGGATGTTCGTTCTGCCGCCGCCATCGAACCAGGCGCATACATCGCAGTGACTGGAGCCTACGCTAATGACTCAGACGCAGATGGTCAGGTCGGAGTCGATAACTACTCTCAGATTTGGAAGAAGAAACTAAGCGATGCTGCGGAATCAGCCCCTCTCGGGTTCCTGCAGAAGCTTGAACAGGGTGGCTTGGACCTGGTCGGCCTTAGGTCGACCACCAGGCATTGGATGCAGCCCACTTCCACGGTCATTCATGCTCCGCAGAAGCGCGGTCATTTTGAGATTCTTTGCCGCATGCTAGGTCTGACTTATACGATCAGCCATCGCGGCGTCTCCATGTCTTTCTGGCGAGCCGCATGGGCTGAGATCTCCATTTCTCGTGGTGAGGCTATCCTCGAGGGGATACAGAACGCGGAAATGATCGAATCCTCAGTCTTGGCTGCATTGCGCCAGCTCAACGGACATATTAATGCTGAAATGGGTGAAGCCAGGAAGTTCGAGGTAAAGATTCCTTTCGGCGATGAGGGGGGCTACGTGCCACTTACACTACATAAAGTGGCAGAAGTCGAATCTGGCTACCGCGCTCCTGACGCCGAACTTCGCAAGATTCTCCAACTAGAATTCATACAACAATGGCAATGATGATACCTTCTTTCATCGACCCCGACACCGCTCCCGGTGAGGTCGATGTCTACAACATGCTGGCACATGGACCTGATGATTGGATCGTGTTCCATCAGGTCGACCTCACTTCGACTTTGAGGGGGACCATCAAGTCGCGAAGAGAGATCGATTTCCTCATCGTGATTCCCAAGGCCGGTATCATGTGCATCGAGGTCAAGTCGCATGAGGGGATCCATTTCGACGGGAAGTTCTGGCAGCCCTCCACGATCAAGCAGGACCCCTTCAAGCAGTCATTGAATGCGCGGTACGCACTGAAGCGTCATCTTGACTCCCAAGGCCAGGAACTCGCCTGTATTCCGTTGGGACGATGCTGCGTATTTCCTCGTTCCTCGTTTTCGTTAGATGCAAATGCTGCTGTAGATCGCTGGGAACTTTTCGACATGCGTGCATTCCGCGGATTTAAGGATTCAGCTGCATTTTGCGCTGCCTTAGAGGACTCGCTTCGGAAGTCCGTCGACAAGGAATACGGTGGCCAGTTGAAGGAGCCTTTGTCTTTGAGCCAGATTTCACGTCTTAAAGGATATCTTGCACCTATTCAGAAGAGCCGCCCTGGCTTGCGTGAGCAAATCAGGGTGCGCGAACAAGACGCATTCAACCTTCTCAGGGAGCAACAGAAGCCCATCGTGAAGTTCGCAGAATCTGGTTCCTCGGGAGGGAAACTTCATAACCCGCGGATGATCATCGATGGCGCGGCTGGTACTGGGAAGTCATGGATTGCGATGGAAATTGCCCGTCGTATGGCCGACTCCGGGAAGAGAACAGCCCTTGTTTGTTTCAATAAGTTGGTAGGTGAGTGGGTCGCTACCAATGTCTCCAAAGATATTAACCGCCAGAATTTGATCGCTGGGCCGGCGATCAAGTTGCTCATGGATTTAACTGGTGTTTCAGTTCCTGCGTCTCCGAGCGATAAGTTCTGGGACTCTGATATCTACGATGCGATTGAGGAGAAACTGACCGATCCTGAATTCAATGACGAACTGTCGTTTGATTACCTTATCATCGATGAAGCGCAGGACGTTCTGTCTAAGCCACGTCTGTTCGAGGCTCTGATGCAGCTTGTCCCCGGTGGCGTCGCGGATGGCAGTTACTGTCTGGTCGGTGATTTCAAATACCAGCTTTTTGGAAATCGTGAAGAGCTCGAAGGTCTGCTCGCCGATGTGCGTAGTTCGGCCAAAGGAATTCCAACGTATCCGCTCTACGAGAACTGCCGAAATTATAGCATCGTCGGAGGTTCAGCTGTCAAACTGTCGGGTATCAAGGACAAGGTGTATGAAGGCTTCATGCGCTCCGGTGGCAGTATGTCCAACTTCAATCTGAACTTCTATTCCGACCGTGGTGCCCAACTCAACTTGCTCGCGGAAACGGTAAGAAAATTTAAGGCCCTAGGATATGATGATGCTGATATTGTCATCCTTTCCTTGGTCAATGACGACGAGTGCGTCGCGAGAGATCTTCATAAGCATTCGTTCAAGGTGTCGCCCGCAAGGCAGCCCATTGTCAATACGATCAGATATTGCACCGTTAACTCCTTCAAGGGCTTGGAAGCCAAGGTTGTGATCGTCACCGACGTGGAAGCCGAGGAGAATGAGTTTAAGCGCAACCAGCTCTATACTTCGCTCACGCGATCTACGGAGTCGGTCCACGTTCTATTTAGCGATTCTTCACGTGCTCTTGTCGGAAAGTGGATTTTCTAAGTTAACCCTTCTATTACAATGAACATTGAACGCGCGAAGATGGTTGAAGCGATCAGGGCGGAAATCGTCGGTCCATCGAGGTCCGTCGCCGAGCCTTCGTTGATCGACTTTAATGGGAATACTCACCTGCATGATGGTGAATTTCTCGCTGGCCCGCAGGTCTGGAGGCCAGCTGGTAGCGAGGTCGTCCAGGAGGTCATGTATTATAATCGTGAATCCCCGCATCGTAATTACGGTGTAGGTCAGCTTCACCCGCCAGGCGAAAGGACGATTGATGAGGCCACGCTTGCTGCGTCCGCAAGTAATGAGAAAGAAGAGGACGAAGACGAAGGAGGGGAGGAGACGGATAAAGGTTCCCCTGTGATCCTTGAATCCGACGGGCAGGATGACTTTGAAGTTACGAGTCCCGACCAGAGGCGTAATTCGACTATTGGCATGTCATTCCGAGTTCGGCTTGGTGCCCGCGGCGTGATTCGCCTGTCGTTGCCTCAATCCGTCATGTTCAAATGGCAGGATCCAGCCTCACTTCCCTTCGATGTAAACGGCTGGTATGAGCCATGTAAACTGGAGTCAGCCGTGAATCACGAGAAGCGCGATGCATGGCGTCGTCGTTCAGCCGTCTCCGAACTTAGCTATGTAGATCTTGATTCTACGGAGCTTAACGATCGCAAGGTGATCAAGAAAGACATACCCATGGCTCCAGGATGTCCCGTCAGGCTTAGGCTAGAGATTCTTCCCCGCAAACATAACGATGGGGAAGGTTGCTGGCTCATTACGGTAGTTCTTCGTAACGTTACCGAATTAACGTCGGACCATTTTGAGTCTGATAAGAAACAAAGAATCCTGTTTCAAACGTATTACCAAGTGGGCGTAACCGATGGCGATTTTATAACTTATCCGGACAGTCAGCGACCATTCGAGAACTTAGATAAGGACGAGCAATCTCTCGCCCTGCTTTATCGTGACTCAGGTACATTTGCAATCGGCCATAACTGCGCAGCTGCTTGGGATTCCTTGCCTGGGCAATCGCCTGCTTTCTTGTATGCCGATGTGATGCCTGCCGTTCAGTTGCCTAGCATGACACCTGACATTAAGGTTGGCGGTGTTAAACTAGAAATCCCGATTCGCGATATGGCCGATCTTTCCGCCGATGGCACAAGTCGGGGCTGGGCGATGCTTTCAAGTCTATCCTCAGGCTATCGTGAATGGATCACTTCAGAAAGAGTTAAGGCCAGTTCTCTTCCTGCTAAGTATCAGGACATTGCCAGAATCCATCTCGACCGATGTGAAATGTGCGCAGATCGAATCGACCGTGGCTTAGAACTACTAAAGACGGACTCAGTGGTGTTGTCTGCATTTAAGCTGACGAACGTATCAATGCTTTTGCAACAGATTTCCATGAAGGAGATCAAAAAGCGTGAGCTTGAGTACAGTGCGGTATCGAAGCGTGTCATTGCGTCGGGGAGGCATGTTTCACCTTGGGAGCTCTACGCAGCTAGCGTCGAATTACAGCCCGGTAAGTCCTTCGGAAAGTGGCGTGCATTTCAGATCGCATTTCTTGTCATGTCTTTGGAGGGTGTGACCAACCCTTGTGCGGATGACCGTGAAACAGTCGATTTGATCTGGTTTCCGACAGGAGGTGGTAAGACTGAGGCTTATTTAGGTGTCATGTCCTATGCCATGTTCTACGGCAGGTTCAGGCCTGAAGGTGTGAACGAACTTCCTTCTGATGGAACGGTTGCGATCATGCGCTATACGCTTAGAATGCTTACGACTCAGCAGTTTCAGAGAGCGGCTAGCCTCATATGCGCGATGGATTTCATGCGCCGTAATCAGGAAGTTTGCGGGTTCGTTATCCCTGGGGATTCTTTTTCAATAGGTCTATGGCTTGGCGGGGAAGCTTCGCCAAATAAGATTGAAGGCGCTGCAGTGGATGTTTCTCTGTTCCGTAGCGGACGCACAGATGGGAATCCAATGGTCCTTACGGAATGCCCTTGGTGCCGCGCAGCCATAGGCCGTTATGAAGGTCAAAAGCCGGGTGCCATTAATGCCGCAAGATGGGCTCAGCTCAGGGTTGTTGGCATCGCCACTAGGGCTTCAGACGACTGCCCCAGGCTTCTTTGTCCTGATTCGGCCTGTTCCTTCGGCCAAGAAGGTGATCAAAACTGGCTTCCAGTCGAAGTCATCGATGAGGTGATCTACCAGAGCCCACCTTCGCTGGTCATCGCCACCGCAGATAAGTTTGCGATGATTGCTTACAGGCCTGACGCAGGCTCTCTTTTTGGATTTAGGGAGCAAGATGGCGTTCAGATTCGGGTATCCTCACCGCCATCCATCATCATCCAAGACGAACTCCATCTCATATCTGGCCCTCTTGGCACCATGTACGCTCTTTATGAGGGGATATTCGAGAAGCTCTGCGAATATAAACAGGGCAATAAGGTCATCAAACCAAAGATTATCGCATCGACTGCAACTATCCGGGCCGCAGATCATCAAGTTAAGTCACTTTACGACCGAGACGACGTACAACTCTTTCCCTCTCCCGGGCTGGACATGGCTGATTCGTTCTTTGGTAGGTACGCCACTGACTCTTCCGGTACTCTTTCCGAAGGTCGTCTGTATCTTGGCATCTTCGGGTCGGATTATGGCTCCATTCTGACGACACAGACTAGGGCGTTTGCTGCTGCTCTATATGCTCCGCATCATTTTGAGACACTAGCCCAGAAAGACCCATGGTGGACGCTGCTGGCCTTCTATAACAGCATTCGCGAACTTGGGGGTGCTAAGACGCTTTTCGACGCAGATATTCGTTCTCGTCTAAAGTTTCTATTCAACCGGGCGGGCGCTCCTTCCGAGAATCGCCGTCACCTCCGCATCGTGGAAGAGCTGACGAGTCGACTTAGCCAACCTGAAATCGTGGCCATGCTCGAGAAACTTAACGTGTCTCTTGAGCGAGATGCTGGATCGTGTTTTGATGCCTGTCTGGCCTCCAACATCATCGAGGTGGGCGTCGATATCGATCGTCTTTCAGTCATGGCGGTGGTCGGCCAGCCTAAGACGACATCCTCTTATATTCAGATCACGGGTCGTGTCGGGCGTCGATGGTGGGATCGCCCGGGCCTGATTCTCACGACTTATAATCCTGGTAAAAGCCGAGATCGTTCCCACTTCGAGCAATTCCATTCTTATCATCGTCGGCTCTACGAGCGCGTCGAGCCGACCACGGCGACACCGTTCGCATTGTCTGCCATCAAGAGGGCTGCCGCTGGCGTTTTCTTGTCATGGGTGCGACAACATGTCGTCGGCATCGATAAGCATCAGCAGATAGCGGACGAGGCAAGGGAGGCCTGCGATATACTTATCGCAAGGTGCCAGTCGGTCTTGGCTGAAAACCAAGAAGATTTGGAACGCTCTTTGGGTCAGCTTGAGAATGAATACGCTGACTTCGAAAGGAAGATTTTTGCAAATCCTCAGTTATGGGAGGACTTTCCGCCTAAGACGGACATCTCATATTTCATGAGGTGGCCAGGCCAGTATTACACGAATGGCCAGAAGAACTCTGGTTTCGAAATTCCGACCAGCATGCGACAGGTCGATACCACTTCGGAACTCATCATACCTGACAATCCTCAATAACATGGGAAATAAACAAATCAGATCTAGTCAGCTTATTACGACGTTCGGCCCTGGGAGTATTTATACTGATAGGACTGGGACGCCCATGCTTATTGCTGGCTTAGACTATTGGTTTAAGAAAGCCGCGCAGGACGGAAGTCTAGTCGACTGCGAGAACAAGGGTGAGTTCGACGTCTTCGAGCCGAGGATCTCGCGTATGATCAACGTGGGCAAATTTCGTAGACCTCCGGACCATCGTTCTGTTCGGCAGGGGGATCGCAATCCACCGCCTAACGCAAATCTTCATGTTCCCGCTTTCCGCTTTCCTACTTGGTATCGTCATACAAAGACCGCAAAACTTAAGAAATTTGAACTTCACAACGTTGAGCTCCCCCGCGCACAAGGTGGGCGCTGGCAGCCAGTTCGCTTTATTGCAGTCTGCCCGTCTGGACACATCCAGGATTTTCCTTGGAAAGAATGGGCACGCTGTTCTTGCCCTGATACCTCGGGGCTTGAGTTGGTAGACAAGGGTGGATCAGAGCTTTCCAGCGTCAGGGTCCATTGTACTGTTTGCCAGAGCGGTAAAGAGGGACGAAATCTCTCAGGAACCACCATCGTGCCTACTCCTGCTACCGCGGATGATCCAGATCAGTCCATGTCCGCATTTCAGAGGGCTGAAATCAGGTGTTGCGGACGAAACACTTGGCTGGGCCCCAGGGCCAAAGAGTCTGCATGCGAAGCGCCTCTGGTTGCTGCCCTGATCAACCAGACCAATCTCCATTATTCTAGGGTACTTTCATCGATTGGATTACCTTCTACGAGCGATCCTAGTCTGGAAGTTATATGCGAAGCGCTCTCTAAGACAGAAACAGCCTGCTTGGAGCTGGTTAAGTGGAAAGAGTATCCTGACACTAGGGTGCAGGTTAAGAGTGATGCTGCATCTCGCCTGCAGGCCGCCGGTATCGTCTTTACTCCAGAGCAGCTGAGTGAGGCCTGTGAGATTGTTTTCGGCGACAGGAAGCGTAACGTCCTGATGAACGCTCCTAAGCCATCGTTACCCGAGTCCGCTCTGGCCGAGTTTCGGCGTGAAGAGTTCGATATCATCAGGAACAGGGTTTCGGATTCCGAAGACATTTTGGTCGTTCCGGCTGCCTTGCCGCCGCTTTTAGGAGATTACCTTTCCAAGGTAAATCTTGTTGAACGTCTCAAGGAGACGCGCGTGTTTTGCGGATTCGATCGCCTTCGTCAGACCGGCGCTGTGGCCGATGATATGCCAGGTAGGGGCATGAAGCAGCTTTTTATCAATCCACCTATGGCTCCAGAGGCGAGATGGTTGCCTGCTGTCACCGTTTACGGTGAAGGCATCTATTTCGAAATTAGTGAGGCTAGGCTTAAGAAGTGGCAGCAAGATAACACCGCATGGCTGAAAAGCAGGTTGAGCGAATCGTTCATCATGAGGTTGTCTGGGGTTGCTTTGACCCTTCCGCCTTCACGCGCTGCTGATCTGGATTGGGCATCACGTTATCTTTTAGTTCATAGTCTTTCCCACCTGCTGATCAATCAGCTCGTCTTTGAATGCGGCTATAGCACAGCAGCATTGAAGGAGCGGCTTTACGTATCTTCAGATCCCTCTGCGCCGATGGCAGGTTTCCTGATTTATACGGCGTCCGGGGACTCCGAGGGTACTCTTGGGGGCTTGGTCCGACTCGGCAGAAAGGAGCTACTGGAGCCTCTCATGCTCCGTGCACTGAATAAGGCCTCATGGTGCTCTGCCGACCCGGTCTGCTCGGAAAACCTAGGCGGGGCGGGTGCTGGTTTATCAAACCTGGCCGCTTGTCACTCTTGTACGCTCCTGCCTGAGACTAGCTGTGAAACCATCAATCAGGGTCTCGACAGGGCTATGATCGTGGGTACGCCTGAAAACCGAATCCTAGGGTTCCTTGCAGAGTTAATTGATAAGGCCAGCAGCTTCAGTTCCTGACCTACCTTACGGGTACCTTGTTCGACCCAGTTTGATTAAGCACAGAATTGAATCGGGCTTCCTTTTCGTAGTTGGAAGCAGACAGGCCGTAGTCGCCATCGACAGTCAGCGCTTTCACGATTTCTTCGTGATATAGGTCCACGACCGAAGAGAGGGTCGACATTACCCGCACGAGCTGCAACTTGGAGAGGGGGGTGTCCTCAAGGGCAAATTCGATGATGGCGCGGATCTCACCGTCATCGGAGTCATATTCAAACTGAACCATCTTAGTCTTCCAGCAGATCTGGAGGAGAGCCTGGAATAGAGCGGATTTACGATTCGAACCAGACTTCAGGGAGCAGCTATAAACGTAAGGAGCCAACACCTTTATGAACTTACCTTCTTCTTCTAGTTTGATGAAGAGCGAAAGCGTCTTGGCAGAATCATCGTTTCTATAGTTCTCCGTCTTGATCGAGGTTTCGATGTACTCCGAACCATCCGAATGTATGAAGCTATAGCCCTCTTCTTTGAGGAAGCTTTTAATAACATTGAAATCAGTAGCCATGTGAAAATTAGATCAGACGTATCCCTGTTAGGCAAGACGCATGAGGAGCGATGGCGTCATAATATAATTAAAAAATCTTCAACTCGGCCTAAATTAAACAGATACAATTGAGGTAAGTCTTTAGTGTCGTCACTAATACCCACCTTTTCTCCGACATCTGCAAGCTGGTCAGGCCTAGCGGCCTAGATTGGGCCAACTTCGACATATGTCGCACCCAATGCAACCTCTACGTCATGGGCGGTTATTCGCCACTGGCAGTCTTAGCTTAAGTTCCAGGTTTTAAGATGTTCCTCTAGTAGTCCCAAATCCGGGCTTAGAAGCATGTCTATTGGCTGGTTTAAACGCATCCCACTTAGTTCAGCATACTTTGAGTTCTTTGCACGCTCATTGATGACAATGCTGAGATCGATAGGCCGAATGCCGAAGACACCATGGTCGAATAACTTATGCAGATCCTTGCGAAGTAGGAGTCCGTTTTGAACAAAATTGGTGTGCCGTCCGTTATACCTTCTGACGTGAGCTGCGTCCAAGGCTAGTTCTAGGTCGTATCCAGTAACCGCGCATTTACCCCCGTAGGCTGCTACTAGCTCTTTACGGAATTCAGCTTGCCCTTCGCGTATTGCTAGCTGCGTATCACGCCATCTCCGCAAGTCCTCTTCGAGATCTGGCCTGGCGTACGAGGAAGTTAGTTCCTCAGTCTGCGCGGGAGTGCTCTCCATTTCGAAATACCCCGAATCAGCATCATAGAGTGTGACGAATGCTACGCCCAGAACTTCGTACTGGGTTATGCCTCCAATCTTCATCGGCACTTGGCGGAAAACACCAACCGGAATTGCATCATCGATATTGGATTGTAGTCGCTGATTCTTCCAAGTCGGCCCACCTTGGTTGACGTGTTGATAGCGATAGCGCCAGCCGTCAGCTGTCTTTGTCGGTTCAAAATCTCTATAGATGGAATCTTCATTGGCGTTGTGTGAAGATTTAAGGCTAAGGACGTATTTGCTGTCTTTGGGTACGTACATACCTCCACCGGCAGGTTCGTGTAGAATAGTTCCATCCGGAAGTGATTTTGGGACTGAAAGCGTCTGGCCGGCCTTATCCATGAACCATTCCAGCCCCTTTCTATGCCTCGGGTCGGTCAGGCTTAGTATTCGGTCCCTGATATTCATATTTTTACATATAAAACATGTCCAAGATGATCAACCGTTATGATTAACTTGAAATAACCGTTTTATATTCTAATTGCTTATTATGGCATATAAGTCCGATCCGCTACTCTCGCTGTTAAAGTCTATCAAGGGGGGTAGTTTGCTTCTGCCTCATATTCAACGAAAGTTCGTCTGGAGCGAGGATAAGATGGCTCTCTTGCTTGATAGCCTTCTCAACGACTACCCTATTCAGACGCTTCTTTTCTGGAAGACCAATGAAGGGATCCGGGTTCGTAAGTTCCAGGAAGATGTCGATTATGATGCGCAGATGAAGGATTTATACGACGAACAGAAGTCGTCTGAAGGTATCGAGAAAGTTCTGGTATTAGACGGTCAGCAGCGGCTGCAGGCTTTGTATGCCATATTTTTCGGATCAATTACTTCTGTCAGAAAGCGCAAAAGCGTTTTTAAGAATGCCTATCTTGATTTAGCTGCTGACCCCAACTCTGGAGTGGATCGTGTGGAGTTTTTCTCAGATGAGGAAATTGCGAAGAGAAACGTAGCCGAGGCTGAGGTTGGTTTCGTTCGAAAGTCTTTTTGGTATAGGCTCAAGGATCTCCCTCCAGTGGCAGCTCAGAAGCCTTCCGCGTTGTCTTCCGATTTGCTTAAGAAGCGAGCTAGCGATGTTCCGCAGGGTTCGGAGGACGTCATCAGGAGTAACTTTGATAGTCTGCATAACGTTTTACATAACGCTGAGATTTTTTACTACAATCAGTTGGATCAGTCTCTTAATGCCGCATACAACCTTACTACGGTTTTGGACATATTTATTCGCGTCAACAGCGGCGCAACGAAGCTTCCTCCCTACGACCTTTTCTTTGCAAAACTTAAGGGAAATGACGATGAAATTGAAGCCAAGATCGAAGATTGCCTAGCCGCGCTTAACAAGAGTGGCATGGGCTTTGAGAATGACACAGCGCTGAAGTGCATACTCGTCTCGGAAGGCAAAGGCTCTCAGATTAAAGACGAACTTTTTGATTCAGGCCTTCTGGCTTCCATTAATCTTAATTGGCCGCATCATAAGGCTGCGTTTGATCAGCTTTCAGATTTCATCAAAAACCGTTTACGCATTTACGGAGAGAAGGCTTTGCCTGGTTACGTTGTCTTCACCCCTATCTACAACTATCTGTTTTTGCGCAATAAATTTGGCCTATCTCTGCCTGATGAGAGGGAGTGCCGTAAGCTCACTGCTTTTTACTATTCCTCAATCTTTTTTGGATGGTTTGCCTTGCATACGGACACTCACGTGACCGCGGTTGGCGCTCTGATTTCCTCTGGAGGGTCTTCCGGCCAAGATGCCATTGTGGCCAAGTCTGCCGATCAATTTAAGTCTGACGGTTTCCCCCTTTCCGATATAAGGGCCTATTTCGCAGGGCTCAAGGCCTCCTCTGCTAAGCGTGTCGAGTTCGTCGAATCTGACCTGGATGCAGAAGGTAAGCTTAAGTTGGCGATACTGGACTGTCTTTACTCCCAGACTGCCGGTCACTCTGCGTTCAGCAATGTAAGTGATAAGAATCAGCCTCACGTCGACCATATCTATCCTCAGTCCCCCCTCATCAAGCAGTTATTCGGAGTTGTCCGGAAGAAGCAGGAAAATGGCAAGTATGCACCCGTGCCTCAGGAGATTATGGATGAAGTAAATGATATTGGTAACATGCATCTTCTAGGTGCAGATCCTAATATCCGAAAGAACGACGAACTACCTGCAGATTATTTTGGTGGTCTCTACGATGCGGCCCATAGTTTGGAAGCCGATCCAGAGAAGGGTAAGATTAAGGCTGCAGACGCGGTCCGAAAATTTTTGACCGTCCCAAGTTATGCAAATGATCCACGAACCACCCTTGTTTGGACTTTGCCCGTCTTCCAAGCGTTCGTTAAATCAAGAAGAGAGCAGATCTTGAGCTCCATGTCAGAGGTAGTTAACTTTGAGCTCAAAAAATGATTATCTGAATCGTCTGCTGAGCCTTAAGGTCGCCAAGGACCGGAAGGGGATGGCGCCGAATAAGCCTCTGCTGGTATTGGCGATCTTGGACTTGTTTGAGTCAGGGCTGGTTGGTTCGGATGGCCTTGTGCATAAGGATGCCCAGCTGAACCTGCGGTTTCGGTCCTATTCCCCGATATGCGCCCCACGGCGGGGTAATGTCATCGACCTGAACCTTCCGTTCCGACATCTGGCCTCGGATGGCATCTATACCCATGTAGGCGACGAAGAGAGGGTAGTGCGCCTAGATCCTGTCTTGCTTGCCCGGTTCATGGACCCCCGCTTCCGCCAGGATGCCCGACGACGGATTGTGGCCACCTACTTCCCGGCTGACGAACAAGTGGCCTTGTTCGCCGCCCTAGGCATGCTAATGCCTTCTTCGGACGAGCTATCCGAGGTTCGCCAAGACCAGGCCGCCTACAAGGCCCAGCTTAGCCGGGGCCAGGACGCCCGTTTCAAGGTCTCGGTCATCTCGGGCTACCATTTCACCTGCGCTCTAACGGGTTATCGCCTAATCGCGTCAAAATCTACTTACGTGCCGCTGGAGGCCGCCCACATCCACGCCCACTCCAAGCGAGGGCCGGATACCCCCGATAACGGCCTGGCCCTGACCCCGACCGCCCACGATCTCTTCGATGCCGGTCTCTGGACCGTCGATAACAACCTGCGCATCCAAGTCGCCAAGTCCGACATCGCAGAATCTATCCTCCCCGGCGGCTCCCACTTCAAACTCGCCGATCTCCACGGCCGTCCGCTCTCCTTCGCGCCCCAAGCCACCCTCCGCCCCAACCCCACCCACCTCGCCTGGCATCGCCGCGAAGTGTTTGGAGAAAACAATTAATTCGTTTTTCGCTTCAGGGTCATCTCTTGCTTGAGTTCATGGGCGCGACGTTCTCCGGCTTTAAAGTCATTCCAGTCGTGTTTCTTGCGTTCGAGGAAGGCTGATTTGTAGCGATCATCAGAGGCGCAGTAAAAAGCATATGCTTCTACTTCATCTTTTTTGAAGCCTTTGCCTAAGTAGTAATTGCAGGCGGTAATTAGGATGGATTGTTTTATCCCGTTGATCGCAGCCCGGCGGTGCCACTCAGAAGATAGTCTAGTGTCACGTTTAACTCCAAGTCCTTTGCCGTAAAAGTGGCCTAGCAAGTATTGTGCTGGGGCGTCATCATTCGTCGCTGCCATTGTGATCCATTTGATGGCTTCAGAATAATCCTGACGGATCGCTTCAGTGCCGTATGCATAGCAGCGACCAAGGTAAGATTGCGCATCACTGTCTCCAAGTGCGGCCGCGCGCTTAGCCCAATCGTTTTTGCAGCGTGCGCTCATCTCGCCGGTTAGGTGAAGATCAAGGCTGTAAAACTTATCGAATATTGCCCCTTGGTGGGTATTTTCGCGAGCTTCGTTCAGCCACTTTAACGCAAGTGTGTGGTTTTTAATGCCTACGATTTTTCCTGTAAGGTAACAGTCACCTAAGTGATATTGTGCTTGGCTGTATCCTCTTTGGGCTGACGATTCGATTAGCATGTGTGCTGTTAAGTCAGACTGCTTCACCCCTTCTCCCAGCTCGAAGCAAATCCCGAGGTTATATTCGGCTACACTGTACCCATTTTTTTGCGCATTCCGAAATATGTCTGCCGCCGCCGTGCAGGCCTTCGGCGTGCCAATCCCGAGGGCAAGGTATGTGCCTATGTTATTGAGGCTTCGAATGTCGCCTTTTTTTGCAAGTTCAGTCCAGAGGTTTAATGCGGCGTTGTGGTTGCCTTGGATATGCTGGCATCTTGCCAGGTTGAATGTTGCTTCTTCGTTTCCTGATTCGGATCGCTTTTGGTACCATTTGGTCGCTGTCTCTAAGTCCGGCGCTACAATGTCTCCAGCCTCGTGAAGGTATCCGAGCGCCAGTTGTGCATCGGGCTCTTCTGCGTGTGCCGCTTTATCCAACCATTCGACTCCTTGGCTTGGTTCCCGCGAAATGCTTAGACCTAAGACAAGTCTTATGCCTAATTCGTACTGCGCATCAGGTGCGCCGAGTAAGGCTGATTTTTTGAGGAAAACTAAGTTGGCCTCGTTTTGATTACTTGGGGCAAAGACGTTTGATAGCGTTGTTTCTAACAATGATGATTTCGTCGGCAGGTGTTGTCTTTCTGGCTTGGCCTGAATTATGGCTTTGGCGGGCATTGGCACCCAGCTCGGTGACCTTACGCGACGCTTTCCTTCACGTATCATCTTCTTTAGTTCGCTGCGGACTCCTTCTAGTATAGAACCTGCTGAGCGTTTCTTTGCTATCTTCGTGGATTTCTCCGTCTTAGGTTTGTTCGATTGTCTTTTAAACTTACGCCTTTGTCTGATTTTCAGGCTATTCCCATCATAGGCTTTGCGGGAGGGAGCTAGACGTCTTTTTGAGGCCATTTTCCGATAACGCTTAGCTAATGCTTACTTATTATCCATGTAAATTCAAGTGAGGACCAACACGAGGTCAGGCTGTTACTCGTAGTTACTGATACTAAATGCGCGGATAAAGTGCGGATTTGGTATCAGGTGGATTTAGTCACGGCCTGACCCCTTGGCCTGGCGTAGCAGCTTGCGTACGTTTGGCCGAACACGGGGTCAGGCCGCACCTTTAGGCGAGCGCACCTAATAGGCCGAACACGGGGTCAGGCCGTTACTGGTCAGGTGCTGATACCAAACGCGTAGATAATGTGCGGATTTGGTATCAGGTGGATTTAGTAACGGCCTGACCCCTTGGCCTGGCGTAGCAGCTTGCGTACGTTGGCGGCGCTGCCGAGGTGCAGGGCCTTGGCCAACCATGCTGAACTCGCCAAGGTACGAGCTTGGATGGCCTGCGCTACCGCGACCTTGACGCCGGCACTCTTGCCGAGGCCAGGTAGATCCTCCGGCAGGATGCCGGCGGCGGCGAGCGCTTCGCCTAGGATGCGTTCTTGTTCGGCGGCACGTTCCTGTCGGTGGCCATCAGATGTCATCCCAGCACGCACGGGGAGACCGACCGCTTCGGGCAGGCCCCCGGCTTTGGTCTTACGCGCCAAACCGAAAAGCTCGTCATCGGTGAGGCTGCGTTCGGCTGATGCCATGCGTAGGCGCAGTCTTTCTTCGTAGGCATGCCAGCCGTCAGGGTCGTCCTTGAGTCCGTACAAGGCTCCGAGCATCGGTCCGATCGTCAGACGGCCTCGCAGGGAGGACTGCCAGATCAGCCGGTAACTGTTCCATGGGTAATACCGAAGTTCATCCAGGGATACGATTCCTGCCGCGACCGGGTTGTAGTGGACATAGTCGACCTTGTCTCCAGCTAGCTGGCCGAGCGGGTAGTGGTCGGCGCGGTAGCGGGATTGGAAGACGTGGCCGATCGTCCCCCTGAAGGCGCGGTGTTTGTTCGCGAAGGCCGAAAGGAGGGCATGCATGCCAACTTCGATGTCCGCCTGGGGTGTCGTGAGCGCCAGGTGGAAATGGTTGGTCATGATCGCATACGCATGGAGTTCCCAAGCCAGCGTCTCGCTCACCTGGAGGACGGTCTCAAGGAAGACGGCCTTGGCCGAGTCTGAATCAAAGATGGGCTGACCGAGCTCCGCTCGGTTATAGACGTGATAGAGGCCTTGGTTGGAGAGCGTGCGCTTCGATCGGGGCATGACTCCTGTTGCCATGAAGATGACGACAAATCCAAACAGGTTACCCTTCAGGGACTATGCCCTAAGACAGGGGGTCAGGCCGTTACTCGCTAACTGCTGATACCAAACCCGAGGATAAAGGGTAGTTTTGGTATCAGGGAGATTTAGTAACGGCCTGACCCCTTGCTTGGTTAATCGGGCGCTTGAGGGTCTTCGGAAACGCATGACGATCTTAGTCGTGTAAAAAATAAGCGCGGGTCGGATGAACCGAGCCCGCGCCGACTGGGATAACCCCTGTCCTGCTTTTAATCATAATGCATCCTCGCCGTTTTCAAGCCGGAAAAGCCTCTAGGGCAGCACGCGGTACTGCCCCTAACTCGAGACAGCTATTTCGTGACGCGGTCCCGACCCTACCCATGTTAGGTGATGGCGGTTAGCGGTTAGCGGTTGGCGGTTGGGAGCGCAGTGAGCAATTAGGACAGCACGCGGTGCTGCCCCTACCTCGAGGCATTATTCCCGCCACCTGCCACCCGGGGCTGCCACCCGTCACCCGAAGCGATGTCATCTCACCTTTGCACTTTTGCACAGGCCGCAGGCCGATTTGCACCTTTGCACTTCTTCAGCCAAGCCAATACTTCCACACCATCACCATCGCGGCGGTGTCGAGTTCGCAGTAGCGCATGAGCTGGCGGCGGATGGACTTGCGGACGGCCTGGTCTGAGGCGGCGAGGCCATAACGGACATGCTCGTAGGCGAGCATAGCGCCGGGGCCGTTCTTGACGACGTCGAGTTCGCCGAGCTTAGAGAGATCGAGGGCGTTGTCCTTGGAATCCTGCAAGGTGAGGGCGGGCAGGGCGTCGTACGGGCTCTTCACAGGCTGGCCGTGCTGGTCGACGGCATACTTGGGGAAGAGTTTCTGGATGGCGGGGTTCTTCCAGACGACGGGAAGCACCTTCTTGAGGGAATGACTGCCCATCATGGCAGGGTCGTAGAAATGCCCGCGCGAGATGACAACGAGATCGAGGCAGCGCTCGCTCTTGACGGCGGTCTTCTTGGTTTTGGCGTTCGTTCCCCAATTGCGATCCACCCACGATACGAGGTCGGCCTTGGAGGCATCGCCGCGGATCTCGTCGGCAAGTTCCTGGGTGACGACGACCTCGTAGTCGGCCCAATGGTAGATGGTGCCCTGCTCGCCGAGGAGCTTGCGCAGGGATTCGAGGAAGCCGACGTTGGGATTATCGTTCTCGGTATCGAGCCACTCGACGTGCCGGGGCGAGGCGCCCGGGTTATCGATGACGTGGCAGCTCCACTGGAACGCGACCTGTCCATACGGACGACAGCCCGGCGCGGAGGGTAGGGCGCAACGCGTGCCTTCGTAATCGAGAAAGAACAGCGGATAGTTCTCGGGCTTGCAGCGCATCAGGGTCGCCGCATCGCGGACGAGTTCCGGCGAGATGAACGCCCGTCCGGTGCGCACGGCCATGATCTG
>Ga0209500_10000462_pt1 | contig 34858 bp, 35 predicted proteins | sample S_140212_EF_Meta_FD_187323 | JGI IMG/M metagenome (GOLD analysis project Ga0209500, IMG submission 187323) | Freshwater microbial communities from Lake Simoncouche, Canada to study carbon cycling - S_140212_EF_MetaG (SPAdes) (version 2) | ecosystem: Environmental > Aquatic > Freshwater > Lake ...
GTAGTTGTTCTTGTTGTTCTTGGTGTAGTTGTTGTTGTTGTTGTTGTAGTTGGTGGTCTAGTTGGTCGTGTAGTTGTTGTAGTTGTTGTTGTTGTTGTAGTAGTTGTTGTTTTTCAGTGAGAGCTTTTGCTACTACTTCTACTGCTGCTGCTGCTTTTGCTACTTTTGATGCTGTTGCTGCTGCTCCTGGTTCTACTTTTCCTTTTGTTGCTTCGGTTGCTGCTGCTGCTGGTTTTGGTGCTGCTGCTGCTGCTGCTGCTGTTGCATCGGGTTTACCGGGTTTACCGGGTTTACTACCGGCTTTACCGGCACCACCACCTTGCCCTCTACCCGGCGCTATCGTAAATGCGGCAATTGCTTCAGGTAAATCAGGAATACTCGAAAGAGGTGTTATCTGACTACCCATAGCATATAAAATTTGTGGATTTAATTCGCGCGTGTAAACAAACGTTGAAGATTCTTGATATAACATTGACATATATTTAGGTATCATGATTTCGCTACTTAAAACCTTACTATATAAACAATCCATTCGGTATATATTAGCAAACGTAACTACCGTAACGTTAAGTTCGGTAGTGTCAGGATTTTCACGGCTAGTGTCTTTCTTTCTTGTTTCATCAAATGAAGATTTTAATAGGTATGGCTTAATAGCATGAGGAAGAAGAGGAGCAGACCCAATATCAGGATCGAATATATTAAACTTGCCACCTTGATCCAAATAACTATATATACGGGTTGGAGTATCATATACTCCTTCTAATGCACGGTATGCATCATCTATCATTGTACTTACCTGATTTTTTTTCAAACATAAAAGAGCAAAGTCTATTAAGTGATCCATATACTCTTGTGGGTTTATAATATAACCAAATAAATCAGCAGCGGCGGCGCAAGGACTTGCATTAATAAAGTTAAAAGCAGAATGTAAAGCTTCAATGAAATCATCATGACTAACACCAAGATCAGGAGCAGCAGCAGCAGCATCAGCAGTAGGAGCAACAGGATTAAAAACACCAACAAATTTACAATTTTCAACGAATTCAGTTGCAGCAGCAGCAGCAGCAGCAGCAGCAGCAGAGTACGTAGTAGCAGCAGCAGCAGCATCAGCAGCAGCCTTCGCTTCAACAGCAGCGGTATATTGAGAATGAAGGAATTTAGCAACAGAAGTAGCATTAGTAAATAAAGCATTCTCTGATACCGTAGCATGCCGTGGTGTTTGTGTCCGCATTAACGTTCCCTTTTCTTTTTTAAATAATTTAAATAGGCTTTGTTGCTCCTCCCTCAATCGTCCTGTAGCATATTGAACCGACGCAAAATATGCAAGACATTTTACCATATTGATTTTTTTTTCAACTTTCGGTCCAACCACAGCCTTCTGTTCTTCTCGATGTTGATTAGTTCGAATTTGAGTTTTAAAAGATTCATATGCTATATTATTTAGTTCGCGTATTTTCTCATATGCCAATAAAGCTGCTTGTCTAATATATTCTGGCACACCGGGTAGATATAAACTAGTAGCAGGGTCTAGATCTTGGTATCTTGTTCCGAGTGTCATAAACGCGTTAGTTGCTATATTCTGGTATCTAGCACTTTCAGCAGGATTATAATTTGTATTTAAAATATTATTTCGTAACGTCAATAATGTCATATCAGAGTCTTGTAAAAGTGCACCTATTAAAACATATAGAACCGGTGATAATATTTCACGCGGAAGACCTCCGCTCAATTTTGCTGTATAGTTTTCAAACCCTTGACACCAAAATGTGTTTTTATAATTATTTATATCTAAAAAACGGTCAAATGAAGAACAGGGTTGTACCATACAACAAGTTGTAAAACAACATATATATGGATGTGTTCGTTGATAACCGTGTTGGCGTCTTGAAAAAGCATAATGTGTGTGATTAGGATCATCGGGGAAATTCGCATCACGCTCTAAATCCCATTCATCCTTAGCATGGGGATTAGCCCGGGGATCATACCATAGTTTATCCCCCTCAGGATCGGGGTCATCTATCGGAAACCCTCTACTAATAATAGATGCAAATTTAGCGTCAATCACATAGTAGTGACCAATCATTCCGGGGCTCTGAGTTTGAGGTGGGACCCTTTGGTCCGGCAGAAAATGCTGCGGCGTAAGACAAACATAATAACATCCCGGTTGTGATAGTCGGGGACACGCAACACCGGCTGGTAAATCGGTTGGTAAAACATTAATTCCTGTGGCACAAACAATAGAGTAAACTGAAGGTCTAATAGCCGCTCCGGGAAAATTATCAAGAAAATCACCCGCTTGTAAACTATTCATTTTTTTCATAAAATAGTTAAGACGTCCAAGAGTGTTTATTTGAATTGGATCTCTTGCACCACGTCTCTTATGTAGTTCATAATAGTTACATAAAAAAATTTGTAGTAGAAAATCAACAAGAGTTGCTTGTGTATAGTCATACCCTTTTTCGATAGGTCCTAAAATAGGGTCTACTTTAAAAAATACACGGAATAACCCTTCACTCTGAGAACGATAAACCCAAAAATATGTTCCTTTGGTGTAAGTGTGATCACTGTAACATTTAATATAAATAAAAATTCTTCCTTGTATATTTTGAAAATCCAGTATAGGACCTATTACATACCTATATTGTCCTATTGATACCTTAGGATATCTATAATCAGGAGGTGGTGGTGTTGTTGATGGCAGATATGTAAGTGGAGCGATTGATTCGGGAATACTCCCCCAATTTCTTGAGAAAAATACACAACGACTGCATAATGCATCAACAGCTTGGCTCGTGCGAGTAAAAAATATTTTGTTATTTTGGTCTACTGTAGCATCACCGTTTATGGGACAGCTAAGATAAGGACTCCAAGATTCGGCAATTTGAACCATTACTAAAGAACACTCGTCGGGAAGGTCGGCGGGAAGTGTTGTGGGACACATTTCACGTAACGCTGCATATAACTCCTCCACTGCTGCTATTACGCATTCACTTCTAAAATTATCGGTAGTAATTGCATCAGCTGCAATCCCTGTTCTTAACGCTTCCAATTTGGCTGCTGCTTCAGCATCATATAGCTCTTTGATTTGTAGTTCGAATTTTTCAAGTGTATTATTATTTTCAGTCAGTGCAACATTCTGTATGTTATTTTCTTTTCTAGCAATATCGGTAAACACGGTAACGGCGTGAGCAAAGCGTTTAGCATTTGCGGCTGGATCCTCATGTGCGGCTGGATCCTCATGTGCGGCTGCATCCCGACGTTTCTCTTTCTCTGCAGGAGTATCTTTATCTTTGCTTGACAACGTGTATCCACGAGCTAATTCAAGATTTTGCCTTAGTAAATTATCAGCAAAAACAACCGCATCAGTAGGAGACATGCCACCACCGGCTTTTTCTATAAATTCGGTCCTAGCCGCGTTTTCAATATAGGCATCAGCTTTATTTATTGTATTTGTAATTTCGGGCATGGCAGCAGCAGCAGCAGCAGCAGCAGCAGCAGCAGCAGCAATACGAGCAGCAGCGCGAGCAGCGCGAGCATCACCGGGAATCGTATGAATAAGAGAATTGACAGCAGCCTTGGCAGTAGCCTCGGCAGTAGCCTCGGCAGTAGCCATGACTTCACGATGAGCAGCAAGAGCATAACTAGCATGACTAGCAGCTTTCTCAAGCTCCGCAGCTTTAATATAAAGTTTCTGATTACTAGGATTATCACGAGCATTAGCAGCAGCAATATCAGCGCGAGCACGAGTAGCCTTAGCAGCAGCAGTAGCAACATTAGCACGAGTAGCAACAGTAACATAATCAATATTAGCTTTATTAGCCCGAGTAGCAGCAACAAAAACATCAGCAGCATCCTCGGATGGGGGTGGTATTACCGGTTTTGAACCAAAAAACCCCAACACAGCTTTAGCAGCACCTCTAACACCAATAGTAGCAGCAGTAGTAGTAGCAGCAACTAAGCGACTAAACATATTTATATAATATAATGTATCAAGTATATTATATGTAAATATTATTAAACGTCTAATATACTGTATTCATACCTAAATTATTTTATAAATAATAATAAAACAATAACATAAAATATACAATAAATATATAGAAAATGGTTACAAGAAAGCAACTTCTCATAACCTATAAAAGTTGGCGGCGTAATCAACCCACCACACACCAGCGAACACTACAATTGAAACGGTGTGGAAAAAAATGTTTCCTTGGAAGCAAAAAATCATTCCCCATTTGTAATGCAGGTTCTTGTAAGCCAAGTAAAGGTGGACTCGTTTCAGCATATATCCGTGCTCGTGAGATGACTCGCAGAGCGAGAGATAGAACCATCAAAAAACATCGCGCACCATATTATTACAATGTAGCAAAAAAAGCTAAAAATCTATTACGTAAATTATTTGTCTCTTCCAGAAAATCAAAAAAACAACAATAAAACAACAATAAAACAACAAAAAGAAGTATAATTTTAGTAACTAAAATATATTATGTATATAATATATCTTAGTTATGGAAGCTCAATCAAATACAATATTATCTCCGCCACCAATGAAAGAGAAAGAGAATAGTATTATATTGGGGTATATTATTGACTTTTTAAAAAAAAATACACTGACAGCATTTGTTACCATTATTGTATTATTTATAACAACACCTCTTGAACTAATTGTTTTGTCAAACCTAATTACTAGTTTTACACATTTTGTAGAGAAATTGGACTATACTGGTTCTATGAATTCATTGTGGAAGATTGCAGCTTTATTTACATTCACGGATATATCGTATATGATAGTTGCTTATTTCGAAAAAATAAACTATACTCAATTAGAAAAATATATTAGACTTAATTTAATTGACGTAATGTTCAAAAATATAGAAGTAAACTATGACGACGATAATATATCAGACAGTATACTAAAGTTGTCACATATTCCTAATTTTGCATCTAGTTTTACTGCTCAATTTGCACACATGATACTTGGGTTTTTCATAACTACCGGTTCAATATTAGCTTACATCGCCTATAAAAATATAGAACTGGGAGGAATGTTGACATTCGTTTTTGTTATATTTTGCATTACATATTACTATGTCATATTAAAAATAAAAAATAAATCAGTCGAGAAAGAAAAAGGGGAGAAGATATTAATGACACATTTTGACGACGTGATAAGCAATTCATTGAGTGTATTATCATGTAAAAAGGTCGACGATGAAAAGGATTATTTACGTGGTAAACACGCCACATATGATAAAATCAATGAAGATAATTTCTGGTATTCATCAAAAGGGTATGTATTTGTTTCTTTTATGTCAACATTTATATTAATAATATACTCTTATATCATTTTTTTGTTTTATAAATCTAAAAAAATAACAAACAGTGATACAATTACTATAATTATTTTAATATTACAATTTGTTCGTTATTTGAGAGTAAGGGCATATTATATTATCAAGTTTTTTACAGAATATGGTAAGCTTGAAGAAGGCGATACAGTTATTCAAGATATAATTAACAGTACACCCGCCAACGGAGTCAACAAAAATGTCGAAATAAATGGCAATATTGAATTCAAAAACGTATACTTTAAATACAGTAAAAATAAAAACGAAACCATACATCCAACTGAAAGTTTGGGTGGTCACGAAAAAATGAACTCACTCGATAATGTTTCCTTTACAATAAAGCCACTCGATCGCGTGGCAATTATAGGAACGAATGGAAGCGGCAAGTCAACAATCATCAAGCTCATCATGGGATATTATCGTGTTTCAGGTGGGCAGATTCTACACAATGGTACGAATGTTCAGGATATTAATCGCGAATACTTACGCAGTAATATTGCAATCATAAACCAAAAAGTAGTCCTATTCAATCGCTCCATTATCGACAACATATGTTATGGAAATAATATACCAAAAGAGAAAGTAAAACATATTCTCAAAAAATTACACGTGATTAGTGTATTTAAAAACCACCCCCAAGGACTAGAAACACTCGCCGGTTTACATGGCTCAGCATTAAGCAGTGGGCAAAAACAAATCATATACTTGTTGCGATGTTATTTAAGTAATAAACCCGTTATTATCATGGACGAACCTACTGCCGCGGTTGATAGCATTAATAAAAAATATATCATGCGGATGATTGATGAGATGGCTAAAAAATCTACACTTATTGTCGTAACGCACGACAGCGAATATGCCGCTTCATTTCCTACTAAAATTTATATTGATAATGGGAAAATCGTAAAATTTAAAGGCGCAAATGACAGCTCCATGCCATATGATGATTATACTCATTTTTCACTGTAATGCAACTTCGCAACTTCGCAAATTCACAACTTCACAACTTCATACACCCGTAGAGCCAAATCCGCCACTTCCGCGTTCCGATTTTCCCAACATTTCTTCGCTTTCTACAAGTTGTACCATAAACGGTTGTAATGTCGGTGAACATATTTGAAACATCCGCGACATGGGCGGCATATGTTGGTTAATATATACTTTCATATCACCATTCGCAGCATTTATATTGTCAACAACCGCCATCAATTCCCCTCTATACCCCGAGTCAATAATACCTACCGAATTTGATAAGCGAAAAGGGGTCTTTACAATACTAGAGCGAGGATATAAATAGTATCCCGATGGCGATGATTTTTTGTATACTGGATTGAAGTGTGACATGGAGCATTTAACTCCAAGGGGAGCACGAAATGTTATGGGAGATATACGATTATCCGTATAACCGCATTCGTGGTCGGTATAGTCGAAAGGGGTTAATAAGTCGAATCCCGAATCTGGATATGGCGAGTCGTATAATTTTTTATTGTGTGCATCTACTTTATCCTCATACCTTTTTACTAGTTCTTCATATTTAGGGGTTGGTATGTTTGAACCGGTGGACTGTTTCATAATAAACATTTTGAGAATACACGCAGGTGGACTTGGGGTCGAAGAATCCGAATAACTCATTGTATGACGCGAATGATGAATAGTATTACTATAGATATAACTTTATATTATTTTCAATGAAGTTTAAAATAATATAAATGGCACGGACCACGTATAAGAAAAAGACAAAAAGAGAGATATAGTAAAGGGCGAATATTTATAATATTTATAATATTTATAATATTTGTTATATTTATAAATAGTAAATATAAATATAAATAGAAAAATGAAGTACGTTTTTAGAGGCGCATTCTATAATTTTTTATGTATTATAGTTTTTGGTATAATTTATTATGTTATTAGGAATGAAATGGAAATGGACAAAACCATGTCTTCATATGTCGAACCACGACTCCCAGATACATTATTTTTATCTACAACTATCCAAGCAGGCGTGGGCTACCCGCTTATGACACCCAGAACCGCATTATCTAAATATGTTATAATGCTGCAACAGTTGTTCATGATTTTTACCAACTTAATGTTGTTCTATTTTATTTCTCTTTAATTATAAATAATCGCGCTCGTATATTACGGCTAAGTGCATGTAACACATGGAGGATTTGTTACGGTACATGGTGGGCAATTCATATAGTCGGGGGGGAGGATACCAATCGCCTTGGCTTGCTGCCATGTTACGACATTCGTATCGCAACCCGTATGTGGCAACATTGGTGGATAATGTTGCATACATGCGGGCGTAGGAAGATTGTTTTTTTTGGAAACACCACCCGCTGTTATATACAATCCTTGCGACATCATTTGTCCGTCGGGGGAAAAGTTATCAACATTTTTAGTCGTTGGACGATAAAACAGTTTCTTTTTAGTACCAATGTATATGTACTTTCCTTGAATACATGCACATTTATTATCGATTTCGCAACAAACGGGGTTTTCGAAATTACAAGAACCGACTTTTCGTGTTATATTCTCGACATACTGACCCTGTGTTTTTGTAATTTTGTAACTATTGTCGTCATCTTTGACCCATGTATTGGGGTAAGTTCCGAAGAATATACCTTTATAACGTTCGTCCAACATGGCTTGTGTATTTTTGGTAGATTTTTTAACAATGCTTGGGTCATTATTGCAGCAGTCGCCGGAGTTGGCAATATATACGGGGTATGTCCCGCAGCAACCACCACTCCCCATGGGTGTATTACCGCGATACCTTGTTCTTGTAACATTGGACACCATTCTGAACCGACCGACACCACCAATATTGCGAAGAGTTCCGTTTAGAGCGAAGCCTTTATTACCAATACCCGAAATTGGATCTGCGCGAGGATTTCCCCCTAAATTCGTTTTTCTTTTTAAAGTGGCAATTGACATTCTTATAAATTACACATACAAAAGAATTCTTTTATTTTCATCTTTATCTAAACATCGTTTAAGACACCAATATAAGGACGTATAAATAAACGGTCCTGATACTTTCTCGTAGTCTTCTTCGCCTTTGATTTGTTTTCTTAGAAAAATATATACACATAGTTGTGCTAGGCTATAATAGATTGATGAATAATTAATATCTATTGGTATTTTATCCGGTTGGTCTTGAAGACCTAGTGCAATATGAGGTGGTATAAAAGAATTATTTTTATTATATGGAATTGGGTAATCTAGTGTAATATGTTTGGTTTCCTCGTCTATTTTAAAAATCTTGTCATTGTTAACAAAGGAAAAAATGATATTATCGATAACAATAAAATCTTCTAAACTAAAAAAAGGAATAGAATATCCTTTATTTCTTAAAAATGTTAGTTGGTTTCCTATATTACCTATAAAGTGGAGTATTATATTATAGTTTGTTCCTTGTTTGTTGCTCTGTTTATTTATAAATGTGGTTAAAGGCATTACCGAATCGGCATTAAATTTCATTTTTATTTTTTCATATAATGATTTTTTGGTTTTTTTGTTACCTTTCTCCAATCTATCTGAGAATGGTGTCATTTTAATTTGCTTGTCCATGGTTTGCTTTTGTTCTTTATTATATTCGCTATGATGTGTGATATGTGCGATATGTGTGATATTTTCATTTATGGAATCTAAAAGCAAACTACTTGTTTCAATCGTATAAAAATTTTCTTTTAAAAGAGAAATTTTTGTATTACCTATTTTGAGTGTTGAATCAGGCGAAAACTTACTCGATTTAATATTTATTTTTTCCTCTAACTCCATGATAGTATAAAATTACAATATAAAAATAAAAAAAGTGTTAGAACATAAAACACAATTATAGTTCATTTATACTTACCTAATACTTACCTCGTTGTCACGCTCGTTGTCACGCTTGTTGATTTACTCTTCGCCATCACTCGGGCTCATATTGCAGAGTTGTTCCGGATTGTGCTGTTCCTGTTCTCTCCTTTCACCGCCTTCGCTCCTTTCGCCGTCACTGCCGCTGACATTTTCATCCCTTTGCGTGTAGCGGGAAAGAGCATTTACGCCGTCGCCCAAGTCGATGCGAGGTCTTGCGGTGTTGCGCGATGCTCCCTCGGGGTAGCGATTTTCCGGCTTTTCTATGTTGCTCGCGGTGCACTTCCAGAACCATGGCTCATCGTACACGACTTTGATTTCTTTTCCATCCAGGAGTTTCTGGCGAGTTTCACGAGCAAGTTGGTTCGTCATGTTCCATCTCTTCATGTGAATGTACACCGTGCAGAATCTCTCATCATTTTTGTCGGTCTTGTGAACAGTGTCGATGCGGTCAATAATTCCAATGCGCAACTCCCTGAATGTTCTGAAAACGGCGCGCTTGGTCTGTTCTCCGCGGATTGTAGGAAAGGTGCGAGGGATACAGATGCTGGGGGTTGTAATGGGAGCTGTGGATTCGCCATACATGGCGCGGGCAACATCTCCACCATATACACCCTCAAAGGCTTCGTAGTAGGCATCGCGGGGTCTGCGGTCATCACGGGGGTCTTCACGGCGACGGTCATCACCATCGCGGGGGATGTAACGCTCGCCACGGCGGTCATCACGGCGGTTGTCGCCATCGCGGGGGATGTAACGCTCGCTACGACGGTCATCGCGGCGGTTATCGCCATCGCGGGGGATGTAACGCTCGCCACGACGGTCATCACGGCGGTTGTCGCCACGGGTATCGGTTCTTTGGTTGTTGGATGAGGACATATTGTATCTATTGTATGCTTTGTCTTTTTTGATTACACTGCATATGAATTAAAGGATTCATATGACTTCAATTTTCTGTTTGCGGAAATTCAGCAAAAAATATAAAAATTACTATATTAGGACACAAGTGCTATGGTAGAGGAACTCTCGACGGTTCATTACTTTTTGACAGATTCTATCACGGATGAATGTGGCGAACATCAAGACGCGCATGCATGTATCATCGACAACTCGTGTTACTATCCCGATTCTAACGAGTCGCCAAGATCTCCCAAATTAATAAATATAACTAATTCGATAATCAACGAAATGACTTCTTTTTTTAAACTAGATAACCTGTTCACGTGCATACAAAGAGATGAAAATAAAAAACCTCACAAAAATATATCTATTTCAAAAATAATTATGGATAATGTTATTGATAAAAAGTTGGGAACAATAACCTACTACTACGGAAACAAAAAATCATCTAAAGCTTATCACACATATGACTATCCGGAAATATATTATGATAAAAAACTGTATAATAATACTACACAATGGCTGAAAAATGAATTTTATAAAAAAATATAATATAACATAGAAAATATCTCTATGTTATACGGATAAGTACATTTACCACCAATACGCACCACACCACACCATACACCACACACCGCACCACACACCCATCACCCATCGCCCATCGCGTTGCTGTCTCCTACAAAGTATATAGAATCCTTTTTATTTTGTTTATAAGTAACGAAAAAAATTGCTGTCAGGAGACAATTAATATAAATAAATTATCTTTATGTTGGTTTTTTTTTAAATACTATATAAACTATGATTTAAAAATAAATATAATAATAATATATAGCACCCGATATAGTTAGTAGATATATCTTTATAAGATATTTTTAAATGAGTAAAAGGAAATTCAATGATTTGAATGATATAATTGACACGGCTTATGTTGTAGCGGATTATAGCGATAGCAATAGATGTTATGATGTAGCAAGAGAACGCGAAACGATTAGAAGGGATGAAAATGTTGGACAATTGCGCGGGCAGATGCATGAACCGTATAGGGTAGGGTTTTCTAATAATAATAATAATAATTCATTTAGGAATGATGGTGGTAATATTTTTTTAAAAAAGTCACAAAGCAATTCACAAAATAGTTTTAGTAACACAAATGGAGAAAAACCCGAATTAAAAAAAGTTGTTTTAAATGATGACAACTTTCCATCACTTGGAACTAATTCGGCAAAAATAAATAAGTCCAGTACTATTGAAAATAAACTGAACTTCAAAAAGGTTGTAGAAAAGAAAGTAGACATTGTGGATGTGTCCGAACAAAAAATAACTAACGCGCCATATAAAAAAAACAACTATAGTCAATATTCGATATATCAGGAAATAAAAGAAAAAAGTGAAAAGTCTGCAAAGTTAAAAATGGTAAACGATGTATCTTCGGACGATAATGCTGATGATGGTTACTATTGAGCGTGAACGATTTACGTAAATAATTCGTAGAACCTAAACTAAATATATTAACTAATTAGTTTAGGTTGTTGTATAGATTATCTATATTAGTATAATTACAAATAACAATGGAAGATGAATATATATCCGAAAGTGAGCAAGAATATGAACAAGAGCAAGAATATGAACAAGAGCAAGAATATGAACAACAGCAAGAGCAAGAACCTATTAAAGTTCCTGAAATAGACTATTCAAAGATGTTTAAAGAGGTTACTGTATTAAATAACATAAAAACATATATAACATATATTAACACCGACAATGAAATCGAAATAATTAATCAGAAAAAAATATATCTTAACAACGATGATAACATAGTAACGCGTCATCAGTTAATAGACGTAATAAAAAATAGTCAAAAGAAAAACAAATTAAAATATAAATTAATATCTATTATGGTTTATAATATTCATGTAACGCCAGAGTCTTTACCAAACTATATAGAAAATCCAAATGACTTTATATCTCTTTATACGCTCAATAGAATCGAATCGTTTGAGTTAAAGCCAACGCTTCGGTTATTAAAAAAGTACAATGGGATTTATTTTTTCTTTTTTGAATGTCCCGAACAAACTACTATTCCTATGACACCCGCATCAAGTCATGAATTAACCGGTGACGGCGACTATGGTACTCGTTTTATTAAAAATAAAAATAACACCACAAAACGAGTACATATACATAGTTCGGGAAGACAAAAAAGACAAAATAATAACAAGACAAAACGCTATGACCGGTATGTAAATCTCTTATAGGTGGACATGTTAACGATATGATATATGATATATTATATATGATATATGATAAGGTTGTAATAGTTATAAAAATAACTATTTGAAACATACTTAAAACTACGAATCCATTATATATTATCATCAACATTCGTGTAATAAAAGCACAGCCCTTTTGTCAATGCAATCGTCAGATTTGTCAGATTCATCGAACACATCTATTGTGTCTGCTGATACTCGCGGTAATCCAATTATTCGCGCATTAGACGATATTGCATATGAAGCATCCATGTCTGATTATCAATATGGAAAGAACAATCATCTCGAGTATAAGAGCGTCGATACATCTTTGGTTAAGTTGCAAGAAAAGGTAATGCAGTTTAGTTTTCAGTTAGTAAGAACAAGTAGTGAGTTGTCTCTTTCAAGTGTTGCAGAAGAGACAAGAGAAATTTTGAATATTATAATGAGTGGAATAAAAACATTTGATAAAAGTTGTGATGATTATAGTAAGTGCATTGATATGGGTGTCATAATGTTTAAGATATTGGCACAAACGCGTGATATTATCAGCGGCAAAGGTGAGTACATGCTTTTTTATGTCATGCTTTTGGAATGGTCAAAAATCGATTTTAGATTTTTCGAGTATGTTATTGAAACGCTTGTGTATAATACGGAACATGCGGAACATGCGGAACATGCGGAGGGTAGCGACGATATGGTAGAGGCTAACAATACAAATTCGAAACAGCATCCTCTAGGTTCATGGAAAGATATGAAGTATTTTTTAACATATATGAAAGGACAATTGCTTAATGGTGTGGCTGGTAATGCGGCGGAAAATAGTCAACTTTATTCAAGATTTGTTGGTAAAATTGTAAATCTTATAAATGCGCAACTTCGCGCGGATGCTTTACATCTAGAAAATAATGGAACAAGTTTTTCTCTAGTAGCTCGTTGGATTCCACGCGAAAAATCGAAAAAATTCGGCTGGCTTTACTACCCCCTCGCGATGAACTATTCAGAACACCAGATTCCGTCTGATGCAACGCACCCATCATATGAGCGAGCAGTAAATCGCGCCTTTATGGTTTATCGCAAAATTCTTTCCGCAATTAATAAAAAACTTGATACAACGCAAATCAAACAATGTAATGGTAAGTGGGATGAAATAAATTTTGATAATGTTACAAGTATTACCATGCATAAACAGACGAATTCATTTTTAAATGTTAAAAGGGATGGCAAGACTACGCGCCGCGAAAATGACGAAGATCGCGATAACTGTAAATACGGTTATGAGGCATATTTAAGAAATGTAGTGAATGGTAGTAGTAAAATAAAGGGGAAGCGCGTTTCGACAATTGACTTTGTAAAGAGTGCCATTGATTGTATTTTAAAATGTTTGCCATCCGAGTCGCCAATTATTACAGCGTTGAATGAGCAGTGGAAAAGTAACTCGACACAGAATGGTAATCTTGGCAATTTTATAGCGATGACTGATGTTTCAGGCTCAATGATGGAAGATAATGGCAATCCGCTTCATTCATCAATTGGGCTAAGTATTCGTGTTGCGGAAAAATCAATACTTGGTCAGCGCGTCATGACATTTTCGGAGCGTCCAACATGGATTCAACTTGGACTAGAAGACTCGAATACATTTGTGAAACAGGTGAGTAAATTGAGAACATCGTCGTGGGGGATGACGACGAACTTTTATTTAGCCCTTGATCTTATACGAGAGGCGATTGAGGATAATAAACTCACGCGAGATGTTGCGGAGAATTTGACATTGGTTGTTTTCTCGGATATGCAAATGAGCAACGCGTCGACGAATATGCGCGACTTGTCTGCGAGGACGACGTTATTTGAAAATATTAAACAAATGTTTGCAAAAATGGGTGAACGACTATATGGAGAACCATGTAAAGCTCCGCATATTGTATTCTGGAATTTGCGCAAAACCACGGGTTTCCCGTCTTTGTCAACGGATCAGAACGTGTCAATGATCTCTGGGTTTAGTCCGGCGCTTTTGAACGTATTCTGCGAAACAGGTATTGATGGACTTCAGCAATATACCCCATGGACTACACTGGTGAAGTCATTAAGTAATAATAGATATGCCGGATTTGACCGCGCATTTAAACAAATTGTTGGATTAGAAGCGCATGACGTCTAATGTTTATATGTGTTTATATGTGGTTGTATGTGTTATATGAATTATCCGCGTTAAAAATATATTATATAATAATTAAAAAAAAATATTTAATTATTATATAATAACAACAAATGCATAGTATTCTTTCAAGAGTTATAAATGTCATTATTTTAGCGATTATTTTGACTTACGTTGCCGCTATGAAAATGAAATGTGGATATTGTACCGACATTCCGGAAACCAAATATGTCACCACTTTGAGTACCATTATTTTAGTTCAAGTTCTTTTATTTGCCGTGTTTCCAAGTCAGGCTCGTTCTTTTATTATCTCCAATAAATGGTTAATTTTAGTTTTACTGGTAATAAACGTCGCCAATATGTTATACCTTTACCGCTTTATCGGAAAAATGAATGAATCGCAATGCCGTCAGTGCTCTAGTGAATGGAGACGCACTTTTCTTTACTACTATTCTACTTTCGTTCTCATTATTTATGCCATCAATATCGTTATGCTTCTTGCAATGTTTCCATCTATTTTTGTTTCATTCGGTAGACACCGCAAACATTAAATAAGGACTGTTGAAGACTGTTGGGGTATGTTAAGGACCGTATCAAAGTTATTATTTTATTTATAGTTTTTATTTACAGTATTTCTACTTCTAGAAAATTGAAGTATAAATATTATTATATTACAAATACAAAACAACAGCAGAACACCCACACCACTCAAATCTATCAACTTATACAAATGTCCGGACAAGAAGAACAATCTCCCCAAGATATCAACAACGTCGACCATCGGGTTGATAATGATAATTATGATAATTATGAAAGATTCGCCGACCTTCTAATGCTGGCTTCTGGTCCGATGTCCAATTCAAGAAGTCGCATGGTACTCGACTACATGTATGGAAATCGTATATCTCTCGTACCCATCCCCATCCCCATGAATGGTGCTGTCGCAGGCGGTGGCGGTGGTGCGCTCGATGGTTTGTACGATTTTGAATCGGCGGCGGCATCCATTTTGGGTCGTTCATTGTACGACCGGTGTCCCGTGAAAAATGTTATCACCGATGAAGCGTGTCTTGAAATTGTCGACAGGAAGTTCACTAGCGCCATGGTCGAAGAACTCAAGATAAACGGGACATGTGGTATATGGCAAGAAGATTTTAAAGAAGGAGAAGACATCAAGATTCTACCATGCAATCACGCATTCAATGCAGAAGCAATTCTCAAATGGCTTAGAGAAGAAAAAGCAGAGTGTCCCATGTGTCGCTTATCCTTGCGATCAAAAGAGATTATACCACCCCAGTTACAAAATTTAGAGAACAGCGGTCACGAACAAGTTCATCAAGCCCCAGAAGAAGCCGAAGCAGAAGCAGAAGCAGAAGCACCACAACAAGGCAACCCCGTCGTTCGTGTCAATAATATCGCATATCGTTTAGCCGAGAGTGTGGCAGGTCGTGTTAACCAACATCATCATCACGACCACGACCATTATTCCATGTCTGTACCCATGAACCGACTTCTCCAAAATATCAGAATGTCCTCCTCTTCGCTACGTTTGCGTGAACCTGTCCGCGCCGCCGCACCTTCTTCGGGTGGAGCAGCAGCACCCGTTTCAGCTGCAGATATCGGTCGCGAAGTGCACGCTGAGGCTATACAACATAACATCGAACCGGCAAATCACCACATTATCAATAACTACTACCTCCACAATATCAACAATATTATCCGCTATAACCGCAACAATGACAACAATGACAACAACAACAACAACAACAACAACAACAACAACAACAACAACAACCGCAATTACGACAACGACGACGAACGAAATGCCGCAGACAGGGAACAAGCCGACATCGAAGAAGCTATCCGACGCAGCCTCCAACAGTACTAAATATCATCGACGTTAATATTCGTCTCGACTGTATATTCTATATTTTTATTTTTATTTTTATTCAACCCCATTTGTATTGTTGTCGCAACTTTACTATTGCGACCACTGTCATCGTCATCGCCATCCTCGTCGCCATCCTCGTCGCCATCCTCGTCGCCATCCTCGTCGCCATCCTCGTCGTCATCGCCATCGCCATCACTAATATCATACGACTGAACTATAACACCCTTACCAATATGTTTCACTGTTGTTGTAATCACGGTAGCCTGCTCTTTAACCTCCCCGTCGTCACTATCATCACTGTCGGCATTTTCATCCATCTTTTTAATAACTTTTTGATACTTTAATGTATTTTCATCTACAAACATTACATTTGTATTCCTATCATCATATTTTTTTCCACTTTCGTCTTTTAATGAACCAAACACATTATGTGTCCTTCTTAGTATATCACGTTCCATTGAATTGTATACCTCCAACAGATCACAGTATTTTACATTTTTATCATCCGCTTGTCTAGAATGCCCTCCATCATTTACCCACTCTCTCATCCCAATCAATATATATGTCCCACTATCTAGCATATTATCCCTCTTATTTCTTCCCGTAAATTTACCACGAATTATACATCGCCTATTTACTCCATCGTCGCAAACAACATCACACGTATTCCCCAATAATCTAGTCACGATTGCATACTTCTCCTCTGACGATTTAGATAATCGCAAATCATTTTTGCCTTTTGTTGTATGCTTTCTCGCTACCTTTTTACCATTACACCCGCCTGCTGTATTTTTTACCATTTCGATAAACAAAAACTAACGCGTATTTATTACTTATGAACTTATAAAATATATCATATACGTTTTATATCGTTTCATATTATTATAATTCTTCTTACATTTCAAGAAAATATTAAAACCTCGGAAACTATGAATGTTATACGTATCTTTAGAAATAATACGTATTGTAGTTAATATTATTATTTTAGAATATCCTTTATTAAATATGAATAAAATATGAATAAAATGTGAATAAAATATGAATAAAATATTCATATTTTTTTAATTTTTTAATTTTTTAATTTTTTATTATAATCTTTATTATTTTCTCCGTATAAACTATAAGATGGCGATTACTTGGAGACAACATATTAAGAATACCATGGCTAGCATGGGTAAAAAAACTCACCTCAAGGATGTTTTAAAGGCTGCTTCCAAGACGTGGAAGAGTGTCAAGAAAGATGTATCCGGTGCAGCACCCGCTGTAACCAAATCTAGACGCGGACGCAAAGGTTCTCGCAAAAACAAAAAAACACGCCGCTCTACTAAACGCTCCCGCAGGGGAGGTGCGGCTGTCGCAGCGTCAGCCGACGCGTTAAATGGAGGCTTGAAAAGTGCTAACTTTTAATTCTACCAATTAATTTACTGCACGCACATGCACACAGTCACTCGTATATCAGTTTACTTTTTCAATACATCAGGTGTTAGTTTATCCTGCTGCATTGACTCCTTTATCACTTTATCTTTAAATATTTTTTTGTCAAAATTATTTAATACACTTTCATACCCATCTACAGACACATCCAAAGAGAATATTTTTTTATACTGTGCCTTGGTATCGTCGAAACTAAGACGTTTCGCAGCATTCGGATGAATATTTAATAACAGTATTTCCGTAAAATTTTTTATTAATTTATTATCGGTAAAACCTTCATATGATATACAGTTTATCAAAGATAAGAACAATATACTTAGTGCATAGTTATCCCATGTATTGCAATTTTTAACTAACTCGGTCACTATATCTTCAGCAGACATGTTTGTATATTTTTTATACGTACCTATAGTTAGTTCGCGGTATTTTTTAATAAAACCTTCTGAAAACATATGTAGTACATGATTCGCATTTATATTCGTATCTACCAACACTACCAACTCATCATATGTTAACGTAGAATTCACGTTAATAACATAATTTATAATATGTATATCTACCGACCATATATAATAATTTGCATTATATGTGTAAAAATATTTACCGTACGTCTTAGGACCAAGGTCGTTTATTGGTATTGATAAACCAAAGTCGATAATTATTGGATTTTTTGTTCTTGTATCTATTAATAAATTTGGTAGTTTAAAATCAAAATGTACTATCCTATTTAAGTTCAACAACTTTAAACTATGTAATAAAAACTTATACGAATCCATAATATACGTAATTATCTCTTTTTTGTCTATATTCGGATTCGTAATATATCTTGATAGACTTACGTTTTTTACATAAGGCATCTTCATTATTACAAATTTCGAATTATCCTTCTTTTTCGATATAACACGACACATATCGCGCTCTCGTTTATCTATCTTCGCTATATCTATATTACACATATTCAAAATTGGAGCAAAATAATACTCATATAATGGAATTCTTGTAACCATTTTCCCAATATTATACTCATTCACAACATGGTAGTTCTTTTCATGCAACTTTGAAATATATTTAGGATTTTTACTTATACTTCCATCACACTCTATTCCGGGATAAAATATACAACCAAACCCCCCTTGATCTATTAGTTTGCTCATATTCTTAGTACTAATATATCTTTTTTTTATTATTTTTAACCTTTAGCATATTATTTACTCTTTATTTATAAAAATATACCATCGCGTAAAAAATTTATATATACTTATTTATATAACTAAAATGGTTAAAATGTCTAAAATGTCTAAAATGTCTAAATGTGGTATGGGTATGGGTATGGGTATGGGCGGCGGTCTAATGACCAACATTCTTATGTTGGTAGTCTATCTCGTTATTGCTTATGTTTTGTATCAAGTTGTTATGTACTTTGTCGGACAACGTCCGTCTGCGATGCCCAATATACCTTCCTCAGGTGGTGCTGGACGTATGGGCGGTGGATGTGCATCCGGAACATGTGGGGCAAATAATGCCAAAAAAGAAGGAATGGTGACACGTCTCTCTCCAAGCAATATATAATTCATTATATCTATATTCATATCAGATTCGCCCTTTTTATTATATTATATTTCTTACCATATAGTATAATATCATACCTCTCTCGCACAATACCCTTATGTATTCTTTAGTATCCGTTCCTTATTACGACAATCTTACACAATGTTACAAAAAAGTTATTAAAATAAGCCCAGCCCCTCCACCCAATTCACCGCTTAACGCTATCATTAAACGCGTCAGTCCTATTCGCCTATCTCCCTTCCAAGTAGATAGCACCCTTTCCGGTTGCGGGGATTGCTGTTCTAATGTCGCCCAGTGTTGCAACCTTCTTATTACGCAAATTGGAGATAGTAACAAGCTCATGTGTGTCGATGGAATACCGACTCTATTTCAGTTTTTGATTACAAATGGGTTTAAAATTGATACGTCTATTACAAAAATGATGCAGGCTTCCAACGTCAAACTAAGTAATGACCTTATATGTTTCTTTTCTTGATATTCATTCGGTTGTGTGGGGCGGGGAGAGCGGGGAGAGCGGGGAGAGGGGTCATTATTCGCTTTTACATTATTTGGCGGGATTCTTGGGATTCTCGGGCTTCTCGGGCTTCTTATTCTTGTTACCATCATCTTCGGTAACAGTAGGTTTTGCAGCCGGTTTATTCAGCAACTTCAAACCTTCCAAAAATGGTCGCCCCGCAAATGTATTATTCCAACGAACCGACAAATATTTCATCATCTTATTTAAATTGGGTTGGTAATACAGCAACACAAACGTAAAAGCTGTTGCTGCCCCTAACTCTTTCACTTTATTGTGATGAAATCCAAAAAAAGTATCAAACGGGTACGGTATCAATTCCACAAAGTTTCGCGCAAAATAGATAAGCACACCATTCGTCCAAATAAGCAATACTAGTCTCAAAGTACTGTTAATTACTGTGCGCTTATCTTCTTCTTTATTATTAAATTCAGTTTGAAATTTGGTAATCATGTTCGCAACAATTGCTCCTAATATAAAGTAGATTGACGTAATAAATCCAATATCTATCATCTTGTTTCCTCGTATTAAAAGGTCTTGTAATAAGGGCATTTTTTTTGCAGGAACGGGGGGTTTTGGAGGTGTAGTATCTATAAAACCTTTTGTTACATTTTTATACCACGTCGATTCTCTTATCGCTGTTTGCATTTTATATAGTATCTATATTATTTATTACTTTCTTCTATTTTCTTCTATTTTCATTTTTGTTTTGTTTTACTTCAAAAAATTGATATAATAATATTTTTTATATTATTATATAAAACAGACAATAAATCACCAACCATATACTACCCCGTATGTCAAATGCCCTTCCTTCTTATACCAGTTCTTCCTCTCATATGCATTCTTCCTCTTCTTCTTCAACATCGCAGCTTTCAAAACTAATTCAAGAATATACTTCCACTTTAACACCATTCGAGCAACAAGGTCTCGTCATTGCTAAAGACCACCTCGGTCCTTCTTTTGATATGAAACGAAGTTCCGGTTTTGTTCGCTGGAAAGATACACGCCTCGCTAAGTCATCTGGAACATCAGGAAAATAGAGTAAATATTATTACTATTGTGTCTCTTCGCCATGACCACCGCCACCACCAATAGGTTTTTTCCCCATTTCACGCACATGTTCGTACACCCCTATGACCGCTTCTTTATACCCACCCGTATGATGATATGGAATTCCATGCTTCTCGCATAAACTTTTTACTATCGGCTGAATATCGCGCAAATGACAGTGATTTACAGATGGAAATAAATGGTGCTCGATTTGATAATTCAGTCCGATTGACATGTAATAATGTGGATAATGACTACCGAAGTTGTTTGCAGTAGTGACTTGATGAATATACCAATTTTTATTCTGTCCTTTTATACTATCTTTGTGCGTGTGATTTACAATAGCATTAAAATTAAATATAACCGATAATAACAAATAAGGAATTATAGCATGCTTAATCGCATAAAATGGAGACCATATTTGAAAAGGTAATATGAAAAATAAATATGTATATAAAATAATATCTAAAAATTGTAGTAATGTGTATTTTATTTCTACGGGGATTTTATGTACGGAATCATTATACATTTGTGTAAAAATAAGTAAAAGGGAATTTTTTATATTAAACCCTATTAATAAAAATACTGATAACATGAAATATTTATTTTCTTGTTTTATATGTACTGCACTCCATTTTGTATGCTCTGTAAATCTTAGTTCATCGCCAGAATGATTTAAATCGGGGTCTTTATTATGTATGTTTGTATATGGATGATGTCCTATAATATGTTGATGTAACCAATCATATGGAGACGATATAACGCGATAGATATACTGCATTCCCAAATTTATACGCCAGTCACGCGACACCGCAAAATGGCTGCCATCATGAAACATTGTACCCGACATCCAGTATAGTGATGGAAACAGGATGACGTTTAACCAACTCCAAAATATGCTTTGCGAATATAGCATTGTATAAAACGACCATGCGGATGCCGTCGAGAATGCGCCCCACTCGCACCATTTTTGCGGTGTTGCTTTTGTGGCTTCGATTAATGATGTACCGCGCTGTTTGGCTTTTTCGGCGAAATGTTTCTTCACTTTGTCGCGCACTTCTATTGTGAACTCGCTTCTCTGTGTTTCTTCCCAATCAAAAATTGCGCCGTTTTCATTTTCGCTCGGAAGCAGGTAATTTTCGCATTTCTCACGCTCTTCATGCATCTCATACTTTTTAAGGATGTTATCCATCATGGTGCGGTCGCTGAAAGGGTGGTGCGATTCGAATAGGGCAGTTGCATCTCGCCGATTGGCTGCCATAATTGCGACCGGTCCACCAGGATGAGCGAAATTTGTTATGTCGTAGTACTTGTTATGAATCTTTACAATTCTTCTTAATGGATCTTTCATTTTTTCGGCGATTTGTTAAAGATATCGGGTTGTCTTTATAATATTGGTCTATATAGTATATTACTCGCCCTATATTTAATATTTATTTGTTAATATTAAATATAGTTTGTTCGTTCCATGGCGGGATAGTACTAACTTCTTTTAATTGTCTTCATAAACTTTTTCTTTATATCGTCATTGTGTCCATACTTAAAATTACGAATACTGTTTATAATCTCCATCTCTTTGTTAAATAACTCGGTTCGGTTATCTTTAATCTCGCGAATATATTGTCCGTTCTTTCTTGTTTTATTGTTATTCGTATCTTGTCCTCCTCCTCTAAATGGTGGTTTTGGCATTGGTGGTTTTAGTGGTATTGATGGTAGTTTTGATGGTAGTTTTGGCATTGATGATGCTGCTGCTGCCGGTCCTGCTTTAGGTGGCGGTCGTGGTGATGCTTTTGGTGGTGCTCCTTGTTGTTGTTTCTTCCGATTTTGTTGTTGTTGTTGCTGCCCTTGTTGCTGCCCTTGTTGCTGCCCTTGTTGCTGCCCTTGTTGCTGCTGCTGCTTTTGTTGTTGTTGTTGCTGCCCTTGTTGCTGCTGCTGCTTTTGTTGTTGTTGTCCTTGTTGCTGTTGTCCTTGTTGCTGTTGTTGCCCTTTTTTTTGTGGTATATTTTTTGGGCGTTGGGTGTAAGGACTGATAAAATAGTCTTTCGGGTCAAATTTAATACCAACAAAAGCACCAGGTCTTGAAAGTTGATTCCATATTTCAATAATGTTATTTTTTCTACTATCAACACATCTTTCATATTCTGTATTTAATTCTTCTTTTCGGGTTTTCAAATCTTGTAATTGTGATGCATTGATATTAGGTCTTGTCATTTGAACATCTAGTCGGTCTATATCACTTTTAATTTTATTCATACGTGTTTCTAATTCATTATTTTTTGTAATTAAGTCTTTTACCAAACGTTTTACACTATCCATAACATGTGGTAATAAACTTTGCATTTCAGTCTCTATATTGAGCGCCATAAATTTTTTTGTATCCTCAGGAGAACCGGGAAACCAATTTCGTACTCTATTCTCTGTGGCGGTAAGCATAGCTATTACTTCTGGTGCAGGTGGTTTATCTGTTTCGCGTCGTCTTCCGAATAATTTATTTTTAATTAGTGCTTCGGTTAACTCAGGATTGGGGTCTTGCTGCGTACTCGATTGTTGTATTGGGAGCGCGGCAGGTGATTTGGGTTCTACTATATCCGATGCTGGTTCTGGTGCTGATGCCTGTCCCCGAAATGATGCTGTGTTTACTGCTGCTGCTTTTGCTGCTGGTTGTGCTGGTTGTGCTGGTTGTGCTGCTGATTGTGATGTTTTTGTTGCTGTCCTTGTTAGTTTTACTGCTGGTGATGCCGGTGTTAGTGGTTTTACTGATGCTGGTGATGCCGGTGTTAGTGGTTTTGCTGGTGATGCCGCGCGTCGTGCTGCCGGTCCTCTTTTATTCATTTGTTTTTATTGTTTTTGTTGTTATTATTATTTATATTATAATAATAATAAAAAATATCATAAAGTACTTTCCACTAGTTCCTATCCATATTCATTTTTTTAAAACTAGCAAAATCAATATTATTCACTCTCTTCTCTTCATCGCTCCTTTTATCCCCCAAGTTCTCAAGCACTTTCTTATCCAAGCATGATTCCACTTTTGCCTCGCTATATTCTTCGATTCTACCCCTATATGAATAACGATTCGCTTGTTCCTTAAGAATATATATCTTGTCCTTCTGTTTACTATGTACCTCCCCCTTACGATTATATGTCTTGAAATTCGCAAATATCTGTTTCTTCTTATTTCCCTTCTTCTCGCCATCATTTCCATCCGCAGCATTCTTCTCCTCCTTCGCTTTAATCTCCTTATACTTATTCAACCCCTTCTCATATTCTTTTCGAATATCAATATACAGCTTTTTACAATTATACTCAATAACGTACTTTCTCGCAACAGTCTCTAAATAATTATATGGAATCTCTTTCGTCTTTGAATGATACACAAACGCCCCCTGTTTTGAACTATAATACATCAACACATCCCCCCTCGGCGTAGTTTCCGTTATCGTTTTTAAACTCAAATTATTCACAAACCCCTCCGTCATTTCTTGTTCTTCACCCTCATCATCGCAACCATTATCAAACTCCTCAAACCACTTCATCTCATACGGAATTTCCCTTTTGTTGTTTTCTTGGTCTTCGCCTTCGCCTTCGCCTTCATCCTCGCCCCACGTTCCGTATAATTTTTTATAATATTCGTTATAATGATATGTCACGAATGCTACAAAAGTTAACACACTAAAGTATCCAAAAATATGAATATAGTATGCAAAAATATCATCCCATGTTAGATTTTTATTTACATCCAATGTATAAAAAATATTTGGGTCTGTTTTCGTTTTTAAACCCATGTTATCATAAACCGAGTAATTCATTTTATATAAATAGTATTCTGTTTTGTGCGTGTGTGCGTACAAGTGTATATTTTTATATAAAAAATATTCTCTATATTCTTTTTCCAGTTATTTAGATTTAGGCTCGAAACTATAACCAAGGCTTAGGCGTGGGCTTAGGCTTGGTCTTAGGCTTGCTTAATCCACCTTCTCTTTCACCTGTTTGCGTCTTTGTTCAAATAGTTTTTGTATATCGTCCGGCATCTCCATCACCTTAATCCTCTGATACGACTTATTCGCATTCTCGGGATGTAAGCACACCAAGTACATGTCGCGTATCGTCACACCATATTTGCTTTCAAGAATCGCCTTATATGTATTCAGCTGTAGACAGTAATGCCAAAAGTTGGTGTCTGGGATATGTTCGATAACAGGATTCTTCGAGCATTTCCTATCCGTTTTTTTGATTTCGCGACATCGTTTCCAGTCATATATACTCAATGTTCCGTCGTCCTTGTTCCGGAATACCATATCAATCGAACCAGAAATCCGCAACTCTTCATGAAATACCGTCCATTCAGTTCTGTATGCCTCCAAGTTCGGGTAGTCTTCTACAAACTGTTTGAAATATTGGTACTCGATGCTCTCGTTTTTGCGCGGACATTGGTTATAATGGCACTCTATATCGTAATGCATCGCCGTTCCAGCCGCCGCCGCCTCATCGCGATTCTTGTCCCACCCCGCCTTAATTTGGTCAGGCGTTTGTCCATAATATTTGCTTTCAGCCCATTTCTTGGAGCGCATCATTGACCGAATTATGGCGTCGGCATCGAACTCCTCAAAGTGTCCATGATTCCAGGTTGTCACGGAGGTGTATTTCACGGAAGCATCGCCGTCTATCGTATATCTATGCGGCACGGGATCGAACGTAATACGCTTGTCACGAGGATGCGCGTTGAGGCGCGCAAGGTAATCGGGGTCTGGAGTGGTAGTGGTTTCCATTTTAGTTTTCGGTGGTCTTGATATATACATATGCGAACTATTTATATATCAATTTTCTGGTAATAAATTATTAATTTATAAAATAAAAACCTGAATAAGAAATAATAAAGGGATTACCACTAGAAGGATTAGTATTAATTATTTGAGAAACTTGAAATATACTTCCATTATTATTGTTAACCGAAAATCCTCCCCAGTAATTTGGATTGGCAGTTGTTACTACACTCGGGTTTGTCATATTTACTATGATTGTCTGACCTAAGAATGTGTTACTAATATTAATCATATCAACAGGTATGCTAATAAATACACTACTTGTTGGAAAAAGTCCAGCTGTTCCGGTAATACCTACTGATGCTTGAAACCATACTATATTACCTACATTAATATAATTACCCCATGTGTAATTAGAACTATATTGACCGGGGTTTAAACTCTGAAATGAAGTTGTTCCTTGTAATTGCGCATATAAACCTGGAACAAATGGTGTTGTAACAGAAAATACACTTAAATTTGCTACAGGTCCGGTAGCTCCAGTAGCTCCAGTAGCTCCAGTAGCTCCAGCAGGTCCAGTAGCTCCAGTAGCTCCAGCAGGTCCAACAATACCCGTTACACCTGTTACACCACCACCCGATGAAATATTATCGATAAATGCTGTTTCGCTAGTAAGATAAGGAAATCTCGCATAATTTCCTACAGGTGTTCTCTCATATCCTCCAACGCTTTTCCACGATGGTCCTAAAAATGGTGAAGACATGTGTATTATCTATATTATCTATATTATCTATATTATCTATATTATGTATGTTATATATTTTATTTTATAAATAATTTATTTACGATTTTTGCGAGATTTTTTACCTTTCATGGCGCGTTTTTTTGATTGTCTTTTCGGTTTCATAGTATCTAGTGAATGAAATGGTGCAAGGTGTATTGGTTCTCCACTGGAATCCGGTACTATTTTTGCCTCGTGTAGCGGCGATAATTTATTTAGCATCACTGGTTTATTCGAACATCCATTTTTATAAATATATTGTATTCGCGGTTCTTCGAGAGGTCCATCCATTCTTATAATCGGTTCACTAAAATTTTGTGCTAATATTTGATGTTGAGGTTGTACAAACATTGGGCGCGGTATATTGCGAAACTCCTCTAAAAGTCGTGTTTTTAAATCGCGATTCGCAGCAGGGTACGCCAATATATCCATAATTTGCGAATTTGTTAGGTTTGTAACGTTGGCATGTTTTTTAACACCATTCACATCCGTATCAACATGCCAGTTTTTACCGTCACGCGACACCGCTTTCATCATTGCTGATGAAGTTGTTACTGCGCCCACGGCTTTACTTGTTGGAGAAACAGGAGAAACGGGAGAAATAAGAGAAAACGGATAAGGTGTTGGCGTTCGATGAAATATTTTACGCAAATGTGCTGTCTTGGTTTTGGTTTTACGTTTTTGTTTAGCAGTACGTCTTTTTTTTTGAGGCATATCCTATCCTATAATATATTATAGAAATATATTATAGAAATATATATACCAAACATATATACAATAAAATGCAGAATTTTAATAAACAACCTGCCATGCCTAAAATCCATATACCTAAAACCCCCCAAAACCTCTTTATAAAAAAGGGCGACGAATTTAAGCAAGAAGTAAAACAACCCCCCAGAATTGTTAAACATATTGACGAATTATACTCGAAAACATTTTTAAACGACTACTTACGTAATTAGGGTTGGGTAAACGATCCTCCATCAACCCCTCTTAAAACATAACCAAAAATCCCTTAACTTTATTATAGAAAATATAACACCCCCTAGTCCTCCCAAAAGTGATGATGTTTCTTTTTTTCAACTCTTTGGCTCGTTTTTGAAAAATGGACAAAAATAAATGTCCATTTTTGAAAACCCGGGGTAGACTTTTGAAAAAAACAATGCATTCATCACTCAGAGCATAATGCTCTAAAACACGTTTTTAAGTTGAAAAAAATGTGACGATAATTTTTTATAAATATATTTAGTAAAAGGACTTAAGACTTATTTATCTGTACATTTATTAAGGACAAATACAACAATCTCCCAATTTATCCCCTGATTTTGAATGACCGAATTTGTATGCAAAGAATGTGACTATAAAACGTCTAACCGAAAAGATTTTAAAAAACATCTTGACACCAAGAAGCACCAATACAACAAATACAACACATGTACAACAAAATTACCCTCTGAGCGTAATATGGTATGTCCGTGTGGAAAGTCGTACAATCATCGCGCGTCGCTTTATAATCATAAAAAACATTGTAAGATAGTTGTTCAGTCGTGTATGGGTGAGAATACGATAGTTGGAGACAAGATAAACATAACGACGGACATGTTTGTGAAGTTGATGAATGACAATCAGGATATGATAAAGATTATAAAGGAACAACAGCAGCAGATCAATGCGATAATACCGAAGATTGGTAATGTAACGACGAATAACATGACGACAAATATGACGAATAATAATTTCAACTTGAATTTCTTTTTGAATGAGAAGTGTAAGGATGCGTTAAATATATCGGAGTTTATAGAGTCGTTGAAAATAACTTTAGAGGACTTGCAGTATTCTCGTTCAAATGGGTTGGTTCAGGGGATAAGCAATGTAATGATACGTGGGTTAAAAGAGTTGGACATCTATAAGAGACCGATACATTGCACGGATGTGAAGCGTGATACGATGTATATTAAGGACAAGGAGAAGTGGGAGAAGGATGATACTCGTGAGAAAATGAGAAATACGATAATAAAAATAGCAAATAAGGAAAGAAATGCGATTAATTCGTGGGTGGATCAGAACCCCGATTGGTTTAATACAGATGAAAAACAAATGGAGTATTTGACACTAATTAATAAAATATGCGAACCTATTGAAAATGATATTAAAAATGAGAAAAAAATTATTAAAATAGTTGGGAAGGAGATTATTTTAAATAAAGATAGTGAGAAACTATTTAAAAATTAAAAAAAAATCTTTTACCGGTATATATATATATATATATATGTCCGCAACCGAGTTAAAAAAAAATAAACCAAAATATACAGAAACTACAGAAGGAACACACTGTATGGGAAATCATTGGACGGTATGTTGTCCCAATAAACATTTAAAATATGAACGGTATCAGCCGACGAAAGAGGTTATACAAATACAATATAAAGGCGGTATATATCGTGTATTTGTATGTACTGGAAAATGTTCGCGTGATATAACCACTCTTTCTAAAAATAACCCTGAACAATTTAAAAAGCTTTTTATAAAAGTTGTTAAACCAAATGGCGACATGGTATTAAAGCATCGCGATACGGGTAAAGTCGCGCAAGTCGCCCAAAAAGTAGATACATATCAGGAAACACGTAGTTCTAGCAAAACAAAGAAACAAAAAGGAGGAAAGTTTGGTAGGTTTGCGAGCATGTACGGTCGTACGCGTAGACGTAAACATAAAAAAGGTTGTGGACATTCTGCGAAGCATAGAAGGTAGGCGTATGCATAAGGTATAATTCATAATCAAGCATTTCCTCTCCCTATTCATAATATCTTGCGATATCTTGCGATATATTATGAATATTACTCTTTTTGTCTCGTCTTGTCGTTTTTAATATTTTCTAGTATGCCTATGTTTGCGAGCATTGGGACGCTTGTGTCGTTTTCGGCGCGACGCTCCACCATAACTTAGTGGTTCAATATGTGGGTGCAGTTCTATGCGCGGCGAACTAATTTGTTGCCTCTCTGATACAGTAATTGGTTGATATGGATGAGCACTGCTTACCATTGACTTAACTTTTCGCCATGCATTTGTTGACTTTCTTCCTACATAATTTTGTAATTCGTGAACACTATCGCGTGCTCGGCTTGCTACACCTGCTAAACATTCTGAACCGGGGATATAACTTGCCGCCGTTCCAACAGCTCTGGAACATTTTGCAGAACATATGGCTACTTCTCTAGCAATGGCTTTTATTTTCAACCATGCTTTTTGTCCACGTGTATGATGTATTTCTAGAAAACGTTGGTAATTTCTTATCTGCGGAAAGTTGGTTTCTTCGCAATATTTATATATAATATTATAAATACTACGATACGTTTTTTTTAGTGTAACGGCATTATCATGGTTAATAAGGTTATAGTCGTCAAGATTTGTTCTTAATCCATATGATACCAGAATGGATGGATTTATAGTGTCTGAATTCAATATATTATTATAAATATGCGATATTTGTCCTTGTTCGATTCTATAAAGTGCGCAGTTATAGAAGGAATCGATTAGTGCGGATACTAATACGAGTCTGTGTATCATTAATATATTCATCTTTCGTTCATCTTCGTTCATACCCATGTATGGCTTTGAGAAGTATTCCTCGGTTTCAAAAAGTCGTATAATATTATTTACTTCCTGTTCGAATACATCCTGAGTATATCGAATTTTGTTGTCTATATTTTGTTCACTAATGTATTGCAGATGTTGCTGACCCGTTATACCCATTAGGTCGAAAAATTGGTCCATAAACCTGTGTTTTAATGAAATACTTGCCGGTAGTCTACGCATAATGTATATATGTATATTTTGCTTAAGGTCGTTGATAAAGTGATGACGATTCATATGATTATCAATACGATACACTCTGCCAAAGTCTATTTCTTTGATTTGTTGTAGAACGGGTAATGTAGGATTACAAAGCCAGTTTCCGGGGTGGGCATCAAGATGTAACAGTTTTCCTCTATAAATTGATAAAATATTTACAGCCGCAATTCCTTCGCATAATTTTTTATACGTTTCGGCATTGTGTCTTGGATTGTTGACTAAAGAATAATCGTAAATGGGTGCGTAGCTTGTTGGTATGGATTCCATTATAATGATACCGAGTCGAAAGTCCATTGCCGAATATCTATTCAAGTACTGATTTATCGAGTTTAAAACGCCATCGACTTGTAACATTTGTTGTATATTAGGAACGTAATTAAACATGTTTAGATTTGTTCGAGGGTTTGTATGAGGCGGTGGATCAATAGTTACGATACCAAATGCGTCGGGACAGAATGGATTTCCACTAATTGACATCATGGAGCTATACAAGTAGCGTTGCGTGTTGTATTCGTTTTGAAATTCGTTTGTACCAATCCATTGTTTACTGCGTCCATTGAAATTGTCGAGATTTATATTTTGCATATTTGTATTAATAATGCATATTTTAATAATAATTTCGTGGATAGGTAAACCGTCGGTATCGGTTTCTATCTGTGATATGCTTAACTTTTTATGTTTTCGCGTGAAGAAGGTTTTGCGAGTATCTAGTGTATCGCTTCTGAATAAAATGGTAGCAGGGTCTAAATGTAGACGAAGTACGAATGAATTTAGAGAGCTGGTAGAAACAATTTGTATATTTACCGTATCTGAGAATATAGTTTGTAGTCCTTGTAAACTCCTGATTTCTCTTTCCATAATAGGACCGTTATAATTGGGTAGTAAAACTTTTATACCGCCATGTTGTGTAGCTGTGTTTGTAGGCATGTTTATGGTGTTTTGAATAATATATATTTATGTAAATATTAAAATATTGTGCACAATATTAAAATATTGTAATATTGTAATATTATAAAATGTCATTCCCTTCTTATCAGCCATATATCTGTGCAAGTTGCTGGTTTCCATATTTTACTGTTCCGAATCCTGTAATCGGATGCAGGGCGTGTGGTAAATTTGCGAGTGGTACGAATGCCCCCCAATACGATAACACAGAAACCGCGATTCCATATGTAGCAGATATTCCTACACAAAAGCGAATCCAACATACCGTTCGCATAGATGGTTCGGAATATACAATGAACAAGGGAGCTTTAACTGTTTATACCCAGCCGGTTTCTACTTATCAGAATGTGAACTGGAATCAAATGAGCGATCGCGCTGTGCCAGGCGTAGTTCATAGAAACGTGCCATCTCATGGTTCATCAACGCGAAGTTCGATTACGAGAATGAGACCAGGTTCTATGTCGGCAGCGTCAACTACTGCGCAAGGTAGTAAAGGTGTAGATATGAAACACGGTTCATACGATAGGTATTTAGCGAAACTTAAGGGAAAGAAGCCATTAAGAACGGAGACGCAATCATCTACTGCGAATATTGTTCCACAGTATGGTAATAAAACAAGGACATTTGGTATAGCATATTCTGATTCGTGCACGTGGTCGCAATCTGCGCAATGTTAAGCAATTAAGTATAAAGTATATTATTTTCTGTATATTATATTATTTTATATGTTATTTTATATATATATAGCAAATAATGTCATCAAAAATGTCAATGGTGTTTAGTCAAAGTGCGGGATATATACATATGGATAGAATTTCGAGAAGACCGCCGTCGCCGCCGCCGTCGCCACCTCAACTACCCTCTCTTGCGCCGACCGCGCCCATACAACCACATGCGAAAATGCGAGCTGTTAGTGCAACTGCGATACCGACTTCTCGTTCTGCGCCAAGAAACATAAAGCAGTTATTTAATTTAGCTCATATCATGGCGAATCCGGGTACACCGTGCAAGGCGTGTGGTTCGTAATATAAAGGGCTGAATTTTGCAAATATGAAATAGTTGATAATTGATAGTAATATTATAGTGTATAAGTATAATTAATATGAGTGTACTATTATATAAAAAAATAACATATAATTTTATATAATGGATAACTTTGATTTAAATATTAATAATTATAGCGTAGTTGAGTTGGAGGAGTTATTGACGCTGGGTAAGCGGTATAATCGCGAGGATATTGATTATAAGAAGGATATTATATGTATGAAAATCGTGAATGATGATAATATAACATTTGACATGAAGTCAAAGTTGGAGACTTTTTTCGATAAAGCGTCGACCTTATTAAAAACGGCGAAGAGTAGGAGTGAATCCGAAGATAAAGAAACATTGGATGCGAGTGGTTTTGTCACTAAAGATAAATTTAGTGATTTAAAGATGGATATGATGAAGGGTACGAATAACTTAATAATAGACAATCCTATGGCGGCTCATAATAGAGAAGTGAATCGCGCTTTGACACCTGGTTTAAATGTGGATAACTACGGAGCAACAAGGGGAGTAATTAACCCGTTACTTACGAATACGATTTTAAAGGCTGTAAATATTGATACACGTTTCAGAGACAATTATTATACTACAAAAAGTACGAATCTAAATATAACTTTACCGTTTCGTTTAGAAAAGGTTATTTCTTATCGCATTGTAGGAATTACCTTACCGTTATCGTATTATAATATATCACAATCTTATGGAAACAACGTGATAACGATAAATATACATGCGTCAAATACATCGGGTGTTATAGATTTATCGTATAATTTGATATTGCCGGATGGGTGTTATAATACGACGCAAAGTGTATCTGTATTTTCGTCGAATTTAGAGACTGTGGTGAATAATCTATTGAAGAATGATCCGAATAGTCCGAATAATAACGCATCGTGTCCTAATTTGAATCTTATATATACGATAGACAGAACGAGCGGGCGAAGTATATTTGCACAAGATGCGGCGATTGCATCAACCGTAGCCTATAGTTTTGATATTTTTACGAATGTCGGATATGATTTGAAAACTACTATGGTAGAGTCGGATTATTATAGAGCATTGATGTTACGTTTGGGGTGGGTATTTGGTTATAGGTTGGGGCATTATTTTAGTTCAAATAATAGAATACCTAGTTCGGCGACTGACTATGGTTCGATAGTATCGGAGGGTATATGTTTTACTAAGTTTCCCTTGTATGGATTTTTGGCGATAGATGATTTTAATAAGAATTCGAATGATTATTATATGTCGGTTTTTTCGGATTCAGTTTCAGTTCCGAATATTATATCAAAGGTAAATTTTACCCAGTTTTCGAATTCTACGGGTGATTTTCAGGGGGCGCAGGGTGAGTCGACATCCAATGCGATAAATAGAGAGAAGCGATTTTTTGGACCAGTTAATATTCAGAAGCTTAAAATAACATTGTATGATGATTTGGGGCGCATATTAGAGTTAAATAATATGGACTGGAGTTTAGAGTTAGCATTTGAATGTGTGTATAATATGTAGATGTGTAGCGATGTGTATTGTAAAACGACAAGTAATAAATAATAAATATATGTATATATACATATATACATATATACATACATTGCTAGCTATGGATACACGAAGAACATTTACTACGCCTATAAAGAATACTTTTGCGAGTGATTATATAAATAATAAAAGGTCGAAAGTGAAGTATGCTGGAACTTCTAATTTAGCAAGGACTGTTGCTCAGCAAGGGGGGATGTTACCTCTTGTAACTCCATCCGGGCAATTAAAGCCATACCAAGGTACGTATGGTTTTTCGTCTTCAACGTCGGTTCAGGGTGCTCCTCCGTCTGCGTATTGTTTAAATCAGTGTCGTAGTTATCGCGACTATCTAGATATAACAAAGGGTAAATATTTATTGACTCCGCCAAATCCGACTACGGAATGTATTAACACCCACCAAGTGGCTTTTATAGAGGAGATACATGCTGGACCATTTTTAGAGTTTTCGGGCTATAAGGGAAATGCAAATAGCATGGTGTTTAATAAGTCGTTGGTTGGAGGTGTAACTGGTCCTACAGGGGCGGTAGATAAAATCATATACGATCCCACCACTCCTGCAAACCAATATATAAATGTAGACCCGAGTTATAATTTATTTTATAATGAAGGTGGGTGTTTAATATCGGCTACTTCGATCTTATCACATAATATTAAAGTAATTCAGTCGAGTGCTTCTCAGAGAAATATTGATAGGTACTTAAATATGAATTTATTGAATGGTTTTGATTATCCGTCGAAGTTTGCACTGAACTATAATCAGACTGACTGTATAAATTCGAATAATGATATTCAGCCTGGTCCATATCCAACCTGCCCTCCTTAGCCCCCCCCGCGCGTCATTCTCGGTCATTCTCGGTCGCTATATACGTATAAATGATATGTATAAATGATATAAATATAATGTAATAAGTTAAAGATAAGTTTGTGTAAGATATAAAGATATATATATG